>Ga0302307_10002395_pt1 | contig 11445 bp, 13 predicted proteins | sample III_Palsa_E3_2_FD_200530 | JGI IMG/M metagenome (GOLD analysis project Ga0302307, IMG submission 200530) | Peat permafrost microbial communities from Stordalen Mire near Abisko, Sweden - III_Palsa_E3_2 | ecosystem: Environmental > Terrestrial > Soil > Palsa > Peat permafrost | place: Sweden... | reverse complement strand
ATTTACTAAGAGAAAGTGTGACAGGTAATTCACGAGGAACTGCATCTCGATTCCATCGCGCGTTGTTGCTTGCTTCGATCCCGTGATGCCTGCATTGGCGACGATCACATCAATCTTCTCGAAGCGTTCGGATATAAAGTCCGCAGCATGTATCACCGATTGGAGGTCCGACTGGTCGCACCCCACGGCCGTTGCTTGAGTGTCCGTCCGCAAGCATGCGTTTTGAGCCTTATTAAGTGAGCGAGCAATACCGATGACCCGTGCGCCCTTCGCACTCAGAGCGCGCATCGTCTCGAATCCTATGCCGCCACTGCAACCTGTAACCACGACCGTTCTATCTGAAAGGTCGAGACCGGCCAGCACTTCATCCGCAGTCGATTTGGACCCAAATGGCGTCTTGATCATGAGTTTTCTCCAAAAACGTCCCGATTTTGGAAGATACGGGATCGTCTATTCATTTGATTACCTGCCACTTCGTCCCATGTGCTCAATCCTAAGGTTTTCGAGTCCGATCTTGCTGTGGAGACGTGAGGAGTGCGGCTCGCGGCTGGACGCCGCCGAGCCCCATCCGTGCACAGACCAATGATCCTGTGTCTATTCCTTCGCTGAATGCATCGCCATGAGCGCTTATGGGCGTTGTGACTGTCCATTCCCAAAAATGCGTGCTAGCGTAGCCAACATGACAGGCTTGCGCCGTGCGTCGAAAGGGCACGTCTGTGCAACAGGTTCGGAGACTTGCTGCACAGCCTGAAGTTTGGGCCTTGGAGAAAACTCATGTGTTTCTTGATATATCGAGGCAACGTCCGTCCATTGCTGATTCGAGTGGCCAGTTCCCGAGCCGACGCGAGATGATCTTCGGCGCCCTAGCAACAGTCGGAGTTGGTTACATAAAACAGGAGAAATCGATGGCAAACAAACTAACCCTTGTTGTACGATTCCGCATTCCCGAACCGCAGAAGCAGATGTTTCTGGCCAAGCTCCGCGACGTGTTCACGCATATCGTGAAGGAGGAAAACTTCGTTGAGGCATCTCTCGTAGAGGACATGCGAGATCCTGAGAGCATCCTGAATTATGAGGTCTGGGATGAAACTCCTGATTCCTTTATGAAGAGCCAAATGACTAGACCTTATCGGGCTGACTTCGAACAGATGATTGCTGCCCTGAAAATCGAGCGGACTCCGGCCTGGTATTCAACGATCGAGGACTGGAAGAGGGCTTAGCGGGAGGGCATCAAGGTGAGCAACGGGACTAGAATCATGTGGAACGGCACCGTCCGGGCTCTTCCATTTCCTGAGCAGCTGAAGGCCGCAAGTATTGCCGGCTGTACTTCCATCGCTATCACTCCGTCGGACTACAACAAGTGGCTCGGCGCAAGTACGCCAACCTCAGATCTCAAGTCTATGGCGAGGGATGAAGGTGTGGAGATTACTCATCTCGATCCGTTCGTTCGCTGGACAAACGATTGGAAGCCAAACCTGCGCGGCCTGAACTTTCCTATCGACACTGTGGGTTTCGACGCCGACGACTTTTTCCGTATGGCAAGCGCTCTCCAGGTCAACTCCTTCACTGCGTGGAGTGGGTTCGCTTCTGGGCGCTATTCTCTAGCCGAGATTGAGGACGCATTCGGCCAGCTTTGTGCACGCGCAGCTCAGGAAGGGCTTCGTTGCGACCTTGAGTTCATCCCTGTTTTCGGTGTTCATTCATTGAAAATGGCATGGGATATCCTACGACATGTCAATGCCGAAAACAGCGGCATTGTCTTTGACTTCTGGCACTATATGCGAAGCGGACCCGATGAGGCATTATTGCGCAGCATTCCTGGCGAGAAGATCACAGCAGTCCAGCTATGCGACGCGACCGCCTACGTTCCTGAAGGGATGTCGCTCGCCTATGACGGTTTGAATAACCGTCTAGCTCCAGGCGATGGAGCATTCCCAATTGTCAGCCTCGTCAAGACGCTCCGAGAAATGGGTGCCCTTAACAATGTCGGAGTCGAGGTGTTCTCGCCACGTTTTGATCGCTTGGATGCACAAATAATTGGGAATCTCACGCGCGGAGTGTTTGATCGCTTTCTTGCATCAGATTGGTCCTAGATTCCCGATACGGTTTACAGCAGTTTAGTCTCCGTTTGCTCACGCTACCTGACTCCAGCCTTTGAGCTGGAGTTTGTGCATGTGCACTTAGGAAACACGTGATGTTGCCGCTGCCTCGAAGCCTTGAGCGAGTGCATCGATCCAAAGCCGAGCTTCTGGACACATGGGTACGAGTCATACCCAGTACAACAAAAGAGAGCGGGCCAAGGGCCTTAGACGTCCGAATTGCAGAACCCGCGGGCAGCGTCCAGTTATTTGCGCGGCCCACCCATATGAAAGCGAGTGACGACAAGCTATGAAGGACATTCTCAACCTTATTCCGGCGCAGGAAGGTGTTCGCGAGATCAAGCCAAACGAAGGAAAGCCTTTTGATCTGGGCCCAGTACACTTTCGCTGGAAGGTTCGCAGCGAAGATAGCGCACATACCTACACGATGTTCGAGCTGCATTTGGCGCCGGGCGGCGGAGTCGACCTTCACAGCCACGCCTCTCCCGAGACTTTCTACGTACTCGAAGGCGAAGCGACCTTCTTCCGTATCACAAAGGGCGTGCAGGAAGCAGTCCTCTGCGGTCCCGGGACGACTATCGTCATCCCGCCCAATGCTCTTCACGCGCTCTTCAACAAGAGCGACAAGGATTGCCGGTTACTCGATGTTTCCACAGGTTCTCATCAAGACTTCTTTGATTCGGTGCAGAAAGCCGACCGGGCCGAAAACTTTGCTGCTATGAAGCCGAAAGTCGCAGCACATCGCCTGTCCGAGATCGCCCGCGAGAACGAGATGTACCTGGCCGCCTACGACGTGAATACGGAGAGAGAGGTGTAGTCCATGACCAAGCCTGAACATACGACAACAGCTTTTAACCGCACCGCGACTCTCGATTCAACGGTTGCCTATATGGGAAGCCTGATGACATTTCTTGCGAAAGCGTCGGAAACCGATGGGCGCTTCGCCCTGATGGAGTATTACACCAAGCCCGGGAACGAACCACCACCACACATTCATGATCGTGAGCACGAGATGTATTTCGTGCTTGATGGCTCAATGCGCTTTTACTGTGAAGACAAAACGATGGATATCCACGCGGGTGACGTTGTTTTTCTTCCTCAAGGGAAGGCGCATGCCTTCAACTGCACTTCGGCTCAAGTACGCACATTGATTCTTGTAGCGGCGTCGGGCGAAGGTTCCGTAGGGCTTGACAACTACTTTCAGACGATGGGGGAGGCCACGCGAAGCATGTCTCTTCCGGAGCATGCCACAACGTACGTGGAGGACACTCCTGAGCGAGCCATCAAGGCGTGCCATGACAATGGCATTTATGTGATGTCCGAAGAGGAGACAAGGCTCGCATTACCACAGTATCCGGGCTTCGGCGTGCCTGTTCGCTGACATCGAAAACTCAGAATAGGAGGTCAAGTATGACAACAGTTGGTGACGTAACAGAAATTGAACGCTTCGAAGATATGCGTTACACGGCAATGCTTCACAAGGATCTCACCACCCTGAACCGGCTTCTGCACGACAACATGATTCATGTTCACTCCACAGGAAATCAGCACACGAAAGCTGACTATCTCAAAGGACTCGAAGAAGGCCAATTCGTGTACCGGCAGATTGATCGTTCTCACCAGGAGGTCCTATTGCAGGGGCCGGTAGCCTTGGTTTTCAACCATTTGTTCTTGCGCCTGACTCTAATGGGGAAAGACATCGAACTGCACAACCGAGCTCTCACCGTCTGGGTTCTTGAGAAGGGATCTTGGCAAATGCTCGCTATGCAGTCGACTCTAGAACCTTCAGCCGCACAAAAATAGCTCTCGACACAGACGAAAGACCAAGAGGAAATCTAGACCTATGCCGACCATCCTCGATCCGATACAAATCGGTGAACTTACATTGCCGAACCGAGTACTGATGGCGCCGATGACTCGTCTCCGCGCGACGGTCGACAACGTTCCGACGCCGATGATGACGGAATACTACACGCAGAGAGCTTCCGCAGGGCTCATCATTGCCGAAGCCACGCCGATCTCGCCCGGGGCTCTCGGGTACGCGCAGGTGCCTGGCATATGGTCAGGGGCACAAGTTCAAGCCTGGAGGAGCATTACAACTTCGGTGCACTCGCATGACGGCCGGATCTATTTGCAACTATGGCATGTCGGCCGTATCTCCGATCCGATTTTTCTGAATGGCGAGCTTCCAGTCGCGCCGTCTGCCATCGCCGCTGCCGGGCACGTCTCGCTTGTTCGACCTCAGAAGGCATTCGTCACTCCCCGCGCGCTGGAAACCCATGAGGTGCACGAAGTTATCGAGGAGTTTCGGCTAGCAGCTCAGAATGCGGAGCGTGCCGGCTTCGATGGCGTAGAGATTCATGGTGCAACCGGTTATCTGCTCGACCAATTTCTTGAATCAGGAACGAATGTCCGCACGGATGAATTCGGCGGTTCAGTTGAGAATCGTGCCCGCCTGCTGCTCGAAGTAGCTGACGCATGTGTTTCCGTATTTGGCGCCGGGCGCGTTGCGATGCGCATCTCTCCCCGCGCCGATAGACATGATATGTCCGATGCGAGTCCTGCCGAGACCTTTAGTTACGTAGCGCGCGAGGCTGGCAAACGAAACTTAGCTTACCTCCACGCTCGCGAATATAGGGCGGACGATTCGCTTGGCCCCCGCCTAAAGCAAGAGTTTGGCGGTATCTATGTCGCTAATGAAAACTTCACCTTCGCGAGTGCGAACGAGAGTTTGGCCAAGGGGGAGGCCGACGCCGTTTCATTTGGCCGACTCTTCATCGCGAATCCCGAGCTTCCACGGAGTTTCGCGGAAGGTATCGATCTAGACCAACCTGACCCAACGACCTTCTATGCTCATGGCCCTGAGGGATATGTTGACAAAGTCGTTCGCTGAAGAGCCACTACTGCATGCGTTTCGTTGGAATTGAAAGCTCGATGATGACGATGAAATGAAGTCGGTGTTGGCATCAAAAACGCATGTTCTGTCGTAAACCAAAAGGAAAACTTGTGAAAATGATGAAGTGTGACATTCGAGCCGAACGTGAAAGCGCCATCCAAGGCGGCGCTACATGGACTATTCCCGCTGCGAAGCTTTTGCTGTGGGGATTCATTGCTGTAGCGACAACGAGCCAGGCACAGTCTCGCAGTAATGAACAGAAGGCCCTATTCCAAAAAGCAACTGCAGTGTGGACGGCCTTCCAAAACAAAGATATGAAAACGATGCAGACCCTCATGTCACCCAATTTCGTCTTCATCGGGAAAGAGGGGATTCTGTCGGGAGCGGAAGTGGGGGCGCAAAATTGCACGCTTCACTCCTTCGCTTTGAAATCTGATCAAATGCGCCCTTTAGGGTCGCGTGCCGCTGTCCTGACGTACCGAGCAGAGCAGGATTACGAATGTAACGGCCAAACGGAGTCCAAAGAACTACTCGTGAGCGATAGCTTCTCCTTCATCGACGGCAAGTTGCTACTCGTTGCTCATGCAGATCTACCAGTCTACACAAACCCTCCGGTGCTTCCATCCCGTGCGACATAGTCGCCGTGCGCGTCTAGCGGCAGTTTTCCGAAGAGAATGACCCAATTGTCGGACTTTTGGACACACGTCGCTGGCCCGCTCCACCTAAAACAGAATAGGCGCGCCGCAGAAAAGCTTTCAATGTCGGGAGTTTCTGAATAGCGGCCTGCATACCCTGCTATATGCGATGACTTGGTTAGGGCCACCGACAGCAGCGAAGAGTGAGGCAAATTGAATGACAAGTACTGATAAACAAGTAACACCGAGCGCTTATTCCCGTGAAGTTAATGTGGCCTCAACAATCAAGTACATGGGGCAAGTGATTACTCTGCTTGCGAAGGGGTCCGAAACCAACGGACGGTTAGCCTTTATGGAAGTCAAGGTTCGTCCAGGGCTAGAGCCGCCCGTTCATATCCACGAGCGGGAACACGAGCTCTTTTTCGTGCTTGAAGGTTCTGTTCGCTTCTACACTCCAGATAAAACCTTCGATGCGCACGCCGGTGGTGTGGGCTTTCTGCCTCAGGGAAAGGCTCACACGTTCGCGTGTCTCACGGATGAGGTGCGAGCTCTTATCCTGGTAGGCGCCACCGGACCGGAGACCGTGGGCATGGATGGCTACCTGCTCCAGATGGGCGAAGCGGCACGCGACCTTTCAGTCCCGGACCCCTCCACTATCGCACCGATTGAGGATCCAACAGAGACGATTCAGGTCGGAGCCTCTTGGGGTATTCGTTTCCTTTCGCCGGAAGACACGAAGAAAGCCCTACCCGAATATCCGGGTTTCGGCGTACGCGTATCCTAGTTCGTCCGAGGATTACAGACGGGTCAGATCACTCATAGCGGGCTTCGACCGTCTGTAGTTTCACTATATAGAAGGAGGTTTTATCCATGGCTCATAAACCTGAATTCATCCTTGCCGGTGTGCTCATGAAGCAGCAGCTATCGGGTAAAGACACGAGCGGCACGTTTTCGCTATTTGAGAACCGGAGCGGTGGACAATCAAAGACCCCGATTCATGTGCATGCAAACGACGACGAGACGCTCTTCATCATGGAGGGCGAGATGAAAGCCCTGATCGCCGGGGAGGAGCAGACCATCAAGGCGGGAGAGTCGGTCTTTCTGCCTCGAGGCATCCCACATCAGCTTATGAATACAAGCGGTCTGCCAGCGCATTACATGCTGCTTTGCACGCCAAGCGGTTTTGAAGGTTTTCTTGCAGAGGGTGGCCGTCTAAGGGTTGAAAACGAAGAAGTTGGTCCACCCTGGCCGGAGGACATCGATAGATTGAAGGCCGCAGCTCCGAAGTTCGGAATTACGTTGCTTTCCGGCTGGTAGACGCTTGCTGAACGAAGTCTCACTAACTCTGCAGGGAGGTTGTGATGAATCGACGTGCGTTTACTTCCCACGGGGTCGGGGCAGCATTAGCCGCTCTGATCCCGTCTTCAGCAAGTGCGCAGTCAAGACCTGCCCCTAGCCCATCCGATCTAGCCCAGGAACTGCCGAGTGCCCTCGCGGTGCCCGCAGCTTGTGCCGCTTTGCGCGAGCTTCCTGACCCGCCGTCAGAATCTGTGTCGCAGAAGCTCTTGCCTGGCTTCAAATCCCATCGTATCCAAACGTCGGGTGCGGAGATCAATGTTCTCACCAAGGGTAGTGGGCGTCCACTGCTCCTAATCCACGGACATCCGGAGACCCATCTGACTTGGCACAAGATAGCACCAGCCTTGGCCGAAGAATACACCGTCGTCATTCCGGATCTTCGAGGCTATGGTGATTCCAGCAAACCAGGGTATAGCCCTGATCACATCAACTACTCGTTCCGCGCTATGGCTCTGGATCAAGTGGAGGTTATGAAGCAATTGGGGCATCAGCGCTTCATGGTGGCGGGACATGATCGCGGCGGCCGTGTTGCCCATCGGCTTTGCCTGGACCATTCTGAGGTAGTCGACAAGGTGGCAGTTCTTGACGTAGCACCGACTCTAACCATGTATCAACAGACGAGCAAGGAATTTGCCACGAAGTACGTATGGTGGTTTTTACAGATTCAGCCTTCGCCTATGCCCGAACACTTGATTGGTCTCGATTCCGTCTTCTACCTTCGGGATCATCTTGCGATGCAAGGCAAGACGCCGGGAGCGATCTCTCCCGAGGTCATGGCGGAATACATCCGCTGCTACTGCTGCGTCGGCACAATACGCGCCGTCTGCGAAGACTATCGTGCTGCCGCCGGCATCGACCTCGAGCATGATCGCGACGATGACAGCCGAAACAATTACATTCAAGCTCCTCTGCTTGCCCTCTGGGGCGCCAAGGGAACTGTGGGTCACTTGTGGGATGTTCTTGCCACATGGCGAGCCAAGAGCAACAACGTAGTGTCTGGGAAACCACTTCCGTGCGGTCATTTGTTGCCGGAAGAAGATGCCGACGGCGTGTTAGCGGAGTTTCGGGCATTCTTCCGTGCATGAGGCGACTCATAAGGTATTTGCTAGCCATCTGCGTAGATTCTTCGGCTGCTCACGCCGCAGCACAGCGGACGGCCTCTCCCAATGGCGGGACAAGCCCTAGCGCCTGGTTCAGCTACTTCGGAGATCAACCGGTTTCAGACCACTGGGCGGTGCATTTGGAGGGTTCCTATCGCAGGACTCTGGATTTATCCCAATTCGAACAGGTTGAATTACGCCCTGGCCTTACTCTTAGCGAAAGCGACGCGAATTAAAGCTTCCTGGCGTATACATTTATCGATTCCCACACCACGAGCGGCGGGACCTTCGCTACCGCTCCTGCTGTTGTCCGGCAGATTGAGAACCGACTGTTCGAACAGCACCAAATCACAATGAAACTCTCGCACCGCAGTGGATCGGTTCCTGCGATAGTCCAGCGTTTTCGCTTGGAGCAGCGATGGAAAGAGACAGCGCAAGCTGTGCAGAGATACGGCCCCATCGAATTCAGTGAGCGAGCGCGTTATCGTCTCACAACAAAGCTACCGCTTAGCAATTCGACAACCTCCACGCATTACTTCATCGCTTACAACGAGGTTTACACCGACGCCCGCGTGAAGAAGACTCACTTCAATGCTGACGTCACCTATGGCGCTCTAGGTTCGCGACTGAGCGACTATTGGGCAATCGAAGTCGGTTATCAGTTCCGCTACGCGTCTACGCCTGTCGGCGTGACAGGTCCCGAAGATCACTCCTTGCAGATTTATCTTCTTTCCACCGCCCCGTTCCTCCGCGCTCACAGGAAGTAGCTTTTCTCGCTCACCGTGGGAACGGAAACACCTTGACGAAACGTACGGACACGTCCCAGAGGCTTTAGGCACGCGTGAGAAATCGTGCCAAGTTCAAATAGCTGAAGCAGATTCACCTGCTGGTCGCAGGAGACACCATTCGTCGTCCAGCTGCTCATAGGAAGAGTTCCACTAGGTGTGCGGACTGAAACGGTGTGAGCGTGAGGTTCACAGGCCACCCGATGATCATCGACCGAACGTCCAAAGCAACCCGGTCTCAGGGTTCACGGGCTATTGAAACTACTAACAAAAGAAGGAAACACATTGATTACGAGCCAACTTGCTCCAGAAATAGAACTGGCCGGGCCAGAGCCAGTGATCGCTCCGGTCACTTTGTCTAATCGCATATCGAGTGTCGACATTCTGCGCGGGTGCGCACTGCTGGGAATTCTAGTTTTGAATATTCAGGACTTCGGCGATGTATCGATGGCGCATGATGTGCCACTAGGCAGCAGCATCAGCATCTTTTCCGGCAGACATCCGCATCTCGACTTCGTTGCCTTACTAATCAGCTGGCTCTTCTTCGAAGGCAAGATGCGAGCTCTGTTCTCAATGCTCTTTGGAGCGGGTGTCATCCTTCTCACAAGACGCGCGGAGCAGCGGGATAAGGAAGCTGCAGATATTTATACCCGAAGGAACATGTGGCTTATGTTGATCGGGCTTCTCCATGGTTGCCTCATTTGGTCCGGTGACATTCTCTTTGATTATGGATTCGAAGGGCTACTTTTCCTGTACCCCTTACGCCGATTGAATGCGAAGACGCTCCTATGGTCAGGATCCTTGCTCTCACTCTTCATTGCGCCTATCGGCATAACAATCTTCATCGGTACCGCTCCTGAATACTTGCTTCATCACCAAGTTGCTCAAGTCATGCATCGACAGCAGGACGGCAAGCCGCTTGATAGCGCGCAACGCGAAACACTCACACAATGGAGTGCCTTGCTGAAGAGCAAGACTCCGGATCCGATCGCCATCAAAAAGGAAGTCGAGGAGCATCGAAACCAAACCTATCTAGCCGGAGTGGCGGAGCGTTCTCAGATCGAACTTTGGTCTGAGTTCGCAAGGATTCGACTTGGTTCAGTTTTGGATTGCGTGCCCGCTATGCTCCTTGGCATGGGATTAATGAAGATCGGCTTTTTCTCGCTCGAACTTGAAACCACGGCGTATATTTGGACTGCGCTAATTGGGTTCGCAATCTCCTTGCCCCTATACACCGCCGGCATTCTCAGGGTGTATGCCAGCAGGCTGTACTTCTATAACATTGATGCGTGGCTCTTCGGCCCTTACTACATTACTCGTGAGGCGGGATCACTGGCGATTGCAGCAACAGTGCTTTTGCTTATCAGGGCGGAATTCTTTAAGCCTGCACAACGTGCACTCGCCGCAGTGGGCCGAACGGCATTCAGTAATTACCTGCTCACTAGCATCATTTGCCAATTCATCTTTGTTTGGGGACCATATCCGCTCTTTGGCAAGCTCGAATACTTTCAGCTCTTATTCGTGACGTTTTCAGTGTGGGTGTTTAACCTCGTGTTCAGCTCAGTCTGGCTTCGATCTTTTGCTTATGGCCCCTTCGAGTGGCTATGGCGCTCGCTGACATATTGGAGGCCTCAGGCGATGAGGCTGCCGCCTGCAAGCTGAACGGGTTCGCGTCGTTCACAACGGTGTCACGTGTCCGGCTCACGCCCACGTTTGGATTCGGCGGAATTATCGGCACAGTTCCAAACTTCCGAGCACACGCCCGATAGAGGATCACGATCAACTTGATGAGTTGACCGCCGCTTACCCGCGATGCGGAGATAGGTTCGTACTCATTTTCAAGAAGGAGTATTTGACAAAATGACGCGACAAGAAAGACTCAGTTGTTTTCTCAGGAAGTTCATCGGATGGGATGAGCTCTGCATTGAGTCAGAACCGTTCGATACAGAGTACGAGGCCGTGGCGTGCAGGAGAGTTTCCGTCATGCTCTTCGGATGCGCCGCTCCAGATCACTTGCGTTGCTCACAGTTCTTGACCGGGATCATAGGCATCGCTCGCTGCTGAGCCAGAATGCGTTCAGGCCCGGCACTGCTAGCGCCGTAGACAATCCGTTTCCCAATACCTGCATGCGAGGAGTTTTATGTCACATTGTGGAAATCAAAGCAAACGTTCGTTAAGTGAGGGAGGTCTAATCGCCCTATCGTCTCTCTTGGATCAGCTCAAACTTGCTCCCTACTTTAAAGGCGAAGCGACCATGCGGGGACTTGATCCCATCATTCGCTCCCCGCATAAGCTCGGCGAAGCGTCGGCTACAGCCCAACTCCTAATTGGCGCCGCGGCGGCGGCAATTTGGGAGACAAGAACGGGTGAGCGAAGCAATGTGTCAATCGACATTGTTGATGCTCTTCACTTCTTGCACCCTACCCACTACGTGAGTCAAGCCGGACACTCAATCAACGTCGGTGCCGAGTTCGTGGAGACGAACGGTATTTTCCAGTGCAAAGATGGACAGTACGTGATGATCGAGGCCGGGCCGCCTTATCCGAAACTTCTCAAAGGCTACCTGGACTT
>Ga0302307_10002376_pt1 | contig 11487 bp, 7 predicted proteins | sample III_Palsa_E3_2_FD_200530 | JGI IMG/M metagenome (GOLD analysis project Ga0302307, IMG submission 200530) | Peat permafrost microbial communities from Stordalen Mire near Abisko, Sweden - III_Palsa_E3_2 | ecosystem: Environmental > Terrestrial > Soil > Palsa > Peat permafrost | place: Sweden... | reverse complement strand
GGCGCAGCAGTTTGTATTGTAAAGGATGGCAAAGTAGTATTAATGCGTGGCTACGGCGTAAAAGAGCTAGGGCTGAATGACAACGTTGATGAAAACACCCTGTTTATGATTGGCAGCAACACCAAAGCATTTACCGCTACTGCCTTATGCATGCTGCAGGCGCAAGGAAAACTATCCCTGGATGATAAGATAACCAAATATATACCCACATTTAAACTGGATAACAAAGAGGCAGGCGACATGACAACCATACGGGATTTGTTATGTCATCGTATAGGTTTCGGAACATTTCAGGGAGATTTTACTTTTTATAATACCAACCTAACCCGCGATCAGATCATCGCTAAAATGGCTTTAGTTAAAGCCGCTTATCCCTTCAGGGCTAAATGGGGATATACCAATTCCGCGTATTTAACCGCCGGGCAGGTAATTTTAGCGGTTACCGGCCATACCTGGGAATCATATATCAGGGATTATATTTTTGCCCCGCTGGGGATGGGAAACACGCTTGCATTAACTCGTGATTTCCCACATGCTATCAATAAAACAGCCCCACATACTATTGTGGACGGACGTTTGACCGCTATTCCTTACAACCAAATAGATGGCCTTGCACCTGCCGGCAGCATTGGATCATCCGTAAACGACATGAGCAAGTGGGTGATAGCCCTTTTAAACGACGGGAAAGTGGGCTTTAACCAGGTAATATCATCTGCTGCCATAGAAGCTACCCGCCAACCACAGGATGTTGTAGCCAGCGTAAAGCACCTTAACGGCGATGAGAATTATGAGCTTTATGGCTTAGGTTGGTTTCTACAGGATTATGAGAACCACCGTATAGTAATGCATGATGGCGGGGTAAATGGCTATGTCACCTCTGTAACACTGGTACCTAAAGAGCATTTGGGTATTATCATACTTACCAATACAGACCAAAATGAACTTTACGAAGCATTGCGCTGGGAAATTATGGATGCCTATTTTAAATTACCCTATCGTGATTATAGTGATGTGTATTTAAAGAAATATAAAGAAGATGAGGATCAAAAAGAAGCTTTAGATAGAAAACTAAAGGATTCAGTAGCAATGCTTCGCCTGCCCTCTTTACCTATAAATGCCTACACCGGCAACTATACAAATGAGCTGTACGGCAATATGACCGTTACAACCGGCGAAAACAATGAGTTATCCATGCGCTTTGAGCATCACCCAACCATGTATGCACGCATGCAATCACTTGGAGGCAACCGCTTCTACGTCACTTTTTCTGACCCTGAAATGGGCAAAGCCGTATTTCCTTTCACAGTGCAAAATGGCCGTGTATTAAGCGTTAGGGTAAAAGTTGACGACGAACTTGAGCGGACACCTTATCAGTTTAAAAAAGTACAATAAGTTTTAGAATATTAAGCTGTAGCCAATCCGACCAACGCCTCTATCCAGGTTGGGGAATCATTTAAGCTTTCCACTAGTTGCACATGTTCGCCGCCTAGCGCTTTAAATTCATCGCCATATTCGCGGGTTACTTCATATACAGTTTCCAGGCAATCAGCCACAAAAGCGGGGCAGAACACCAATAGCCTTTTTTTACCTTCGTTCGCTAATTTAGCCACGATCTCACTGGTATAGGGTTGAACCCAGGGATCACTGCCTAACCTCGACTGAAAGCAAATGGTGTATTTTTCCCTCGGGATGTTTAGTTTTTCGGCAATTAATTTTGCTGTATGATGAGACTGAGCAGAATAGCAGAACTTATTAGTTTCATTTAACGTCTGACAGCAATCGCTGGATTTCAAGCAATAAGTATGCGTATGATCAGAGTTTATGAGCTGACGCTGTGGTAAACCGTGGAAACTGAATAAAATATGATCAAAGGTTTCCGGCTGATATTTAAGCGCGTTATCGGCGAAGGTTTGTATCATCAACTCATTATCATGAAATGAGTTAATGAAAGAAATATTAGGCGATGTGGGCCATTTACCTACCAAGCCCATCACCTTTTCATAAACAGACCCAGTACTTGCTGATGCATATTGCGGAAACATAGGGATTACCTTAATATCCTGCACTAAAGCTGCTTTTAATCGCACTAAAGCTGATTCAATTGAAGGGCTCTGATAGCGCATCGCCAACTCAACTATATACTCATCGCCCAATTTATCCTGCAATAATTGCTGTTGTAACTTACTGTAGTGTAATAAAGGTGAGCCTGTTTCGTCATCCCATATCTCCCGGTACAACTTTGCCGACTTAGGCCCGCGGGTTGGGACAATAATACCCTTTACCAGTAGGTTGCGTGCAATAGGGTTTATGTCAATAACGCGCGCATCCATCAAAAATTCACGCAAATATTTGCGCACATCAGCATTGGAGGGGCTATCAGGCGTACCTAAATTAACCAGTAAAATTCCTTTTTTACTCATAATAATTATGGTGGCAAAAGTAAATAATTTTGCTGCTGCAATGGTATTATGGGATGCATTATTACCCAAATATGATTAGAATCACGTTCGAATTTCAGCTAAAAACCGGTAGAAATAAAAAAAGTGAAATTAATTTTTGAAGAATAACTGAATGTCCTATATTTGCAGTCCCAAAACAAGGGAGTTTAGCTCAGCTGGTTCAGAGCATCTGCCTTACAAGCAGAGGGTCACTGGTTCGAACCCAGTAACTCCCACATTAATAATCAAGCACTTACAGCAAAAAAGCGGTAAGTGCTTTTTGTTTTACTGTAATTTCGTAAAACATACGTAAAACATTTACTTTTTTTCTTTGATCGATGTCAGTTCCATTTTTGCTTTCTTTCTAGAATCCATCGACAATTGGATTAGGGGGAACGCTTCCAAATAACCGACAATGAACTGGAATATTTGCTTATCCATCGAGTAGAGCATTACCGAGATGGTTATCCAGAATCATTATACATGCAATCACTAAAGTTTAACTAATGATCTCCCTTAAAGCCAGCCATCGGCATTATAACGAAGAATACGCCGTTCGTATTTATGTGCTGACAAGCGTCGTTTAGGAAACGAACCTATAGGAAGTATTGATTACATAAAGGATTTCACACTAACAACAGAGAAGGGCTTATCTTTAATGCCTCAGCTAGGGCAAATAGTACAGATATACTTGTGTTGACAACACCCCGTTCCAATCTGCTTATTGTGGACCAATCTATACCAGATAGATTTGCCAGTGCTTCCTGAGATAGGTTACGTTCCAAGCGAAACTTTTTTATGTTTTCACCTACAAGTTTCATTACATCCGGATTCCTTAATTGTGCCACACCTCAAATCTTGCCCAATTTGAAATTTTTACTATAGGAGAATTCTCCTGTATTCGCACCGATTCAACCTATGCAGTCAGATCCTATTCTAAAAGTGTTAATGAACTTCCTTTTTGTTATAATCGCTACCCTTCATTTATACCAGTCGCATATACTTGGTTAGATATGCTAAGTCAATCATGTAACTAAATAAAATACATATATGAAAAAAAACATCTATTTCGCTATCGTATTACTTTTTATTACCATCAGCTCATCCTATGCCCAAGATGTTCTAACGAACAAATCAATTATTGCTCTTTCAAAAGCAGGTTTACCTTCAAGTATCATTGTCAACAAAATGAAAACAACCGCGTGTTCATTTGACCTTTCAACCAATGCTTTAATTGACCTAAAGAATAATAATGTTGCAGATGATGTACTTAATGCAATGATTGAGAAACAGGGTACATCAGTAGAAACAGGCAATATCGGTGCAGACAGCATTATTAATAAATTACCGGAAACGGGCATTTATTATTATAATAGTCAAGTAAAACATTATGACAGACTCGACCCTACACTTGTTACAGGGAATAAGACTGAAGCAAACCTACTTGGTACGGTAAAAAGTAAATCAATTTTGGATGGAGCTGAATCGAACATCCAAGCTAATCAAACACCTGTTTTTTACTTCTACTTTGGCAATAGCAATGAAAATAAACTCAGTAATACAAATGCTTCAAGTACAAGCTATAAAAATGAGTTTGTTGAGATGCTAAAGTCTTATTCGCCAAATGCTAAAACCAGTAACGCAGCTTTCAGCCCGAACGATTTTAAGTTAATAAAGCTCGACAGGAACAAAAACAGCAGGTCATTTGAATCGGGAAGAATATCAATGTACAGTGGGGTTTCCAATGGGGTGAGTGAAAATGTACAGGGTTTTAAATATGAAGCAATAACTCCGAACCTTTATAAGGTATATTTTCCAAATGGCTTACCCGAAGGTGAGTTTTGCTTTATTTACGCCAGTAGCGCAGCATCAGGCGGTGTTACTGCAAGTATGACGAATAATGCTTATCATACTAATGATATAAAAGTATTTGACTTTGGGGTGAAATAATCTACCCAAACTTTGGAAAGAACCAACAGTGCAGGTCTAACCATCATTCACACAACCCCCCAATATTTAATTTATACTTTATGAGAAAAATTTATTATCTATTACTTTGTCTTTTTATTTTAACAGGCTGTTCTAAAAATTCAACCGTCAGCCCGACTACAACCTCTACCAAGGCAACTGTAACTTATACATTTACAGCAAATGTCAGCGGAAAATACATTGTTAATTTTATTGTTCCAACATCATTAGCTGATTCAACTGTTTACTTTACAGGTAGTATCTGGTCTAGAAGTTATTCAGTAGCAAATGCAACATCTTATATTAATGGAAAAGTACTTCCTTTATATATGGGATCAGCTGCTGAATTAGCTGGACAAATATTAACATTAAAGATTGGTGTAAACAATAAGACTGAAGTATCAAATAGTTCTACATCTACAGAACCTAATGTTACTGCTGCCTATAACTACCAGTTTACCAATTAAGTTGTTTCATGAGGGTCTACCTCAACGAGTTCTTTTGGGAATACATAGTTGATTACCACTTTACCGTTTACCGAAAAGGGAACTGTATTGTACGAAGAACAACAGGTAAATTGCTAACCACCTTCAATATATTTGATCGAAGGCTGTTAAGGTGTAGCGATAAACATGAATGGCACCGAATCCCGAAATTCGGTCTTTTGATTTAAGTTATATATTTGCATCTTCATGTGGCAGATACTCTATCTGCCAATTGTGATAAGGTTTAGATAAATGCCCTAAACTTGCTATCGGTGGAATGAAGGACCGTTATGGTAAGGATAACAAGGAGGCCTTAAAAAAGGTAAGGCATGAACTAAAAGTTATCTATGAACTGGATTTTTGTGCATACTTTCTGATCACCTGGGATATTATTCGTTATTCCACCCTACAGGGTTATTATCATGTTGGCAGGGGTTCCGGTGCTAATAGTATCGTTGCTTACTGTTTACGCATTACCGACGTTGACCCTATAGAACTAAACCTTACTTTGAACGCTTTTTAAACGCTCAGAGGACTTCGCCACCTGATTTTGATATAGATTACTCCTGGGATGAACGTGAGGATGTACAGGACTACATATTCAAGCGGTATGGCCATCAGTGTGTCGCGCTGCTGGGCACCATGTCAACTTTCAAGGACCGTAGTATTATACGCGAGATAGGTAAGGTAATGGGATTACCCAAATCGGAAATAGATGGGTTCACAGATCAAACCCGTGCGGCATTCAATCGTGAGAATGAAGTTTTTAAAAAGATAACCCGAAGTTATGAGTTGATGGCAGATATGCCTAACCAGCGATCTATACATGCAGGTGGTGTTTTAATTTCTGAAGAGCCTATTACTTATTATACTGCACTTGACTTACCACCCAAGGGAATGGCCACGGTACAATGGGACATGTACGAAGCGGAAAAGATAGGCTATGATAAGTACGATATTTTAAGTCAGCGGGGTATTGGGCATATTAAACAAGCGGTAAAGCTCATTGAACAAAACCAACAACGTAAGATTGATATTCACGAGGTAAAAACTTTCATGAGTGACCCGGTTGTCAATTCGCAGTTAGAATCTGGTAATACGATTGGTTGTTTTTATATAGAATCACCAGCTATGCGGCAATTGATTAAGAAACTGCATTGTAATAATTACTTAGTACTAGTTGCTGCTAGTTCGATCATAAGACCAGGAGTTGCCAGTTCCGGTATGATGGGTTCTTATATTTTCTATCATAATAACCCTGGTAAAGTAAAATACTTGCATCCGGTTATGGAAGAGCAGTTGTCAGAAACCTACGGGATCATGGTATACCAGGAAGATGTGATCAAAATATGTATCCACTTCGCGGGTATGGATGGTACCGATGCTGATATTTTACGCAGGGGTATGAGTGGCAAGTACCGTTCAAAGAAAGAGTTTGAAAGGTTGGTTGAGCGTTTTCATCAGGAGGCGATGAAGTTGGGCAGACCTGAAAAGATAGTCAAAGAGGTTTGGCGCCAGGTATCATCCTTTGCCGGTTATAGTTTTTCAAAAGCTCACTCGGCAAGTTTTGCAGTAGAAAGTTATCAAAGTTTGTTTTTAAAGACTTACTACCCAAGGGAGTTTATGGTAGCGGTTTTAAACAATTATGGTGGCTTTTACAATCGTTCGTTATATGTACACGAACTATTTAAATCCGGTGCGGTGGTGCATTTGCCATGTGTAAACCATAGCGATAGCATTGTGAATATTACCGGCATAGATGTTTATCTGGGTTTTGTTGGTGTAGATGGCTTAGATTCAACTTTCATTGAACGCATCCCTGAAGAACGCAGGGAAAACGGCCCATACTTAAGTCTGGAGGATTTTGTTAAGCGTACCGCTATAGGCTTAGAACAGACTATTATCTTAATCCGTGTTGGTGCGCTTAGGTTTACCGGTCAAAGTAAGAAGGAGTTACTTTGGAAAATACACCTGTTGTTGGGTAATAATATCAAGCCGGTAACAGGAATGGAGTTGTTTAGTGTTGAAGCTAGAAACTACCAGTTACCTGTTCTTGTCAACACAGCTTTAGAAAATGCCTACCATGAACTTGAGTTGCTGGGATTTCCTTTGAGTATGTCGATGTTTGACCTACTTGAAACCGAATTTAGAGGAGAAATCTGTGCACCGGATATGATCAACCACATCGGGCAGATTGTAAAGATGGTCGGTCAGTATGTATGTGAGAAAACTGTACACACCAAGCTTGGTCAAAATATGTGGTTCGGCACCTTCCTTGATCCCGAAGGAAACTTCTTTGATACCACACCCTTCCCAAATACTACACCAGCATATCCTTTCAGGGGTACGGGTTGTTATCTGATTATGGGTAAAGCTGTGGAAGATTTTGGTTTTCCCAGTATTGAGGTAATCAAGTTTGGTAAGTTGCCGATAGTAGACAATCCTGTATTGGGATAATAACAATCTCTGAAATCGCCCAATGATGCACCAGTATTACATCCTATTGATTTTAGGTTCATCACCTAATTACTTCTACATAACCAGAATAGGGTGACGAACCATTTTCGAGGTTTATCAAATAATAGTAAGTCCCGCCAGGAATTTGTTTGCCGTTGTAAGTGCCATCCCAGGCCTTAGTATATCCGTTGGAATGAAATATCTGCTGTCCATAGCGATTAAAAACACTAACCTGACATTTTGGATAATAAATTAAAGATGGTATTTCCCACAGATCATTTATGCCATCACCGTTAGGGGTAAAAGTGTTTGGAATTACAACGGTTGTCAATACGGTTACAACCACAGAAGCTGTATCCTGACAGCCGTTAATAGATGTGGCTACGAGATAATAGGTTGTAGTATTGGCAGGTTTTGCTATAGGGTTTGCCACATTAGGATAACTTAGACTATTAGCAGGATACCATTGATATGATGCGATATTGCCGGTCACAATCGGATTTAATTGTATTGATTCCCCTTGTTTAATAACTGGTGGGCTGTTAAATGAGATAATGGGCATAGGGTAAATACTCAAAGGTAAACTGTTACTTGTTACAGGCGCAAGACAATTGCTATCACTGCTGATAATGCAGGATACCAGATCACCATTGTTTAATGTAAGACTTGTAAAATCAGGGCCGGTACTTCCGGTGTTAGACCCGTTAACTTGCCATTGATAATTTAGGTTTGAAATATTTGCATTTATAGATGCTGAAAAACTAACGGGTGTACCCGCACATGCCTGATTATTGCTTGTGGTTATAGTTGCAACAGGAGGATTTAAAAGTGATGTTATATTAGCTATTATTATATTGGAAGTAGCTGTAGGGTTCGTAAGGCATTTGCTCCCACCGGTAATCACACAGCTTACTTGATCACCATTAGCTAAGCCTGTAGTAGAGAACTTGTTTTGATTTGATCCCACGTCCAAGCCATTAACCATCCATTGATAACCAGGGTTAATTGTATTATTGACCGATGCTGTAAAGTTAACTGTTGAGCCCTGACAGGTAGACCCTATAGAACTGCTTGTTATGGTAACTGACGGATTTTGCAAAGTCGTTACGTGTATAATGAGATCCTGTGATGTTGCGCTGATAACAGTCAGGCAGGAAGGATCATTATTAGTTAGCGTGCAATTGATATGATCACCATTATTTAATGCTGCACTGACAAATGTGTTTAAGTTGCTTCCTGTATTAACCCCGTTTACATGCCATTGATATGACGGGTTTTTACCTGCGTTTGTAGTATCGGCAACAAATTTTACTGACGTGCCCTGGCAAACTGTATCCGCAGCTGTTTCTATCGCGACAGATGGTGTTAAGTTATTACTGACACTTAGCGTAACCGTATTTGACTGCACGGTTTGACTACAGCCATTAAGTATCGTTAGGCTACAGGAGATATTGTCATTATTTTTGAAACTGGTTGAAGAATAAGTTGGCAAGTTTCCACCTACAGGATTTCCATTGAGTAACCATTGATAAGTTAATTGGGTACCGGTATTAGCTGCCTGCGCTGTAAACTCAACCTCACTATTAGCACAAACGATATTTTGTGGGGTTGAGATAACCACAGTTGGTGGAGGTACAGGTGAACTATCAGGTGTAACCGTAAATGATACGGTTGCGCTACCATAATGGTCATCATTGGCGGTGATGGTAACACTTATCGGCGCGCTGCCGCTTACCTGCGTACCTGCTGCTGGGGACTGGGTATAGTGAATATTGTTGCTGCAATTATCAGTTACTGTAAGTCCTAGCGTGTAGTCTGGTAGTGTGGTGGGGCAAGCGCTATTTACATGCAATGTAACGTCCGTCAGGTTGGAATTGATCTGAAGGGAACTTTCTACAGTTACCGGTATGGTTTGCACAACAGTGTCAATCCCAGCATTGATGTTTCCATTTTGGTTACCCTCTGTACCTCCGGCAAACGTGGTTACCTTGGCGCCCGGTGTAATCTTGCGAATGGCATTATTGTTTTGATCAGTAACATAGAGGTTGCCTGCTACGTCGATAGCAATCTGACCAACACCGCTGAATGACGCGGTTTTGCCTGTTCCGTTTTGAAAGCCTACGGTAGAGTAATTACCTGCAAAAACAATACCGTTAGCCTGACCAGCCGGTACTTCGTCAATCATGTTATCGATTATATTCGAAAGAAAGAAATTGCCCTGAGCATCAAGTACCGAACAACCGTAAGCCACAAAGTTAAAACCAAAGGGCACAGTTGATACTAATCCGCCAGGTGTCACTTTGCGGATCAGGTTGTTGCCATAATCACAAACCCATAGATTGCCGTTATGATCAAAGGACAGGCCCGCTACAAAGCTAAATGTAGCAACTGTGCCCAGGCCGTCCAGCGACCCGTTCAGCGATCCTCCAGCAAATACAACAGATGTTCCGTCCGGTGCGTATTTCAGGATCTCGTAAGCCATAGCGACATACAGATTATTATTCGCATCCACTGCGATACTAGTCATTATATAGTGCAGGTTATTTATAAAAGTTGTTACAGTGCCATCAGGCATTATCTTACGGATTGTATTATATTCATAATCCAGGACATATAATACGCCATTCCCGTCGATTGCCAGCCAGGTTGGCTTACCGAAACTAGCAGCTGCTCCCAGCCCATCCGCATTTCCGTCGCTGCCACTGCCGGCAATGGTAGTAACGGTGCCATCCGCAGCTATCTTTTTTATTTGGCGGTTACCGACATCCGAAATAAAGAAATCGCCCTGCGAATCGTTAACAATCCCCGTTGGGTCATTGAATTTTACCTGAGACGGGGTCACTACGGTTAGCGTTACGTTTTGGGGGCCTGTCGTCGAACAACCAAACTGCGTGGGGCTAACAGTAATGGTCGCATCCGCCGGCGCATTAACTGTCGCTACATCGTTGGGACTTACTGTTCGCTGACCAGTCACCGGGTCCAGCGTAAGCACCACATTATTCTTCGGTGTTATTACAGGTGTCTGCGCTACTACTATATCTGTAAAAGATATAATTATAAAAAGAAAGGTTAAAAAATGTTTAAAAGTCAGGTTGTACAAGTATTCTATATGCTAACGGCATGAAAGTAACAAAATATTAGCAAAATCACCATAAAGGTTTTATTTCACCCCGTAGTAAAGCATAGATCCTGATCCTGGTTTCCATGTATAAAGGTGCTAAAGTTGGCCTTATGGTCCAAAGAATGTAACAGGTTTAACAACGACTACTTATCTACTACACATTAAATGTAATGCAAGAGCCTGCTGTCAACAGGCTCTTTACTTTTATGATGTTAGATTAATATTGCGTGATATTACTCGAATAATAATTAGTCGTTAAAATGATACTCGGCAGAATAAAGGTAAAACTCGAAAGGCCCATGCTGTTCGTCATCAACGTACACGGTTTCAAAAATTCCACCTATCATTTTGTTGTATACCTGGTTACCATGCATGATCTGCAGTTCCGTTAGGTCATCAATCAAACCGGAACCGCTGTACACCTGCACAGTGGTGACTATGACTTTACCAAGTACATCACCCCCTGAGTCAATTCGCGCGAGAATTTCCCAGAACGCTTCATCTGGATTATCCGTATAGGAACCAAGCCCTACAGCTATTAGCAGTTTCTTCGCATCTTCGGTATCTTCTATGGTGCGAACCAGGGTTCCAAGGATCCGGTTCATTTTAACTGTGTGTTTTGTTGTCTGAATCCAGCACCCAAGGTCTATATCGAGTGCAGCTCGTTTATCAGTTAGTTGGATTGCGACCTCTTCCCTCAACGCTTCACGGGTACTGATCTTGTAACCCTCGCCTTTGTGGATTATGAACGCTTCTTTGCTTTCGGTGATCATCCTGATCTCAATTTCGTCAGGTTGGCTTTTGAAGTAAATGAGTGCGGCTTCCTTAAATGCGCTCATTGGGATGGTTTTTGTTTTGTTGTTGGTTTCCATGTTGTTTACGATTTTATTTGGTTTTATAATGTTTAAACTTGATAGATTTAAACCTGGTAGATTTAAACTTTAATAGTTTATCTCAGGTAATTTACTGATGCGCATTACTCCTGATTTTTGTTGATGGTTGACACCTCTACTTGTGC
>Ga0302307_10002373_pt1 | contig 11496 bp, 9 predicted proteins | sample III_Palsa_E3_2_FD_200530 | JGI IMG/M metagenome (GOLD analysis project Ga0302307, IMG submission 200530) | Peat permafrost microbial communities from Stordalen Mire near Abisko, Sweden - III_Palsa_E3_2 | ecosystem: Environmental > Terrestrial > Soil > Palsa > Peat permafrost | place: Sweden... | reverse complement strand
GTGTCGCCGGAAGACGTGCCGGCCGCGAAAGAATCGAGGAGCAGCGGCCAGCTCTGGCCATTGAGAACCAGCGGAGGCGAATCAGCAGCCGCCGAAGGCAAACGCTTCCAATAAAAAAGCAGGCGGAGATCGGTGACATACGGAAGCGCGCAGGCCGGTACGCCGAGCACGTCGCGCCACTGCCCCCGGGCGTTTTGCCGTTCTGGCCGCGATCGAATTCGGCCGCTCGCCGCCAGATCGCCGGTCCAGGTGGTGCCCACTTCCATCACGTCTGGCAACGCGCCCGGTCCGGACGTGCGCCCGGCGCGCAGCAGGGCCCAAGCTTCGTCCCAGGTGATCAGTCGCAGCACCACGGTGGCCTGGTGCTGTTGCGAAAACCGCGCCAGCGCCGCGAAGGTTTTGCGCTGGTTGGCCACCACCTGAAAATTCGGAACCGTCGATTCGGGATTCCAACTGGCGGTCTCCGCCGCGAGCGAATCTTCGACGTTCAGCAATCGCACGCCGGTCCCGGCGAGGAACAAACGCAAGGCCTCCACGCGCGACGGGATGTCTTCTCCGGCGGCGATGTCGTTTGGCCCCGACCCCTCGGGTGAAACGAGCCAAACTTCGACACGCTTATCGGTGTTCGCGGCGGGGTTTGCGGCGACGGACGTAGCGCCCGACGCGGCGCCTAACGCAGCACCGGATTCACAGCGAGCCGCCGGCGGACTCCCTAGCAGAGCGCAACCAAGGAAGAAAATGCCCACGCAGGCTTTCATGGTTGCCGGATTTTACATCAGCACCAAGAAGGCTGATGCCGAATTCGATTCGGATGCGTGGTTATCAGCTCGACCTAACCAGCGCGGCATACCGGAAGCGATTCGCGTAGACCCATCGACGATTTCATTTTATTTTTCGCTGGACGCCTTGGCGAGCAGCACTTGCGTTTCGGCGGGGTTTACCGGCACCAGGTGGGTGCGGGCGATCGGCAGGATCCGGCTAGAGCCGGTTGACGAAGATTCCAGCCAGATAAAGAATCGTCGCGAAAACGATTGCGCGAAACGGCGAAGAAAAAAAGTACAGCTTGGCGATGATTCCGTAACCCAGCAACGCTGAGAAGCCCAGCGCGAGCAAAAACCAGGAGCGAAATAAAAATTCGCGCTGGCAGATCGCGAGGTAGCCGTAGACCGCGCCAAACAGAATCAGGCCGAGACTGTGCGTCGCGTTGAAGCCCACCCACACCTGCCACATGGTGGCTTCGCGGGTGATGACCGGCGAAATGTTCATCATTTTCGCGGTGAGTTCGGGGTCGCGAGGCTGCAGCAGCGGCCCGCTAAACGTATAGCGCAGGTGCACCAATCCCAGCAGCAGGATGATCGCGGCACTGGCGGCAATGAACACTGCGCCTTTCATAGAGTCCGTATAATTCGCGGCCAGTTTACCACGCGCAAATCGTTGTTGTCGGGAGGGGAGATCTCTCCAACTGAAATTTATTTCTTTATCTGAAATTTGCTAAACGATGCGTTAGCCAGCAGTATTTGCGCTTCGGCCGGGTCCACTGGCACCAGCTGGATTCGGCCGCTGTCCACCTGCGTTTTGGTCCGGAAATAGTAGGATTGCCCGGCTTCGGCGGTGAAGCTGGCGGCTGCAGTGGATGCATTTACCTGGCGCTTGAGTTTGGATTGCATGTTGGTGCACAAGCGATGGTCGCCCGGGTCCACCGGAAAGAAAAAGTAAGACCGGTACCCGTTGGCCCCGACCCAGGCACCGTCGACTCCGAATCGAATTGGAGGATATCCGATGTGTACGGTCACGTGGTCTTCCGCCGAATCGCCGATGACATAGACCAACGCTTTGCCGGGGTTCGGGTTGGCCGTGGGATGCTGCTTTTTATCGGTCTTCACTTCGAAGTGAACTTCATCCGCGCCGCATCCATCCGCCAGCGGGGGCGCCGGGGTATTCTGAGCAAACGTCGGAGATGCGAGGAGCAGAGCGAGCAACGTTAACTTGAGCATGGGTAAGAACCCTCACTGGTTCTAGGCATTTGACGATTCGGAAAGGCCGGGGGTTACGCCATCCTCCGTCCGATGTGTTAAGGATAACGTTGAGCCTATGAGACGAGACGAAAAAGACTACGGCAAGCTGAATCCGAAAGCGCCGGGGGAGTTGGCGCGCTGGGCGTTTCTGATTGGCGCGCGCAGCGGCGAAGCGAAACTCAAGCAGGACGATGGGACCTGGCAGACGCTGCGGATCACTTGGGAGGGATGCTACATTCTCGACGGCTACGCGATCGAGGACGAATACCGCATGTGGACCGCGGCCGGCGAACTGCTGGTGCTCGGCTTGAATTTCCGGGCCTACGACGCGAAGAACAAAACCTGGAATATGAAATGGCTGAACGGGCTGAACGGCACCTGGACGGATCTGGGCGATCCCAAGCTGGGCGGCGTGCACGTCGATGAAAAATCCATCTGGTACATTCTCGAAGAATCGCTGGCGCACCACGCGCTGACTCGCGCCACCTACACCAATATTTCGCCGGACCATTTCACCTGGCGCGGCGAACGTTCGAGCGATGGCAAAATCTGGGAAGAATTTCTGATCGTCGACGTCCATCGCGCCAAGAATTAGCCAGCCAGGGCCTCGGATATCACAAAACTATTCGATTACACCACCCATTGGTAATACCATACTGCCCGCCACTGTGGCGCTCCCCGGGATTATCGCCGCGATAGGTCAGCGCGAGCAATGTTGGAAGGAGTTGCGCTTTGCCAAACCATCGAATGAGAACCACCGCTTTTCTGGTTTCGACGCTGACGACAATTGCAGCGGTGACGCTGCTGGCGATTCTGGCCAGCGCGCAACGGGCCGTCGCGCAACAGGCCAGTACGGAACAGCCCGATAAATACACCTGGCTGGAGGACATCTACGGCGAGCGGCAACTGGCCTGGGTGAAAGCCCAGAACGCGCGGACGGCGGCGGTGCTGGAGAAGGACCCTAATTTTGCGCCGCTGGAAGCCGATGCGTTGAAAGTGCTGGAGTCTCCGGTGCGTTTGCCGGAGCCGGATTTTCGCAATGGCGCGGTGTACAACATGTGGCGCGATGCGGACCATGTGCGCGGCATCGTGCGCCGCACCACGCTGAAAGACTATCTGACGCCGGATCCCAAGTGGGAGACCGTTCTGGATTACGACGCGCTGGCCAAAACGGACAAGGAGAGCTGGGTGGCGAAAGGACTCCTCTGCCTGCACCCGGAAGACAAGCTATGCCTGGTGGGGTTGTCGGCGGGCGGAGAGGATGCAGAAACGCTGCGCGAAATAAATCTGCAGACCGGCAAATTTGTGGAGGGCGGTTTTGTGCTGCCGCGCGGCAAACAGACCGTGGCCTGGGCTGACCAAGACACGCTGCTGGTGGCGCGGGACTGGGGCCCGGGAACGATGAGCGAGGCCGGCTATCCGGTGACCATCCGGCGGTGGAAGCGTAACGAGCCGCTGGATCAGGCCAAGGAAGTATTCCGCGGTGACACCAAAGACAACGGGTATGGCGATTATCCGCTCGCCTTATCGGACGGACAGGGCCATCACGCGGCGATTGTGGTGCGCAACCTGAGTACCTTTGCGCATGAGAATTATTTGCTGCTGCCCGACGGAGCAAAGAAGTTGGCGCTGCCGCTGAAAGCCAGCGTGGAAGGGCTGTTGGACGGCCAGCTGCTGATCTCGTTGGATGAGGATTGGACGCCAGCAGGACAAACCAAAAATATCGCTCAGGGGACGCTGGTTGCGTTTGATTTGGCAGCCATCGAGAAGGACCCAGTGCAGCTGAAGCCGACCGTGGTGTTTGTGCCGACCGCGAAGGAATTCGAACAGTGGGTGTCGATGACCAAGAACTACATGCTCTTGGCCACGCTGGAAAATGTGCAACAACGCGCCTATGCCTACGCGCGCAGCAGCGACGGCAATTGGACGCGCAAGCGCCTGCCGATCGCGGACGGGCTGACCATCAATTCGGTGACCACCAGCCGCACCGACGATCACTTTTTTCTGGGCCTGGAAGGTTTCCTGACGCCACCGGCGCAGTGGCTGGGCGATGCGGGCGATGGATCGTTCGCGCTGGCCAAATCGCAGCCGGCGCAGTTTGACGCCAGCGCCGATGTGGTGGAGCAAGGGGAAGCCACTTCCAAAGACGGAACGAAGGTGCCGTACTTTTTGGTGCATCGCCGCGACATGCCGCATGACGGATCGAATGCGACTCTGCTGACCGCTTACGGCGGATTTCAATTAGCCTACACGCCGAGTTATTCACCGGTCACGGGCAAGCTATGGCTGGAACACGGCGGTGTGTATGTGGTGGCCAATATTCGCGGGGGCGGCGAGTTCGGTCCGGCCTGGCATGAGGCAGGACTGAAGACGCACAGACAGCGAATTTACGACGACTTTTACGCGGTGGCTCAGGACCTGGTGACGCGCAAGATCACCTCGCCACGGCGGCTGGGAATCATCGGGGGCTCGAACGGCGGCCTGTTGGTTGGCGTGGCATTCACCCAGCATCCGGAAATGTGGAATGCCGTGGTGATTCAGGTGCCGCTGCTGGACATGCTGGCGTTCGAACATTTGTCGGCGGGGGCGTCGTGGGTTGGCGAGTATGGTTCGGTGTCAGTGCCGGAGGAACGGGCGTTTCTCGCGTCGATTTCGCCGTATAACCAGCTGAAACCGGATGTGAAATATCCGGAGCCGCTGATCCTGACTACCACCAAGGACGATCGGGTCGGGCCGGTGCATGCGCGCAAGTTTGCGGCCCGGATGGAAGAGTTTCATCATCCGTTTTTTTATGACGAGATCACCGAAGGCGGCCACGGCCCGGGCGCGGATAAGAAGCAGGAGGCCCGAACGGAAGCCGAGATTTATGCATACCTGACCATGAAGTTGATGAATTGAGTCGGGCCGCGCGATTGAGCCCTACCGCCCGGGGCATCGCAGTCACACCACGCACATTATTTCGCAATGATTCTGCATCCCCGGGTCCGCTTTGCGTATCCAAGCACCAGATTGGCGCAACTCAAGGAAGACCGATGAAAACTCCGGGCGCGGGTGTGGGTGCGGTTCGCAGTGGAATTTTGGGTGCATTTTTGAGGAAGCGGAATTGTCGGGGCGGAATGTTACTCACCGTCTTGCTGGCAGCGTTTTTTGCAACGACCGCGGTGACGCGCGCGCAAGTGCCGGTGTACGCGATCACGCCAGTCGAAAGCAAAATCAAATTTGGGGTGAAGGCCTCGGTGCCGATCGAAGGCGTTTTCGACAAGTGGGACGCCACGCTGACTTTTACTTCCACGGATTTGTCCACGGGCGTGCTGGAAATCAAAATTCAGGCCGATAGCGTCAATACTGGCAGCGGGCTGAAGGATGGAAAACTCAAGGGCAAGGATTTCTTCGACGTGAAGCAAAATCCGCTGATCACGTTTCGCTCGTCCAAAATTATTCAGACCGGCTCCAACACCTTTGAAGTCGACGGAAACTTCACCATCCGCGGCGTGACCAGGACCGAAAAGCTGGCGCTGGAGCTGGAGCGCAGCGGGGACGGAGTAGGCACGATTACCGGCGTGATGGCCTTCGACCGCAAAGAGTATGGGATGAACAGCGGCATTCCGTTTATCAAGGTCGCGGATCGCGTCGAGGTCAACGTCGATCTGCGTTACAAGCGCGTGAGCGGTCCGCCGCCGGTGCTGAAGCCGTAGATCGAAAAAGCGCCGCGGCGCGTGCTAGTGAATCGGCAGTTTTTTCTTGAATTTATTTTCGAGGGCTTGCAGTTGCTCGTTGGTCAGCTGGGCGTCGCCGTCGAGCGTTAGCAGCAGGTGGCCGTCGCCGGCGTCGTGAAAGGCCACGTCCTGGATGATGACGTGGTCCTGCACTTCGGGGGGCAGTGTCGCGCCCAGGTCGGTGCCTTTTTGCACTGCGGCCAAAACCGTTTCCTGAATTTTGTCGCGCACCATATCGCCGACATTTCCAAAGCGCAGCACCTCGCCCAGCGAGCCATCCGCTTCGATCGGGCCCAGCTCGGGCTTCAGCCGCAGCTCGGTGTGGCTCGGACCCACCGACGGCGTGAGTTTCAGTTGTAGCGTGGCGTTGCCGCCGAGCAGGCGCTTCACTTCGTCATTGCCGAAAAGTTTCACGCAGGCCCAGCGTTCGTAATGCAGGTGCACCACGGCGACGGTGGCGTTCGGCGGCGCCGGCAGCAGCGTCGCATCCTGAATCTGGATGCGGTCGGCGCAGCGCGAATTTTTGTCGAGCACCGCCCCCAGCACCGGGCCAATATTTTTTTGCAGGTCGGCGAGATCGGCGTTAAGGCTCAGACTCATTTCGTTCAAGTCGTGGTCCTTCCGTGCCATGCTGATCGCGCCCGAGGCCACGATGTTCAGTTCCTGCCCCTTGATGTGCAGCGGAATATTTACCGGTGGAATTTTGAAGGAGAGCTTCGGATCGTTGGCGCGCAGCGCGGGCACCGCGAGCGCCAGCAGGGAAATGAGCGACGCGGCGACGAATTTCGAGAGTTGTTGCGGCACATTCGGGCGGCGCAACGCTGAAGCATCATGCAATGAAGTGTTTTTCATCCGCTAGGGTGGATGGCTCCGCTAGCACCGCGGGTTGCCTAAAGTTCAATGTTGCCGGACGCATAATTATAGGCTTCCGGCCCGCTTCCTCGCGTCAAAAATTATGGAACGCTACGGAGCCTGCCGGTGAATACATTTTGAGTATCCGTGCGTCCTACACTACGGGATGCCGGAATCGCCGGGAGGTTGCGTGATGGATTACACCAAAAAACTTCGCTTCGGACTGGGAAGCTTTTGCGCCGCGTTTTTGCTGCTTTCGGTGCTGGCGCTGCAGGTCGCGTCGCAGGACGCGCCTAATTTTGTCGGCACCTGGCAAATGAACATGCTGGCCGGCGGGCAAGGTGGCCAGGGTGGAGGCCAAGGCGGGCAAGGTGGCAACGGGCAGGGCGACGCACAGCCCGGCGATCAGGGCGCAGGCGGCGGTCGGCGCGGTGGTGGTGGCGGCGGGCGCGGCCCGCAAACTCTGGTGATCGCCAAGGACGGCGATAGCTACAAGGTGACCCACAAAACGCAGCGCGGCGATAAAACTTACGATGCCACCGTTTCCGGCAACGCCATTTCCTGGACCGAAGAGCGCCCCAACCGCGACGGCGGCACCATGAAAATCCAATTCAAAGCCACCATCGATGGCGACGCACTGAAGGGAACTTTCGGCGGCGGCCAATTCAGCCGCGAATTCACCGCGAAACGCTCGACCTGAAGGCGACGCTACGTGCCGGAAAAAACGTTGGCTTACGCCGGGATCTGCCATCCCTCACTCAGCGTTCCGTCCCTGCTCGGTCAGTCTTTCGTGTGCGAAGTTTAAGCTACTCGTAGCGCAGCGCCACCATGGGATCTACCCGCGTGGCGCGGCGCGCCGGGAAATAATTGGCGACGAACGCGACGCCGAGCAGTACCGCGAATACGGCGACGAAGGTCGCCGGGTCAACGGCTTTTACACCGAACAGCAGGCTGCTCAGCACACGCGTGGCGGCCAGTGCTCCGATTAATCCCACACCGAGTCCGATGCCGACCCGTTGCATCCCCTGCGTGATGACGAGGCGCAGCACGCCGGTGGATTGCGCGCCGAGCGCGAGGCGGATGCCGATTTCCCGGGTGCGTTCGGCCACGCTATACGCCATCACGCCGTAAATTCCGGCCATCGCCAGAATCAGCGCGAGCAGCGCGAAGGCGGAAACCAGCAGCGCGCGGAAACGCGGCGCGGCCACTGATTCCGAAAGCTCCGATTCCATCGTGATGAATTTCGCCGGCACATCGGGAGAAATCGTCCGCAAATTATCCCGCAGCGTTCCGGTGATGGCGCCGGATGGCAGCGCGGTGCGCACCACGAAGCTCAGCGCGGTCGAGGGTTGCGGATGTTGTTCGTACGGCATATAAATTTCGGGCCACGGCGGCACCGCCGGACCGAACTGGCGCACGTTGCCCACCACGCCGACGATGGTCATGGGCTGCAGCGAGTCGAGGCCGCAGTAAATTAGGTGGCCGACGGGATCCTGATTCGGAAATGCCTGCTGGGCCAGCGCCTGGTTGATCAGCGCACTGAACGGCGCGTCGAACGTGTCGCGCTCGCTGAGGTCGCGGCCACCGAGCATTGGAATATTCAAGGTGCGGAAATATCCGGGCGTGACCACCGACATCACCGCTTGCGGCCCGCCGATGCCTAGTTCATTTTCTGGCGGCAGGCGATCGATCCAGTAGGTTCCGTCCGAAGAAGCCTGCCCGGGCAAGCCGCGCACACCTGCGACGGAAGTAATCCCCGGAATGGTCGAGACCCGCGCGAGAAATTGTTTGTAGAGCTGCGTCGCGCGCCGCGAACTCGCCAAATCCGAGGCGGAAACATCCGTTTCCATCACGATTATTTTTTCGGCGCTGAATCCCATTTGCACTTTCAGCAGCGCGTCGAAACTGCGCACCAGCAATCCGGCGCCGGTCATCAGCACCACCGAAACCGCTACTTCCACGACGATCAATGCGCCGTGAAGGCGGCGCGCGCTGCGGCTAGACGAGCCGCGTGCGCCGGATTGCGCCAGGGACTGATTCAAATCGACGCCGGTCGCGTGCAGCGCCGGTGCGATTCCGAAAAGCATGGTCGAAATCCCGGCGGCCGAAAAAGTGAACGCCAGCACGCGCCAGTCGAGCCCGATTTCATTCAGCCGCGGAATATCGGACGGCGCGAGGCGCACCAGCAGCGCCGAAACCCAGATGGCGATCAGCAGGCCCAGCGCACCCGCGGTCAGCGCCAGCAAGCCGCTTTCGGTGAGCATCTGGCGAATAATGCGCGAGCGGCTGGCGCCCATGGTGGTGCGGATGGCGATTTCGCGTGCGCGCCCGGTGGCTTTGGCCAGCAGCAGGTTCGCGATATTGGCGCAGGCGATCAGCAGCACCAACGCGACGGTGCCGAGCAAAAGGTAGAGCGTGAGGCGCACGTCCGAAACCATTTCGTCGCGCATCAGGACGACGGCGGCGCTCTTGCCTTCGTTGCTCGCGGGATATTGCTGCGCCAGGCGCGTGGCGATGGTGGTCATCTGCGCTTGCGCTGCGCCCGGCGTGACGCCTGGTTTCAGCCGTGCAATCACCCGGTAATTGTGGCCGCTGCGCGAAACGGTTTCCGGAACCACCGAATTCGCCGGATACCAGATGTCGGTCTTTTCCGGAAAATGAAAACCGGCCGGCGCCACTCCGGCGATCGTCAAGCTGCGATCGAAAACGCGAATGGTTTTGCCGATGGCGGCGTACTCGCCCGCGAAATGCTGCTGCCAATAGGCGTGGCTGATAATCACCGCGCCGGATTTTCGTTCTTCTTCAGTGAAAAAATGTCCCGCGGCGGGTTGCAACTGAAAAACGTCAAAGAATTCCGGAGTTATTGCGGCGCAGTGCGCGTACTCGGACTGTGCGGCAGGCGCGGCCGCGCACTCGTCGTCTTCATAGTAGGCCATCGAATCGAAGGAGGTCGCTTGATCGTGCCAGTCGTGGAAATCGGGCGCCGAGACCGGTCCGTGGTTCCCGGATTTTTGCCACAACGATGCGAGGGTGACGATGCGGTCCGGCTCGTGATACGCGAGCGGACGCAACAACACGGCATTCACCACGCTGAACATTGCCGTATTCGCGCCGATGCCGATGCTGAGCGTCAAGATCGCGATGGCGGTTATGGCCGGCGCTTTGGCCAGCACGCGAATCCCGTACCGGATGTCCTGCCACAGATTTTTCATCGACGTCCTCGGCGTGCTCGCCTTTCAATCGACAGAGAATACGCGGCCGAGCGCGGAAATGTTCCGTCGTCGCACCTGAAGCTTGGCTAGGTTGGAATCGACACAGGGCGCGTCACATGGAGGACGCGCGTCGCGCCTGCCCGTGGCCTACTACTGGTGTCGGCCTTCCGTACGCGTCAATCTACAAGGTTTATAGCGCTTCAAGCCGCCGCGCGGCCCCCGCGCCATTGGTCTCGAAACTGCCTTTTATTTTCTTACTCGCGATTCATCCGCTTGCTTCGCGGGCGAATGGCATATAAAGGAGAGGCTATGACGCGCGAGAGACTATTCGTTCTTGTGGCCGTGGTTGCAGCGGCGGTGAGCGGCGTCGCGGCTTGCGCCAGCGCGCAAGGGCCAAATCTTTCCACACAAGATCTCTCGTTTAGCAGCGATGGCCATCTGCTGCGTGAAGTTCAACGCGAGGACCCCACATCGGTGACGACGTTCCCGCGCATTCACGCCATCGCCTATGACGCCGCGAGCGGCGAAAAAATCCACGCGCTGGATCTCGGTCCCGACACCCAATTCCTCGATGCCACCGCCGACGGGCGAACCGCCGTTATTTTGGTGAACAGCAACCGGCCCGACCAGGACGTGCACGTTTCGCTGGTCGATATGGACACGGGCCACGCTCAGGATCTGCCGGCGAACTGGTTTGATGCCGACGATAGGGATCTGGAAGCGCAGATCTCCGCCGACGGCCGGCTGGTTTCGGCGTACACGACGTCAAGCACCGAAAACGAAATCGTCACAGTGTATGAGTGGCCGGGCAAAAAGCAGGTCGCCAGGCAGACTCACGGTTTTCCTGCCGGGGGAATCGCCTCGGGTGGCGTGACCGCTGACGGAAAAATTGAGTTTATGAACAATCGCACCGGCGGCGACGTGGTCGATCCGCGAACCGGTCGATTGCTGGTGAACGTTGTGCCGAACTCTTACCGTTCTGTCGACGGAGCGTGGGTCGTCGAATTTCCGAATCCAGACTACGGCGGCTCGTCGAAGACCATCCCGATCAAGAGCGGGCTGAACGGCGAACTCGCCGGCCAACTCGATATTAAAATCGCAAGCGACGACGAAGAGGAAGCCTGGGGCTGGGCGCGCGGCGCTTTCTGCGGAACCTCCGGCAGATTCATCGCCGCCTCGAAAGACACGGTGAAGGCCTTCGCGATTCCTTCCGGCAAAAAGATCGCGGAATTTCCCGCCAAGTCCTGGCAAGAGCCTGCGTCAGCAGGGAGTTCCAATCTGGTGACGGTTGCGTGCAGCCTGGATGGACAGCGCGTGGCGATTCGCAACGGCGCGCGCCTGACCCTGCACAACCTGAAGTGAGTCAATGCGTCCTAAATTTCTTCTCCAGCCGTGCTGCCTATTTGACGCTTCGCAGCGTCCAATAAGCAGGAGACCGCCAATGGCCAGCCCCCTCCCAGCACCCGAAACCAAAGTGGAAGTCCGGCGCATGTTCGTCGCGCCGCGCGAAAAGGTCTTCGAAGCGTGGACCCAGCGCGAGAAGCTGGAGAAATGGATGTGCCGGTTTCCGCGCAACGAGACCCGGTACACCGCGTCCGACGCGCAGCCCGGGGCCGTCAGCGTGATGGAAGTCAAAACCGCACAGGGCCAAACCTTGAAGCAGACCATCACCTACCGCGACATCGAACCGCCGAGCAAACT
>Ga0302307_10002365_pt1 | contig 11505 bp, 9 predicted proteins | sample III_Palsa_E3_2_FD_200530 | JGI IMG/M metagenome (GOLD analysis project Ga0302307, IMG submission 200530) | Peat permafrost microbial communities from Stordalen Mire near Abisko, Sweden - III_Palsa_E3_2 | ecosystem: Environmental > Terrestrial > Soil > Palsa > Peat permafrost | place: Sweden... | reverse complement strand
GTTCTCCTCCGGCATAGGATCGGGGCTAAGGGAATAGCCGACTCGCTTCACCGCCGATTGCACCTGCTGCTCGAGACTGGAGTGCTCAACGCCCAGCGCAATCAGATCCTTCATGGGGTACAGCAGGCCGGGCGCCCCATCGATATTGATGTCCGCGACGATCGCTCTTCGCGGCACGGTCGGGAAGCTCGCGAAGTAATCGGAGCCCAGCAAGCCCATCTCCTCGCCGGTGACAAAGACAAACAGCACCGAGCGGCGCGGCGCCTTCGGCAGGCTAGCGAAAGCGCGCGCTATCTCCAGCAGGCTGGCTGTGCCGGAAGCATTGTCGAGGGTTCCGTGGCAGACGTTATCGCCATTCTTCGGTGGACAGATTCCCAGATGATCGACATGTGCGGTGTACACCACGAACTGATTCCGCAGGAGCGGGTCGGAGCCTGGGATCTCCCCAATGATGTTCGGGCTGTCGGCCAACGTCTGCGCACTGATCGAGCGGATGCGTGCCGTGGCGGGCAAAGCAAGCGACTGGGGTCGGCCGGATCTGGCCGTGGCAAAAACCTGGTCGAGTGTCTCACTGGCGCCGGTGAACAGCTTCTGGGCCCCGGACGGACTCAGCGTGGTGAAGATGCGAAGCTCGGGGAATGCGTTATGCGGATTGCCATCCTTATCCAGCCATGCCGTATTTCCCATTTGGATCTGCGGCATAAACCAATCCCATGGCAAGCGTTTCACATCTTCCGGCATCATCAGCTCTATATACCCGACCGCGCCATGCGCGACGGCGGTCCGCTGTTTCACGACGTAATCGGAATAGTAGGCACGCACGGTCGAAGGGAATTTCGCCGGAGCCCCCAGGAGCACCACCACGATCTTGTTCCGGACGCCGGCGCCGGCGTAATCGTCGTAACCCCGCTCCGGTGCGCTTACACCGAATCCTACGAACACCAGCGGGGCCTGCACACTGTTTTCCGTCTTGTTCAAATCACCCCAATGCACGTAATCCTTTAATGGAGTCAAGACCTGCTCGCCGCTCCCGGTCGACAGCGACAGTGAACTCTCGTTGTCGACCGTGACCGACTTGCGCAGCGGTACGTTTTGATACCAGGTACCGCCGGCTCCCGCAGGATGCAGGCCGGCGGCTTCGAGTTGCGCCGCGACGTAGTGTGCCGCAACCTGGTAGCCGGGCGTGCCCAGGCCTCGACCCTGCAGCAGCGAGTCAGATAAGAAGCGCATGTGCGCTCGAATGGCGTCGGGGCGGATCGCGTTCATGGCCGGCTCCCCGGGTGAGGATGACCCCGAGGCCCAGGCGCCCGTACCAACAAAGTTCATCAGGATGATGCAAAGAACGGAGTGTTTCATGGCTGGCTCCTGCTTGGATTGCGACAGCTCCCGAGGTAAACCCAGGTGTCCTAAGGAACAAGCCTCCTTTCCGTAGGAGGTCGGAGGGTGAGACCTGACTATCCCACCCTTCGCAAAGAACGCGAAGGATGGGGCACCCGTCGATTCGTCGAATAGGGCAAAAAGGACCTACCTCAGGGGCTAAAGCCCAAAATAGTTTCAAGCATTTTACGGCCCGACTAAAGTTGTGCCCTGATACAAAACAGAGTTTTTGCCCAGCCTGTAGAGCCCAAAAGCGCGTTCCTTCCACCCTTCACTTGCCGCCGGCAAGCCGCTTGCTCAAAAAGCGAGACCTGGGCCACCCACTCAGAGTCTGGAGTTTGCAGCCGGCAACGCTCCCGACTTTTTTCGCAGCCTGTTTACTCGCGCCGTAAGCGATTCAGTGTCTGTGTGCTGCCGGCTGGCTCAGGACAGGGGCTTCACGATCACCCCGGATTTCATGACCCAGGCGACGTGCTCCATAACCGTGATATCGTCGAGCGGGTTCGACGGCACGGCAACCAGATCGGCGAACTTCCCCGGCTCAATGGTTCCAAGGTCATGGTCAAGGGACAGCAGCGCTGCCCCGTTCATCGTTGCCGCCTGCAGAGCCTGGAGTGGAGTCATGCCACCTCTTACCAGGGCGCCGAACTCCTTCGAAACAGACTCATCGATGTCGTCATCATCGACGCCATAGGCAATTTTGACGTGATACTTCAAGGCGCGTTGAAATGCGGGACCCTGCTCCTTCACGATGGCAATGCCTTTCGCCATGCTGCTGGGTTCGCGGCCTTTGGAGAGTCCAGTCTGTAAATCATGCTGGAAGCAATAGAGCGTCGGAACCAGCCAGGTACCTCGTTCGGCCATCAACTTTGCGCCTTCCTCGTCGAGCATCGTGCCGTGCTCGATCGAGTCCACGCCGGCGCGAACGGCGGCCTTGATGCCGACCGTGCCTTCGGCGTGAGCCATCACTTTGTGTCCGGCACGATGCGCATCTTCTACCGCGCGCGCCATCTGTGCGTCGCTCAGTTCCTGCACGCGATAGTCGCTGATGGGATCCATGACGCCGCCGGTGGCCATGAGCTTGATCCAGTCGGCGCCAAATTTGATATCGCGGCGGACAATGCGGCTCACGTCATCGACGGTGTCTACCTGGTTGGGCTGGTCGAGAGACGGCTTGTCAGGGGACAGGCGATCAGAGTCCCCATGACCGCCGGTAACCGACACACAGCTACCAGCGGCGACAATGCGCGGCCCGGTGATGAGGTGCTCCGCAATGCCCTTACGCAGGGCGAACTGTGGATACGACGGATAGGATTCGCAGGCGTCGCGCACCACCGTAAAGCCATGCTTGAGCCAGAGCTGCAGGTTAGAGACTCCACGAACGGTTGCCTCCGGAGCGGAGGTCAGCAGGTAGGACGCAGAGGACTGCGTGGTGGGATCGGAGAGGATGTGCCCGTGAGCGTCGATGAGTCCAGGGACAATGGTGAAATGGCTCAGATCAATGACCGGATGATCACCGGGTGTAGAGGGAGGGGAACTGGAGACGGCGGTGATCCTCTCACCAGTGACCGTAATGTAGGCATCCGTGGTCACCTGCCCGGTGCGCACATCAATGAGCTTGCCCGCATGGATAATCTGCGTTGGAGGGGCTGGGGTCTGTTGGGCGTGAGACGGCGTAGCTGCCAGAACTGCAAACAGCGCGAAGAGAAGGGAGGTGCACTGCAGCGAGCGGCGATGTATCAAGCAGATATCCTTCACCAAGCAGGTGTATCGCGTTATGGTATCAGCCGCCGCGGCTGCTCGCTCGGTGAAACCGCGGGTGGATTCTTCGGCTGCGACGGTCACGGATCGGGTTTTTTTTGGGCGACTCCGGCACGCAGGGTATCCATCGCGGGAGGAATCGCATCCCCTCCAATGAGGTGTTCGAACATGATGTCGCTGGAGTTTGCGGATCGTCGGGATGCGGGCCGCGTATTGGCGCGATCTTTCCTGTCCTCCGATGCCGCGCGCCACGCTCAGGATGGCATTGTTCTCGGGCTACCGCGCGGCGGGGTTCCGGTTGCCTATGAAGTTGCGCGTGCACTGGATCTGCCGTTAGACGTGTTCATCGTGCGCAAGCTGGGAGTGCCAGGTTTCGGAGAGTTGGCTATGGGAGCGATCACGACCGATGGAACGGTCGCGATCAATCAGGAGGTCATCCAGGAATATGGGATTACTCAGGATACGATCGACGCAGTAGCCGATCGGGAGAAGTTGGAGATAGAACGGCAGGAACTGGCCTATCGTAACGGCCGTCCAGCCGCGCAGATTGAGGGCCGTACGGCTATCCTGGTGGACGATGGTATCGCCACTGGAGCAAGTATGCTGGCTGCCGCACGAGCTTTGCGGCGAAGTGCTCGCAAGGTGATTGTGGCCGTTCCAGTGGCAGCACGTGGAACGTGCGAATTACTCCGCAAGGAAGTGGATGAGGTTATCTGCGCCTGCGTACCCTGGCAGTTCCATTCCGTGGGGCGTTTCTATCAGAATTTCGAGCAGACTACGGATGAAGAGGTTCGTACCTTGCTCTCTCATGCGCGCGCCGGTCGAGTGGCGTCGCCAAAAATGGACAATCAGGGCCGGGAAAGATCCAGCATGACTATGTCGGAACGGTCTTGTACTCGCTCCAAAACAACTTCATGACCGTCTGGAGAAATGTCGAAGTCGTTGATTTCGAAGTCGGGAGGCAGGTTGGTTAACTGCCGCTCAGTGCCCGTCTGCCGGTCGACGACCCAGAGATTTTTGTGTTGTATCTCTCCTCGCAGGACCACGAGTGATCGTCCTCCGGGGAGAAACGCCAAATGCCGGGCCCCGCGGGTAAGTTTCACAGGCGGCAGAGTGTACGGTGCGCCTTCGGCTGTGACGGACTTAACGGAAAACGTGGTCCCAATGTCGGGGCCGGAGTAAACAATGAAGCTTCCGTCCGGTGCCGACACAGGGTCGACGGAATACTCGCGGACAATTGAAGTAGGGGAGCGGCCATCGAGGGGTACGCGAACGAGGTGCGGGACCCCGTGATCGTCCGCTGCGGTAATGATCGATCGACCATCGGGCGCCCATGCGGGAGCACCGTTGAGCTTGAGCGAATCGGCGACGATGCGGGCGTTCGTACCGTCGGAGTGCATCGCGTATAAGAGTGTTTGCCCGTGTTGGCTGACCGAGAAGGTCACATTGTGCCCATCGGGCGAACTGGTTGGGCCGCCGGTCACCCTGGCTCCCTGGCCGCTCCACAACTGGGTGCTGGTTCCGTTGGCAAGCTTCCAGATGTTCTCGCCCGTGCCGCTCCGGGAAAGATAGAGAAGGTAATTGGGACCCAGCCGGGGGGAGAAGCCGGTACTGGTGGTAAGAGGGATGGGGGCCGCTGCGGACGCCTCCGCGAGCGAATCATTGATCTGCAACCGCCAGAGTGTTGTTTTTGGACTGCCTACGGAGAGCAGCAGACGGCGCCCGTCCGCACTGGCCGCGAGCGAGGTGTAGCGATCAAGACTGGACGTCAGCCGGTGGGGAATACGGCGCTCCACGTCCATGCTGTAAAGAAAAGGGCCCGAACCGTCAGCATCGCTGGCGAGATACATCAGCGTTCGTCGATCCAACAGGACGGGATGACTTACGCGTGCATTGTGGTACGTGAGGCGTTCAGGAATTCCGCCGCCTGAAGGGATACGCCAAATGTCGAGCTTGTCCGGGAGCTCGCCCTCAACAAAGTAGAGGAATGCGGTGTCGCGCGACCACAAGGGAAAGTGAGAGTGGAGGCCGGCAGGCGCAGTGAAGATGGGACGGTCGCCGGGTCGCAGGGTGCCGTCCGAGACGAACAGAGGATCTCCCGGTCCGGGCGTGTGGTAGGCGAGCCGCCCACCGTCGGGCGACCAGTCGTACTCGGCCACGCCTTCGAGGTAGGGCCGCGGCTCTCCACCCAGTGTGGGCACGGCCCAAACGCCGATGTTGCCACCGCTCGAACCGTCTTGTTTGCGGATCCAAAACGTGACCGCGGAGCCGTCGGGCGAGAAGCCCAAAGTGCGGACGGATGGATTCACAATGTCCCGCGCGCTGCCGCGAGTTAAGTTGTGGAACTGTCCGGAACCGGCCTGGGTAACCCAAACGTCCGTTTGTCCATCGCGGTCTGACAGAAACGCGATGAAATGACCGTCGCGTGATACGGCAGCAGACTGCTCGAATCCACCAAAATCGGTGACCGCTTGAAAATGGGCGTCCGTGAGCGGGTTACGCCAGAAGTACTCTGTTCTGTATAACCAGAACCCTGCGCCGATCACAAGTGCGGCGGCCACCAGGGCGAGCAGCACGGGAACCTTCCACCTGGTTGGAGAGGGTGGGATGGCTGCGGGAGGCGTTGCGGGTGGCGGAGACGGGGCGGCGCCGTTTCCGTTCTCCTGCGCTGGAGGAAGATTGCGGCTTTCTGTCCACGCGTCCAACTCTGCACGAGACGCGTAGACCGAACCCATCCTGTCATGCTGGTGCCGGTGAACCGGCATCCCCTCCCGCTTTTCCCAGCGCTGGACGGTGGTCACGTCGCGGTTGAGATAGGCTGCGATCTCCTTCCACGAATCAAGCCGATCTTCCAGCGTTCTCTCCGCCGGCGGTGTACCGAGGGATCGATCGCCCATCGTACCCTCCTTATGGCTCCGCGAATGGGGGACCCCAAATTGTAGCTTCCGCTGCCCTCGGAAAGCACGGCAAAAGGCTGCATTCTGCCGCGAGTCACGGTTTCGCTGCGGTGGTGTGCCTTACCGCTTGAATCTACCCGGATTGGTGTCCGATGGTGGCCGGTGCGTTTCAAATTTGGAGGAATTTTATGAAGAGCAAGGCTTTCTTGAGGGTAGTACCCGTTGCCACGGTTCTGGCGTTGGTATCCGTGAGCGCCGCATTGGCTCAAAAAGCGAAATGTAAAGAATTTCAAGGGGTGATCAATGCCTATACACCCCAAACCAAGGCAACGTCAGATGGGGTGACCACGGCAACCGGTCCGTATGAAGTGCGGGGTCCATGGTCCCTGAAGTTAAAGGATGACGGAACCAAGGCGGATTTTTCCGCAGCCCTGAACATGGAATTTTCTGACGGTTGGGTCTTGACACCGACGGGTGGGAATGGGAATTTCGATCCGGCTGCCCGGGGCGCCCACACTCATCACATTAGCGTCGTCGATGGCCAAGTCACTGCGATTGCGAACGGATTTCAGGTAACCGGTACGGCCATGTTTACGAAGAACGGCGGCCCTGCGCCCTCGTCCATTGAACCATCACCGGTGGTGATCGAGATTACGGGCGGTGACAAGGTCGAATTTTCGAATGTCGCGCTGACGTTTGAGTCTCCAGGCTCCATGCATTTTGGAGCCGAGCCCCTCCCGGGCGTTGTTCGCAGCGTCGAGGAAAGGTAGATCCAGGAAACGGGGAGTGGCCCAGGTTCAAAAGCCAGGCCTGGGCCAACTCCGACAGGCTAACTACATTTGCTTGAAAGAGACCCAGGATGTCATGCTCGAAACATGAAACGTAATCAAGTGATGTGGACCATTCTGGGGTCCGTGCTGTGTTGTTTGCCGGCTGTGGCACAGGAAAAAGGATACTGGCGAGCTGCGAGCTCGACAGCCCAATCGATCACTGGTGACGTGACCCTCTCGGCGGATAAGATTGCCCTCACTTTTTCGAGTTTTCCGATTGCTCAGATCCGAGTTCTGGAGCCGGGCGAACTGAGCGCTGTTTTTGAGGCTGAAAGTGGTGCGGGTGGGAGCGGCAGTCTCTACCGGCTGAGCATACCGGGAACGAAGGTTTTTCAACACAAAAATACGTTGTGTGGATCAGAGCAGACCCAGTGGATGGCTACTTATGTTTCTGGACGTGAGCTGCATCTGGCATTTTTCTCAGGGTCGAAGATGCCGGTGCTTACACCAGATGGGATCGCGAATTCGACGGACCTGTGCGGGACTTTTCTTTACGCGCGGTGACCAGGTTTCCTGGGGGCGCCGTGGTCAACGCGCATTCAGAAATGTCCTGGTAATCGGGACTTTCACTCACACCAACTCTGAACGGGTGCCCCATGTTCGCATCAGCGTTGCCCGGATTTCCTACTTCACAGCAGTAGCCACGACTCGTGTGCGGCTTTCTCTCAAAGAAAGCCGCATAAAGTTGATCAAAGCCACGAACCTCGACAGGAAATCCGGGATACGTGGGTTAAGGAAGACGGGCGAAGCCCATCAAAGGTCTGTCTTTTGTTCTCTCCCGCAGCTAACCTGCTTTGCCGACTCACGGGAGAGGAGCGAGGTCCGAGAGAGTTTTTTTAGAGACTCTCGGTTTCGCGGGACCAGGACACCGCGGCGGTGACATCATCTTCATCAATTCCTAGCTGAACAAGGCGAGCGCGCACTTCGTCAGCCCGGCTCCGTCGGAGCGGATGCAGGATAATGCATTCCCCATCTGTGCTGACCTCGAAGTATTCAACATCGGGAAAGCGAGTGATCACCGCCTTGGGGAGGGTGATCTGGTTCTTCGCAGTTTTTTTCGCTAGCAAGACGAACCCCTCGTACCAAGGCGATCTTACTCTCTTGACTGCCTTTCTAAGCTCAGTGGCAAAGTTCAGACTGCCGATTGGCAGGGCAGGCCGTTCTATCGTTCCAGGCCAGCGTGTGGCCATCCTCCGCTCCAATCGATGGTAGACAACTGCATTGAGGGCTTCCCCGTCTTCGCATCGTACGCGTGAAAGACCATCAGATCTTTATGCTTTGGGCCGAGCAAGACACTTTCGCCCCCGGGTCCAAGCCAGCGCGAGTTGGCGACGAGGAGCGGAGTGCCACCGCCGTCAGTCAAGAGCTTGCCGGCGGTGTCCACATATGGGCCGGTTATGGACCTCGATCTGCCGACCATGGTCTTATAGGAGCTTTTAAGGCCCCGGCAACAAAGGTCCCATGAGGTAAAGAGATAGAAGTAGCCGCCGTGATGCACGATGAACGGCGCCTCGATTGCCTCCCAATTCGCAGGTAGATTCGGAGGGGCGGGTTCGGCGTTTTCCGGTTTGACCCGGCGCGCCAGTGAATAGAGTGTGGTGTCGTTCTTTGATAACATGCCCGCATCATCGAGACGGCGCATTTTGATGCCATCCCAGAAGCTGCCGAAAACCAGCCACGCGCCACCCTTTTGATCGAGAAGGAAATTAGGATCGATTGCGTTGTAGTTGTCCTTTGCCTGCGACTCAAGGACCAGCCCGCGGTCGATCCATCGAAAATCGGGGCTTGTGGGATCCAGCGTCTGGTTCGTCGCAAGGGCAATTCCCGAGGTATTTTTGCCGAAGACTGAGTAGGCATAGTACAGCCGGTACTGATGGTTCACGTACGAGATGTCGGGCGCCCACAGGTCCTTCGTCGCCGGGCTACGCTGCCGAATCCAATCCGGGACGGAGTCGAACACATGCCCGCAGAGTTTCCAGTTCACAAGGTCCTGAGAGCAGCGCACGGCGAACTGACCGCCATCCGGCGCTTTGCCGGTCGCAAACACATACCAGGTGTTTCCACTCTTGATAATCGACGGATCATGGGTTCCCGCAATATCGCCGGCGAGGGTGTAAACGTACGGCTGCTCGGCTGCAAAACAAATGCCTGCCATGAGCAAAAGAGAGATTGCAATCACGGTCTTCGACCGTCGTATCATTTGCCGTTCCTTTCCCGCAGGAAAGAGAAAAGAGTAAGCCATAAAACGTTTTCCTGCCACTCTTTAGGAGGCCCTTCAAGGACTGACTTCCCCCATAGATTGGGTGTTCCGGCCAGGACCGACTGCGAGGAGAAACCCAGGTCTCAAAATCGAGACCTGGGCCACCCACGTAAAGTCTGGAGGTTGGTGTTTGTTTTTCGACAAAGCGAAGCGCGGTGGAGAATTGTCACGGGTTCAACGGGTACCTGCGGAGCCGGTGCTCGGTACGAAACCACACAAGATTTTGGGGGACAGTACGAGGGTAGTGCAGGGACCTGCGATTAAGGCGTTGTGGGAGGATACGCACTCGGTTTCGAAGCATAAATCCGCACGCCCATTCCATTAAGCATGCTTCGCCCTTCCTGGGCTTCGGGTGTTTGTGGGTAGCGTTGCACCAATGTCCGTAGTTCTCGAACTCCGGCGTCTTTTTGACCCATTTGTATCAGCGACTGGCCTTTTCTAAGCTCGGCCGCGGGCGCCTTAGAATTGCCCGAATACTGTTCCAAAACGGCATCGTAACCCTTGACTGCGGCCGGATACTTGCCCTGGCGATAGTTGATCTCACCGATATAAAACTGGGCGTTTCCCGCCAAGGGGTCTTGCGGGTAGAAGCGAAGGACATCGCCGAACTCAGAGAGAGCAACGTTGTACTTGGCGGAGTTGTAATCGCGAAGACCGCTTTGGTAAAGCTGGTCGACAGGAGGAGCCTGAGGACTCGCCATCGCCGGTGCAACAGCCTGTCCTCCGGGACCCTGGTTTGCCGGGATGCTTGCCCCCGCTGGGGGAGCGCCGCCCGGCTGCGCCGGCATTCCGTTCACGTTCTGCATCTGACCCTGCAACGATTGCACCTGCGTGGCCAGATTGGCGATGCGGGTCTTCAACTCATCCACCGAATCGTTCAGCGATTGGATCTGGGTGGAAAGCTGGGTGTTGGTGGAACCGCGCTGGTCGTTCTCGGCTTTCAATGTGGATTGAAGAGCATTGACAGCCGTCATCATCCGATTGACGTTGTCCGTGTTTTGCTGCACCAGGTTGACGATCACGCCCATGCGCTCGTCATTGGAGGTTTGCAGGTGCTGCACCGCGTCCTGAAGTTGCTGGACCTGGGTTTGCAACTGAACCATTTCCTTAGAAACGGCAAAGGCATGAGGCAAAGCAAACAGGGCAACGGCGGTGAATTGCAGGATGTGTTTACGCATGGTGCTCCCTATTGAAGGAGCGGCACAGGCCGCTCCCTCTAGTCTATTCCGCCTCTAGCGATCGAGCGAGAAACCGGCGCGGCGGTTCAACTGCCAGCATTGCTCGTTCGCCTGGCTGCAGAACTGCTTCTCCTTGCCGTAGCTCACGGTGCGGACGCGGTCCGGGGCGATGCCCCCGTTCACCAGAGCCTGCTTGGCCGCGTTGGCACGGTTTTCGCCCAGCGCCAGGTTGTATTCTGCCGAGCCGCGGTCATCGCAATACCCGCCCACAACCACCTTAAGCGTAGGATGCGAAGCCAGGAAGCTGGCGTCCTGCGCCAGAATGGTCTGGGCATCGGGACGGATGTCGTAGCTGTCGTAGTCGAAGAAGGCCGGCTTGACGTTCTGCTCGAACATCTGCTCATCCATCGTCTCGCCGGTGCTCTGGGGAGGCGCTGCCGCATTGACGGTCAGGCGAGCGGTCGCATCGGTGGAACCGCCCGGGCCGCGCGCGACCAGGTGATAGGTGGTCGAGTCGGTGGGTTGTACGTTCTGCGTGCCGTAAGCATTCACCGTGCCGATGCCGTCAATCGAGATGTCGGTCGCATCGCTGGTCTTCCAGGCGAGCACTGCGCCCCCTCCTGGGGTGATGCTGTCAGGCGTCACCGTGATCGAGGCCGTGGGCGCCGGCGATGTAGCCGCTGGTGGAGGCGGGGGCGGGGGTGGCACTGCTTTCTTATGGCAGCCGGCCGCCAGGGTTAACGTGGCGACGGCGATGAGCGAAGCAAAATGCCTGTGGTGCAGAGTTCTCACAATGTTCTCCTCAGTTCGTTCAGTTTCCAGGGATCCCGGTAGAACTATTTCCAACTCCAGTTAGGCATCGAATTGCCGCTGCTCTGGGTGAGACGATGCTGTTCGGTGCCATCAGAAAGCATGGTCCAGATCTCGGATCCGCCACCTTTTTCGCGCTGGAATACGATGTGCCGCCCATCCGGAGACCAGGAAGGAAAATCCTGCCGTCCCTCGTCATGGGTAAGCTGGGTCCAACGCTTGCTGGCAATGTCCATGATGTAGATATCCTGTCCGCCAGGCGCGCCGGGGCCGTACTTGCGGTTCCAGGCGAAGGCGAGGAATTGTCCGTTGGGGGACCAGGATGGCGAGGTGGCATAGCCGCCGTCTGTCAGGCGCTGCACGCTGGTTCCATCCGAATCCATCATGTAGAT
>Ga0302307_10002360_pt1 | contig 11517 bp, 11 predicted proteins | sample III_Palsa_E3_2_FD_200530 | JGI IMG/M metagenome (GOLD analysis project Ga0302307, IMG submission 200530) | Peat permafrost microbial communities from Stordalen Mire near Abisko, Sweden - III_Palsa_E3_2 | ecosystem: Environmental > Terrestrial > Soil > Palsa > Peat permafrost | place: Sweden... | reverse complement strand
CGGCGCATTGGCCTCCAGCTGCGCCTGGATTGGCTATATGGTCGAGTTGGATACAACGGCTCAGGTCAGTGCCTACCGCACCTATCTGGATGACTATGCACGGGGGCAGCAGGCTTTAGGTCGCTTCGGCTGGGCACCCGATAATCGCCTGCGCGATCTGCCCGCATGGCTGGCTTTCAGGCAAGTGGTTCCATCGGAGACCAAGGTCTCGATCGTGGTGGCGCTCTGCCTGTTGCTGGTTTGCATGGTCAATACGGTGGGCTTGTTGCTGGCAAAGTTTCTGCGCCGATCCGGCGAGATCGGGGTGCGCCGTGCACTGGGTGCGAGTCGTCTTGCGATAGCTACCCAGTTCGGCGTGGAGTCGGGCGCGATCGGCCTGGCCGGAGGTGTGCTGGGTTTGTTGCTGACGTGGCTGGGCGTTGAGTTGATGCAAGGTTCGCTACCCAAGCCGATCGCCGCGTTGGCCCATATCGACCTGACACTGCTTTCGGAGACCTTGTTGCTTGCCATCTTGGCTACCGTACTGGCGGGGTTGTATCCCATTTGGCGTGCCATGTCTGTGCGCCTCTCATGGCAGCTCAAGGAAGATTGAGGAGCCACGTATGTCCCTACACCCCATACTTTCCGCGTTGCGCCGCCACAAGGCGGGCACCATCCTTATCGCTTTGCAGATCGCCCTGACCCTGGCGATCGTCTGCAATGCCTTATTCATCATCCGGGCGCGGTTCGAACACATGGCTCGCACCACGGGAATCGATGAGACCAACCTGTTTCAGGTTGAGTCGACGCGTACCGGTGTCGACAGCGGCACGGATGCCGGCAAAGCGACACTCGATGCGTCCATAAAAGCCGATCTGGCCGCGCTGCGGCAATTGCCCGATGTAGTCGACGCCTATGAAACCAACTCGCTGCCGTTGAGCAATAACCTCTATTCGGAAGGTTTCAGTTTCACGCCCGGTGCGCCTCCCGCTGTCCCTACCGGGTTCTACAACGCGGATGAGCGTACCTTGGCGATTCTGGGCGTGCGATTGGTGGCGGGACGCAATTTTCGTAGCGACGAGATCATTGGCCATGGCCAACTAGGGGCTTTTCAGCCAGCCGTCATTATCGTGTCCAAACACTTGGCTGACAGCCTGTTTCCGCGCGGTGGCGCGCTGGGCAAGCAAGTTTATTTCATCAACGCAACCGCCCCCAGCAACATCATTGGCGTGGTCGAGCGTTTACAGACGTCATTAGTCGACAGCTCGACAGATGGCTGGGCGTGGAACTCGACCTTGGTGCCGCTGCGTCTGGTCGACCCCTCTCGTTACTACGTGGTACGCGCCAAACCGGGTCGACTGGCCGCCGCCATGCGAAGCGCGCCGGCAGCCCTGTATGCACAAGATCCACAGCGGATCATTCCCGATGGCGCAGGCGATGATGACCTCGGCGTGCAAAGCTTCGCGCAGATTCGTGCCACGGCCTATCAGGGCGACCGTACGCTGGCGATCCTGATGGGTGTGATCAGCGTCATGCTATTGGCGGTGACAGCTGCGGGCATCGCGGGCCTCTCCAGCTTCTGGGTAGGTCAGCGCCGGCGGCAAATAGGTGTACGTCGTGCGCTCGGCGCGACCAGTCGTGACATCGTCCGTTATTTTCTTATCGAAAACGCTCTTATCAGCACCGCGGGGATTATTGTCGGCATCGTGCTTGCCTTCGAATTCAACCGATGGTTGATGGGGAAATTCGAGCTGACGCAACTTTCGCCAACCTATGTTTTGGTCGGCGTGGTGATGCTCTTGTTGCTGAGTCAGGGCGCGGCGCTCGCGCCCGCACTACGCGCTGCGCGGATCGCCCCGGTGGAAGCCATCCGTTCATCGTGAACTTCATTGTCGCTCGCAAGCCAGAGGGTCTCGGCCGAGGGCAGCCAGCTAGGTGCGAATATCTTCCGTAAGTGCATGAATGTTGCATCCCAATGATGGCCAACCTAAAAAGATGGAACCCAGTTGATGAAACGGATTGCGCTTTTCTTGTCACTTTTTTCTGTCACCGCTGCTTTCGCATCGCCCAATGACCTGAGCCCGCAACAAATCGCGCGGATCAATGCGGACGTCGAAGCTGTTCTCCGTCGCACCGATACACCGGGCGCCACGGTGGCCATCGCCGAGCAGGGGCGCATCATCTACACAAACGCCTACGGACTGCGCGATCGCGAGCGGCATTTGCCTACATCGGTCGATACCCATTTTGAGATCGGCTCCATCACGAAGCAGTTCACGGCTTCAGCCATCCTGCAATTACAGGAGGCCGGGAAGCTGCACATCGACGACAAGCTCGCGAAGTACCTGCCTGACGCGCCGCATGCCAAGGAGGTCACACTCCGACAGCTGCTGTCGCATACCAGTGGACTGCCTGATTACCTCGATGGACCTGACATCGAGGAGGCCGCAACGAAGTCGGCGACGTTCGAGCAGCTCATGGCACGCATAGCCGGAAAGCCACTGGACTTCGAGCCGGGTAGTCGTTTTTCGTATTCGAGCACGGGCTACATTTTGCTGGGTCGTGTCATCCAGGTTGTATCCCACGAAAGCTACCAGCATTACGTTCAAACACATTTGCTGGATGTGGCTGGCATGGCGCATACGTTCACGATCGCCGACGAAAAGCGTCTGCCAAACATGGCGATCGGCTACTGGCGGAAGGACGCAAAGATCACGCCATCGGCGACCATCAGTAGCAGCTTTGGCTGGTCGGCCGGCTTCCTTGTATCCACGGTGAGGGATCTTCAAAAGTGGAACGTCGCGCTGCAGGGCGGAAAAATTGTTTCGCCCGCGGATTACGTCCTCATGAGAACCCCGGTCAGTACGACGCAACAGGGTAAGACAGATTATGGCCTGGGTTTGGGTATCGACACCATTGACGAGCAAACCTACGTCGGTCATGACGGCGGGTGCTTTGGGTTCACCACCGCGAACGAATATTTTCTGAAGCAGAAGGTTCAGGTCATTGCGTTTACCAACAACGGCTTCAGCCCTACCAGCCCCGATGCCGCTATGGCCGTGATGACGGCCATCTTCGAAGACTTGTATCCGGAAATCGCTGCTGCGGCCGCCAGCCCTGCCGCCGGTGAGAACCCAGCGGTAACACGCAACGTCAAGGGCGCCTTCGCCGCTGTGCAGGCTGGAAGCTATAGCTCGCCGTCCGTCACCGACGACGTGAACAAAAGGATGAAGGCGGGCGCGGCAAAGAAGCTGTCAGACGACTTCGCGCCATTTGGTGAACCTACAGCGTTCGTTTACAAAGGCGAGCGGTCGGTCGATGGCAAGAAGCGGGTCGTTTACGTGATCCATTTTGGCCCTGGTGTCGTGTTGAAGTTTTCGCCCCGTCTGGACAGCGACGGCAAGGTTGCCGGATTTATGTTCGAGTAGACACCCGAAGCGGAGCGGCCGGAGGCTCACCGAGCACGGCGCTCCTACAAGAGGAGTTTGGATGTGATGGCAAAGGAAAAGCTTATGAAGTCACTATCAGTAGGTCTAATCTTGGTGCTTATCTCGCTGCAAACGGCCGCTCAGACCGTTCAGGAAGCTTTGCCTTCTAACGACGAGACAGCCTGCTTGAGTCATGACCCTAGCATCAGTATCCAAGGATGCTCAGCTGTAATCCAATTGGGCCAGGCCACTGCGAATCTAGCTGCCGTCTACATCAATCGGGGGCTCTCCTATTATAGCCAGGCTATCGCCGATCAAACCAAAGCGATCGCACTAGATCCCGATAACGAATTGGCCTACAGCAATCGCGGCAGTTTCTATGGAAAGATGGGGCTCTACGACCAAGATATTACGGATCAAACCAAGGCGATCTCACTCAATCCCAGTGCCGACATGGCCTTCCGCAATCGCGGCAACGCCTATAGCGCCAAGGGCCTGTACGATCGGGCCATTGCCGACTACACCAGGGTGATCGTGCTGGTGCCCGACAGTGCCGTGGCCTACTTCAGTCGCGGCTACGCTTATGCCTCCAAGGGTGTCAATGACCTGGCCATTGGCGATTACACGAAGGCCATCTCCCTCAAGCCGGATTACGCCCTTGCCTACAACAACCGTGCCTTGGCTTATCACCTGAAAGGTGAGAACGCGAACGGCTTGTCTGATGCTGAGAAGGCGGTGGCACTGGCACCGACCGACGCCGCATTCATCCAGACAAGAGCACAGGTCTACGAACAACTCGGTCAGCGTGACAAAGCTGTCGCCGATTATCGCGCGACCCTGAAATTGGCTCCCAATATGAAACTGGCTCAGGATCTGAGGTATCCCCACATTTCCCGGCGCCAGATCAACAACTTATGACGTCTTCGGGTGGCTAGAAGTGCGCGCATGGCGCAGTCTTCAAGGCGACGAAACCATACGAGGACCGCAGACCATGCGCGCCAGCCAAGTATTGCAGAAGTGTCTTTGTCGTTCACTGGAGCCCATGCATGAAGCGCGCTCACGCGTGCTTCTACGCTCGGTGGAGGCCTTGTTGGCGGGACGACGATTGACGTTGATGGATATCGCCCGTGCGTGGCCCGGTGCCGAACGGGTGCGTGCGCCGCTGAAAGCGTTCGACCGCCTCTTGAGCAACCCGCATCTGCGCCAGGAACGCGAACTCATTTACGGTGACATGGCACGCTGGTTGTTGCGTAGTGAACGACCGGTTATCGTGATCGACTGGTCGGATCTCAAGGCGGATAAGGCATGGTGCCTGCTGCGCGCAGCGGTGCCTGTCGGCGGACGCACGCTGCCAGTGTTGGACATGGTCTTTCCCGGCCAACAGCAGGGTACCCCCAAGGCCGAAAAGCTTTTCCTGGAACACCTGCGCACACTGATCCCGTCCTCGACACGGCCGATCCTGGTAACGGATGCGGGGTTCGGCCGCCCCTGGTTTCAGGCGGTTTCGGCGATGGGCTGGAACTGGGTGGGCCGACTGCGCCACCGCACGCTGGTCAAGCCAGTCAAAGTTAGCGATGAGCGCGACCAGTGGGTCCCATGCCGCGCCTTGTACGCGCTGGCGCGTTCGACGCCCCGCGACATGGGCTTGATGGATACCGTCCGTAACGCCCCTTGGGTCTGCCGCGTGGTGATCCACCGCAAGCCACCTCGGGGCCGAAAGCGTCGCAACCATTTTGGACACATCGCACGCAGCAAGGTCAGTCTGCAATGCGCCGCGCGTGAGCGCGAGCCATGGCTGATTGTGGCGTCACCAGCACTGGCTGATCTGAGTGCTCGCCAGTTGATCGTGCTGTACGGCCGGCGTATGCAGATTGAATCTTCATTCCGCGATTTGAAGTCACATCGTTACGGCCAAGGCTTCGAAGACAGTCTGACGCGCAGCGGTAAGCGCATCGAAATCCTGTTGCTGGTGAACGCACTGGCCGCCTTTGCTAGTTGGCTTGCCGGCCTGGCCTGCGAAGCCGTCGGTATCGCGCACTGGCTCTCACCGCGACGATCCGTGCGCAGGCTCTATTCGGTCTTGCGTCTTGGCCGCGAAGCCTTGGTCAGATCATGGCCGACGGAACATCTATTGCGATGGATTGATCGACTGAGATCGCTTCCTTCGACGACACTCACTCATATGCAGGTGCCAGCATGAATTCGTGGGGATACCTCAGCCTCCGTCCCCTTTTCTTTTTCTGCGGAAGTGCATCACCGAGCCTCCTTCTAGACGCACGCAAGTCGGCGGCGTCGGTTTCACCGGAAGCACAGGTTGGAGTGCTTTCCTTTTTTTGCTCAGCCAAAAACGCTGGTCAGAGTGTACTTCCAAGCGACCGCTTCAAGTCCAGGGTGTGTGAAAACGCCGGGCTAATTTTGCACATCGATCGCATACGCGAATTTTGACGAATATTCGAATACGAGCGCCCCGAAATCGAACGCTCGCCGAGCGAATTGCTCATCTTTTGCCCAGCGGGAAAGCCACTTTGGAGTTTTCACACAGCCTGGGTCGAAAACGAATGCTGGCCGAGCCAGACATCAGCTATGGTTTGAGCTGGATGAGCGCCATGTGTTCGTCAACGAGGGCGCGATAGGCTTCGAGCGCTACCAATGCCAAATTCCGTTGGCACTCCAGCGCTGCCACGACCTTGGCGAGCGGCAAAGCGGGTCGTCCGCCAAAACCGTACGCCGCTCCCTTGGGTAGCTTTTCCCGCGAGTACATGCTGTGCATGCCCCACAGGACACGAGGCGGGAGGCGGTGTGTGTAGCGCTCACGAAAATATTCGGTGGCCACTTGATAGACACCGTCGTTGAGCACGTTCACTGCGCCTCGAAATGTGGGGAATGCCATCCACCCATTGCCGTACTTGTCGCAAATAGCCCCATTGATCTTTCTTTCTTCGGGAAGATCATCCACCCATGCGCTCCCCATTTTCATGCAGTTGGCCAGATGACAAAGGTGGGCCACTGAGTAGAGCATCCGCTGCTGGATGACATACGGAAGGTTCATTGCGATGGTGGCGAGTGGGTCAACGAAGGTAATGGCGATCTCGAATAAATCGTCCTCATCGACTCCAAGGGTTGCCATGTCCCACGCTCTAAGATCATGGATGTACCGTGTCAGTTCGTTGATCGCGTTGGGGAGTGCCATGCTGGCCTCTTGCCGCAACTCGACGTAAGGCAGCCAGCGCCCATCGTAGGAGCCGTCCTTCTTATCTTCATACGTCGCGAAGTCCTCTCGGGCCGGCGGAGCAATGGCACGCTTGGCTTCTAGGAATGCCTGATACCTGCTCAACTCTTTGGTGTCGCGTTCGATCAGCATGCGGTCCAGACTTCAGATATAGGGTGCTCGAAGCATAGTGGCACTGAAGACATTTCCTACCGCCCCCGGACATGGCCACCGCATCCAAAAGCTACCCCACGATAGTTCCGCTCTGGGTCGGTTTCTGCAGGTCGGCGTTCGGCCTTCGACTGATCATACTGGTCGCTGGCTTGGCGAGTGCCGTTCGGCCGCGTGTTGCATGCGTTGCGGTGCACACCGCTCTCCCTGGCAACATGGTCGTCGACGAACCAAACTCATCTTAGCGATGCTTTTCCCGACGTTACAGGTGGCCGGATTCAGAGCATACGAGTGGCCGGTTTCGACTGGAATACGCAACGCGAGATTCAGCCGCCGTTGTCGCCGCAATTGACTGCCCAGCGAACTCGATCGACGGCATCATATCGATATCGCATGGGCAAGATCCTTTTATGAAATCACACGGTAAGATCCTCCAGCTCGACGTTCTCGGCAGCTTCGACTTCTACAACTTCGGCATCACCTTGGATGCGATTGAGTCGGCCGAGTTCGAGCGCCTGGCACAGCTCCTTGCCCCAATGCGCATGAACCGCATACTGACGCTTGATCAGTTTTATGCTTTGGATCGGGTCATCCCATTGATCGCGCATGAACTCACCCATTTCATCGACGCCACCTCTACGTGCTGGGGCATGCGCCATCTCGAGGTTCTGGACAATGCCTTCCGGGCATACCGATCCCAGAAGGAGCAGGAGTTCCATTACCTGAAAGCTGCGTCAGATCACGTGCGCACGCTGCGGCTGCCGAAGTACTACACTCTGGTGCGGGAGACTGACGAACACGTGATCCGGCCTTGGACCTACTAGGTCACCTTGGGTTTGCGTTTCACCGCCAGCGGCTCGATCGAAGGCGCCCGGCCCATCGCGTTTTGCAAATTCGGAACGCCCGAGGGCACCGCCTTGGCACGATCGCCGTTGTCGCCTGTCGCCCTGCTTGAAGCCTCCGCTATGTCGCAGGAACTCGTCCAGCGATTTGCTTTCCTGGACTCAGTCCAAGGTCCAGAATCACTCGTGGAGCAGCGCTGTCAGTCCAGCAAGTCGCTGGAGCACCTCTACAACCATCGCATCACAGAATACTCGGTGTGTACGCATCTGATCGCCAACCACCAGCAATGCATCGACGCCATGCGTGCCTATCGTCTGAGCGGCCGGCTCAGTCGCTTGGTGTTAAATGTCCCGCTCAAGAGTTTCGAGGAAATGGCAGACATCGAGCGACTGGCGGCCCTCTTCAAAGTTGCTCCGAAGGATGACTACGTGCAACGCGTCCAGCGGGGCTTGCTTCAGGGTGATGCCGGGATGCTGTATTACATCCTGTGTGCGGCGATGCCCGAGGACAGTTTCCGCTCGGATGAAGCTGGGGTCGCGGGAATTAAGGTGGCATTTGCACGCATTGGAACGCCGCTGCGTCGGATCAAGCAATTGGCCCTGGAGGAAGTTACGGCGATCGCGGCAAAGGTGGCGCAGAGCCCCAGTGCGGTCTTGAGACGGTTGTCAGGGGCAGGAGAGAAGAATTTCGAGCGGCTCTCGCACATGGGCGAGAGCCTGCGGTTCCACGAGCTGCACCTGCCGCAAGTGCTGTTTGGCGACTACGAGTCGCGCACCACATTTGGTTGCGAAGGCAATTTGCTCGAAGACTTGGATCTCGATACCTGCTTCAACGAGTTGAACCCCCTCGAACAGGCGATCCACAATTTTGCCGAGGCCTGCGTCTGAGGAGACTCGTCGCGGTGACGAAAGAGCCTCGTCCTAGCAACCGCCCAGGATGACGCGGGTTGCGACTGGCATCATTGGGCTCCGGCAAGGTTGGCCGATTACTGTTGATCCCTGATCGCTATCGATACCGCCCCTGACTGGCAGATTCTCGATATTTGCGAAAATTCTTGGCGTCCGTTATTGGCCGGTCACTGACCATTGGTTCGAAGGCGGAGGCTGGTCGGTTGGCTGAACTTTCCGATGGTCGCTGACCGACCCGAAGCGGTCATTGGTACCAAGTGGTTTTCTGTAGCAATGCAAACTCACCAGTAGCCAGCGTGCGTTCGGTCGATCCTGCCGCAGGTCGCATCATCGAAGCATCTGGACGGGATCTGTTGGAGATCGCAGGCTCGCGGTGGCTGGGTCGAGCCACCTGAGCTTTGAGCGTTGGCCCAGCGACGCATGGGTGGCCTCTTTGATGATCCCCATGGACCTTGTTCTATCAATCGAGGTGGATCTTGCTGATGAAATCCTTCACGGCGTCAACAGCCGCTTTGGCCGCTTCCGGTTTGCCGCCGAAGAGACCTGCCGCTAGATAGTCGCTCTCAGGTGCCAGTGACTCGAACTCATCCAATCCCCTACGACCATCCCTTCGCCATAGGAACTTGCCTAAGGGCGTCCAGAACCATAACCCAGTATCAGCATTCATCTGCTCGATGCGCAGGTGTGCCGATTGCAGCGCGGCGAGTGTCTCAAAGTCATCGAAGAGCGTGTTCCCTTCTTCTGCCGATCGCGCAATATCACCCGCGTCTTCGCCGATGAACGTTGAGAAATGCTGACTAGCGGGGAGCTTGTAGGCCTTGTCTGTGTTGAGGAACTTCCACTCGCCAACCGAATCGTAATTTAGCGGTGTAAGCTTCTCAAGCAGCGTTTTGCCAGGAGACTGGCCCCCTGCTCGGGTAGCAAACATCCGTAGGATGGCTCCGAAATCCGAGCTCGCCAAAGCCCCTATGCCATACCAGTAAAAGCAGAGTGTTGCGGGAACGCAACGTAGCGAGATCCAGAAGGTAAACCCACTTAGATTGGCGTGGGATGCAGCCAGGCGTTTCAGGATATGGGTCGCCTCTTCGCGTGCCCGTAGCGTGCCCCAGCGCCCGCACACCAAGAACATGCGTGGAAATCGGAGGGTTAGGGCGGTATCTGGAAAGTGATCCGATTGGGCTGACTGGGGGGCCAAGTACTTATATGTACGCCGATGGGAATCCGATCGCATGGACAGATGTATTTGGTCTCAGGGCGGACACCGATCTGTGTGCGGGGTTGAGTGCACATGGCTGTATGCAGATCGGTCAGGCCTATGGCCCGGACTACGTCACAGTCAATGTAATCCTGCCCTCTGTGTTAACGCTTGCCTATACTGTTACCAGAGATGGCTCGACTTACCACCATGCGGGAATAGGCATGCCTTCCAAGGGGAGCATGAACGGAAAATGGGGATTTAACCTATCATTTGGAAAGATGCTGACGGGTTGCGACACTGACGACGATATCGATCAATTCGTCAACGGTATGTCAGGCGGTGGTGGCTTCTACGACGGCGCAGGTGTAGGCCTGACGGCAAACCAAAATGGGGCTGCCATGGAAGTCGGAGTAGGGATTGGAGGACTAGGGGCGCAGGGCAGTGGTGCGGCTCCTGCAGGGCACCTTTGAAGTCATGGGTATTACTCCACAGGCACTGCACACGGTCGTTCGAGCTGTGACTGCATTGGCGATTTTCATCACCTTCGGTTTCGTTCTTCAAAAATGTGATGTAGAGCCAACGCCTGGCCAGCCAACAACGGCTGATCTTCGGAAAGAGTTCTTGAAGGTACCAATTATGGAGGGATCCTCTAGCGTCGATCAATGGTCGAATTTTAACCGTGGCGGCGTAATTGCCGTAGTGGGCCACTTTGACGTCAACGCGCCACCTTCGTCAGTAATTTCGTTTTACTTAAATGTGCTTCCTCACCAAGGTTGGACGTTGGCTGACTCCAGTGAGAGTGCTCTATTTAGTCCAAAAATTAAATTCTGCAAGGATGAAATCAGTCTTATCGTCGATGCTATGGGCGGCGGCCAATCATCAATATACTATTTGGGAGTTCATTGGACTGCTTCTCCGAAGCAAAGGACGTACTGCCCAGGCCACCGAAAATCGTCGTCTCTTTAAATGTGTGCAAAACATTTTGGTCCGATTTTCTGTACCCATTTTCCCGAATTTTGCATTCCGCGTGATCACTGCGAATCGAGGTCGTACTAACGCACGCGACTCTATCAATCTGTCGCATCGACCGGTTGAGGCGGCCACCCGAAGACATTGACTCAATTGAGCTCTGGGCTGAACATAAGACTTCCGATTCGGGGTATGCAAACCGGCATATGAGGTGCCAAGAATGGCAGTACAAGACAAAATTATCGCAGGCGTTCTCGTTGCACAGGGTCTAACGGGAGTCGCATGGACCTTATCGATCGCATCAGCCCTCGGATTTCCGAAAGCGTTTCTTGTTACTAATCTAGTGCTTGCAATCGTAGGCGTAGTATCTGGGGTTGGTTTCTTCAGAAGAGTGCGATGGGCTGCGTATCTGGGTTTGGCGTTCTTCGGAATTCAGGTGCTTCAGGTGGTAACACCAGCATTCCAGTTCTCTTTCACTCTTGGCTTTGACGCCACCGTGTCCGCAGGATGGTTCGACTTCGGCAAGATAGGGATTAACTTGTTTGGGCTGGCGATGTCGATATGGCTTGCCGCACGACTGGCGCCCCTGAAAGAGCCTTCAATTCGGAACGCGTGACAGGCGCTGGCTGGAAGGGAGTCAACACCCATTGACCTGCTCTATGCGGGAAAAGGGGAAAAGGGGACGGGAAAAGGGGACGGAGGCTGAGGTTTCCCCACGTTTTCATGTTGCCACGGCCATCTGATCAAGCAATGCGGGAGACGGCTTTCGTATCTGCTCCATGAGTTCTTCAAGCTTGGCATTTGACCATCGTC
>Ga0302307_10002358_pt1 | contig 11522 bp, 10 predicted proteins | sample III_Palsa_E3_2_FD_200530 | JGI IMG/M metagenome (GOLD analysis project Ga0302307, IMG submission 200530) | Peat permafrost microbial communities from Stordalen Mire near Abisko, Sweden - III_Palsa_E3_2 | ecosystem: Environmental > Terrestrial > Soil > Palsa > Peat permafrost | place: Sweden... | reverse complement strand
TGGCCAGCAGCATAGCATCCGGCCTGGCCTGGTAAACCTGTAGGTTCACCTCAACCTGCGCGCTGCCACGGGTACATATACCTATAATATAACCATCTGATCGATAGGGATATTCGCTAAGGCTTAATAATTGCTTTTCATCGGTAATAAAAAAATCGGGGCCTATGAGTTTATCCGCGTATAGGTCGGCAAACTTCGATAAACTTAACTGGGCAATCTTTTTACTCATCTATACGCAATATATCTTTACCGGCTTAAAGTCGAATATCACCAAACTTAATCATTTTAATCCCAAAATAGTGTCATTCTTTCTCCGACTTTTTGACGAATATCTCCGCATTATAGCCCTTTTTTTGCTATAAATCCAAGCTAATTTTATTTTTTTAACCGTGCATGCCTTGTGAGCACACAAACTGCACATTATAAACCAATTATATTTAATTATGAAGAAACTATTACTATTGGTGCTTGCACTAATACCTGTTATTTCGTTCGCGCAGGGTTTCCAGGTTAACCTGGACGGAGAGAAGCAAATAGGTATGGGCCACACAGGTACCGGCCTTGTTTCGGACGGAGCATCTGTATTATTTAACCCGGGTGCCATTGTTATGCAGCCCGACAATTATGTACAGGGAGGCGCAAGTCCGCTGGTTTTCCAATCGGTTTTTAACCCTTCAGGTACGTCTATTCAGGATCATACCGAAAACAAAATTGCCACACCATTTAATTTTTACGCAACCTGGGGCCCAAAAGCATCCTGGTGGAAACTTGGCCTGGGCGTTTATACGCCTTTCGGCGGTTTAACCGATTGGGGAAATAACTGGCAGGGCAAATATGTGCTGGAAAGCCTCGATCTTAAAGCTATTTATTTTCAGCCTACGTTAAGTATAAAACTGGCCGATTTTTTAAGCGTTGGCGGTGGTTTTGTATATAACCGGGGCAGCGTTGATTTAACACAGGCTATACCGCTCACCAATTCTGCCGGGCAGGATGGCCAGGCCGAACTTAAAGGCAGCGGCAAAGGCTACGGCTGGAACGCCGGTATATTTATAAAAACCGAAATAGGTATGACGGTAGGTATCACCCACCGTTCGGGCGTAAATACCACCATTAATAACGGCGATGCCATATTCACCGTTCCGCCATCGTTACAAAGCGGTTTCCCGCAGCCAAATACCTTCAGTTCCAGCATTCCATTGCCATCAACCACTTCATTAGGGCTGGGTTTTTATCCATCAAAACAATGGACGCTGGCCTTTGATGTGAATTTAGTAGCCTGGAGCGTTTATAAAGTATTAGCCTTTAATTATGCTATAAATACACCCGACTTACAGGATACCTACTCGCAGCGTAATTACCAGGATGCCGTAAGCTTGAGGGCAGGCGCGCAATACCAGGCCAATAGCAAACTGGCTTTGCGTTTTGGTGGCGGTTACGCAACTACAGCCGTAGAGGATGGTTATGTTACCCCCGAAGCCCCTGATGCCAACCGTGTTTATGTAACAGGCGGCTTAGGCTATAAACTGGCCAGCAGGCTTGATCTCGACCTTTCATTTGAATATGAGCACCTGATGCAGCGCAGCGGTACCAATATTCAATATCAATTGGCAGGAACTTATGAAACCAATGTTTATACACCCGGTTTATCACTGGCTTACCACTGGTAATTTAAAACAACACAAAAAACATGAAGAACTTTAAATTATATATTATTGCGGGTGTAGTTTTTTTAGCTGCCTGCAAGCCCGAGATCCACAACCCCGCACCCTCAAAAGGTTCGGCTGATTTTACCCGCTTTATTGCGGTAGGCAACTCCTTAACAGCAGGTTATTCCAATGGCGGCTTATACCTTGCCGGCCAGCAAAACTCATACCCATCAATCATGGCGCAGGAAATGCAGGCTGTAGGCGGCGGCGTATTTAACCAGCCCTTATTCAGTGCCGATCAGGCCAATGGATCAGGCTACCTTACCTTAACCGGTTTTACTGCCACCGGTTCGCCTATTACTGCTGATGTTACCACTAGCCTGGCCATCAGGGGCATTTTGCCTGTACCGGGCTTTGGTAATGTAACCTTATACACCAAATACACCGGCGATATTGAAAACTACGGTGTACCCGGAATAAAACTGGAGGAAATAACCTACGCGCCTTACGGTAACCTGAATGGTTATTTTGAACGTTTGCTGCCGGGCGACGCCCCTACCAATACTACCGACTACCTTGATTTTGTAACCGCCAAGCCATTTACCTTCTTTTCCGACTGGTTGGGAAATAACGATGCGCTGCTATACGCCACAAGCGGCGGCGCAGGCGATGTGCTTACCGACCCGAACGTATTTGCCGAGTTGTATGCTTTATCCATCAGCAAACTGACTGCTTCGGGTCAAAAAGGTGTTGTAGCCACTATTCCCGATGTTACCTCCATCCCCTATTTTAGCACCGTAACTGTTGGCGCTGTTTTGGGTGCCGTGCAAAAAGCAAACCCTACTGTACAGGCTTTGTATATTAATGCCCTGGTATCGGGCACCACCTATGCGCCGAGAGCGGCTACTGCCGATGATCTGCTCATCTTAACATTCCCAACCAGCCTTATCGGTACGCTGGTATCAACGCCCTATGGCATGCTGCCTTACGGTTTAACCCCGTACTCACCTATCGATAATCAATACGTACTGGATGCCAACGAAGTGGCTTTAACCCGTAACGCCGTACAATCATACAACGCTACCATTAAATCAATAGCCGCCCAAAAAGGCCTGGCCCTTTTTGATGCCTATACGTTTTTAAATAATTTAAAACTAAACGGTTTGGAGATAGACGGTTTGAGCCTTAATGCATCATACATCAGCGGTGGCGTGTTCTCGTTGGATGGTGTACACCTTACCCCGCGTGGTTATGCAATTGTGGCTAATGAATTTATAAAAGCAATCAATAGCCAGTATGGCTCAAGCATTCCACTGGCCAACATCGCCAGCTACGAAGGCTTAAAGTTCCCATAAGGTGATTTAAATATTTCCCTTGATATTAAATAATGCGCTGCGAGGCGCATTATTTTTTTGTTCAATTTATTATAAATACCAATTTGGTTTTTGGTATAAAAATAGTTTATATTTGTTTCAATCAAATCATTTTAACCATGAGCAGGGAGTTAACAGAGTTTTCAGAATTGATTGATGAGCAATTTGAACTACCATGGACAAACCAGCGCTCCAGCTTCTGGAGCTTTTTGTTTGGCTGGTTCAGGTAATAAAAAGCACACCAAAATTATTTAGCTATATAAGCCTATATAGCGCTGAACAATAATGCTTGATCCCAGCATTTTGCTTAGTACATGCGAATAAAAAATGGTGCATATATCCTCCTATCCGGCAGCTAATCATATCATTTCATTATAGCCAACTACCTCATTGTTGATTATGCTTTTTGGGGATCAGCCTATTTGAATCGCTCATAAATTTATCGCCTAAAAAGAGCCCCGACGCCTATAAACAGGGCGCTAAATAAAATATGCAATCGATTGTAATTTCCATAATATTTTGCAGATATTTACCAGGCCAATCATAACCAATTTATTAAACGCCCCTTAATTTACAATGAAAAGCAGTATCAGCCTGGTCATTTTTGTGCTTGTTATTTATTTAACAGGGCAACCGGCATTCGCCCAGGTGAAGCTACCCCAGCTCATTGGCGATCACATGGTTTTGCAGCGCGACACAAAAATCACGATATGGGGATGGGCATCGGCAGCTGAAAAGGTGGTAGTTAAGTTTTATGGGCGGAAGTATCAAGCTATTACTTCAGGGGATGGTAAATGGTCGGTCGTTATTAATCCGATGAAAAGTGGTGGCCTCTACGCTTTGGATATAAAGGCTAAAAACCACATCATCATTCACGATATACTGATAGGCGATGTATGGTTTTGCAGCGGGCAATCCAACATGGTATTGCCAATGGAGCGGGTAAGGGAAAAATATCCGGAGGAAATAAAAAACGCGAATTATAACCTGATCAGGAACTTTTTTGTTCCCACAGTTGCAGATGTGAACCATATAACCGCCGACCTGCCCAAAAGCAAGTGGGCAGTTTGCGATTCAACTACTGTACTTCAATTTGGTGCCGCAAGCTATTTTTTTGCTAAACAGCTGTTTAACAGATACCATGTTCCTATCGGCATAATTAATTCCAGCGTGGGCGGCACACCCATACAAGCCTGGATAAGCGCAGACGGGCTAAAGAATATCGAACCCTATAACGAGCGGATCATTCAATTAAAAGATACCGCTTATCTCCGTCAAGTTGAGGCAATGCCGCTTATAAAAAACGTACCTGTTACCGACAAGGGCTTAACCGGCACAAAAACCTGGTACGATACCACTTACAGGCCTGTAAACTGGCATCATTTCTGGCTGCCGGGTTATTGGGCCGATCAGGGCGTAAGGGGTTTAAATGGTGTGGTTTGGTTCAGGAAAGAGGTTGTTTTGCCTGCCGCGTTCGCGGGTAAACCCGCCAGGCTTTTTATGGGCCGGATAGTCGACGCGGATTATGTATATATAAATGGCGTGCTGGTTGGATCTACCACTTACCAGTACCCGCCCAGGCGTTATCAAATACCTCCGGGATTATTAAAGGCCGGTAAAAACCTGATCGTGATCAGGGTAATTAATACTATGGGAAAAGGCGGCTTTGTGCCCGATAAAAAGTATTTCATCAGCTGCGGACAGGATACCATTGATCTTCGCGGCGACTGGCAATATAAAGTAGGCGATGTTTTCGATCCATCAAACAATAAAACTGACCATGAGATCTTCGCGGCGCAAAATGAACCTGCCGGGCTTTACAATACCATGGTGTCGCCGGCTATTCAATATGCCATAAAAGGGATATTGTGGTACCAGGGCGAAGCCAATACCAACAAACCCCTGGAATATAAACGCTTATTACCAGCGCTGATAGCTGATTGGCGTAAAAACTGGAATGAGGGCGATATCCCCTTTATTTACGCGCAATTACCTAATTTTATGGAGGTGCAATATTCACCGGCTGAAAGCCAATGGGCCGAATTAAGGGAAGCACAGCTACAAACACTGGCTATCCCCAATACCGCCATGAGCGTTAATATTGATGCAGGTGAATGGAATGATATTCATCCTCTTGATAAAAAAGACGTAGGTTACAGGCTGGCCCTGGCTGCTGAAAAATTAGCCTACGGCGATACGGCATTGCTTAGCTCGGGCCCTATCTATAAATCGGCAAGGGTAGCCGGTGATAAAATCATCATCAGTTTTAGCGATACCGGCAGCGGGCTTACTTCAAAAAATGGCGAAGAATTGAGCCAGTTTGCTATTGCCGGGGCAGATAAAAAGTATGTTTGGGCAAAAGCCATTATAAAGGATAACCGGGTAATAGTTTGGAACGGTGATATAGCGAATCCCTTATATGTGCGCTATGCCTGGGCCGATAACCCCGGGGATGCCAATTTATGTAATCAAGAAGGTTTACCCGCCTCGCCGTTCACCACTGATCCGAATGAATAAATAATGATGAAAAAGTACGCCGGTATATTGGGTTAATTTGGGTGATATTTTTGCCGAACAGATGAACACAAACAAGGTAGCTAAACCATGTTTTGACGCTTAAAAAAGGCCTGTATATTGTCGGGCGCGGTCATTAAATAGGTTTGGAGTCCTAATCTTCTGGCGGTTTCAAGGTGTTGGGGGCTATCGTCAATAAACAAAGTTTCGGAAGGATTGAGGCTGTTTTCCTGCAACACCTGTTCAAAAATGGCGGATTCGGGTTTGCGTTTACCCATTATATGCGAGAAGTAGGTTTTCTCGAACAAAGGATCGTTATTATCCAGCCCGAAGTGCTTCTTTATGTACTGATTAAAGTAATTGTAATGAATGGAATTGGTATTGCTGAGCAGGAAAGTGCGGTATTTGCCCTTTAGCTTTAACAGCAGGTCGTGATTGCCTGCGGGAATATCCAGGAATATGGCGTTCCAGGCACCATCGATCTGCCCATCGGTGAGTTCAGGCTTTTGTGCCAGTTCCCTTATGCGGCTACGGAAATCGGCATCGCTTATTTCGCCGCGTTCCAGCAGGTTAAACACGGCATCCTGGTGGCGGTGCCCATAAAAATCGCTGGCGTTATCAATGCCAAGCTTTTGCCAGGCCTGCTGTACTTTAGTAAAATCGATGTTAAAGATCACGTTTCCGTAATCAAATATGATGTTTTTAATATTTTGCATAAATAGTGCTTTGTAATTTAATGGCAAATATGTAACATTGCACCTCGAAAATCAACAAGTATTTTCAGCGCCTATAGCTCAGTTGGTTAGAGTAGAAGACTCATAATCTTTTGGTCCCTGGTTCGAGCCCAGGTGGGCGCACTTCTTAGAAAGTCGTTTCTCGCAAGAAAAACGACTTTTTTTTACTTCTGACTACAGTGTAGGCCAGGCGTTGCACATCACCGACATTCATCTGTGTGATGGGTTTACCGGTTTCTTTATTGAATTAGACCCGGCCTATGTGGCAAATGTGTTACAGCCCGTGTAGCACAAATTGTAAATCAATGGCTACAATTAGCGCCAAAGTATTTGCGCACTATCAAAAATTAGACGGTACATTTAATGTTAAGGTTTGTCTTAATTCAATAACCCTACTTGTTAAGATATATTTTCAAATGTCCTGAATTGTATAATTTATGTCCTTTGAGACATTGCTGTAAATCTTTATTTTTGTTGTATGAATCACGGGAGATCTGAAGCTGATAGTCATCTTACGAAGAAGAAGGTGGTTATTGTAGCAATGTCCGGCAATACGCTGCTTAATTTTGCCGGTCCGGCTGATGTTTTTACCTATGCAGATAAATGTTTGCCCGGTTCAGTAGCTGGTTATGATGTTGTAATTGCGTCACCTACAGCAATAAGGAAGAAGGTTAAGACATCATCAGGAATGGAAATCCATTGCCAGTGTTGTGTATCAGATATTACCACACTAATCGATACACTGATCATCGCTGGTAATGATTTTGCGGAACTTAACAATCCGGCTAACGGTGATTTTTATAAATGGTTGTCTGAAGTCACCGAACACAACATACGCAGGGTCGCTTCAATTTGTGGAGGTGCATTTTCTTTGGCGAAAGCAGGCTTACTAAACGGCAGAAAGGCAACAACACATTGGGACCTGAGTGAACGATTAAAGAAAAGTTACCCATTAGTACATGTCGATTCCAATGCCTTTTTTACGAATGACGGCAATATTTATACATCGGGCGGGGTTTCTTCGGGGATCGACCTCGCTCTCGCGCTGGTCGAAGAGGACCACGGAAAAGACATTGCCATAACTGTAGCAAGAAAACTTGTTTTTTATTTAAGCAGGCCAGGCTTCCAGGCTCAATTTGGTAATTTATTACCGGTCTACGAAAGTTCTAATATCGCTGAAAAATTGAAAAACTGGTTTACCGAGCACTTGCACGAGCCTTTGGATCTGGTCAGAATTGCCGGTCATCTAAATATGAGTACCCGAAACTTTACGCGCGTTTTTCATAAGCAAACCGGTATTTCTCCCGCCAAATTTATAGAAAAACTCAGAGTAGAAACAGCGCGAAAATACCTGGAGGATACTGATATATCACTTGAAAAAATTGCAGAGCGGTGCGGCCTGGGAAATTTGATCTCTATGCGGCGTACATTTTTGAGGCATTTAATGACCACACCATCTGATTACCGGCGCGCTTTCAGGACGTCGCTAAAGGATATAGGGATTGAAGAATTGCTGCGCCCGAATTTAGCCAGTTCATAACCAACATAATTTAATATAAACAAAATGAAAATTGCAATCAATGGATTTGGCCGTATAGGCAGGATGACCCTAAGGGCTTTACAAAATAAACCAAATATCGAAGTTGTAGCAGTAAATGATTTAACCGACGTTAAAACACTGGCTCATTTATTGAAATATGATACCGCGCATGGTCGCTTCCCTGGCGAGGTAAGCTCCGATGAGGGCGCGATCGTTGTAAACGGAAAACCTATACTCATGCTGAGTGAAAGAGATCCTGAAAAACTGCCATGGAAAGATTTGGGTATTGACGTAGTTGTAGAATCAACCGGGCGCTTTACTGATAAAAGCACAGCACAGGCGCACATCAATGCAGGCGCAAAAAAGGTGTTGATTACGGCCCCGGCAACAGGCGGCGTAAAAACTATTGTGCATGGAGTAAATAATGAAATAATCAGCGAGGATTTGATCTATTCCACAGCCTCCTGCACCACCGGTAGTATCGCTCCCATCCTTTATATATTGGACAAGGAATTTGGCATCGAATCTGGCTATATGATTACCATTCATGCTTTTACTGCAGACCAGAATTTGCAGGATGCGCCGCATAAAGATTTGCGCAGGGCCCGCGCCGCATCCTATTCTATTATTCCCACTACAACAGGTGCTGCCAAAGCAATAGGCGATGTGTTGCCAAACTTAAAAGGCAAATTGGACGGCTATTCCTATCGTGTGCCGGTAATTGATGCTTCAATCGTTGATTTGTCAATTAATCTAAAGAAGGAAGTATCTGTCGGTGATTTAAACAGTTTACTAAAAAGTTATTCGGAAAACTCGCTTAAGGGCATCTTGGAGTATACAGAAGAGCAGTTTGTATCGTCAGATATCCTGGGAAATACCCACTCATCTATTGTTGACGGAAGCCTTACGAAGGCTATAGGCAAATTGGTTAAAGTTGTTGCCTGGTATGATAACGAAGTAGGAATTTCGAACAGGATAGCTGAATTGGTATCGGCGTTGTGAGAGTAGTTCATAGTTGATGGCTCATAGTTGATGGCCGCTAACCACCTTTGTTGGAGTTGTCTCCATACCTGTTCGCAAGATCAAAAAGGGGTGTCATGCTGAGGCAATATTTGTGAAAGATATCCATCTTCCAAACACCTATGGTGTTACCATCATCGAGTAGCGATATTTCGTAAGTCAGCCTGGGTCCGTGTACAATTGGTGCCTTTCTGGCGTGGTCTGTTGATGATAATACCATAAAGGCCAGAGGAAAGGCTGGTAAAAATATAGTATCAATTTATACTTATTTATTGACTGTTAAAACGGTGCAGATACAACCCATTAGGGTTCATCAAAATCCTTTAACAAATTAGCAAGAAGCTGCATATCATCCAAAAAAAATGGTGCGTAAGTTGCACATTTTGGCGCACGAGTAACCTATTAAACTCTGTAAATCATTGATTTACAGAGTTTTTTTTATTTTTAACATATTAACTTTCAGAAAAAACGGATATAATCACTTAAAGTTAGAACAGACAAAGCTAAAGTGGATTAAGCATTCTTATGATCTAATTTCAAGTTTATATCCTTTGCCGCGTATAACAACGATGTTGATATTGGGATCAAGTTCCAGTTTTTTTCTAAGTTTTGATATGAACATATCCAGACTGCGCCCCACAATTACACCTTCATCTTCCCATATCTCTTTTTGCAGCCGGCTTCTCTCTATAGTCTCGTTAGGAGACAACGCGAAAATTAGCAGCAGGCGTGTTTCAGTTCCTGTCAGGTCTATGGTCTTTTTATTTATTATCAGTTGCCGTTCCTGCGCATTAAACAACACCGAGCCCAAAGTGAACATATTAGTATACCGATCGTTAGGTAAGGCTCTCTGCGGCTTAACAGATCTCAAAAAAATAAAACCAACAAATGCTAAAAATGGCAGGCTGCCCAAAAGATATCCATTCTTTGCGGTATTTATGCCCGTCGGTTTGAATTTAACGTTGATCATGTAACATGCTCTGGGTTGCTCTCTTCCTATACATGCTACAATATCATCTTTTTTATTTTCGGATATAGCGTATCCATACGCTACACTGGAGTTGCCACAGTTCAGAACGTTGACAACATAATCACGTGCGAGCGGGTCTTTGGCCAACAAACGCCGGGTAGTATTCACCAGGGAGTCTGGTTGAAAAGTAAACTCATTCTCAAACCTGATCTGGTATTCATTTTCTGCGATCTTTTTTACCGGGAGCACTCTTGATGTACTGTCGCCCGATTGTAAGAGTAGTTCATCACCTACCTTGCGGAGCAAAACTTCCCTTCTGGCGATATTAAAGTCGTCACTGCCGGTCATACTGAAAGCCGCGCAGATTACAGAGATAAACGAGAGCAATATCAATCCGCACAGGTACTTGCGTTTCCCGGAGAGGAGATTTAGGCTATCAAACATACTGTTTACGATTTATTTACAAAGTTTACATTTTTATTTACAATCCACATCTCTCAGGCCGAAAAATATCAAAGTAGATTCGCTGAATCAATTTTGATAAGTTATGAAAAATAAAAAAAACGGTTTGTCCTGCCTGATTATTCTGCTGGCAGGAGTAATTTATTTTCCAGTACAGGCTCAGCAAAAACATGACGATAAAACTGTCATTTACCAGCTCGATGTTAAAAAAAGTAAACTGCTTTGGAAGGCGCCAAAAAACCGGCATAATGGTTTTATATTATTTAATTCGGGCACCCTGAGCAACTTTACTACCGGCAGGCCAACCCGGGGCACTTTCAGTATAAATATGAACAGTATGAGGAGTACTGACGAAGCATCAGCCGACGGGAGAAAAAACGTTGACGATAAACTGAGAAGCGAAGACTTCTTTGCTGTATCAAAATATCCTACAGCCACCATGCTCGTTAAACAGATACTTCCGGAACTGAACCCTGCTACCTACAAGGTTTCGGGTGAACTGACCATTAAGGGCGTGCCCAAACCCATCGAATTTACAACCATTATGAAACAGAATGGCCATACGATCATAGCAAGGGCAAACATGAACATTAACCGTGCAAATTGGAATATCGATCATCAACCGGAGGCCGCCTCCTGGAACCCATTTGACAGCCTGAAAGACCATCTTGTTGACGATGACATCCCGGTGAGCCTGGAACTGGTATTTACCAAGGAATAATTGTAATGTAATTAAAAGAAAAAATGAAAAGCAACTCACAGATTTACGCTTTGTTCCTTATGCTTGTTTTTTGCACTTCCTGCAAAGGACAAGTGAAAACAGACCTGCCAAAAGAAAAAATCAAGTCTGAAACCAAAGACGTATCCACTTCCTACGGGCCTAACACCTCTGTTCGTACTATCAAGCAAGATAGAAAGGGCAATATGTGGCTTGTTTCAATCGAAGAGGTTATCCGTTACGATGGAAAAACTTTTACTAACCTCACCAATAAAGTAGGTTCGCACAGAATCTGGGATGTTCTGGAAGATCGACGCGGAAATATTTGGTTCGCTACTATCGATTCAGGTGTTTATTATTACAATGGGAAGTCCTTTCAACATTATACAACCGGCGAGGGGCTTGCCAGTAACTCCGTTTTTGATATTTATGAAGATAAAGCCGGCATTATTTGGTTCGGCACCGGAGGTGGAGCAAGCCGTTACGATGGGAAATCTTTTCGAAATTTCAAAATGAATGTACCTCCCCCCGTTATTCAAACTGAT
>Ga0302307_10002355_pt1 | contig 11541 bp, 13 predicted proteins | sample III_Palsa_E3_2_FD_200530 | JGI IMG/M metagenome (GOLD analysis project Ga0302307, IMG submission 200530) | Peat permafrost microbial communities from Stordalen Mire near Abisko, Sweden - III_Palsa_E3_2 | ecosystem: Environmental > Terrestrial > Soil > Palsa > Peat permafrost | place: Sweden... | reverse complement strand
CGGGAAGGTTGGCCGAATCGCCCACCCAAGCCAGTTAGTTATCGACTAGTTGTGATGCGGGGAAGGAAGTTTGGGATGCGTCTCTCGGTCATCGTGCCCGCCCGCAATGAGGCTGATGTTCTGGGACCCTGTCTCGAATCCTTGCTGGCTCAGTCGGTCGAGGGCTTTGCCCTGGACAGGGATTGGGAACTACTGCTGGTGGATGACGGCTCGACCGACAGCACCCGCTCCGTCGCCCTCGGATTTCCGCAAGTAAAGCTCCTCGATCCTGAACCGCTGCAACCGCAGTGGACCGGCAAGGCAAATGCCGTCTGGACGGGAGCCCAGGCAGCCCAGGGAGATTGGCTCCTGTTCACCGATGCCGACACCCTCCATGCCCCCGGCAACCTCGAGCGGGCCTTGCACGAGGCCGAACACGCAAAGGTCGTCATGCTCTCCTATTCGCCGCGTCAATTGGTAACCGGCTTCTGGCAGCGTGCGCTCATGCCGCTGATCTTTTCTGAACTTGCGCTCACCTATCCCCCGCAAAAGGTTTCAGACCCGTCGTCCCGGGTAGCTGCTGCCAACGGCCAGTTCCTGCTCATCGAGCGAGCCGCTTACTTCCAGGTTGGCGGTCATCGAGCGGTGGCCGGCTCTCTGCTCGAGGACGTCGATCTGGCCTTCCTGTTGAAGCGAAGAAAATTTCCCATCCGCTTCCGCTACGCACCCGATGCCCTGAGCACAAGGATGTATCGCAGCCTCGGCGCCATGATCGAGGGTTGGACCAAAAACCTGGCCAGGCTCTTCAGCTTTCCTCTGTTGATGGCCGGCTGGCGGGCGGTGGATCTGCTTCTCCTGATCGGGCTGCCGCTCCTCTTATGGCATTTTTACGCCATACCGCTCTCCCGCTACGCACTCGCCGTCGTGTGGCTGAGAGTGTTGTGGAGGTTCTACTCGAGGGTGGCCAAGTCCAATTTTTCTGCGCTGGATTGTGCCCTTTCCGTCTTCGCCGTCCCTCTTTTTTGCCTGTTGCTGGTAAGCAGTTGGTGGCAACATTCCGTGCGCAACCGGGTCGACTGGAAAGGCCGGTCGTACCCCACTGCGAAGAATCACCTTTGACCTCCTCAAACTCAAAATAATGAAGAACATAGGCCTGTTGCAGCATCCTTTAGATAAGCTGTTTAGCCGATATAATGCTATCCAGGTCAACTATGATCCTGCTCACCCGAAAGGCTGAATTCTCCGCCTCCCACTACTACTGGTCAGAGCAGTTGTCGCCTGCCGAAAATGTGCGTCTTTTTGGCAAGTGTGCGAATCGAAACGGCCATGGCCACAACTACACCCTCGAGGTGACCGTGGAGGGCGAAATCGATCCCGTTTCCGGCTTCGTGGTCGATCTTAAGCAATTGAAAGACGTGATCCATCGCCAAGTCGTCGACGTTTACGACCACCGCCACCTGAATCTCGAGATTCCCGAGTTCAAGCACATGATCCCGACCACGGAGAATCTTGCCATCGCTATCTGGAAGCGGCTGGAGAATCAAATCGAGGGGGCAAAGCTACACCGTATCCGCGTATACGAGATGCCCGACCTTTTTTCTGACTACTACGGTGAAGCATGAGGGCTTACCTATCGCGCCGCTATGTCCTTAGTGCCTCCCATCGTCTCTATTCCGAAGCCTACAGCGAGGCCCAGAACAGGGCCGTCTACGGCAAGTGCGCTAACCCGCACGGCCACGGCCACAACTACGTGGTTGAGGTCACCGTTGGCGGTCAGGTAGATCCGGTCACGGGTATGGTCTGCGATCTGGCTGCGCTCGATGGTTGCGTAAGGACAAAAGTGATCGACCGCTTTGACCACACCAATCTGAATTTTGATCAGCTCTTTGCGGCACAGGTGCCCACCACAGAAAATCTATGTCTCGCCATTCACAAACTGCTCGCGGCGGACTTTGTTCACGCCGATCTTGAACGAGTGAGAGTGGAAGAGACGCAGAACAATTTTTTTGAATATTCCGGAAAGGGAAAGCATGGCACAGCCAGCAGTCGTTCGTAAGGCTCCAGTTTCCAAAGGGTTGAGCGGATTCTCAACCGAAGATCTCTACACCGAGCTGATTACGCGCTTAGGGGAAGACCCCGGCCGCGACGGCCTGATCAAAACTCCGCAACGCACTGAGCAGGCCATGACCTACCTCACCAAGGGCTACCGTGAGGATGCGGAGAAGATCCTGCGTGGCGCCCTCTTCGACGTGGACTATGACGAGATGGTGATCGTCCGCGACATCGAAGTCTTTTCCCTCTGCGAGCACCACATGCTGCCCTTCTTTGGCAAAGTCCACGTGGCCTACATTCCAAACGGAAAGGTGATCGGCCTGAGCAAGATACCCCGCCTGGTCGAAGTCTTTGCCCGCCGCCTGCAGGTGCAGGAGCGGTTGACCCGGCAGATTGCCGATTCCATCCAGGAGGCCATCGAGCCCCAGGGTGTTGGCGTAGTGGTCGAGGCCCGGCACCTGTGCATGATGATGCGCGGGGTAGAGAAGCAGCACTCCTCGACCGTGACCTCTGCCATGCTGGGCGTCTTCCATCAGCAGAACACGCGCACCGAGTTTCTGTCCCTGGTTCAATCCCGTAATCAGAGCAACCTATAGTTGAGAGTGTGAATGGACTCCTGGTGATTGATAAGCCGAGCGGGATGACATCGCACGACGTGGTCACGCGCTTGCGCCGTGCTACCGGCGAGTCGATGGTCGGTCACCTGGGAACTCTTGATCCCATGGCCACCGGAGTTTTGCCGCTATTGCTGGGGAAGTACACCCGCCTGGCCCAATTCTTTGGCCCCATGCCCAAGGCCTACAGCGGAGCCATCCGCTTCGGGTTTTCAACCGATACCTACGACGCTGACGGAATACCCGTCGCCCCGGTAGCGATCTGCTTGCCCACCAACGAAGAGATTCAGGCTGCCGCCGTCCACTTTCGCGGACAGGTTGAGCAGACCCCGCCCCCGTTCTCTGCCAAGAAAGTAGACGGCAAGCCTGCCTACAAGGCGGCGCGCCGGGGAGAGACCGTGGTGCTAAAGCCAGTGTCGCTGATGATTGAAGAGTTTGTGATCGGCGAACTGGAGGGTGAGTACGCCGAGTTCACCATGCGCATCTCCTCGGGGGGCTATGTGCGCTCGGTGGCTCACGACCTGGGCAGAGCGTTGGGCTGCGGCGCGCACCTGGCCCGTTTGCGCCGCACCGTCGCAGGACCCTTCACGCTCGCGCAAGCTCTCACGCTGGACGAAATGTGCGCCCTGGCGGCTGCAGGCGCCCTGGAACAAAGTCTGCCTCATCCCCGTACTTTATTACCGGAGCTCCCCGCCACCACCGCTGACACTTGGGTTGCCGGGCGGCTAAGAAATGGCAATGCCGTGAACCTGCCCGAGTTTTCCGACGCTCCACTGGCCAAGGTCTTTGCCGGCCAGCGCGATCTGGTGGCCATTGTGCGCCGGATAGCGGGCACACTTTTTCAACCCATCGTGGTTCTGGGTTGATGGATTCATTTCCGCAGCAGCGGTTCCACCAGCGGGAGCAGGTTTTTGGCCACCTGCGCATTGCCCTGGTCGGTCGCATGAATGCCGTCGGCCTGCATACTTCCCGCAACTCCGTAAACATCCTTAAGCAGGAATGGCAGCATCGGCACGTGATACTTGGCCGCCAGCAACGCGTAAGTCTGGTTGAACTGGCGGATGTAATCGGCTCCATAATTCGGCGGCAAGGTAATACCACCCAGGACAACCTTCGCCCCCGACCGCTGCAAAGTGGAAACGATGTGGTCGAGGTTATCTCGCGTATTTGCGATAGGCAATCCGCGCAGACCATCGTTGCCTCCGAACGCCACGATGACCAGCACTGGTTTCAAGCTCAGTGCGTCCTGCAACCGGTCGACACCGTCTTTGGTAGTGTTCCCGCTGATCCCTTGATTGATGACCTGGTAGTGGTAGCCCTGGGCATTCAAGTCCTTTTCCAGGTAATCGGGATAGCTGTCCCCGGCATCAGCGCCGTACCCGGCGGTAAGGCTATCCCCGAAAGCAACAATGACCGGCCGCCCATCGGGCTTCGCCGCATCGCTTGCCGAATCCGCAACCGGGGTGGGTTCAGGCGCCGCAGTCTCAGGAGTTTTGGAACGGCAACCAGAGAGCAGCAGGGAAGCAGCAAACACGAAGCTAAGAATTCGTCGGAAGGTCACAACCTCACTCTAGAGGAATCATGGCCCGTTATCCCACCCAAGTTGACGAAAAAGGTTTCTGCTCAGCAACACTCTCTGGAGGTGCCATCTCTCCCCCGTGTCATCCCGACCGGAGCGAAGCGTAGTGGAGGGACCTGCGGTTCAGCGGTCCTTTCTTGGAAATGTTTTTATACACGGCGTTACCCATGTCCCACACCCAACACAGGGGCAATCAATGATTGAAGTACGCGGCCTGAAAAAATCTATTCGCAACGGTAACCGGACGATCGAAATCCTTAAGCAAATCGATCTGCTCATCCCGTCTGGGCAATTCGTTGCCATCATGGGTGCATCCGGCAGCGGCAAAAGCACCCTATTGGGCCTTCTCGCTGGATTGGATTCACCCACCGAGGGTGAAGTCTACATCGACGGCACCGAAATCAGCCATCTTCCCGAGGACAAGCTAGCCGAAGTACGCGGTCAAAAATTAGGCTTCGTTTTCCAGTCCTTCCAACTAATTCCCACCCTCACGGCGCTGGAAAACGTCCTGTTGCCCCACGAACTGAATGGATCAGGCAACGGCCGCGCTACCGCTGCCGACCTGCTGCGCAGTGTGGGCCTTGGGGATCGCATGCATCACTACCCAATTCAATTGTCAGGTGGTGAGCAGCAGCGGGTTGCACTGGCCAGAGCCTTTGTCTTGCAGCCTCCCATCATCTTTGCCGACGAACCCACCGGCAATCTCGACTCCGAAAACGGCGCCCACATTCTCGATCTGCTGCTCGAAAGAAACCGCATCAGCGGAGCGACTCTGGTCCTGGTGACTCACGATTCTCAAGTCTCCGCCCACGCCGACCGTCGTGTCATGCTTCGCGACGGCATGATCGTGGAAGATACCATGCAAAGGCCGGCCTGACGTGGCAACCACGCACAAACCGTCACTCACCTGGAGTTCCGCCGCGAAAATCGCCTGGCGCGAGCTGCAGGCCTCGCGCGCCAAATTCTTGTTTGTGATTGTGTCTGTTGCCATTGGCGTTGCCGCCTTGACTGGAGTGCGCGGCTTCAGCGACTCCTTTCAAAAAACACTGCTCGGTGAGGCGCGCACCATCATGGCGGCGGATCTTTCTGCCCGCATGTTCCGCCAGCCGACAGAGCAGGAGGAGCAGCAGCTGAATGTAATGGCCTCCAATGGCATTCAGCGAACGCAAATTACCGATACCGTTTCCATGGTCTCCTCGCCTGGCGATCCGGTGCCGTTGCTGGTCTCACTCAAGGCCGTCGATCCCCAACGCTATCCGTTCTACGGCACGGCCGAACTGCAGCCGGCCGGGGACTTGCGCAAGGTGTTAACCGACTCAACCGTCGTTGTAGCCGAAGACTTGCTCATCCGCCTCCACACCCAGGTGGGCGCCAGCCTGAAGATCGGTGATTCCACTTTTCGCATTGCAGCCATCCTGGTCCATGAGCCTGATCGCATGAGTTCAGGCATGGGACTGGGGCCACGGGTGATGATGACCCAAAGCGCGCTTGAAAAGAGCGGCCTGCTGCAACAGGGAAGCCGTTCCGGTGAGCGCTTCCTGTTCAAGCTGTCCCCCAGCAACGGCAACATCGCGAAGGTGCGTGCCCGTCTGGAACAGGTTCTGCCGGACGCCCAGGTCACCGACTTCAGAGAAAGCAATCCAGCGCTGACCGACGGCCTGAAGCGCTCCACCGGGCTGCTCAGCCTCATCTGCCTGGTAGCTATGGTGCTGGGTGCGATCGGAGTAGGGATGGCGATGCGCGCCCACCTGCAACAACGGGTCGAGGTGCTCGCCATCATGAAGTCGATCGGCGCGCGTTCCTCCGATATCCTGCGCATCTACCTTTTTCAAACCGTGCTGCTGGGCTTGGTCGGGGGCTTGATCGGCGTCTTGTTCGGATTAGCAGTGGAGTGGGTATTCCCTTCCTTATTAGGGCAATTCTTGCCCTTGCGCCTCGATCTCCGTCTCCCTTGGCACTCCGGACTCGCGGGACTCGCCACCGGCATCCTGACCACCGTGCTCTTCTGCCTACCGCCGCTACTCGAAATTCGCACTGTCCGGCCCAACCTGGTGTTGCGCAGGATGGTCGAGGAGCCCAGCGCACGCCGGAGTTGGCGAATCCGCCTGCGCGAGGGCAGAGCACAGTGGACGGTCGCCATCATCATCCTGTTGGGATTGGGAGCCATCGCTGCAGCCCTCTCTGACTCGGTGGAAGTAGGGCGCTGGTTCGCGGGAGCACTGTGCGCATTACTCATCGTCATCCTGGGCATGTCTGCGCTCACGTTGCGTCTCCTGCGTGCGTTCCTGGCGCGCACCCGCATCCATCTGCAATCCGCTGTTCGCCATGGGCTGGCCAACTTATATCGTCCCGGCAATCAATCCGCCGCCGTTCTGGCGGCCTTGGGCATGGGCGTCATGTTGATCCTCACCGTCTTCCTGATGCAACATGGCGTGATTGGGGAAATGAAATTGACCTCCGGCCCCAACTTGCCAAACATCTTCCTGATCGATATCAGCAGCAAGGAACTGGAAGGCGTGAAGCATCTCTTAGCCCAGCAAACAGCGGTCACGGGCGAGGTGGAGACGCTTCCCTCGGTTGCGGGGCGAATCATTTCCGTGGACGGCGTTGCTGCGGACGGCCTCCAGCTAAAAAATTATCCCAAGCGCTTGCTGCAGACCGTCTCCCTTACCTGGTCGCAGGCTTTGCCGGCGGGATCTACCCTGGCGCAGGGAACCTGGTGGGACAAAGACGACGGGCAATCGCTGGTCATCACCGAGCACATTGCGGAGCGGCTCCATTTGCGCCTTGGCTCTCATATCGTGTTCACGTCGAATGGACGGACGATCCAGGCAACGGTGGCGGCGATCATTCGTCACAATGGCCAGCACGTATATGCGCGCAGCGAATTCATCCTCACCCCGAAAGCCCTGGCCGGTCTGCCGGTGGTTTGGTACGGGGCCGTGCATGTGGACCCGCGCCAGGTGGGCGTGGTGCAGAGAGCGCTGTTTAATTCCTATCCCACCGTCACGGTCATCAACATTGCCGATGTGATTGAGACCATCCAGGGGGTGGTGCAGCAGATCACCATCGTGGTTCGTTTTCTGGCTGCGTTTTCCATCCTTGCGGGCGCGGTCATTCTCGCCTCGAGCATTGCCAGCACTCAATTCCGAAGAGTGCGCGAGGTAGTCGTGCTGAAGACTTTGGGTGCCAAACGAAACCACATCGCCGCTGTCTTCAGCGTCGAGTTCATCGTGCTGGGCTTGCTCGCCGGCTTTGTGGGCGTGATCTTCGCCAACCTGCTTTCCCGGGTACTCCTGCATCGCCTGGATGTAGCCTTTCACATCGAGTGGCTAGCCACCGCCATCGCGCTGGTCGGGACTGCGGTGTTAGCGACAGCCACCGGCTGGGCAGCCAGCTTTCGCATCCTGGGCCAGAAGCCCCTGCAGGTTCTGCGGGAGGAGTAGGTGTTAGAGGACTACGCTTGTGGTTCAGGCAGCTAAGTCCGTGGCGGATGGGACGTTCACGCCAAGCCGCTACGTCTAAGACCAATTTTCAATTGTGATTGGTAATGACGTCCAGGACTCAATAGTTATCGAAAAGGTGCTCAAGTTCTTTGATCACCTTGCCTTCCTGGTCTATCGTGCCGGAGTTCCCACACTTATTCACCACCCAATGCTGGTAATTTGTGTTCAGAAAGAGGAGGTAATCTTGGCCGACCTTTAGGTCGTAGCCCCCCTCTGCGGTGTGTTCACTGAAAATCGTGATCTCTCCGGATTTTTTGCCTTTAACTGTCTGGTTAATCTGCACCACATATTCGGTGCCGTCGAAGGCGTACCAGGATTGTGGGGCCTGATGAGAGGACGTCACCGTCCCAATGATGACGGCCTCGGATTCCTTGAATTCTTTCTTGACCGGCAATGGGCTTGTGCACTCGCCAAAAGAAACTGCCGCGAAGAGAAAACAGGTCAATCGCGTCACAACCCGCTTCGTTGCCCTGGCTTTCCCTACCATGCTTTCCCCACCATGCTTTCCGCGTCCGGCGAAATCGAATGAAAGCTAAGACAGTCTAACCCGGCGAATTGCAAACGCGACAAGGCCGAACCTGGTTAGACATGGGAAAAAGGACTGCTCGTCAAGCGGAAATCCCGTCGCGAGCGCCCGAAGGCCAAGCTGCGTTGAGATAAAGGACGCGCTGCGAAAGGGTGATGGAAGGGGGTAAGTCACTCTAAACTACAATTCTGACCGGCAGGGCTTTGTGCCGAAAGGAGCTTGATATGGCTGACACCTTCACGATTGATCCGGCCCACACGGCCGTCTTGAGCATGGATTGTCAAGCCGGCATCGTTTCCATTTACACCCGGGAGGCCAAAGACGCTTTTCTGGTTCGAATCGCAAGTGTTCTCGCTCATGCTCGTGCTACTGGCATGACCATAATCCACATCCAGGTAGGTTTTCGACCGGGACTCCCCGAGATCAGTTCCCGAAATGCGCTCCTCGGCGCCATTAAATCCTCAGAGCAACATCAGCGGCTATTCCGGCAACCGCTTGGCGCGATCCCGGATACCATCGCACCGCAAGACGGTGAAATCCTTATAACCAAGCACCGGATCAGTGCCTTCGCCGGCACGGATCTCGCTATGATTCTTCGCGCCAATGACATCGATACGCTGGTTCTTTACGGCATTGCGACCAGTGGTGTCGTCCTTTCCACTCTTATCGAGGCTGCTGACGCCGATTACCGTCTTGCGGTCATCGGCGATTGTTGCGCTGACCTGGACTCAGCGCTTCACGATTGCCTCATCCAGCGATTCTTCCCTACACGCGGGCCGGTCTTCTCGTCTGAGGGCTTTATCGTCGCCTCATCGAGGACGGGTAAACAATCGTGAGAAGTACCTACATCCTGATTCGCTCATCTGCAGGTAAGCGGGTCTGGCCGCTAAAAGCAAAATATCAAATTGGCTTGTTCGTGGCGTCGGACAGAATCTCGAACAGGCACGCGAAATCAGCCTGACTTTTGCCCGCCTGGATCGCTCGCTCCATGAGGTTAACGTACGCATCTGGAATCGTGTGGTCTGAACCTCGATCTTGGCACCAGCTTACAAGCTGCTTGGTGACCACAGAATACGCTTCCAGCGAAGCTTGATCGCCGCTGTAATTTTTCGACGAAACTCTCCGCGACATGTCGGTGAAGACTGATTCCATGGTGGGCATCATCCCTTTGATCGTTTCCAGAAATCCTCCAGCGGGCAGGTTTTCGCTCTCCCAAACAACCTGCCCTTGGAGAAAGCCCAACATCGCACTTACGCCGAAGGTTAGGACAGCAACGTCAAACGCCGAGGCGTGACCGATCTCATGCCCTACGAACAGCGTCCTATCGCCAAAGACCGTCAGAACCGGCTTTGCGCGGTCGAAGACCTCCGCCGGCCCGGAATAGAAGATGGTGCAGGCTGGTGTTCCGATCCGTGCCGGACTGCCCAGTATGGCGCCGTCGAGATACGATATTCCGCATTGGCGGGCCCAGGAGTCCATTTCCCTGGCTTCCTTGGGTGTGCCGCTGCTCAGTTGCACGACGATCTCGCCGCGGAGGGCGTTTTCAATGTCAGGTTGTCGCAACAACTGTCCCGTTGAACTGTAATCGCTGACGCTAACCACGACGATATCCGCTTCTTGAACCGATTCCTGCACGCTCTGGGCTACGCTGAGACCGAGCCTTGATAAGTCCATCGTTTTCGCGCCAGTCCGGTTCCACACCGTTGTGGCAAATCCCTTATGGAACAGCGCCGTCGCAAGAGCGGATCCCATGCGTCCGGCGCCGACAACCGTCACGTTGTAGTTCATGCCGCGGGCCGACCTTTCATCCACAATCTATTTCGGCGTTCACGCCCTGCTCCCGGCAGCACTGGCCTCGAATTTGGGAGATGAGTGGGAGATGAGGGGACGACATACCGATCCCCCGAAACCGTTGTTAATCAGAGACGGTCGGACTCAGGCGGTTCAACTGCGGGAATCTCTGACATCACGCGCAGGAACTTCTCATAGCTGCCGTGGGAGGCCTTCTCTTTCAGGCGTTCGAATTCGAGCAGGCGTTCTTCAAACGCGGACGCAAAAAGGTCGTCAACGGAGACCTTTTCCGCCGCCGCGATTTCGCTGGCGCGCCGGTACAACTCTTCAGGAATATTCACGCTCACGCTCATTTCTGCGCTCCTATGACGCCCAGCAACTCGCCGGGGCTCATTGTTCGAATGCCGAAACGTTCGGCGCCGCGGAAGTCTCTCACGTTGAAGGTCACAATCGGCGATCCCGTCCGAACGGCTACTTCCAGAATACGATCATCATCGGGGTCGGGCAACATGGGCCGCCACCGGAAATAGACCTGCACGAGCCGAGCTCGGCTGCACAGGTACTCGATGAAATCGTCCATATCAGGAGCGCTCAAGCCCGATTCTCCGACTCCCCGCTTCAAGACGCTCTCATACTCAAGTGCCAGTGCGGGAGAAATCACCGGTCGCCATCGCCGCTGTTCGAGCGTTTGCAGCAGCTGGTAGGAAGCCCCCATGCTGGAGCGGAATGCAGCGACCAAAATGTTCGTGTCAATGACGACGTCAAGCACAGTTAAATGCTCTCATAACACCGTCTGAAGGGCATTGGCTTCAATGGCAAAGACGGGACAGAGCAAAGGCGGGACGGACGGAACCTAACCGTACAAGCTTATCCCAAACGGCATGCGGCAACTCCGTCGGTTTTCCGCGTCCCGCCCTGTGTTCTGCAAATTTACTATCGCAGGAGACGACGAGCCGGCCGTCGGCAAACTGCAGCGATCTCCGCGCGCAGCCCCTCGTCTCAGGGACGATAGAGTAGCCTAGAGGAGTCGCGTATGACCCACTGTCGATCTACTCTCTTCGCCGCTCTCTCTTTCAGTGTCGTGCTCTCCCCGGCTCTCGCGCAGGTGTCGCACGTTCCACCTTCCAATACGCAGCTGGCCAGCCCGCAGATCGAGCGCAAGGTCGATGCACTGCTCAAACAAATGACGCTCGACGAGAAGATAGGCCAGCTGGTACAGTACAGCGCGACCGAAGCGCACCCCGCGCCCACCCCCGGCAACACAACGACCGCTCTTAACGTGAACCCGCCCGCGCCCGGGGGAGTGGACAGCTACGTCCTCGCGCAAAAGGGGGAACTCGGCTCCATGCTCAACACAGTTGGGCAGGGACTTACCAACCATTTTCAACACGCTGCCGTTGACAACACGCGCCTGCATATCCCGCTGCTTTTTGGAGCCGACGTCATCCACGGCTTCCGCACCATCTTTCCTGTTCCGCTGGCCACTGCATCCAG
>Ga0302307_10002350_pt1 | contig 11551 bp, 9 predicted proteins | sample III_Palsa_E3_2_FD_200530 | JGI IMG/M metagenome (GOLD analysis project Ga0302307, IMG submission 200530) | Peat permafrost microbial communities from Stordalen Mire near Abisko, Sweden - III_Palsa_E3_2 | ecosystem: Environmental > Terrestrial > Soil > Palsa > Peat permafrost | place: Sweden... | reverse complement strand
CCGTGCCGTAGCAGATGCTCTCTAGCAGCGCGCGAAATACGTGCCCCGGGGTGTGACCGAGCGACAGCCCCCAAAGCATCCCGCGGGCCAGCGGGTCGGTGTGCGGCGACCGGTTGCCCTGGAAGTAATCCAGCCCGACCAGCCCGTCGCAGCCGATCGGGACCTTGACAGCTTGCTCGTTAAGCACCTGGTACGGGTCGATGCCGCGCTTCTCAGCCTCGGCGACCTGGTAGCCGGCATAGCCATTCTTAAACCACGCGACCAAGGAGCCGGTCGAGGCCTGCCCGCCCTCGACGGTGTACTGGCCACGGACCAGGGCATCGGTGTAGGCACCCCAGAAGCCGGCGCCGTAGATCGGCTCTGCCGACTGGCCGATCATCACGTGCGATGACCCGGTGATCAGCGCCATCTTGCCGGGCTCGACCACGCCGAGACCCAACGCGCCCATGTAGGCGTCGACGCCGCCCTCTGCCACCGGGATGTCGGCATTCAGGCCGAACTCCCTTGCCACGTCAGCGCGCAGCCCCCCGACGACTGCGCCGAGATCCAGCACATCCGACGGGAACTTCTCCAACAGGTCCTCGATGCCGACGTCCCGGAACATCTGCTCAGGGAAGCCGCCAGTGGCCCGGTCGTAGTAGTACTTCGACGCGGCAATGTTGATCGACGCCGCCCAGCGACCGGTCAGCCGCTGGATCAGCCAGTCCTCGCCGTCTACCACGTGCGCTGCGTCGCGCCACGTCTCTGGCTCATTCTCCTTCAGCCACATCACCTTCGGCACACCCCACTCCGCCGACACCGGGCCATGCCCGTTGTACTTCAGCGCCGGGTCCGTTGTGCCGGCGACTTGGTCCGCCTGGTCGGAAGCGCGCAAGTCCATCCACATGATCGCCGGGCGCAGCGGCCGGGCCTGGTTGTCCAGCGCGACTACCGTTGCGGACGTTGCGCCGGCCGAGATACCGGCGATCTGGTCGGCGTGCACCTGCCGCTTCGCCAGCACCTTGCGCACTGCCTGCACCAACGCTGACCACCAGGCCGCCGGGTCCTGTTCAGCACAGCCGGGCCGCGAGTAGCGGGTCGGGATCTCCACGGACTCGAAGTCAACCGGCGAACCATCCCGATCGAAGACTCCTACCCGGACACCCCCCGTGCCGTAGTCGATTCCCAGCAGGTACGGAGCTTCCGGCATGGCGCTCTCCTTCAGCACAGGGCCCCACGGTCTAGCCACCGGCCCCGGGGTTGCTTTGCGAGGTTGTCCCGGTCTTCGTAGAAGTCGAGAGTCGATGAGGATGTCGTTCAGCTGTGCGGTCTAAGGGTAAGCACATCCCCCGGCCGCGCCGGGTACCGGGAAGGGACAGCACCGAGAACGGCTTCGGGGCCAGCCCAGGCGTAGCGCTCGAGGGAGCGGACGGAGGCACGCCGGGAGCGGGCGAGCAGGGTGGGCGTGTTGGTGCCCATTTCCAACTTCGTGGGTGAGCATCGAGTGGCGGAGCTGGTGGAGATTCCAGCCGTGCAGGCCGGCAAACTCGGCGGCGGGGCCAGTTGGCGGCGGCCGCCGAGGGTCTGGAGTGATGGCCGCGACACGCCGTGCGGCCGGGAATCCGCCGGGTATGCATACCCTCCGGCCATGATCGGCATGTGACGACGATCGGAACAGGATCCTGAACGGACCGCGTGGCCGAGTCCCCGCCCGAGGAGGGCACGGACGACCGGCGCGCAGGCCAGGCAGGTGAAGCCGAACGTCGGCTGGTCGCCCCATGCACCGGACGGCTCGCCAGCTGCGGCCCGGTACGCGGAGATCGCGAAATCATAACGGCTCGCCTCGTCGTCCTCGTTGAGACCGAGGGCCTGGCCGATGGCGTACCAGATGAAGCCTTCCGCGGGCGTGCCGGAAGTAGTCGTAGAGGACGCGGCGGGCCGCGTGTTCGAGGATCAGGGCAGCGCGGATCCTGGCCTGTGGTTCGGTGTGCCGGGTCGTGAAATCGGCGCGGCCGGCGCGGCCAGGCTAGATTGGCCGTTCCAGGATTTCGGCTCCTGCGGCCTGGGCCACCTGCAGGACGGCGGCCTGAGCGCGCGAGTAGGCGTCGCTGGCGGCCTTGGCCTCGGTGACGGACACGCTCACCAGCGTCCTTTTCGGGCTAGGCCAGTACACGCTGCAGCCAGCCGCGCTTCCCCAGCTGGGCAGGCTGCTGCATCTACTCACTGTTACCTATCCGGACGCCACGGCCAGCATCGATGGCTACACCGATGACCTGCCTGCCCCCGGGGGCAACCTGCACCTTTCCCAGCAACGGGCCGAAACCGTTCTAAACTGGCTGGTCGCCAACAATGTGGCGGCCAGCCGACTGCAGGCTGTCGGCGACGGGGACACCGATCCGGTCGCGCCGAACGGCCCGTCCGGACAGCCGCTCAACCGTCGCGTCGTGGTGATCATTGATCCGGCTACCGCCGGTTGACGCTCGCGAGCGCAGGCCGGCGGCGCGCCGGCTAGACATCCTGAGGGCTTAGTTAGCCCTCATCTGTCCTTAAGGCCGTCGGGCCAACATAGGGGAATGCATGATCCGGTCCTCAATGCGCATCGGTAGAGCTGGATCCGGCGGTCAGCCGCGCAAGGTAGGCGGCGGCTCGCCGGTCGACCTCGGGAACCGGGTCGGCGTAATGCCGGAGCGTGGTTGCGCCGCCGCCGCTATGGCCGAGACGAGCGGCAGTGTTCCGCAAGTCGAAGCCGCCGGCGAGGAGCTGGCTGGCGGTGTAATGCCGACCGCCCTTGATGTCCAGCTCCACCCCGACCGCGTCGGCGGCGTCAGCGACTCTGTGGGTCGCCCAGTCAGGGTTCCACGGCCGGGCATGCGCGGGATCGTTGGAGAACAGGTAAGCGTCGTCGGGCAGCTCGACGCCGACGGCCGCCAGCGCGGCCCTGATCTCATCGAGGTAAGTAGCGATCAGCGCGCATGTGTCTGGGTCGATGGCCAGCCACCGGTCCTGGTGAGTCTTGGTGTCCTTACGGACACGCTGGCCGCCGCGGACGACGTAGTTGAATGCAACGTGGATCAAGCCCTGGTCCAGGTGGATGTCACGGACCTGGAGGCCGCACAGCTCGCCGCGGCGGACGCCGGTGACCACCACGAGCCACAGGTACAGGCCCAGGGCGGCGTCCCGCTTGCGAGCCTCGGCTATCACCTTGGCGACGGCTTCGGGTGACGTGGCCGCGATCGTCTGGCGGATGGCGGTAGGAGGCTTAGCTGACTCAGCCGGGTTCCGGTCGGTCCACTCCCAGCGTTGCGCTGCGGCGAACGCGCCGGACAGGATGCTGTGAATGCCACGGATCGTGTTCGGCTTCATGGGATGGCACACATGCGGACGGCATCCTGCGCCGCGGCAGTCGTGGCCGGGACCTGGCCGCCTCCGGTTCGGCGCCGGGTCGTCGCTGGGTTCTCCAGCGACGACGGTGGCGCGGCCGTGCCGGGCGATGATCAGGCCGTCCGCAGCGAGCACCTTCATGGCGTGGCGTACCACGCCCGTGCCGATGCCTTGCAGAGCGCTCAGCTCGGTGATCGACGGCAGCTCCTCGCCCGGGGCCAGGAGCCCGGACCGGATGGCCTCCTCCAGTGTCCCGCTGACCTGCCGCCAGGCTGGCCGCGAGTCGTCCGGGTTGATCGTCAGGGCCGGGACGTTGCGGTGCTCGGTGAACGGCCTGCCCGTGCAGGACAGATCACCGCAGCACTTCAGCCGCGTGTACAACTTGTCCAGGATGGGCCCGCGCACCTTCCGGACCTCCAGGTGGCCCAGGGCGGGCTTGATCGTGCGCCGGATGAAGCCCTCGTTGGTCTGCCGGGTAGACACGTCCCATTCGGCGATCGCCATGTACTGGTCCATCAGCCCCGCCATGGTCGCGTTGACCTCGGGCGTTCGGCCTTCGGACGCTTCCTTAAGAAGCCTGCCGAGCTCAATCTGCGCCTGTAGCTCGCCCTTGACCGTCGACCTAAGGCGGATCTCCTGCCGGGTAAGCGGATCAACCCCGGCATACACCGAGACCCGGTATGACCCACTGGGCAGTTGCTCTATGTGCCCCTTGACGGCCCTCGGCATGGCAGCAGAATAGCCCGCAGATATGACATCCGTTCCACGAACCGTTCCACGGATTCGAACGCTGTTGTCCGAATAACAGCTATCTAACTGGGAGCCGGTGAGCGGATTCGAACCGCTGACCTGCCGTTTACAAGACGGCTGCTCTGCCAACTGAGCTACACCGGCGGGAGACTCCGAGCATGCTAGCCGATCCGACCGCCGACCAGCGAGACTACCTTCTGACCAGCGGCTTCCCCCGCTGCCGACGGCGCTAGAACGTGTCTGCGATCGGTGTCGCGGCGAGGTGCGCTGGGAACCTTGATCATGCCGGATACGTGCCGAAGCTATGAGCCGTACGCGTACTGCGGGCCCTCCCGCGTGCGTGCGCGGGACTTGGCCGCCGCGGCTGGCCAGGGCGGCAGAGGCAATTTCGCATACCCCCAGGGAGGTATCTGACTGGCTCTGGCTCTCGTGATCCGTCAGGTCGGCCGGGGCGACTTTCGGGTGGTCCCGGTGATTCCGCCCTCATCGCGCAGGGCGCTGAGGGAACGTGCTGACCTAGGGTTATGTAATTTCCGGCGTTCCTGCGGGACTTAGGCTAGCTATGTGGGTTGCCGGCGGAGGGGGGCCGATGGTGAGTCTGGTGGAGTCAGTGGAGGTGGCGCGGCGCCCTGTCGCTCAGTTGGAGCAGGTTATCGGCGGCGAACGGCACACACGCCTGGTCCGGGCGGCTGAGCAGTTCCGGCAGCGGCTGGCCGGGCGCACCGTCTGGAACGTCAGCTCGACCGCGGTTGGCGGTGGGGTGGCAGAGATGCTGCACGTGCTCATCGGGTACGTCCAGGATCTTGATATCCCGGTCCGCTGGCGGGTGATCACCGGTGATGCGGAGTTCTTCGTGCTCACCAAGCGCGTGCACAATCAGATCCACGGTGAGCAAGCCGGCGGCCCTCTCAACGAGGCCGAGGCCGGCCATTACGCACGGATGCTCGCCGCGAACGCTGCCGAGTTGCTCGACCAGATACGGCCAGGAGATCTCGTGCTGCTGCACGATCCGCAGACCGCCGGGCTGACCACGGCATTGTCGCGGGCCGGCGCTCAGGTGGCATGGCGCTGCCACATCGGCGTGGATTGGGAAAACGACGCTACCCGGGCCGGGTGGAACTTTCTGCGCCCGCACCTGGCCTCCGCGAAGGGATACGTCTTCTCCCGCCGCCAGTACGCGCCACCGTGGGTTCCGGGCGAAAGGATCTGGACCATCCCGCCGTCGATCGATCCCTTCTCCCCGAAGAACCAGCACCTCGATGACGACACCGTGCGGGCCATCCTGGCCAGGATCGGCGTCCTGGACGGCGCCGCGCCGGACGGGCCAGCGTCCTTCACGCGCAGCGACGGCAGCGCAGGTGTCGTTATCCGGTCCGCGAGCATCACCGGCGACGGCCGCCCCGGCCCCGGCGATCCGCTGCTGGTTCAGGTTTCCCGCTGGGACCAGCTCAAGGACATGCCCGGAGTGATGCGGGGCTTCGCCGAGTACGTCGCACCCGGCGGCAGCGGATACCTCGTGCTGGCCGGCCCCGCGGTCGCCGGGGTCACCGATGACCCCGAAGGCGCTGCCGTATTCGGCGACTGCCTGCTGCAATGGCGTGATCTGCCGGCCGCGGTCCGCGCCCGGGTCCTGCTGGTCACCCTGCCCCTCGATGACCCCGGCGAAAACGCCGCCATGGTCAACGCGCTGCAACGGCACGCCACCGTCATCACGCAAAAGAGCCTCGCCGAAGGGTTCGGGCTGACCGTGGCCGAGGGCATGTGGAAAGCGCGGCCCGTCGTCGGCTCGGCCGTCGGCGGGATCAACGACCAGATCGCCGACGGCACCGGCATCCTGCTGCCCGACCCCCGGGACCTGGAAGCCTTCGGGTCAGCGGTACGGCGGCTACTCGACCACCCCGGCGAAGCCAGCCAGATCGGGCGCGCCGCTCACTCCCATATTGCGCAGCACTACGTAGGCGACCTGCACCTGCTCCGCTACGCGCAACTGTTCGGCGCGCTGATCTCGGAAGGCTAGAGCCACCGGTCCCGGTTCCCCGGCAGCACTCCCGCTCCTGCCCTTCGGACCTGCGCGAGTCACCGGCGCCGGCGCGGGGGCGCGCGCCCCCTGGTGCTGGGGGCCGCTGATGCTAGCGTTGCGGCCATGCCATTGAATGCTGCGCAGGCCGCTGGTCTTATCTGGGCGGGGATCGGCGGCAAGCGCCTGCTCGATCACCCGTTTTACCGCCGCTGGGAGGCCGGGACGCTGGCCAGCGGCGAGCTCGCCGCCTACGCCGAGCAGTACCGGCATATCGAGGCGGCGTTGCCGCAGGTCCTCAGCCAGGTCGCGTCGAACCTGCCGGATGGCCCGGCCCGGGCGGCGGTGAACGCCAACCTGTCCGACGAGCTCGGCCGCCCAGCGCCGCACCTGGACCTGTTCGACACCTTCGCCGCCGCGGCCGGGGCACGGTGCGGCGCGCCGCCTACTCTGGCCACGCGGTCCCTTACCGGGTTGCAGCTGTCAGCCGCCGCAAGCGACCCGGTCCGGGGGCTCGGCGTGCTCGCCGCCTACGAGACCCAGGCCGCCGCCGTCGCCGCGACGAAAGCCGCCGGGTTGCGCCGCCACTACGGCATCGACGGCCCCGGCGTGGCGTTCTGGGATGTGCACGCGGACCTGGAAGCCGACCACGCCGACTGGACGGCCAGCGCGCTGGCCGCCACCGCCGCCAGTCCCGCGCAGGTGACCAGCGCGGCAGCGGACGGAGCCCGCGCCTGGTGGCAGTTCCTCGACGAACGCCAGACCGCCGCGTAGAGCACCGGCCGCGCGATCACCGCGACGCGGGCCGCACCGGCCCGCAGCGCCTCGGCGGCTTCCGCGCGACGCGTTGGGCGGTGAGGTCCTGCTCGTCGGCGGGGCGGCGGGCGTACCGATCAAGATCCCGCCTGAGGGGATGGTCATGTGCGGAGCGTACGCATAGCCCCCGACAGCTGAGACGGTCACCGGACGGGTCTATTGAGACGAATTCGCGCTAGTGACTGGTGCAGGCGAGGTCGGTCGGGTGGTGTCCGATGAGGGATCCTTGAACGGACGCTTCACGACCGGCACTAAGCTACTTCGCGAGCTTCACGGGTCGAACCCATGGCCTTGCCGGAGGCCGCGAGGTTCCTGCACACCGGCACGTGACCGGAGGCCGTTGGTGTGCCACTGGGGCCATCGCCCAGCCGCCATCACCCGCATGACCGCAGTCCGGGCAGGCGAAGCCATCCGGCCAGCGCAGCCAGTCCAGATAATCCAGGCAGTCCGCATCGGTACCGAACCAGGCCTGAAACTCGCCCGCAGACCCTGGGGTAATACCGGTCGGCACGCGGATGATCCATCGCCCCAGGTTACTCCGGTTTAAAATGGATAGCCCGGACAGTCATTATTATTCCGTAGCTGACTCGTAGCCTGTCAGCTCACACCGCTGCGGGGAACCTCGTGAGCTCCTGGGTAAACACCGAGGAAATGGCGCCAGGCAAGGGCCTCACGGCGAGCAGGCGCGCCGGATGCATCCGCAGTATGGGCGTGTCATAACGATCACTTGTAATCAGGCGGGATTGGTCTCTTCGCTGCCGCCTTGGACTTGGTAGACGCCGGAACGGATTACACGCGACCGAGGGCGGTCCTATGGTTTGGGGAAGTGAGTCACCGTTTCGCCTTGTGGTAGCTCGGGAAGAGAGCGAATCATCGAAGTTTCGAGGCCTTGTAATACGCATAGGCCGCGCTGTCTCTCCATTCCCGCTGCCTTGCAGGCTTGGTACTCGTATCCGTGAACTGCCCGCACCCGCCGAGGCGCTGAGCAGTGCCTCGGCGGGTGGTGACATGTTTGGGAGTCCCGGGCCATCAGCGCTGGTCACGGCTCATCAGTTGACCGCAGCGGTCGCGGTCTGCAGGCGGAAGGCTGCTCGTGTCACACGCCCTACCGCACTAAGGATCTCCGGCAGGTCATTGCCCTCCTTGAGCGCAATGATGAGTTTTCCAAGTGCTGCAACGAGCTCTCCCATAACAGCATACGGAGCCAGCGTGTGTACGAGCGCCTCCAGCGCCGGGACAATCCCCATCGAGTGGGCCGTGCTGGCGAAGTTGTACAGCTGATGCGTTGTCAGCCCATTGTGGGCTGCGACAACGGCAACACCCTTCAAGGTAATCACTGTCTTGGTGATAACGATCGTTTCGACGACCATGATGATCTCCTACCCGTGCGGTTCCAGATTCGGTCAAGGCCGTCTCTTCGACCGCAGCATTTTCCTGTGCTTGGCGACTGGCTTCACCCGGGCTGAGTCCCGTCGCCGGTTATCGATGGCGTCCTGGGGATGTGATGCGCTGGCGAATGGAAATACGACCGCTATGCGCCAAACGGTTCAAGACCGTTTAGGGTTTATCAGGGCCGGGGGCTCCCCGGTGCCGGGCTGGGTGTGCATACTGGACAATGTCGGTGACCAACAGGCGCCTCGCTCATTGCCAGCCGCCGCCGATTTGACCAGGTACGGTCTCGGTTCGGGAAAATTCCGGGATCGCTGTGAACCGTTCGGCGGGTAGGCGTCGTAGAACCTGATGGGGGGGAACTGACGGTGTCGGCAACCGACGCTGCAGATCGGCTAGCGGCCGAGGAGGCAAACCTTGTTGCCCAAATCGCCGCCGGTGACGTCGGGCCCCCGGTGGCTGAGCTCTACCGCAGGTACGGCAAGCGGCTCTATCGCTTCGGGGTGCAAAACCTCGGCAATCAGGGGCTGGCCGAGGAAATGGTTCAGGAGTGTTTCGTGAGGCTATGGCGCACAGCAGGCAAGTTTGACGCTGGCAAGGCCAGCGTCGGCACCTACCTGTATGTTCTCGCCCGCAGCGTCGCCGCTGACATCCGCAAGCGCCCGTCGTCTCGCCCGCTGCTTCCGGTCGACGACGTCGACGTGCCTCCCCAGCCCGATGGCGTTGATCAGATACTTGACAGCGTGATCATCCGGGAGGCCTTCGAGACCCTGGGACCAGCCCATGCCCAAGTGATACGCCTCGCCCAGGACGAGGGGCTCACGCAGTCACAGATTGCCGAGCGACTCGGCTTGCCACTGGGCACGGTCAAGACCCGTACCTTCCATGGGATGCGGGCCTTGCGTACCGCTTTAATCGAGCGAGGTTTCCATGCCATCTGACGCTCAGCACGCCCTCGAACACCCCGAGGTCGCCGGATGGGCCCTCGGAGCTTTGGACCCAGACGATCTCACGGCCTTCGAGGAACACCTTCAGTCTTGCGAACAGTGCCAGGCGGTAGTGGCCGAGTTCGAGCCGGTGGTGCAGGGCCTCAAGATCGCAGCACCGGCGGCCGAACCGCCCGCCGACCTTGAAGCTCGTACCATCGCCGCCGTCCAATACGCTGTCATAGCCGAGAGCAAGCCCGGCCCTGCGCCTGCACTCGCCGCAGCCGCCGCCACCCCCGAGCCGAAACCGAGCTCAGCGAGTAAAGCAAGCCGCTGGTGGCACCTCCACTGGACCAATCCTCTGCTTTCCGTGGTCACCGCCCTGGGCGCCGCGGCGGTGACCGCGGCCGCTTTCCTCGGATTCCAGCTTTCCCAGGTGGCCGCACCAGCAGTAGCGGCGTCGTTCAACCTCCGTGCCCAGCCGGGCCAGTCCGGATCAGGCACGGCCGTCGCCCGCCACGTCAACGGCGGCTGGGAAATCCAGCTCACCGTGAAGCACCTCAAGAACCTCGGCCCGGGCCAGTTCTACGAGTGCTGGTATGCGGGCCCGGGCAATCGGCCCGGGTACCCGGAGCTGATTACGGCGGGCACGTTCGCCGGCGGCGACGGCACCTTCAACATGTGGAGCGCCGCCAACCCGGCCAAGTTCAAGATCATGCAGGTCACAGCCGAACAGCCAGGCGACGGCAGCCAGCACGGCAAAGTGATCCTCAACGGTATCGCCCAGACCTAGCTATCCAGACCCAGCTATCCAGACCTAGCTATGAGGCTTCGGTTCGCTTGTAGAACAACCCATCATGTCGCTGGCGATGTCGCGGTCCCTGCGAGGTTGCTGACGATGTCGCTGGGGCCAGCAGGGCGGGGGGTTGCTGGCGCGGCGTTGGCGAGGTTGCGGTCGTGCCGAGCGGGCCCGCCGGCGGGACGGGCCCGCTCGGCCCGTTCTCGGTCAGCTTGTGCGGCGCCGCGGCCGCCCTTCCTCCTTGCGGGACCGCGTCTGATCTGACCACGGCCCGGATCTTGGACATCCTGCGGGAACTGGCGGGTGCTGTCCTTCGCGGTTCGGCATCCGCCGGGCCGGTGGTGAGCCCCGGGGCAGGATTCCGGTAGCGGGCCGCCGGCTACAGGCCGTAGAGGACTGAGCTGGACCCGGGGGTAAGGTCTACCCCGTTCTGCGTGACGAGAAGGTTGGACCCGTCATCGAAGATCAGGTCCACGTTGAAATTGAAGTTCCAGGTGGCTCCGGGCGGAACGGCAGCCAGTTGAGGGTAAGGCTGCCGCCCGGCTGAAGCTGGTGCTTCTCCACCTGGTTGAGCACCGGGATCGGGAACGGGCCCTCGTTGGTACCAGGAGCGAATGGGCCGTAGGCATTGCTCTCCTGCACGACGATCGTGCCCGTCGAATCGGTGACGATGATCTCGATTTCGCTGGCGGGAACTGATGTGCTGGCCGCTGTCGGGGATCTCGAGCCGGGCGAGCGAAGCGATCTGGTAGTGGTGCTGGACGCACTGGATAAGGCGAAGGCGCCGCGAGGCAGTGGAGGGCCCAGCTACGCCGAATACGTGCCCAAGCCTGCGGCGAAGACCCTCAGCCAGCTGAATCGAAAGTCTCTTGCCAGCCACGGTCGAACAGCGCATAGTCGCAGGTGACTAATGGCATCGGGTGCGGAGCCCAGCCCTCTCCGCGCCCCGGCCGATCTTGAAAGGGCCAATGCCGTCTGCCCACTTTCAACCCGGCAGGGCGTCCCGCAGGGACATCCGGGGACTAACTCGCAGACCAGCCCGTAGCCGCGGTACGTGGGTCGCAGAGCGATGCTCGCTCATGCAGGTCGGCTTCCTCCACCTATCCGTTGGCAGGGCCCGCGGCCTCCGTACCCGACCGCGGCCAGCTGCTGAATTGCGTGCCGGGATCCGTGAATACCCGCCCGTCCCCGCTTGTGCTGAGCAGCTCGCGCACCCGTAAGCTGGACACGCTGAGCCGCCTGGGCATCGCGGGCGGCGCCGTTTATGACGCGCTGGTGGCGCTGGCCGCCAAGGAGCACGGGGCAGCCCTCGCGACCCGGGACGCGCGGCCACGCAGCACCTATGACGGAGTCGGCGTCGCGGTGATCGTCGTAACCTGACCGGACCGACGGTCTGCCGCAGGAACGCCTTCCGCATTTCGGTGACCGCGATGATCGACAGTGCCACGGCTGCGCAGAGGGACCACTGATCTACATCGAGCGCGGTGGTCTTCA
>Ga0302307_10002337_pt1 | contig 11578 bp, 2 predicted proteins | sample III_Palsa_E3_2_FD_200530 | JGI IMG/M metagenome (GOLD analysis project Ga0302307, IMG submission 200530) | Peat permafrost microbial communities from Stordalen Mire near Abisko, Sweden - III_Palsa_E3_2 | ecosystem: Environmental > Terrestrial > Soil > Palsa > Peat permafrost | place: Sweden... | reverse complement strand
CACTTGGTCGTCCTCTTGGGTAATAATCAAGGGTAATATCTTTTCATAATAAGAAACGGCCTTTTTCGCTTCTCCAATGGCTTTATATAACAAAGCTAGGTCTATATAACCTTGGCATATTGCAGGGCTTAAACCTGGTTTTTCACCCTGACTCAAAGCAGTTTCTAAGTGAGGAATTAGAAAACGTTTATGATAATAATCAAACTCCGTTTCTACTCCCAAGCGGTGTTGGATATGCAGTAACGCCAGCACTTTGTTTACACAGTGCTCTGCATAGTTTTCAATCAGGTGCCGCTCTTGAATCAAGACTTTGGTGGCATCTTGAATCACACGATGAACAGAGAGGTAGTGAGCAGTGGTATTGATAAGAGAATTTTTTTCCAGCTCTTTAAAAAGCGCCATTAAAGTTTCTTTTTCCACCGCAAGCGAGAAAAAGAAATCAAGAGGAATGCTATCTGGCTGCAAGTAAGCGCACAAATGGAGTAATTCTTGTGCTTCCGAGGTAAGATTGGTAATAGAGAGCTTCAAAAGAGCAGCATAAGTATTTAAAACCGCTATTTCCTGTGAAGTCCCTTTATAGTCACGGGGTAGCTCACTGTTTAGTAGTTTTTTGTTTTCTTTTTCATATATCGTTAAATAATCACTATAATTTAGCTGATGTTTGTTTATGTATACACCTGCTTGAACCAATGCTAAAGGTAAATAACCTAATCTCTCCGCTAAAGTCTCTGCGCCTTTATCTTCTTTTAGACCAGAGTACGTATGGAGTAACTGCACCGACTCTTCTTTGCTGAGTCCTTTATTCAAACTCAGTGAAGCCCCAGCGCCAGCCGGTAGAATCTCCTGACGGGCCGTTATCACAATACGTCCAACCATTGACTGATTGCTTGGAAGGTAAGGGGCAATATCTTCATACTCTTTTACATTATCAAATATCACTATAAAGCCAGGCCTCTTTAAAAGAGCCTGGTTGACGTGCGTAATAATGGCTTCTAATTTAGTATCGTTGTTAAAGTATATTCCTAATGCTGTTGCCAGGTCTTTGTAATCTTCCTGAAGTGTGCTTTCTCTTTCGGCTCTAATGTACCAACAGGTCTTATCTTGATGGGATTTTAAAAACTGACGCACATAGGTTTGAGCTAATACGGTCTTTCCCGTCCCCGCAAATCCGGTAATCGCAACTGTCTTTAAAGTATTGGACAACTGAGCCACCTGCAGGTTTAGCTCTTTTAGTATTGCGCGGTATATAGGCTGAGCAAGCTCTGGAATATGCTCGCTATTATCAATGCATCTTGAGGGAGAGAGGCTAGGTTGATGTTGAGCATCTTTGTAGATTTGATAAGCCAAAGCAGCCAGCCCAGTAACAGCACCTGCAGCCGCTATTTTATTGGCTAAAGACCAAGAACGAGATGTCGGCGTAGGCGGCTTTTTAGCCGCCGAGTTAAAACGAGTAGAGTTCCCTCCAGCAGTGGTAAACTGCCTTACAAAAATACTGCGCCTGAGCAAATGAGTAAGTCGAGGGTCGTTGCTAGAGCGAAAACCTTGGTTAAGCGCTGATAGGAACTCCGTTGAGGAAATTGTCGAAAGAGGGGGCTGTTTTATGACCAGTGAGCTTGTCTCAGGTTGCTTGAAAAGGGCCTTCAGTTGTTTGAAAAATCTTAGCATAACACCATCTCCCGTTGAATAGTTGATAAGGAAAGACCTAAAAGGCTGTACTAAACAAGGGAAAGTTGCTCCCTGTTTAGTACCTCTCTCAATCAAGCACTACCTAAAGTCTAGCTAAACTTGCGAAAATAACCGACTACTTCAACTTACTTTGAGCTCTAAGGGCTAAATGGCTTCTTTAAATTTGAAGATGCGTTATCAGAAGACAGCGTTTTTTCTCCGCCATGCGGCATATTTGCTCCTCTCGCTTGATACAAGGACCATGCTAATAACGCTACATTTACTAATATACTGTCTCCTCCTGCTGCAGCCAGCCTATTAGATGATTGTATTTGCTCTGTTTCTATACGCCTCTCCAAGTGTTGCTTAAATGCTTGCGATTTTTGCAATAACGGATTATTAAACCCTCCATATAACACTTCTTGTATGCGTAACGCCTGTTCAACGTGGTTTAATGCAAAGGTTATATTATCTACCTTATCACCCTGCTTCTCAGCCAATAAAGCGCGGTAATACCAGTAACGCGCTTCATCGGCATACAGTTGTTTGTTTTTCCCGCTTGCTTTTTGAATAATCAAATAAACATCAGCAAGAGCCTTATCAGCTTCTTGTAAATTCTCGGACGATGTAAGCAGGTAATAATCAACCACATTAAAATATACATCAACATTTCTGAAACTTGCTTTTTTATTCGCCTCCCTTAAACAAGCTTTAGCTTTATTTAAGTGCACAAGCGCTGTATCATGATTGGCTTTATCAGATTGCAAGAGATAAATTTCCCCTAAACGGGTATGACATTTGTATTGCCGAAAGTCTTCTTCTTTGACAATATCATTTTCTAGCAAGTCCAGGAATATTTTTTTGGCCTTTTCAATCTGGCTTTTTACCTCTTGTGGTTTTTTTTGTCTTATAAGTTGTTGACCTTGAAGTAATAATACATACCCCATGTCATCTTGGTATAACACATAGTCCAGACTATCCTTGTCAGGACAGCCGTCAATGCTCTCTTGTAACCAGTTGATACATTCGGAAAATTCCACCTTCATTTCTGTCGGGGCAAGGGGGATTGTTTCACCCGTGAATTGAATCAATCGTCCTCTATATCGTAAGTTATCATTATAGATTTTCAGCATATCTGTAATTGCAGCGGTTTGCTCTACACTAACCTTAGCTTTTAGTGAGGCAATATCTATCTCAGATAATATTTCTCCCCCTTTTGCTAAGAATCGATAAGCTTCCTGATATCGGTCGGCTTGCATAAACTTATGCCCTAACCAATTGAGTGAACGTACTATTTTAAACGAAAGGCTTTCAGGGATTTCTTGAATAATCGTGCAATTTTTCATCATGGCTTCAATGTGCGGCAAAATTTCTAAATGGCCAACTAATCCATCGATAGTACGACTATCATAAGGTTGCTCGAATACCGATAAGCCCAAGGACAAGTAAAAAACGAAAGGAGTTTGTGCCATTAGAGTACTATCGGGAAGTGTTTTATAGTCATCATTCTCACTCAGGGTTTTCCATGCTTGCTGGTTACTTTGCAAAATATCACTCAAGGTTTTCCATGCTTGCTGGTTATTCTGCAAAATATCACGCAATGTTTTTTGCATAGAACGATGGATCGTATAATAGGCTTGCTCACCAAACCCTATTTTCTTTATAAAAGATTGATTTTCTAACTCCTTTAAACAAGATTCAACTATTTTTTCCAATTGCCCCTCAGTTGGCGCTATCCATATACGGTACTTTTTTAGTCGCTCACAAAAAGCTTTAATGTGGCGCCTTTGTATTTTATAAGGTGATATAATTGCACAAAAATTTAATATATGGAGTAGCAATTGATTCTTCTGAGTCATCGTTGCAGCAAAGAAAATAATAGTACCGTTATCTAAATCTAATAATCGCCGCAAATGCAAGTGGCGTGCCCTTTGAGCAGGCACAAAATCAGAATCTACGGTTGAAAAATCGAACTCCTGAGTAAAGAAACGGGTTAAGTCTGCTGTACTCCACTGTTGCTTATTGATACTTCCTGCCATTTCTATAATGCTCATTGGATGGTAATCAAGATAATCAAAAAGACGCTTTACCTTATCATCTATTGCATCAATATTGCTTAACTGGCTACGATTATCTAAAGAGAGTGTTTTGACAAAAAGCTGCTTTGCAAACTCATCTTGAACTTTAGCGATATCAAAAATTTCTCCATACGGCCAAGTTCCCGACTTAAACGAACCTCTTTGGGTAGATGTGATAAGGATTTCTCCCCGAAGCTGTTTATTAGTAGATAAATTAACAGCATCCGCTACGCTCTTCACGTAGGGTTCAATCTGCTCGCTAGATTCTACATTATCGAATATCAACAAAAAAGGTTCTGAATGCTCAGGGGAATGTAACTCCACTAATTTTTTTGCAACTTTCTTTATTAATTCATAAATATGGGCATTATTTGCTGTATCAATACCTAATTTTAATGAAAAGCTTCGAAATTCAGCCTCTAATATCGTTGAATCTTCTGCATTGAACCAATAAATTGTTCGATTACCTATTTTTTGCCCTGGCTCAGAGATGAAACTGATCTTTTCCACAGCATATTGTCTTACTAATTGGGTTTTACCGGCACCCGATTCACCAAGGACAACTAGGTTACAAAAGCCTTTAGGGTTATTTTTCTTTATGGATTGCACATGCTCTCTAAACGTAAAATCATTATTATTTGCAACGTGGGAATTGGAGGCATAAAGTAGCTCAGAGTGGATAAGTTGATGGGAAATGGGCATGCTGCCCTCTTCGCTTCTAGTTGGTAGAGATATACTATCATTTATACCAACTAGCTTCGCAAACATATTGATTATACTCAAATAGTTTTCACTCAACCCTAACTCTAAAGAGCTGGGCCCATGAATAATCTTTGAACTCAGATCATTTATTTGCTTTTGGATAGCATTCAGTTCTTGTTGCAAATGGCCAGTTGATGTCTTAGCTTCTTCTAAATTATCTCTTCGCTCTGAGCTTTCGGCTTTCTGATAATATTTTTCTAAGAGAGGATTTACAAAAGTTAGCAAACTATTGCTGTGTGTTTTTATATCGTCTGCGAGCTGGTTAAAATGGGTGAGAATTCTTATTGTTATATCCTGCGTTTGATTATAAAAAAAGAAATTACCATAAGTATCAGCAATCTTCTTAACGCTGTCAATAAAAAATCCAAATCGTATCCATTGTTGAAGCAAGGAAGCAATAAAAATATAATTTTCACTGAATGGCTTAACTCTTTCCTGTGTTAGCCCTGGAATTTTTTTTACTAGATAAGGCGCTAACAATTCTACCTCTTGAGGAAACACATTACCCGATGTATCAAGAAATGGGTTTTCTTTTTGAAGAATATTAATTAAGCTTGGTATGTCTTTTTCATTGCTTGCCAAAAAGGCACTGGTTACTTGTAAATCCAGTATTTTTCTTAATGGTGACTCCCTAAAAACAAGCTCCGGCTTCTCTTGCAAATATGATAAAGTAATCGGATCTCGAGGCGCTTTTGTTTCAACAACGAGAAAAATAAATCTTACTAATTCATCAATAATTATTTGTAATTTATACTTGATTTCTTCGGCAAATTTGGCTATTGTTTTAGCTTCCACCTCAATTTTAATTTCATTGTGTACTCCGTACAAATCCTCTTCAAGTTGATGAAGTAATCCTTGCATTGTTCTTCTTTCTAGCCATTCGGTCCGGTCAAAAAGATTGCCTGGAAAAATATGCGGGGCTTTAAGTCGATTAATATAATTTATTCTTTCTCCTACTGTCTTTAAAAGATCTTCATTAACGTCAGCCCCTGATAAGCCAGTAGAAAACCAAGTTTTTATTTCTTCAAGCACCAAATGTATAGGACTATTCAGCGATATAGAGAACAACGATCTGTTATAGCACTCTTTTTGGAAGAGTGTTATTCGTTCAATCATCAATGAGGCCTTATGACTAAATTTAGATTTACCAAGAGAGAAACTCTCTTTTTTAAAATTATTGGGAGTGGGTGGATTATTTGGAATTTTTCCAGAAAAAATAAATAACACTGTATTTTCCGTGGTTGAGAACTTATCGAGAGGATTTTTTGGAAAAATCTGTGAATATATTTCTATAATAGCACGTAATTGCTCTTCTTCTTGTTTCGAATACTGTCCAAACATTTTATTATCTCCTTTGTTTTTAACGCTATAAGTTTAAAGGCTTTCACTTCCAAAAATCATGTAGCTATTATTTATTTGCTATTTTTTTCACCTGGTTACCTTTTAAGGCTTTGGTGCAACTTCTAATTAAAGCTATTTTAGTATCAATTATTATGCATTTTTTATGCAGCAAGTCCAAATAATTTATTAATAAATGTTACTTGGGCTTGTACGTTATTAGCAGCCATATTTTTCACTTGTCCTTTGCGGATCATGTGCATTGTTTCATAACCAGCAATCGTGCATTTTGCAGTGTGGAATGACTGAAACCATTGGCTTTGTCGAACGCGTCGTTTCGTAAAGCGATGGTCTTGCTCCTGGATATTATTCATATATTTTTGTTGTCGAAATTTTGTAGATATAGATATTACATTTTCAGCTTGTGATTCTTCAAAAGCTGGCGGGAAAGCCTTTGCTTTATCAACATTAATAACTCGCGGAGCACTGCAATATTTATTAGCAAGAATTTTCTTAAAGAATTTTTTCGCTGCCTTTTTATTGCGATATACACTTAACACCCAATCCAGTGTATTACCATGAGAGTCAATTGCTCGGTATAAATAACGCCACGTACCTTTTATTTTTATATAGGTCTCATCAATTCGGTAAGAGTCACCACTTTTCTTAATATAATGCTTTATTTTTTTCTCAAGCTTCGGTGCATACTCATGAACCCATCGCATTACCGTGGTATGGGATACTGATAGTCCACGTTCTTCTGCCATGATAACCAAATCACGATAACTGATGGCAAATTGGCAATACCAGCGTACAGCCCAAAGTATCACTTCACCTTCAAATTGTTTGTATTTAAACTCTTTAGCAGTTTGACTCAATTTGATCTTTCCTTGTATAGTTGAAGCTCTTATCGATTAATTAATAACTATTTTACTAGAAATGGCTCAACTTTGCACCGGAGCCCCTTTTTGCCATTGAAACTCCTCCTTAAGTTTTATAGGTAACTTAAAGTAGAATATATTATATCTTGTTGATTTTCAAGTAGCTTTTATTTTATGAAACTTGCAACCGGTTGATTGAATAAGGTCTAAGCGTTGCTTTGTCCTTGCACTGTATAATGCACGCAATCCTGCCAGATCATAAGCGGTGTAGGCGGTAATATTAAACCAGACAGCTATTTTGCTTACTTTATGGCTTCTAGCATAGCCATGTTCGCCTCTACCAATAGCAAAGGTTTCCCCAAGACTACCACCTTGATACTTAGCAGTAAACCATTCACCTGCATCAGTCTTGCGATTCCGCCATTCTCTATCAGACTCTAGTTTTGTGAAATCCGGACAAGGAGATAATGGACGGCTGGGGTGACAGTATTCATTAATAACATGAACAGGCAGCAAAAGTTGAGCTCTACCAACATGTTCAATCCAATATTTGTTAATTTTCTCTTCATTCCAAGATTTCCAATTATTAAGAAGTACTTGTAAAGCATCAGTCAAATCATCCCATTTTACATGCGTACTATATTGATTTACCCAAGAACCATTTTCAAAAGCGGTTGCTTGTTCGTAAGTTTTTTCGACCGGCATGTAGTTTAATAACATTTCCCACATATTCCAATCCAAAGCCCAAACTGCATATTGCAAAGCGGTAATTCCTTTGAAGGTTCTTTTAGACAAATCTGTAATATCGCCAGATACTAAGGCTAAATTTTTATTATTTTTCAGCATTTTCTCAGCTAAATTTTGTTCACCTTCAACAACTAGTTTTAAAAACTCTGCAAGTGTGGTTGATGAATTGTTTGCGGACCCTTGAATTGGATTTGAAAATAGAACAGGTCTTGCATAATTGATGAGCTGATTTTGTGAGGCCAAAGAGTTGTTGGCTGTTTGAGGTGCTATTGCTGATGATGGAGAAGTGGTTTGTGAAATTTCTAAATTTTTTGAGAAAGATAGATTATCAACTCTCATAGAGTTTTCAATAAAACCCGTAATTTGCTTTAACTTGCTACTTATGCCTTTTATCCCATCAGTTTCACCCAGTTGCTTTAATCTTTTATCAAGAAGGTTTAACTCTATTTTAGCTTCAGTACTCTGACTCTGTATCTGTAACTCCAAACGAATAGACAATAACTGAGTAATAAGCTTTTGCCATAGCATGTAATCGATTTCACTTAACAGCTGTTTTTCTTTTAACTCATCGAGTTGTTCTAATGGGTTATTTTTTAAAGTAATATTCTGTCCACAAGATTTTAAATAAACTGCAAGCTCTCTGACTAAATGAAGTGGATGAACCAGTAATTGCTTGACTTCCTGCTGACTATCTAATTTTTCTTCATCCAACTTCTCTTCCAACGCCTCATACTGCCCACGACATTCTAGCAGTCCTTGCCGCAACAATGTATCTAAACACTCTCTGTATTCTTGAGTCGGTAAACGATTTTCAAATAGCGTTTGGTATTTATCAAATAGACTTTTATCAGAACTTCTTCCAATATACGCGGTCGTTAATAATGCTGCAGTTAAGTGATTACTTTGCTCATAAATAATCTTTTTTGCTAGCTTACTTAAAAGACCTGCTGGTGTATTGATTAAACCAAATAGCCGATTCAAATCTTGTGGCTTTTTGTGCTCATCCACTCTTATGCCTTTTTTGATGTAAGGGTAGTAATTTTTAAATTCTTCGCCTAAATGCTTTTCAGCCTTATAGATAGGTGATTCGCTAAAGGCAATCATAACAAAGTCAAATAAATCACCAAAGTTAGTAAAATATGTTGTAACATCAGCACTAAATTCATGGTCATCTACTAACACAAGGTATTCAATATCTGAGTATGGTGTAATCATTTGTGTAGCCAATGACCCTACTGTTAAAAGGACATACCTTTTACAAGGGGGCTTGCCGAATATACCTTGGATTTGTTCAAATAAAAGATTAAGAAAATCCTTGTATTCGTGTTCCACTTGCTTTAAAAAATGGGTTAATCCTTCAGCAGAGGCATTATTAATAGATGACAACTCTTTTTTTGCATTTGTTCTTATGCGTCTTAAGCTACCTTGCAATATGTTTAGGTTCTTGCCCAAGTTAGCAAGCACTACCCCACGACTACCACCGATATCTTCAAACACAAAATGCTTAATAGCCTCTACTATTTTATTCTGAACGACTTTAACGCTCTTCTCTTCCAACTTCCAACTGATAGCAAGAGCAAGCCCATATATCTCCAACATAACTCTGGTTTTTGGCTTTTTGTTGGAATTTTGCTTATCTGCTTTGTACTGCTCAACTTTTTCTAGAAGTTTATTAATTACAGAAATTAAATCTTCTTTATTATGCTGTAAGAGAGAGGTAGCGTTAAGGAGTTGTGGCGCAACATTTTGATGTGATTGCTTTAGACCAGGTTTTTTTTCAACCATCTCTGCCTTATCTGAATAATCTCCTAACTCTATTATGGCTTGATAGGGCAACTTAAAATCAAAATGTTCCAGAGACAGAGGAGTGGCTGTATTCAGCTCAATGCCCAACAAGACTTTTGTAAGCTGATGAACCGTAGCGCTATCATTTTTAGATGCTGTACTGTAAAGAGAAACCAATACCTCTCGAATTCGATCTAAATGATACTTAGGCTCTTCATCGGCTTTTGGTTGGAATGCCTGAATAAGCACTGTTTGAGTAGCTGTTTGTTGAATGCTTTTTATCAATTGATTGGCTTCTTCCATTCGCTCTAACTCATACTTATTAAGCCCAGTTCCTGCTTGATTTAACCATTGATATTGCTGCTGATTAGTTGCCACCCGGTTCATGTTGTTTCGTTGTCTATCTGCAAAAGTGTTATCTACCCTCTGATAGCATTCCACATGAGCTTTTCGTATAGCTTTTAAGGCTTCAGCTTCGATAATACGGGCTGGAAGATCTTTTCCCTCAGCAGCCAATAAAAGATTTTCAACCGTTAAAGGGCCACAACTTGTCCCATCAGATTGTAGCCATCCTTTTACTGATTGAACGTTCTTGGTTTTCAGTCCTGGATAAACATCGCTTGCTTCTCGAATGGCTTTTGTAAGGATTTCGTCATAATGTTTTCCCTCAAGAGAATGCAATACTTGGATTTCACTGATGATTTGTTGAGGAGTGATAGAAACTAAAATCCCTACCCAGTGATACCTTCCCACGTTATAAGGGATTAATAAGGTCCTAGCTCCTGACTTTCGATTAGCCTGCTGCTCTTCTTTCAAATATTGCTTTAAAGCAATTGCTGATGTGCCAACTGCATGCTCCGGAATAAATATGAGAGGTAGGTTCAATTGACCTAGTCGAGCACCCAATATACCTAATAACTCCTCATCCTCATACTGATAATCGCTGTTAACCAGTAACTCAGCTCGTAGTAATTCAGATGAAAAACTTAATTTGTCCACCGGAGCCACTATCTCAGTTTTAAAAATGCTAGCCGAATTGATATCTTTTGTGCGTTTACTACTCTGCAGTAATTCCTTTAACTCTTCTAATCTATTTTTTTGCGCTAATTCTATTATCGACTGACCCTTCTTATTTCGACTTTCTACATGGGCATCATTGATCAATAAAATACGAGTAATCGCTAAATAAGCTTCTCTTTTTTTATAAAAAACCTTGTCTTGATTACTTACTACACAACACAAGGGTGTCTCTGCTTCACTATTCACACAATCAACTTTGGCGCCATGTTCAATTAGCATTTCCACCATTTTTTGATGACCATACTGAGCTGCATAATGCAAGGGCGTCATTCCTTTACTTTCTACTGCATGGACTGTCTCAGGTGCTGCTTGAATTAATAACCCTAATGCATCAACCGCATCTCTTGGCTGCATGGTAAGATAATGAATAGGCAAATAAGGAAATGACTCATTCATTACAACCGTTGCATCCAGTCCTTTAACTAATAACGCTTTAATTAGAAGATAACAGCCATCGCGCGCCGCCACATGTAACCAATTACCAACACTCTTTTTATAGGTTTTTTTTAATTCTTCTATTGAGTAAGTTGAGATAAGATATTCTAAAATAGCAATTTGCTCTTTGCTCTTTTCAGGAGGCGTAGCGTCATTGTACGCCTCATGGAGAGTCTGAGAAAAAAAATCAGTATAAGAGCTATCAATGGCTATTTTAGTCCCAACGGCAATAAATTTTTCGACACATCGTCTTAAGCCATTGCAAGCACACTTCTCTAACAAAAACTCTCTACTTTGTAGTTTTTTCAAAAGAGCCATGCTTTCTAGCTTCTCCCATAATAAACAGCAAATTTCATCTTGTTGTTTAATATCTGTAATACGCCCATGTTGAATCGCCATACTCAAAGGAGTACCTAATTGATTCAATAATGAGGGATTAGCACCTTTATTCAATAACAGTTTAACGACAGATAAATGACCATCATTTGCTGCTAAATGCAGGGGAGTATCGCCATTAACTGGTAGATTGATTTGTTCTTCAAGGACAGACGCTCCACGAGAAGCCATATTGTCTAGCAATAACCCAGCACATTCGACAAACCCATGCTTACAACTAATATGCAACGGTGTGCCGCCTTTTGACAAGTAACCTTTTTTTGTATCAGCACCTTTATCAAGCAATAACTTGAGAATCGCCGTGTAACCCACTTCTGCAGCCGCAAATAAAGCCGTTCTGCCATCCACTAACTCGTTAATACCAATTGGAAAGGAACCGGTATTATTAACGATATATCTCACTATTCCTAA
>Ga0302307_10002333_pt1 | contig 11587 bp, 7 predicted proteins | sample III_Palsa_E3_2_FD_200530 | JGI IMG/M metagenome (GOLD analysis project Ga0302307, IMG submission 200530) | Peat permafrost microbial communities from Stordalen Mire near Abisko, Sweden - III_Palsa_E3_2 | ecosystem: Environmental > Terrestrial > Soil > Palsa > Peat permafrost | place: Sweden... | reverse complement strand
CTCAATAATGCTGGTGCGCAGGCAGCTTATGTTATCGATAATGAGCACCTGCGCGCCGGTGCGCTTAATGCTGTACTCGATACCGGCGTTCATATACTCGTCCAGCGTTTTGTACTGGTAGGGCACGTGTGCCTGGGTATTAAATTCGGCACGGTACAGGTTATCGGCAAAGTTGTGGGTGGCATGGCCTTCATGGTAACGGGTTTGAAACTGCTTGGGGCTTAGCTCAAAATCCATATACAGCACTTTGGCGGGTTCGCTGTGGTTGGCAAAGGGCTCCAGGGCCGCGCCGCGGGCCAGCTCGTGCGCCAGCTGCACGGCGAGTATGGATTTACCCATATTGGTATCGGCAAACATAATGCACAGTTCCTGCTGGTGCCAAAAGCTGCCCATCAGCATTTTGCAGTCGGGCTCGGTGCTTTGCAGCTGCATCCAGCGGTTGGCGGTGTGAATGGTGAACAGGTCGTCGGCCGGTTCGGGTTTGGCGGGTTGGTTAAAGGTGTTGGCTTTGAGGCGGCGTTCGGTGTCGTCGCGAACGGAGTCGCGGATGAGGTCGATGATGAGGGGGCGTTCGTTCATTTGGTTTGGTTCATTGGTTTATTTGTTCATTGGTTCATCGGTGGGATGGCGGGGAAACGGCCGGGGCTTGTGTGATTCCCGCCCCGGGGCGGGGGCAATGTCATTAAGTTATGGAATTTGTGTCGGTTTAATATCGAACACCGAATGTCCAATTTCGAATAATGAAGGAAAAACTTCGGCGTTGGATATTCGAAATTCAGTGTTCGATATTATTTTTTCTCTTAACTTAACGACATTGGGGGAGGGTGGTTTTAACGGAGATATTTACTCTTAGCGATTAGCTCATGCCGCTCATGGCCGCGGGGGCCTAGTTACTTTGTCTTGATACAAAGTAACCAAAGATCAAGTCAGCAGAGAGGCTTCTTTTCGCACGGGGCCTTTGCGCTGCAAATCAGGCAAAACCGGGGCTGTATTTATTTGCGCCTGTTTCGCACAATGCCGGCGCTTCAGCAAAACATACTATGCCCTGCAACCGCACAGCCCGGCATCGTTTTGCCTGTTTTCGGCCGAAGCTTATCTGCTGACGGGCGGCGGCTGGTGCTGTGGTGTGTACTTTCTTCTTAGCGCGCGGGTTTACTCACCCCGACTACGCTGCGCTGGTCGACCCTCACTTCCGCTGCGCGGGAAAGAGGGTGGGGAATTACTGCTACTGCTACTACTACTCCCACTACTCTTCCTCCCAACCATCTCCAAATTTCGGAAACCTTTTTCAATTTAATGCTGACAGTGTTTTGTCAGTGTTTATTGTGTTTTATGTTGTTGGCTGATTTTCATGGGTTTAGGTGTTCGGGGGTGTATGGGTGCGTTTAGCGGTGTTCGTGGTTGTTTTGGTGATGTTTTGGTAGCGTTCGGGTTTGTTTGGGAATGTTTGCGATTTGAGAAAACAGAACAGTCCCCGATCCGCGATCCCCCTCCCACATTTTTCAAATTCCCAAACCCGCAAATCAATAAAAATTATACCTTAGCAGCCAATACTTATACTAAATGAACAAAGTAAAAGCCTGTATTTTCGACCTCGACGGGGTTATTGTAGATACCGCCGTGTACCACTATAAGGCCTGGAAACGCCTGGCCAACTCGCTCGGCTTCGATTTTACCGAAGAACAGAATGAAAAACTGAAGGGGGTTAGTCGCACAAGGTCGCTGCAACTCATACTGCAATGGGGCGGCATCACCAAAACCGATGCCGAGCAGGAACAACTGGCCACCGAGAAAAACACCTGGTATGTAGCCATGATAGGCCAAATGCAACCCAATGAAATACTGCCCGGCGCCCGCGAATTTGTGCAGGCCTGCCGCAATGCCGGGATAAAAACCGCCTTAGGTTCGGCCAGTAAAAACTCCATGATGATACTGGAAAAGATAGGTATGGTGGATATGTTTGATGCCATTATCGACGGCAACAAAGTAACCCTACCCAAACCCGATCCGGAAGTGTTCCTCAAAGGCGCCGAAGCGGTAGGCGTAGCGCCAGCCGCCTGCGTGGTTTTCGAGGATGCCATTGCCGGTATCGAGGCTGCCAAAGCCGGCGGTATGAAGGCTGTTGGCATTGGCTCGCCACAGGTACTTACCGAGGCTGATTTGGTAGTAAGCGGTCTGCATGAAATGGATTTGGAGAAGTTGGAGGCCTTGTATTAATGGCATCCAACAAACTCATCATCTATCAGTTGCTGCCGCGTTTATTCGGCAATAGCAATACTACCAACAAGTTTTACGGGTCTATTGAAGAAAACGGCTGCGGTAAGCTAAACGATATTACCGCGAAGGCTCTCGGCGAGATAAAGAACTTGGGCATTACCCACGTGTTTTATACCGGCGTAATTAAGCACGCCACCATGACGGATTACTCGGCCCACAACATTAAACTTGATGACCCCGATGTGGTAAAAGGCCGCGCGGGTTCGCCCTATGCCATTAAAGATTATTACGATATCGACCCTGATCTGGCCACGGATATACCCAACCGCATAACCGAATACGAAGCGCTTATCAAACGCACCCACGATGCCGGCCTGCAGGTAATTATGGATTTTGTGCCCAACCACGTTGCGCGCACCTATGCCTCGGATGCCAAACCCGCCGGCGTACGCGATATTGCCGAGGATGATGATAAAACCAAGGCCTTTGATGCTAACAATGATTTCTACTATATACCTAATCAGCCGTTTGTGGTGCCTGCGGGCTATAACCCCGGCGGCGATGGCTTTAGCAGTCCCTTAAAAGATGGCAAGTTTGATGAAAACCCCGCCAAAGCCACCGGCAATGATGTGTTCAGTGCCACGCCAACCATTGACGATTGGTTCGAGACCGTTAAGCTGAATTACGGGGTTGATTACCAAAACAATCACCAAACGCATTTCGACCCACCGCCACCGTTGTGGAATAAGTTGTATGATATATTAGATTACTGGGCGAAGAAAGGTATCGATGGTTTCCGCTGCGATATGATTGAATATGTGCCCGTGCAGTTTTGGGGCTGGCTTATCCCCAAGCTAAAAGCCGCGCACCCGCAGCTTATTTTTATTGGCGAGGCCTACCAGGTGGCTTTATACAGTCAGTATATTAACGATGGTAAGTTCGATTATTTGTATGATAAGTCGGGCTTATACGATGCGGTAAAAAAACTTACCCGTAGCGAAGCCGGTGCCAGCACCTGGGCCATCAACAACGTATGGAACAACCAAACCAAAGGCCTCGATGCACATATGCTCCGCTTTATGGAAAACCATGATGAGCAGCGCATTGCCTCTGCTGCCTTTGCCGGTAACCCCTGGCTTGCCGTACCGGGCATGATAGTTACCGCCACGCTAAACACCGGGCCAATTATGATTTATTCGGGGCAGGAGGTAGGCGAACCGGCCATAGGCTCGCAAGGTTTTAGTGTCGATTCGCGCACCAGTATTTTTGATTATTGCGGTGTGCCCGAATACCAGAAATGGCTTAACAATGGCAATTTTGATGGGGGACAATTATCCGCCGACCAAAAAAATCTGCGTAACTTCTACAGCAAATTACTCAATATCACCCTTAATAACGAAGCCCTGCGTGACGGCGAATTTTATGAGCTGATGCTGGCAAACGAGTACCAGCCGGGCTTTAACCAGGGTTTATATTTTTATCTTCGCTATACCAATAATCAGCGTATATTAGTCGTTACCAATTTCAACCGGGAACGTTGCCAATTTACTGTATTGTTCCCCGCTGATTTAATTGGCAAGCTAAACTTAAACGGCCCTTTGCAATTTAAGGATTTGTTAAGCGATGCAAATTACAGTACAACTAATATAACCGATGGTATAAACATCACCATTCCGGCAACAGGTGGGTTGCTGCTGGAGATGGTCTGAATCAGAATTTACAGAATTCATGAATTAACAGAATGGTTTGATTGAAAAATAAATAACCAATTATTTTACAAATTCTCTAATTCTGTAAATTCTGATTCAGACAGCTAATTATTGATTAAACCAATTATAAAATTATATGACAACACGCAAAATTGTCGCAAAACCCAGGCTTAACTTCTGGCAAATTTGGAACATGAGCTTTGGCTTCCTGGGTATCCAGTTTGGCTTTGCCCTGCAAACCGGCTACGCCAGTCGCATACTCGAAACCTTTGGCGCCGATGTAGGCAATATATCCCTGTTCTGGCTTGCCGCACCGCTAACCGGCATGATTATACAACCCATCATCGGTCATTATAGTGATCGTACCTGGAATCGCCTGGGTCGCCGCCGCCCGTACTTTTTAACAGGGGCGTTGCTTTCCGGTGTGGCGCTTTGTTTTTTACCAAACTCATCGGGACTTGCGTTTCTTATACCACCCATAATTGTTGGGGCAGGCATGCTGATGATAATGGACGCGTCATTCAACGTAGCCATGGAGCCTTTCAGGGCATTGGTGGCAGACAATCTACCCGATAGTCAGCATGATATGGGTTTTTCGCTGCAAACCTGCCTTATTGGTGTGGGAGCTGTAGTAGGCTCATTTTTACCATCTGTTTTAGCCTGGATTCATGTGCCCTCTGTAGCTGCTAAAGGTATTGTGCCCGATAATTTACTGTATTCGTTTTACGCCGGTGGCATAGTACTGATAGCTTGTATTGTTTGGACAGTAGTAAAAACAAAGGAATATCCGCCCGAGGTTTACGCCACATTTCACGAAAAAGACATTGAACCACCCAAAAAACAAAGCGGCCTTTCAGAGTTTTTTCATGATTTGGCCAACATGCCCAAAACTATGAAGCAATTGGGTGTAGTACAGTTTTTCTCGTGGTTCGCGCTATTTTCCATGTGGGTTTTTACCACACCGGCCATTGCCGACCATGTGTACCATATAACAGCGGGCGATACCTCATCGCATGCGTTTAATGATGCAGGAAACTGGGTAGGCAATATGTTCGCGGTATATAACGTGGTATCAGCTATATATGCTTTGTCATTGCCATGGATAGTTAAGCGTATTAATCGTAAACGTACCCACGCGTTTTCATTAACCATGGGTGGGATAGGCTTAATCTCTATCTTCTTCATACAAAACCATTATTTGCTATTATTGCCTATGGTGGGCGTAGGGTTGGCTTGGGGTAGTATACTGGCTATGCCTTATGCTATATTGTCAAGTTCCATCCCCGCAAAAAAAATAGGGGTATATATGGGTTTATTTAATTTTTTCATCACTTTTCCGCAAATAGTTAATAGCCTTACCGGTAGCTTAATAGTTAAATACGTGTTTAACAGTCAGGCTATATATGGGCTGGTAATGGCGGGTATATTTATGTTTTTTGCTGCTATATCCGTGTTGTTTGTGCAGGATAGTAAAAAGATAACTATTATTGATGAAGCGTAATTAGTTCATTGGTTTATTAGTTCATTGGTACTAAGCTTATGACAATTTCAGCTAAAACGATTATCAAACTATTTACCAATGAACCAATGAACAATATCAAAACTTGGCACAATTATGGGCTATAATATTTAAGCATAATATTGTATATTGCGTATAGGATATTGTGTGCAAGCATTTTTAACATCGATTTAATTTTTAATGGAAGAAGATATACTAAATACAGAGCTGCCAATCAATAAGATAGTAGAAGAGGAAGAGGAGTTTCACCACGTAAATAATCCCGCCAATGATATAAAGCCCATCATAAAAAAGTACCTCACTGTCCCCAATCATGTGGTGCAGGCGGGGAATAAATTCTACTTTAGTGATGGTGATGCCAAAGTTGAGGTTTATGTAGTTACCGATGATATTATACGTGTACGCTTAGCACCTCATGGCGTTTTTTTAGATGAATTTTCATACGCGGTACCAAAACTTGAGTATAAAACAGCCAAATTCGCCTTGCTGGAAAATGAGGTTGAATTTTGCGTATCAACCCGTACAGTAAACTGCCATATTCGTAAAAAGGATTTCTTTATATCGTTTTCCGATCAATCAAATCACATAACCAGTCAGGATGCTGTGCCTATGCACTGGGAAGAAAACGTGAAGTTTGGCGGATATTATGTATACTGTACCAAAGTTTGTCAACCCGATGAAAGCTTTTTTGGCCTCGGTGATAAACCAACCGATTTTAACCTGCGCGGAAAAAGGCTCAAAAACTGGAATACTGATGCCTATTCCTTTGCCTGGAACCAGGACCCGCTATACCGCAGCATACCTTTTTACATCAGCTTAAATGACGATATAGCCCACGGTATTTTCTTTGATAATACTTTTAAGTCCGAATTTGATTTTGGGGGAGAAAATGATACTCAAACAAGTTTTTGGGCAGATGGCGGCGAACTGCAATACTACTATATCCACGGCCCGCACATGATGGATGTGGTAAAAAATTACCATTTAATAACCGGTACGCACCCTATGCCACCACTTTGGGCATTTGGTTACCACCAGTGCCGCTGGAGCTATTATCCCGAAGCTAAGGTTAGGTTTATTGCCAAAGGTTTCCGCGACCGCAAAATACCTTGCGACGGTATCTATTTGGATATTGATTACATGGATGGCTACCGCTGCTTTACCTGGGACCGCAAATATTTCCCCGATCCTAAAAAGATGATTAGCGAGCTGGCTGCCGATGGCTTTAAAACAGTGGTGATTATTGACCCTGGCATACGTGTGGATGATAATTATTGGGTATTTAAAGAAGGGAAAGAAAACCGCTATTTCTGCCGCCGCAGCGACGATTATTTTATGGAAGGCCATGTTTGGCCGGGCCGTTGCCAGTTTCCGGATTTTACCAATCCCGATGTACGTACCTGGTGGGGCAGTTTGTTTGATGAACTGGTACAACTTGGCGTAGCCGGTGTTTGGAACGATATGAATGAGCCTGCAGTATTTGGCGCGGGCACTTTCCCCGATGATGTACGCCACCAATATGATGGGCACCGAGGTTCGCACCGCAAGGCACATAATATTTATGGTATGCAAATGGTACGCGCTACCTATGAGGGTTTGCGCAAAATCATGAAAAATAAACGTCCTTTTACCATTACCAGGGCGGGCTATTCGGGTGTACAGCGTTTCTCGTCGGTTTGGACGGGCGATAACGTGGCATCATGGGAGCATTTAAAATTGGGCAATATCCAGTGCCAGCGCTTATCAATATCAGGTATATCATTTTGTGGTACAGATATAGGCGGTTTTAGCGGCGAGCCGGATGGCGAATTGTTTACCCGCTGGATACAAATGGGCACCTTTTCGCCATTTATGCGCGCGCACTCTGCCGGTGATACCAAGGAGCGTGAACCATGGAGCTTTGGCGAGCCTTATACCGCTATTAACCGCAAATTTATCGAATTGCGTTACAGGCTGATACCGTATTTATATTCAGCTTTCTGGGAACATCATCGTTATGGTTTCCCAATATTAAGGCCGCTAGTACTGCAGGAGCAGGAAGTGCAAACCAATCATTTCCGCCAGGATGAGTTTACCTATGGCGATAAAATATTGGTATGCCCGGTAATTGAGCCTGGCCAAACCAGCCGCAAGGTGTATTTGCCAAAAGGAAAATGGTACAACTTCTGGACAAACGAAGTGGTTAGCGGCGGCAAAGAAGTTACCGTGCCAACCCCGCTGGAAACTATCCCCGTGTTTATAAAAGCCGGGTCGGTAATACCCGAATACCCTGTAATGCAATATGTTGGAGAAAAGGAAATTGAAGAAGTGATTATGAACGTTTACTACAGCGATTATGAAGTAAATTCGTTCTTCTTTGAAGATTATGGCGAAACATTTGCCTATGAGCAGGATATTTACCTCGAGAAAAAATTTGTGGTAAACGGCGATGAAAAATCGCTCACCATACAGCAAACTATGGAGGGTTTATATACCCCGCGATATGAGAATTATCACATTAAAATTATGGGCCTGCCGTTTAAACCGTCAAGAATTATGACGGATAATGGCGAAATAAAGGATTTTGTAATTTTTGCAGATAAAACCGTTCAGCTAAAATTCCGCAAAAACTTTAAAAAACTGGAGATTATTAAATAGTAGGGGCTTACCTAAATCGATATTGTCATTCTGAGCGATAGCGAAGAATCTGTATGGTGGTGCACCAAGCGATAAGATTCTTCGCTAGCGCTCAGAATGACAATTATTTTATATCTGCCTTTTTTTGTTTATCGTAAACAAGCAGCCATTATGTATGTTCAATAATGATATATTTGATTGTTGTAAAACGCAATTTACTCAATCATAACCTACGGCTTTAATAGCCACCTATATTATGGCAAAACAAAAAGAAAATACCGGCGCCGAAACTCCGCAGGCCAAACCTGCAAAAACAAAAAAGGCGGCAACGCCAAAATCTGCAGATAAACCTGTTTTGCCCAAAACCAAAGCCGTAAAAGCAAAAAAAGCCATTGAGCCTGTAGTACAACAGGAGCAAAGACTGGTTGAAGGATACAGCCGCTTTACCGATTTTGATATCGCCCTGTTTCAATCGGGCAAACACTATAAATTATACGAAAAACTGGGCTCACATGTGGTAGAGCATAATGGCGTTGTAGGCACTTACTTTGCCGTTTGGGCGCCAAATGCCCAATACATTGCTGTTATAGCCAACTTTAACGGCTGGAACCGCGGCTCCCACCAACTATATCCCCGCTGGGATGGTTCGGGTATTTGGGAAGGTTTTATCCCTAATATCGGCAACGGCGAAACCTATAAATATTTTATCAAATCATCATCCGGCGAGGAGTTGGAAAAAAGCGACCCTTTTGCCCTGAGCTGGGAGTTGCCGCCGCATACCGCATCCATCGTATCCGATACTTTTTATGAGTGGAACGATAAGGAGTGGATGGCCAAGCGATATGAATACAACGCCCTTGATAAACCCTATTCGGTTTACGAAATGCACGTTGGCTCCTGGGCGCGCAATTACGAAAGCCCCGATGAGTTTTTAAATTATCGTCAACTTGCTGCCAAACTGGTGCCTTATATAAAGGAAATGGGCTTTACGCACGTAGAGTTTATGCCCATAATGGAACACCCGTACTACCCAAGCTGGGGCTACCAGATAAGCGGGTTTTACGCGGCATCATCTCGTTATGGCACACCGCAGGATTTAATGTTTTTGGTGGAAGAGTTGCACAAGGCGGATATTGGCGTGATACTGGATTGGGTGCCATCACATTTCCCCGGCGATGCGCATGCGCTGTATAATTTTGATGGTACTCACCTGTATGAGCATGCCGATATGCGCAAAGGCTTTCATCCCGATTGGAAATCGTACATATTTAATTATGGGCGAAACGAGGTAAGGGCATTTTTAATCAGTAATGCATTGTTTTGGCTGGATAGGTACCATGTGGATGGTTTGCGTGTGGATGCTGTGGCATCAATGCTGTACCTGGATTATTCGCGTAATCACGGCGAGTGGGAGCCAAACATCTATGGTGGTAACGAGAATTTGGAAGCCATATCTTTCCTTAAAGAATTTAATGAGGCGGTATACGCCCATTTTCCCGATACGCAAACCATTGCCGAGGAATCAACATCGTTTACAGGTGTTAGTCGCCCGGTTTATACCGGCGGTTTAGGTTTTGGCATGAAATGGATGATGGGATGGATGCACGATACCATCAAGTATTTTTCGACCGACCCACTGTACCGCAAATACCACCTCGACCAGGTTACGTTTAGCATGATATATGTTTTTACCGAAAACTTTATGCTGCCTTTTTCGCACGATGAGGTGGTTTACGGCAAGGGCTCCATGCTTAACAAAATGCCGGGCGATGATTGGCAAAAATTTGCAAACCTTCGCCTGCTGTACAGTTATATGTTTACCCACCCCGGCACTAAGTTACTGTTTATGGGTGCCGAATTTGGCCAGGGCACTGAATGGAACTTCCAAACCTCGCTGGATTGGTATGTGCTTGAATATACTAATCACCAGGGCATAAAGGAAACTGTTAAGGCCTTAAACAAACTTTACAAAGCCGAGCCTGCATTATACGAAAAAGCCTTTGAATGGTCGGGTTTTGAATGGGTTGATGGCGGCAACGCGCATGATTCTATCCTCATCTATAACCGCAAGGGCCACAATAAGGATAACGACCTGGTTGTAGTACTGAATATGACCCCTATTACCCACAGCAATTACCGCGTAGGTGTACATGAAGAAGGCAAATGGCAGGAAATATTTAATTCGGATGCCACAAACTTCTGGGGCAGTGGGTTTACCAATCCGCATGAAATTAAAAGCGAGGTAGTTAACTGGCACGGCCGCGAAAACTCCATCAGCATAAACGTACCGCCATTGGGGGTAACCATATTTAAAAAAGTAAAGGATGTACCCAAAAAGTACGAGTTAAAATAAGCACATGGCCATGAACAAATTTTTTTACCTGTATTTATTGGGCGGGATAATAGCTTTGGGGTTAACCATTTATGATGTGGCAACAACCTACCCCCATGTAAGGGCTACCGATATGCTGCTGGATATTATACCGGGTATACTATTATTTTACCTTGCCTACAAGGTATACCACGAGAAAAAAGATAAGGAGTTGATGTAAACATCAATAGGTATATACTTTAAATTAAGTATCGTCGTTTTTAGGAAAGATCACAAAACTTGTGCTGTATTATTGGGGGATAATATAGCGCAACAAGCTTCATATAATAAGGGTAGCAAAAACTAAATACCGGTTTTAAAATAATTAAACGCGTTTACCGCGTTGTTTTTTTGCCGTTTTTATATATTGCAACTTTAATAACCCATATATATGTTTCACCCTAAGCTTTTCCTTTTTTATTTAATAGCAGGTACTATTGTTATAGTAATGCTGATGTTTGATTTGTATTCTACCTTTCCCTTTGCAGAAGATACACCAACGATATTGGAGTATACCATACCCGCAATTATTTTGTACTTCCTGGCCTACAAATCATTTAAAAACGATCCTTCATACAAAAAGTCCGGTAAGCGCAAACGCAAAAGCCGTAATACCTTTAACGGATAAATAGCCTGTCGAGTAAAAAGAAAACCGCGAAAACCACGCTGGCGATGCCATTGGTAGTCATAAACGCGAAGTTAACCCGGCTCAGGTCGTTAGGTTTAACCAGTAGGTGCTGGTAAACAAGCATAATGCAGAAAAACGCTATGCCCACATAATACAGCGGCCCAACGTGTGTAAAAAACACCGGCATAACCACAAACATGGCCGATAACACATGCAAAAAGCCCGATAGCCACAGTGCCTTCACCTTGCCCAAATAAGCAGGTATGGAGTGCAGGTGCTCGTGCTGATCGAAATCAATATCCTGTAGGGCATAAATAATATCAAAGCCGCTAACCCAGCACAATACAGATAACGAAAAAAACAACGGCGTAGCGGCAAAACTACCGGTCACCACCAAATAAGCGCCGATGGGAGCAAGCGATAAACCTAAACCCAGCACCAAATGGCACAAAGCCGTAAAGCGTTTTGTAGCGCTGTAACCCAACACCACAAACAAAGCCACCGGAGATAAATAAAAACACAAGGGG
>Ga0302307_10002327_pt1 | contig 11604 bp, 9 predicted proteins | sample III_Palsa_E3_2_FD_200530 | JGI IMG/M metagenome (GOLD analysis project Ga0302307, IMG submission 200530) | Peat permafrost microbial communities from Stordalen Mire near Abisko, Sweden - III_Palsa_E3_2 | ecosystem: Environmental > Terrestrial > Soil > Palsa > Peat permafrost | place: Sweden... | reverse complement strand
GTCCTGATTACTTTTTACCGAAATCTTTCCGCCTTGCAGCTTAACCAATTGCTTACAAATAAATAGTCCGAGGCCTGTGCCCACCTGCCCTTTTGAAGAATTAGTTTGATAATATTTTGAGAACAGGTTAGATTGTTGCTCTGCACTAATACCTGCCCCGGTATCTATAACATCTACTTTCAGCCTGTTATCCCCAACTGTAAGTTCAGCGTTTACAATAATACCACCCTTGTGTGTGTATTTGATGGCGTTGCTCAGTAAGTTTACCATGATCTGCTTAAGCCTGAAACTATCGCCCAGCAACATGGTATTCTTATTGCCTTTAAAGTTGTAATCCAGCGTTAGCTTCTTTTTGGCTGCGCTGAATGCCATGCTTTCTACAACCATATTCAGCGTCAAATCGGGGTTAAAGGGTTCAGCATTGATCTTCAGCTCACTGCTTTCCATTTTTGCTGCATCAAGGGTATCGGTAAGTGTCCGCAGCATCATATCAGATGACATGGTTATGGAAGCCAGCATTTCGGTTTGCTTTGGCGACATATCTGATTTACTAAATATATATAGAAAGCCTTTGATAGCCGTAAGCGGGTTGCGTATTTCGTGGCTCATATGATGAAGCAGATCCATTTTTTGCTGCGCGATAGCAACAGATCGCTCAATCTCTGTGTGTAGCTCAAGCTCCGATTGATTAAGTTGAAGTATAAATACGATCAGCAAAATAGCAAATCCCAAAACCAGAAATAAAGCGATCAGGTAAAGCGTATTTAACAATGCTGTACTTTCCTGGTATGAATTTAAGGCTACTCCCTTAAATTCATCGGCCATATTATAATTAATGTCTTTTATATCATTAATAATGCTACTCAGTTTATTAATAATATTAGCGTTAAGTATAATTAATTGCCTTTGCGAGTTAAGCAGTTTTACATTTTGCTTTTGTAACTGCTGCAATCTTTTGTTATAGGCTATTTTATTTGCAGCTATAATCTTCTGTGTTTTTACATCAGTTTCTTTAGTATTTCTGTTATGCCTGATTTCCGAAGTACCTGCATTACCACCGTCTTTATTCGTAATGGCATCCTTTAACCGTTTAATCAGCCCCCTTTTTGGCCCTGCTTTTGTAACAGTATCCGAACTTGTATTAACATCATTTTTTCCGGCATGCAGATTAGTGCTTAATAAGTGTAGTTTTTCATCTGATGGGACACTATAAGCATAAATGGTAAGCAACGAATCAAAGCTATGTTTAAGTAAATACAGCTTGTCCGACAGTTCTAATTTCCTATTATGCCAATACTTTAATCTTTCTCTTTGTACAGTGGTTAAATTAGTTGTATCTGATTCTTCTTTCAATAAGGTATCTATCTTTTCAAAAGCCTCGGATAACTTTATTTTATACTCTGTGTTTTTCCCTTTTTTTGTACTCACCAGCGATTCCTGGAAATCGTTATCAGCTTCGTGAAGCAACAGCACCACCTTTTCGGGCTCGGATTGGTAATTTTTGGTGTTATTTGATATATTAGAAATATTTTGTAATTTTTTAGAGATGGAGTCGCGTACAAAAAGAGCTGTTATCGATAAAATAATAACAAAAGCAAGGAACGTTAGGATGATATTTCTGGCTAAAACCCGGGTATAAGTTACTTTCATATTTGTATTAAAGGTTAACATATCAGCACTTTCCAAATCCGGTTCAAAGCAATATATTGGTCATTTATTAGCTTTAAATTGGGATGCAAAGTTATTAATTTTAGCACTCATACATTTTAGCCTATATTATCCATATAATGGATGCAATATTCTTATGAGTTGTACGGTTTAATAAAAATTAAAAAATATAGATAAGCCTTTTATTTACAGTGTGCCGGGGTAATTAACAAATCTATCATCTAATAAGTAATTATCATTAATAAACCCGTATATGTCATAATAAATAAGTATAAAACATTTAGCTAAACCATTGGTTAAAGAGCTAATTAAACATCAGAATTTGAACTTTTATACATTAGACAGTGCCATTTAACCCAACCCATAAAAAGCGTTCTTTATTGAAATTGCTATTATTATTTTTGTTTGTCGCCATACACGCATTTGCTTACGGGCAGGTAGCCGGCCCCGTTGATTCGCTAAAAGCGGATTCTTTACGTATAAAGAAAATAAGAAGCCAAACGCCGTCATACGACATTAATAAACAATATGATTTTGGTGATCTTACACGTAAAATTCTCCATCCTAAAAAAAAGGCCGATACTTTAAAAAAGAGTTCAGGTATTATAGTTGTACCTAATGTTGCTGCTAACCCTACCATTGGAGAACAGTTGGGAATTAAGGCCGTAGTAGGAAAAAAACTGGGCAATGATCCTAATACGCTGCTTTCAACCGGCGCTACATCAGCTTCTATCACCAGCAAGGGGATCATTTATTTTTATCTCAACCACAATATATTTACCCCCGGCAATAAGTGGAACTTTCAGGGTAGCCTGGTAGTTTCAAAAACGGTAACACCTGATTATGGTTTTGGCATTGGCCGCGACCTGCCCACTTCAAGCGCGGCAGACGAGGTACTGGAAGACCCTATGCATAAGGGCTATGCCATTCATTCCTACTTTTTTCAAGTCAGAGAAAAGGCTTATAAGGAAGTAGCGAAAGACCTTTTTATAGGTGCCGGTATGTCATTTGATATCAGGCGCGATATTCACACTAGCGATACCGTCAACAATGCAACTCCCTCCAGTGTTTACAACAACCAGCACGGGTTGCCGCAGGATCATTACTCGGCAGACGGCTTTCTTTTTAATGTAGAGTACACTACACGCGATAATCCAAACCGCGCCTATAAAGGCATTTATTTTGATGCAGGTTTCCGTATTAATCAAACATGGATAGGAAGCACAAAAAACGCGGTACAATTTACCACCGACATAAGGAAATATATCAGCTTATCAGAAGAAAACCCCGAAACCGTGCTTGCATTGTGGAACTGGGGCTCCTACCTGCTCAGCGGTACAATACCTTATCTTGAGCTGCCGGGTACAGCCAGGGATGGCACATTTAGAAGCGGCAGGGGTTATACCACCCAGTATTTTAAGGGTACGGAATTTAACGATTCAGAAGCTGAATTCCGCTTCCCTATATTGGCAAACAAATTTGTTAGCGGTGTTGTATTCGGCAGTATGCAAAGCGGTAATGATGAGCAGGGCACCAAACTATTCCAGGTGTTTCAGCCGGGTTATGGTGCAGGCTTACGTATATTGTTTAACAAAGCTACACGCACCAACCTGGCCCTTGATTATGCTTTTGGCCAATTTGGCAACAAAGGGTTCTTCCTGAATCTGAATGAGGCGTTCTAAGGAATTAAGATGTTGCGTATGATGTAAATGATAGCTTTATTACCTTTATAAAAATCATTAACATGAAAATTGTAAGGGTGCAGTACACCACAACTGCCGAATATGCTGCCACTAATAATGAAAACATTAAGCAAGTGGCAAAAGAGTTAAAAAAGATCGGTCATCCCGGCATAAAATACAGCGCTTATGTGCTGGCAGACGGCAAAACGTTTATGCACTTTGACCAGTTTGAAAATGAAGAAGCCCACCAGGTTTTAACAGCGCTTGAATCATTTAAAAAATTCTCCGCTGAATTATGGGCAAGTAAGCTGGAGGTCGAACCAAAACTGGAACTGCCATCACTGGTAGCATCTTCCGAAGATTTTTTCGGATAATTAGTTGCAAAGCGGCTTGCTGTCCGAAGTTTCTAAATCGGACGATTATGCCTGTAGTCTGCGACTACAGTATGTTTGCGGTCCGCCATAAGGCCTATTATTTTAAGCTTTTAATTATTCTATCCGCATATGATCATACCTAAATCACGAATGAATTTCCACCAGCTTTAAGCAAGTATGTTTTTGATTTCCAAATAAATATGCCCGATGTATTTTGGGGCAAATCAATCCTGATCTTCCATTTATCCTTATCAAAAACATAGCTAACTGCAACTTTTCCGTTGGGATGGGGGATATCGCCGCTTACTTTTGTTATGGTGCCCAGGTGCGGTTCGATTTTTATTTTACTGAAACCCGGCGCATAGCTGTCAATACCCAATACAGTCCTAAAGAATTCGATGTTCGGGCTCGCACCCCAGGCATGGCAATCAGAACGAACCGTTTGCAGGCTCGAATCTTCGGCCCAGGTAGTAAGGCCCATGGCTATATTTTCGCGCCAAATGCCCAACCAACTCATATAATCATTGCCCAGGCCTGCTTTTATCAGCGCCTGGTTAAGGTAATATTTAAAGTAAACGGTGCATTGGGTTAGGCTTTTGTCGGTAAGCAGCTGATTAGCCATAGCTGGCATATCCGCATCGCTTACCATGCCTGTAAGTATGGCCAGCGAATTAACATGCTGTGAGAACCCGGTTTTTTCTTTAGTATCGGCATACAACTTTTTAACCGGATCCCAGTACTTACGCTGTATGGTAGCCTTTAACTGTGCGGCTTTTTGATTATATATATTGGCGTAATCATGCAAACCAACTTTGGCTTCCATTTCCGCTGCCCACTGGTACGCCCAAAGTAGTTGCAGGTCATAAATAGCTGCGCTGCCGTCTGCGCCTTTAACTTGTCCGCCCAAATTGCCGGCCCAGTCAACAAAAGTCCAGTATGGGGTGTCTTTTAACGAACCGTCGGGCTGCTGGTATTTACTGAAAAAATTAAGGATATCCCTTTCGCCTACCAATTTATCTTTTATAAAATCACCACCGTTCCGGTACATCCAGTAATCATGTAGCATGCAGATGTACCATAAAGAGAATGTGGATATGATCTGTGTGCCTTTCGTAGGGTAACAACTCCTGGTAACGCCTTCGGCTAAACGCGAATGATCCATCAGGGTGAGGGCATTGCGCGCCAGCCTGTCGTCGCTGGTATTGTAGTACGATATTAGTGCCTGTATGCGGGTATCGCCAATGTATTGCAACTGCTCGTAATAAGGGCAGTCGGTATAGGTTTCCCAGGCGTTAAGCCTCGCTGTGCGCCAGCCAATATCCAGTATTTGCTTTATTTCAGTATTATCTGTATTAAATACCGCAGTTCTTTTAAAAGGATAACCCGTGAAAGTGCCATAAAGATCATCGATAGTGAGCGGCTCATTTTTGGTTTGTACAATAAGCCTGAGGTAACGATAGGTACGGAAATTTAATGTGGTGAACGATTGCCCCTGGCTGCCATCTGCGATCAGGCTGTCTATCCGCCCTATAAAAACTTTGCCCGCTACATCATTACGGTTGCTTTTGCGCCAGCCGTTAGTGCCCTTGTCGTAAAGCGTTTCGGCGTAGCCTAATGAAATTCCGGCATCTTTGCCACCGCTAAAATTTAGCGTTATATAGGCATTGGTTTCAAAAGTTTGATCGAGCAATAAAACAACTGTAGTATTGGCGGGGATAGTGAATGAAGCCTTCTTTTCCGGAAACTCCGGCGGAACGCTCATGCCAACAGCGCTACGCAATTTAAGAATGCGTTGGTAGGTCATTTCCCTTGGTGGCAGTGTTGATGGCACCAATGCCCAGTCAATACCCCACGACATGCCTTTAAGTGTGCCGCCCATTATCTTCGCCGCGAGTGGCCATGTACTGTCATCATAATTCACGGCTGTCCAATCGCCCTTAATGGCCTGGTTCATATCTACCATTTCGCCCTTGCTGGCAGCAAAAAAATAACCGGGAATAGGCTGATGCCCGGCATCGCGGAAGCATTTCCAGCTGCTGTTAGTGTTCAGTATTTCTTCCGTTGGCGTATTGCCCTGCAAAATAAACCCTGTGCGTACGCTGATCTGTGCTTCGGGGCGGTATTGGGCCTCATTCCAAACGAGCGCGGCTACCGTATTTCTACGAGATACGGAGCAATGTCAACCGTTTCATAATTCCAGAAATAGGTATCGCCACGGGCCGGGCCAAGTGATACCAATGTGCCATTAACATATAATTTATAGCGGTTATCTGCCGATACATGGACAATAAACGTAGCAGGCTTTGCAGCAAGATCGATACTTTTGCGGAAATAATAAACGCCATATTCTGTGCCGGGGTCATAGGGAGCGGCAATCCAGTCGGAGTTCCAGGGTCTGTTGGTTAGCGGGGCAGTAGCCGATTGGGTATATGCGGCCTTTGGCAAAAACATGCTGCAAAAAGCGAACATGGCCACAAAAAGGTATTTCATTGATTATGCTTATGGGTTTATAACTGAAACAGGTTGTAATATTACTAAAATAAACCTATTTCACCATACTATAAATCAATTTAGCATATAATTATTACAATTAACCCAGCATCGGATATAACCCAATAAAATAGCCGCTGATCTTTTCGGCTATGGCTTTTATTAGGAGAACCCATTATATAACTTAGTGTCTTCATTTAGCATTTTTTAGCGTTAAGTTGCAAGCTTAAAATGCTTTAGGACGATTTGTAAACTTCGACCAGTGAAGGAAAATAACATATCAACAAATTGATAACCTTGCAATAAGTGTTTAAAAGTCTCTCAAAGATAACTGAAAGGCATTTCATCGAATTTATTTTAAGAAACATTTTTGTTTAAGGAAAAAGTATTTCTACTTTTACTAAACCCGCATCATAAACTTAACCTTACTAATATGAAAAAAACAATTTTAACCCTTGCTGTTTTTTAATATCCCTTACTGCTTTTGCAGGGGAAAGGAAAAACACTTTAATTGGAAGTCTTAGCAAAACTTTTCTTAAATCAACCTCCAACTCAAATGAGTCGGGTCATCGCAACAGCAAATCACAAGCTGCGTCATTAGCGGTTTTTGAAGCCATGAAGGTTACACTTTCACTAAGTTGCGGTGGTACAGTTTCTTTTAACTATACTCCCGCCCCGGGAGAATCGATGCAAGATGTTATGATGGATCTTGCCTTAGCCCAGGGCAATGCGAATGCAATATATTGTCCTCCGCCTCCACCGCTTAATGAAGCATAATTAACAAATTTTATTTACATGATGCGGGTATTTTTAAAAACTATGAAACACTATTATCTATATATAATTCTCCTTTTATTGTCGCTGCAAAGCCGCGCGCAAAATAGCCAGGCGCTGTATATTGCTAAATACCATTATGCCGTAGTTACGGACACCAGCAAGCCCGGCAATGTATACCGGGAAGACATGATGTTGATGATCGGCAAAAGCTCATCGTTGTTTAAAAGCTATAGCTCCTTTCAACACGATTCCCTCATAATGGCGCAAACAACATTAAACATGGCCGTTTTCAACAATTCGCGGCAATATACCGACGACCAGGTACTTAATATTTATAGCGGCGTTACCGGCTATGCCAGTAAAAAAATAGGCCTGCGTTACTATTGGGAAATAACAATGCCGCGTTACGACTGGAAGATACTGCCCGATACGGCGACAATTGCCGGCTTTAAATGCGAGAAAGCGGTGATGTTTTCGCAAAAAACCAAACGAAACTACACAGCTTGGTTTACTTCGGAAATTCCCATTCCCGCCGGACCGTCTTACATGAATGGTTTGCCAGGCCTTATTGTAAGATATGAAGATGCAAACAAAACCATTATGATGGAAATGTATGCGTTTACCAAAGTGGCCAACGCCGATGAGACAGTGGCTTTTGACAGGCGTGCCATTAAAACTACTAAAGCGGATTTTGAAAAGGCGCTTGCTGCTTACAAAAGCGACCCAACTGCCTTCCTGAACGCCTCAGGCGCTTTAAACGGCACCATTACACAGCCCACACCCGATAAGTAAGTATATTTACGCTATTGATAAAGTATATTTTTACATTTTGTGTTTGCCTGCAGTTGCTGGGTGCATTTAATTGCAAAGCACAAAATACTATAGAGGGAACAGTTAAGGATACGCTGGGTAGCCCGGTTGCCAACGCTTCCGTTACCCTGTTAGGTAAGGATAGCGTAACCATCACGGGCTTTGCCATTACTAATACTTCCGGTGTTTTTTTGCTCAGGGCGGCCGGTAATGCATCACAGTTGTTACGGATCAGCGTTATCGGCTATAAAACCCAATTGAAAGTTTGGCGGGCGGGCCAGGATGAACTTGAGATCCGGCTTCGTGCTGATCCTTATGGTTTAAAACAGGTTAATATCCGTTCTCAAAACCCGCTTATTAAAAGGGGTGATACGTTAAGCTACAATGTGAGCGAATTTGCCAAAAAGCAGGACCGCAGTATAGGCGATGTAATTAAAAACCTGCCGGGTATTACGGTTAATCCCAACGGACAGATCAGTTATAACGGCCGGCCGATTAATCGTTTTTACATCGATGGCGACAATCTGCTGGATAATAAGTACAACCTCGCCACAGAGGCAGTTCCGGCCGACGTGGTAGACCAGGTGCAGGTGCTGGAAAACCATCAGCCCATAAATGCTTTAAACGGTATTATAAAAAGCGACCAGGCCGCGTTAAACATCAAGCTTAAAAATACCGCAAAACTGCACGTATTTGGCACCGGTACGTTTGCGGCAGGCGTACCCAAGGCCTATGAGGCAGATGCCAATATGATGCTGTTTAAATCCAAACTGAAATTTTTAAATACGGTTGCCTTTAATAACCAGGGGAACGATTTAACCTATAATGTAGAGGAACATACGCTTGATGAACTGCTGACGCAATTGCAACTGCCGCTAAACAGGCAGCTCCTCGATATCAAAACTATACCCGACCCGGATGCGGACCGCGAAAGATGGCTGGTCAACAAATCGGCGCTGGTTACGGCTAATACACTGGTAAAGCTGGGCAAAAACAGTAGCGTGCGGGTTAACGCCTACTATCTTCCGTCGAGTTATACCGAACAATACAGTTCATCAACCACATACTTTTTAGGTACCGGCAATATTTTGCAGTTTGAAAACCAACAGTTGCATACCACAATCGGCAATTTTTTTACCAGCCTGGATTACCAGGACAACGCCAGCAAAACTTATATTGACAATAAACTGGATCTAAAGCTTCAGAACGAAAATGCAACCGGAGATCTCAGCTCCGAAACCGGGGATGCTTTGCAGGACCTTCATAACAAACGGAATAGCGTGGAGAATGCTTTTAGACTGATAGCGCCTATAAGCGCCAAATTGCTGCTGGAGCTATCGTCCAATACCGGCTACAAATCATTTCCTGAAAATCTGGGAATCAGCCCCGGCATATATCCGGCGGCATTGAACAGCGATTCGGGATACACGGACACTTACCAGGCTTTGCGTAAAACTGCCGTGTACACAAAAAATAAATTGTTGTTTATAGTAAATGGCAGCAAACTGAAGCAAAGCTATGACGCCGGCTATAATTTTGAACATGCGTCCATCGGCAGCGATATTACCCTGCAACAAAATAACGGCTTAATTTCCCAGTTGCCGGGCACTTTTAGTAATGCAACGCACTGGAATGATAACGACCTCAATTTTGGCGCAAACTATGCTTATTCCTTTCAGAATATTACACTGTCTGCAGACATTCCCTTTGATGTAAGGCACATCAGTTATGATGATACTATCCATGCAGGTAAAAACAGGTTAAACGATGCTTACTTTTCACCGTCGTTTAGCTTAAGGTGGAATATCGGGCAAAAATATATCTTAACCGCCAGGGAAAGCAGGCAAGTAAGCTTTGGAGAGCCGGAAGATATATTGCCGGGCGATATCATCAGCAATTACCGCACTATTTATAGCAACAGTGATGTGTTAAACCGGAGGGAAAGCGAGAACAGCGGCATCAGCATATCCTACCGCGACCCGATCTCGATACTATTTATTACCGCAGGTTTGAACTATTCGGCAATCAACAACAACACTATCACTGCTGAGCAGTTTCAGCCGAACGGACTGATCAACCTGGACCGTGAGTTTTATAATAACAATTCGGACAGATTAATGCTGCTGACCGCTATCAGCAAATACCTTTTCCCTATTAAAGGCACTTTAAGGTTTGGAATAAATGCCTCCGTTAATCATTTAGATCAAATAGAGAATAATGTGTTGCTGCATGTGATCAATAAAACACTTGACCTGAACGGCGATATTTCCGCGAAACTGTCAAAAAATTACAATTTCAGCTACCGGGTAGATTATTTAATTGCCAATAATTATGACAAAGGATACCCGGCAGCAAACGGTACTACTACTGACGAAGTGGCGCAAAAGCTAACATTCACTTATTATTTACGATCGAACCTTTATTTTCAAACCGCTAACCAATTGCAAACACTCCGGTCGGCACAAACCCATTCGGATATATTTTTTGATGATCTGAAGTTTTGCTACACCCTAACCAAATCAAAAACAGATATCAGCCTGTCCAGCTTAAATACATTTAACCACAGGGGTTACGTTTCTCAATCGCTTAACCTCAACAGTTCCGAGCTCTACAGTTACCAATTCAGGCCGAGAACGATACTTTTAGGGGTTAGGTTAACTTTTTAAGGCCAGCCGCTCCACCATTAAAGCACAAGTAACGTTTTCCTCGGTTAGGACGAAGTTATAATCTTCATCCAGCGGGGCAAGAGAGCGGCTTAATACCTTTATTTTATAGCTAACAGTTCTACCTTTTCAATGATCGGGTCTTTAGCCAAAAGCGTTGATGCATTAGCCATCAGCGCTTCGGCAATTTTGCCATCCAGGTGCGCTTGCCTGCCTTCTTCAGTTTCGAAGGTATCAAATATGCCAAAGGTTGATGGGCCTAACTGTAAAGCATACCACCTTACGGTTCCGGGCTCGGCTTGTGCCAGTGGTAAAGCGCTTTTTAAAAAAGCTAATACGTCGTTCTCTTTGCCGGGTTTTGCTTCTACCCTCGCTAATAATGCAAATTTTTCCATGATTGATGTTTTTTAGTAATGTAAATATTATACAAAGAAGAGATCAATTGGTTCCGGCGATTTTACAATAATTTGAGCTTTATATTTAGCTTTGATACTATATGAACGTCACATGGCTGATCCGGGGCACATATCTACATTTCCTATCATCAAGTCCGCACATGCGTTAATGCTGTTCGATCATTTTATAGCTGAACTGCAAAAGACCGGCCCTGTGAGCATTCACCCGCACAAAACAATCATCAGTATGGCCAATACGCATAAGCGGGTGGCTTATATTACGCAGTCAGGCAAAAATTTTATCCATGTGGTGTTTCCTTTTAAAGAGCGGCATGATGATAACCTTTGTTTTCAGCGGATCCAGGAGGTGCCGGGAAGAAATATCATATACCATCATTTCAGGATGCTGCACAAGGAAGATGTAAATGATGAGGTGCGGAGGTTTATGCGGATAGCTATGACAGATAGTTAATTATACAACCCATCCCCCGAATTGGGGATATGCCTGCGAGTTTCATATAGCTAATTTTTACTTAGATTTACTGAAAACCGCATGGCCTCAACTGATCATGCTAAACCTTATGAAAAAGATTTGTATCCTTATTTGCTTACTATTTTTAACAGGCGTTGCATCGGCACAAAAACTCTTTTTTGCCAGTTCAAACTATACCGATAGTGCCGCCTTTGAGAAAAATATCCCCCAATTGGCAAAACAGGCCATTGAAAAATATCATGAGGCCGATAA
>Ga0302307_10002324_pt1 | contig 11609 bp, 13 predicted proteins | sample III_Palsa_E3_2_FD_200530 | JGI IMG/M metagenome (GOLD analysis project Ga0302307, IMG submission 200530) | Peat permafrost microbial communities from Stordalen Mire near Abisko, Sweden - III_Palsa_E3_2 | ecosystem: Environmental > Terrestrial > Soil > Palsa > Peat permafrost | place: Sweden... | reverse complement strand
AAATGCGCACTGGCAAGCGTCGGCAGTTGGCAATGAAAACGCGGAACATGACATTTACGATGACGAAGCCATTTGTGATTATCCCCAGTCGGGCGAGCGGATCCTCGGTCGGAGCAATTTGCAGGCCCTGCGGAGTCATCATCCTGGTAAACCCTCGGGCTTCAATGTCAGGCGAATTCTCGGTAAAGCTGATCTGTGGATCACGGAATACACTATCAACTACCAGGGGCGACCGGCATACACCGTAAGCATTATGGAGTTCCGCAACGGCAAGGTGGTGCATGAAACGCAGTATTTCGCGGACCCATTCGAGGCACCGGCCTGGCGAAGCCAATGGGTTGAGCAGGTAAGGTGAGGTTGCATCATTTGAGAAAAAACAGCCAATCAACCGGGTTTAGTTCAGTGCGAAACCTATGCAGGAGTTAGAACAACTTGAAGATATCCTATTGATAATCAAATAAATAAATCATATTAAAGTAATATGAATGTGAAATTTTTATCAGGGGCGGTATTGTTTTAAATATTTTATGGGCACGTTATCTGTTAGCCAAACACCATTTTCAGATAAGTAAAACTGAATATTGTCAATATACATTTGGCCAGCAAGTACCTCAAATATAAATGCTTTGCCGTGCCTTTGTGCCACTTTGACCGCTGTTTCAATATCGCAACTTAAATGAACATGTTGCCTGCCGCGCTTTTCAATTCCCAACTGTAAAATCGAATCGATATTTTTTGTTGAGGTACCATGATATAATATTTCAGGAGGCATTTGGGGCACATAACCTAAATCAATTTTAACAGAGTGCCCCTGGCTTGCTCTTATTTTATTAAATTTTTCATCAAAAGAAAAGCGCTTCTTGCTATTTGTATCTACAATGTACCTTAGTATTTCCAAATCAAGCTGTATACCATGCCCAATTAATTTTTTTAAAAGTAAATCAACATCCACCCACCCATTTTCATCAAGCTCAAGGCCGATTAATTCAGGCTGATGTCGTAGCACCAAGCTCAAAAACTTGCTTGTTTTTACATTTTCTTTTTCGCTAATCATTATCAGTAATTATTTCACACCGATACCAGTTTATAAAAATCAATCCGAATTTTCTGGTTATTTTTTCAATTTCATCAATGGTAGTGTCAGAAAAACTGCTGATACATAATTGTGTTACGGTTTTTTTGTCTAAATTTAATATTCCATAAAAAGTTGTATTATCAGTTGCCAACGCAATGGCATTTAATACAAAACTATTGTTACCTGCTATTTTAACACTACCGATACTCGAAATGTTTAACATCTCCTTTAGTTCAGGGAAACTTAAATTTAGGTTAGGCTCGCCAATAACATTCCTTGCGTGGCATTTAGTAAAACCCATCATATCTTCACTAAGATGCTGGCTGTTATTAACAATAATATCTTTTATTTTTTTCACTTCAATATCAATCAAAGGAAAAGCAGATTTATTTAAAAATTCGTATTGCCGCCAATCATCGTCATTTATTGATACCTGAAAATCATTAAAAAGCGATGTGTCTGACATTGGTGGAAATTCATTTGATATTGTTGGTGCGGAATAAATAAAATTGGCAGAATTAAGCTTTTCTATTTTACTTAGTTTTAAAATGAGACTTTTAGTTTTTATAAAATCAGCAGAGCTCACCGGGCGAGCATCTTTCACCAGCCATTCGGCACCTGAAATTGTTATTTTGGTTTCAATCGCAAAAGTACCAGGGAGTTGTTCAGGTAACATATAGGATATTCCAATAACTTTCCCAGTTGAATATTCTATAAATTGAACTGTTATCTTTTCACTTTTTCCTAATAGCTTTTCAAATAGTTTCATATTAAAAGACAATGTAACAATTAATTATCTATGGAATATAACAAACAAAAAAAGCCGCTAACTTATTCAGTTAACGGCTTTTTTCATTCAGTGCGGAAGAAGGGACTCGAACCCCCACGCCTCGCGGCGCCAGATCCTAAGTCTGGTGCGGCTACCAATTACGCCACTTCCGCATTAGGATTTTGTGAGGTGCAAAGATAGCTTAAAATAGTAAACCAGGAAATTTAATTTGGTTTAATTGCTTATTCATCCTATCCCGCTTATTGTGAGGCCACTACCGACCAGCAGGCAATAGCGCTGTTCACGGTTGTCCAATAACCGTATTTTTCATATATCCGGGCGGCTTGTTCCACCTGCTGGCTGTAGGTTAAAGTGCCGTCTATCTGCGGGTCGCTGGCGTTCCGTATGGCCAGCCAGGCGGGCGCGTCTTCGCCCAAACTGCTGCAGGCCAAGCCCAATACCGCGTCGCCCATTTCAACAGCCAGTCCCATATTTTGCAGCTTAAAATAATTGGTAGTATCGTCAAAAGCGAAGAAATCGGTGGTAACCACCTCAACAGGGGTTAGGCCGGGCGCGGGTTGCGTTATAATGGTTGATGTACGGTTGCTCTGCGGCAAAAAAGAAGTGGTAACGCTCATTAGTTCGGAATTTGCCAAACTAACCTTAGTCACCGGCACCACCTTTTCGCATAAATATTGCTGCTGCGCAAAGGGTTCGCTTTTAAATGTTTTGTTGCAGTCGAAGCGCACTTTTTCGGTTAGCGCTACATCACCCAATTGTACCGCGCTGCCAATGCCGCCTGCGGTGCCTGTGGTGATGATGATGGAAGCCTGGGTTTCGGCTATCAGTTGCAGCCACAACTTTTGAACGGGTATTTTAGCGCCATCACGGGCAAAATGTAGTTCGGATTTAAAGCAGATCACATTTTTATTGCCAATTTTTGTAGGATACCAGGAGCCTAAGCGGTTGGCGAGTAAAGCCGGCGCGCCTTTTTTAATGATGGGTTCAAAGTCGGTTTCCCAGTTGTGGGTATAATAAAACCAGTCGGTTTTGCTTCGGAAGCCAGGTGTTAACACATCCGACAGGGCCAATGCTTCAGCAACTGTCCAGGTTACTATCAATATATCGGTTTTGGGTAATGGGGTACCGGCTACGGGCGCGGCGGCAGGTGTTTGCGGCAGCGGCGCAAGGCCAGCCGGCCAGGGGATAAGCGGCAAGCGGATGGTAGCCATCAGTTCCGGCTGCGGACTGGATGTTTTTAACTGGGTGCTCGGGTCGTCCGGGTCGAAGTATAAAATATGGTCGATCACCTTTTCATCAGCGCTAAGGCGGGGTTCCTGTTGGTTGCCCTTATCAAACAGGCTGTTTATCTTTTCATATTCCTTTAAGGCGGGCAGCTTAAAAACATTATCTTTTTTCATAACGTCGGTTTTAACGGGTTGGCATTTAATAACTAAATGTAAGCCTCCTTTACATTAACAATTAACGTTAAAACACGGTTTATTTAAAGAAAATAACGGTAGCAAATTTCACTATTTACGAAACGATATTTATGCTGTTCGCTTTTAAAAACTCCTGGAATTTGGCATGCAGGCGATGAAATTCTACTATCAAATTTAAGCCGCTTGCCGTAAGCACCGCGTTACCGCCGCCTTTACCGCCCCGCTGCGAGATTACTACCGGTAATGGAAAACCCTCATTCATCTGTTTGATCAATTCCCAGGCCTGTTTGTACGACATTTTCATTTGCAGCGCCGCCTGCCTTATGGAACCGGACTGGTGTATGCGTTCAAGCAGTTCGACCCGGCCGTGGCCCAATATTTTTTCTCCCCCGGCATCCAGCCATATCCTGCCGTTTAATGTGAATTGTGTTTCCATTACCTGTAATAATACTTCAATTTAAGCATTAATATTGCTTATTATCAAGCAAATAGTATCATCAAGAAATTTATTTGATATTTTGTAAGGATAAGGCAAACATGCCGACTAAGTATTTGTCTATCCTAACAAAATCAGGTAAAAAGGATCACGCCCAATTTTAAACAATAAAAATTGGGCTTTTTTATATCTTTCATTATGTTTTTAAATATATAACGAATCATCAAAACAAAACAAATAGCAAATTCATCAAAAAACACATTATGAAATTACAAGTACAATTTATCGAACAAAAGATCACAGTCAACATTAAAAAGATCACATTAATGTTAGTTATTATCATCAGCCTGTTAATTCCACGGCACCTGTATGCCCAGGTACAGGAAGTACCACCGGATTCCATAAAGTTCGAAGGGTCGCTCTATCAAAAGATAACTACCAAACCAACTTATCCAAAAACGGTGGGGTACCTGAGCTTTATTTTTCCGCTGGTTACGCTAAATAAAGATGATGCTACGCCCAATTTCAACGGTACAACCACAGTAGGGTTCCCGGTTGGTGTGAATGTGCTGTACAGCGATAAATTTGGCTTCAGCTATGAATTTACGCCCAATATCGAGTCGAACAAAACCAGCAGCAAGGTGAGCAATATACTGTTCGATCCGGGTACCATGTTCCGCTTCGATCATGGCTTTACCATTATTACCCGTTTGGCTTTTCAAACATCGGGGCGTTATGGCTTTACACCGGTATTTAACCAGGTTTACGCGCGTACAAAGGATGTAAATTACTTTGTGGCGCTATCGCTGCCCGCCCGGTTTGGCGATGGGGAAATACCAAGCCTGGGATTGAACCTGCAGATAGGTTTTACCTTTAATTAATATCGCTATAAACACAATAAGCCACTTTAGCTAAGCAGCTGAAGCGGCTTGTTGCTATTTCCGCACCCTGATATAAGCCCTTTTGCTCGGGAACCCGGTCGCGTAAGGAAACTGCTATTTCTCTAACAAACTTTTCCGGTAAGCCGACCAGATATAAAAAGGTATGCCGAGCATCAGCAATAAAAAGCCGTGGTAAACCGCCTCCTGGCCCGAGCCTGCTATCATCCATAGCGCGTAGCTAAAAGCCAGTACAGCCAATACAATAGCCGCCACCCAGCCCGTGCTATGCTTTTGCCTGAACCGGATAATGGGATATGCCGCTACCGAAAAAAGATAGGGGATAAGGGCGCATAATACCGAAAGCAGCAGCAACGCCCTAAACTGATCTACCAGGCCCTTACTATAATTCATCATAATAAAAATGGATACCAGCACGGCGCTAGCCACTATGCCGAAATAGGGTACGCCTTTTTTATTCAGCTTGCCAAAAACAGGCGGAAACAATTTATCTTTTGCTACAGCAAAGGGGATTTGCCCCTGCATCAATGTCCAGCCGTTAATTGCGCCGAACGCGGCAATGGCGATGCCGGCGCTTACCCAGTAACGGGCGCTGGCGCCATAGATGATCACTGCGGCATCGGCATAGGGCGTAAGCGAATGCGCCAGCGTTTTTGCCGGGATAATGCCCATAACGCTGATGTTACCCAAAATATACACGGTTGTAGTTATAAACAATCCCAATAGGGTTGCCCTTGAAATTGTTTTGCCGGGATCAGCCACATTACCGGCAGGTATGGTGGCTGATTCGATACCGACGTAGGAGAACATCGTTATGGCGGCGGTGGTGCTGATGGCATCGAAAACCGAACCGCCGCTGCTGTTGAATGGTAAAAAATATTTAACCTTTATAAAAAACAGGCCGCCTATGGCAATCAGCAAAAGTGGTATCAGTTTTAATATGGTGGTAAATAACTGTAATATACCGCCCGCTACAACACCAAGACTATTGATATAAGTGAGCAGCCATATAGCTGCTAAACCAGTCAGCACGGCAGCCAGGCTGCTGCTTGCCAAAACCGGGAAAAACGTGCTCATGGCGCTGACAAATGAAATAACTATGGCCGCCAGGGCGCAGGATATGGCTATATAATATCCCCAGGCTATCAGGAAACCTGCAAAATCGCCTAAACCACTTTGCGAATAGGCATAGGGGCCGCCGGTAACGTGTGGCAATAGTTTGCTTAGGTTGCCGAAAACTCTGGCCAGGAAGAACGAGCCCACAGCCGAAAATATCCAGCCCAGCAAGCCAACGCTGCCGAATGAGGCCATCGCCGCCGGAATTAAAAATACCCCGGCGCCTATCATGTTGCCTACTACTAGCGAGGTGCTTGTCCATAAGCCGAGTTTTTTTACGGGTGCAGTCATTTTAGCATTGTTTGATTACGGGTAAGATAGGAATATTCCGCAATAAATTTTTATGCTAAGGATGGCGCTATGCCGAATGCCTTTTTAAAGGAATAGGAAAAGTGCGAAAGATTTTCAAAGCCTACATCAAGGTAAACATCCGATGGTTTGCGGCCCTTTTTTGTAATGAGGTAATAGGCCTCTGAAAGCCTTTTTTGCTGCAGCCACTGGCCGGGCGAAGTATTAAATATCTTTTCAAAATCGCGCTTAAAACCAGCGAGGCTTCTGCCGGTTAGCCGGGCAAATTGCGCGGCGGGCACATTGTACATATAGTGCTGGTTCATATAGGCTTCCAGGTCTATTTTATACGGCTCGCTAAAATCAAAAAGGAAATTTTTTAATCCTGAGTCGAGCCTAAGCAGCAATTCAACCGCTTCATTGGTTTTCAGTTCGGCCATTATCATTTTTGGCTGCTCGGCATTATTAAAATAGGGCAGGAGCGAATCAAAATAGCCCTTCAAAAAAGGATCATCGGATAATAAGCGCATACTATCGCCTGTATATTTCCCTACAGGGTTAAGCTGATGTTCAGCATTGTACCTACGCAAAAAATCCTGGTCGAGGAATATATTGATCGATCTGAACTCGCCGCCCGGAGGTGGTATTTTTAATGATTTTACCAACTGATTTCTGCGGATAAGCCCGATGGTGCCTGCTTTAAATATTTTTGTGCCGCTGTTGCTTATAATGTGCGATTCGCCTGATATGATATAACCCAAAGCATGTTCATGCACAAATTGCTCGTTCCCGCGCTGTTTTTGGTCAACGCAGGAGTAAAGCAAATTATTAACCCGTATATGGCTTTTATCTTCCATGTTATAGCGCTAATATAGCCAATTAATTATTTTAGCTGGCTCATCAGCACGCTATCCAGTATACGGTCGGGCATTATTTTTCTCAGGAATAATAAAACTCCGGCCATATAACCTCCGCTATATCTTGTTTTTGGTTTTTTTGCATCAATAGCCTTTTTTACCAGCTTGGCTATCACAATTGGTTCCGGTATTTTACTTTCTATCCCGGCTAATGAGGCTGCTAGTTTTTTTGATAAAGTTCCATACACACCCTGGCCCGAAGTTTTTACCAGGTTATCCATAGCTATATGCCCCCATTCTGATTTTACGCCGCCCGGTTCAATTACCACTACATCAATACCAAAAGGCTTAACCTCATTTCGCAGGGTATCGCTCAAAGCCTCCAGCGCGAATTTACTGGCATGGTACCAGCCGCCCAATGGCAGGGCAACCTTACCGCCTATGGATGAAATATTGATGATGCGGCCATAATGCTGCGCGCGCATGTGTGGCACTACCAATTGCATTAAGCGCGCCGCGCCAAATACGTTCACTTCCAGTTGATAACGGGCATCAGCCATGCTAACATCTTCAATAGCGCCGTAGGAGCCAAAGCCTGCATTATTTACCAGTATATCTATCCTGCCCTCGGCCTTTATAATGGCATCAATACCTTTAACCATTAATGCATCGTCGGTTACGTCCATTTCCATAACCTTTACACCGAGCGATTTAATATCGGCCATTTTATCAATCCTGCGCGCGGCACCGTAAACAATATGCCCATCTGTTAACAATTCTTTAGCAAATTCCTTACCCATACCGGCAGATGCGCCGGTAATTAATATCACTTTTTTCAGGTGTTCCATTTTTTTAAATTTATGAAACAAAGGTAGTGCCGCTTAAAAAATAGAGGTTTGCTGTAGGGCTCAATTTACTTTGCTGTGAGGCTCAAAATAGCCATTGTAAAAAAGCTGTTATTTTAGTCATCAGGCTTCCACTTCGGCACCCAATTGTTTCAATATGCCCAATTCGTCCGAACTGCCCCAGCGTTCAACCATTTTGCCATCTTCAAAACGGCTGATCTGTAAGCCCCGCGCTTTCACCTTTTTATGAGTGGCAGGTATTCCGTTAAAATCTCCTTTATGTGTACCTGTCATGGTATAGGCAAAGGCAACATTTTCATCATCGGCCACCAACTGTTCCACCTCAATTTTCAGATCGGGAAAAGCGGTACGTAGTTTCGTGAAAAAATCAATGTATCCCTGCGCGCCTTTATCCTGCCCTGGTGCCGGGTCGTTTTCAATTGCATTGGGTGCAACCAGGTCATTCATCACCTCCAGGTTTCCGCTGTTAATAGCTTCACCAAATTTTGTTTGTGCCTTAATATTAATTTGCTTGCTCATGGTAGTTTATTTTATAAACAACTATCAAAGGCAATGCCGCGATTAAACAATAGCGATAATTTATTTCATTTATATTAAACAACCAATTGCGCGAACAGCCTGTTCAATGTTTCAGCGGCATCAACGCATAAGCCTGGGTGTACTTTTGAGGTTTGCAAAACCGTGCTGCGGGTAGCCGTAAGCCAGCGAAAGCGCGAAGCAGTATCCAGGCGGGCAATTGGGCCGCCATCTGGTTCGCCGGCACATATACGCCCGAAAGAATACAGGTGTTCCATCAGTTCATCAATATCCAGGTAACCTGCAAAAGCCTGTAGCCGGGTTTCATCCAGCACAAACAAGCATTGCAAAAATTTTTGCTTCGAGCAATATAAAATGATCCCGATATTCAAAAATTCCTCGCGTTCCACCCTTGGTACAACGCGCAGAACGGCGTACTCAAATAAGTGTCTCTCGTGCATGTTGTGCTTCTTTTACAAAAACAGCGGAATTTGCTATCCTGGAGGTTAAAAATTGAACATAAGCCTGTTTATATTCAGCGGGCGAAGTAAAGGAGCTTTCGCCAATGAGCCATTCATCAGGTATAAGGTTAACTATCCCGGCTATCAGTTCTCCGGTAAGCGTTATCTTAAATTCGGCATCCACCAGTTCCAGTTCAGAGGCCAGCGGCAGCAAAACATGGTCTTTAACCTGCATAAACGGCTTCAAGGCCTGTTGCTGCCAGTTATGCCACGAATGATGGAAATATAAAGCCGCGCCATGATCTATCAGCCAAAGTTCCTTATGCCAAAGCAGCATATTGGTATTGCGAGGGGTACGGTCAACATTGGTAAGCAGGCAATCCAGCCACACAATTCGCGAAGCCAGCCTGGCATCGAGCCGGGTTGTAGCCGGATCGAAAGTGATAGCGCCCGAAAGGTAATGCAGTGCCAGGTTAAGCCCAACGCTTGCCTTCAGCAGGTCCTGTATCTCTTCGTCGGGCTCGGTACGGCCAAAGGCCTCATCCAAATTGGCGAAAACAATTTCGGGCACCTTAAACCCCAAAGCTCTCGCTATCTCGCCACCAATAAGCTCGGCTATTAAGGCTTTTACGCCTTGCCCGGCGCCGCGAAACTTGAGCACATATAAAAAACCATCGTCGGCCTCGGCAATTGCAGGCAGGGAACCGCCTTCGCGCAAAGGCGTAACATAACGGGTAACATTTACAGTGCGGAGTGTACTATTGTGCATAAATATTAAGCTCCTAAATTGCGATTTATTTTAGGTAGATACTATTTTTTATATATTTTTAGCCCACAATGATAGAGAAAGACAATAAAAAAACCATCTGGGCATGGTGCATGTTCGATTGGGCCAACCAATCGTATAATATGGTAATCACTTCGACTATATTTCCGGCGTATTATGTGGCTGTAACCGCCAATGCCAAAACCGGCGATATAGTTAGTTTTTTCGGTTTTAAATTTGTAAATACCGTACTTTCAAATTTTGTGCTCGGCATATCCTATCTTATTGTAGTATTAATGCTGCCCATATTAACCTCCATAGCCGATTACCGGGGCAACAAAAGGCTTTACCTGCAATTCTTCACCTGGCTTGGCGCATTGTCATGCGCGGGTTTATTCTTCTTTAAACCCGATAGCGGCCTTGAACTGCCAATGATCTGCTTTGGGCTGGCCTGTATAGGCTATTGCGGCGGCTTTGTTTTTTACAACTCTTATTTACCGCAGATAGCCAGTATTGAAAAACAAGACGGGGTGAGCGCCAAAGGCTTTATTTATGGTTACGTGGGTAGCCTGGTAATGCAGCTTTTATGCTTTTTTGTGGTACTATCGCCCAAAACTTTTGGCATTACCAGCGATGATCTTCCGGCCCGAATCTCCTTTGTAATGGTATTTGTTTGGTGGATGGGTTTTTCTATCATCCCATTCCGGCTATTACCTAAAGGCGAGCCCAATACAGGCAAGCATAATTATAACGTGCTGACAGGTGGTTTTAAGGAATTAGGTAAGGTTTTCCAGAAAGTAAGAACGATGCCTTTATTAAGGCGATTCCTATCGTCATTCTTCTTTTATTCGGTCGGCGTGCAAACCATTATGCTGGTAGCCGCCCAGTTCGCGTCAAAGGAATTGCACATGCCCGACGATACCCTTATCGAGATCATACTGGTTATACAGGTAGTTGGGGTAATAGGTGCCTGGCTTACTTCGAAATTGTCAACTAAATTCGGTAATGTTAAAACGCTTGTCGGCCTGGTTTCTATCTGGACGTTGCTATGCCTTTCGGTTTACTTTATCACCAATACACCGCAGTTTTTTGTAGCGGCGGCAATAGTGGGTGCGGTTATGGGCGGTGTACAATCCATTTCCCGATCAACCTATTCCAAATACCTGCCGCCTAATATTCCGGATACGGCTTCTTTCTTTAGTTTTTATGATGTTACCGAAAAAAGTTCCATTGTGGTAGGCTTATTATGCTTTGCCTTTGTTGAGGCCAAAACACATGAAATGCGCGATTCTGCATTGGCTTTGGATTGTTTTTTCGTTGTAGGACTTATCCTGATGATCTCATTAATGTTGGCTGAACGTAAAAGTAAGAATTTGCCAACAGCCCCGCATCCGGAAATGGCCTGATATTTACAGGATAGTATATCTATAATTTTTCTGAACTTAGCAGCCGATGAAGTTAGAGCTATTTATCCCTTGTTTTATTGATCAGTTATTTCCCGATACCGCTTTTAATACCGTTAAGGTTTTGGAAAAAGCAGGCTGCACGGTAAGCTACAACCCACAGCAAACCTGCTGCGGGCAACCCGCCTTTAATGCCGGTTTTTGGGACGATGCCAAAACTGTTGGCAGCAAGTTTCTGAATGATTTCTCTGCCGATGGTGTGATCGTTTCGCCATCAGCATCCTGTACGGGCATGGTCAAAAATTATTATAACGACCTGTTCACCAACACCACATCACACAATAAATGCCGGAATATACAGGGTAATATTTACGAACTGTCCGATTTCCTGGTAAATATCCTGCAGTTCGATTACTTCGGTGCTGAACTGGAGGGCAGGGCGGTTTACCACGATAGCTGCAGCGCCCTGCGCGAATGCAAGATTAAAAACGAACCCCGTCAGCTCCTATCAAAAGTACTGGGCCTGGAACTCGTCGACCTGAAGGATAACGAAACCTGCTGTGGTTTCGGCGGTACCTTCGCGGTTAAGTTTGATGCCATTTCAACCGCTATGGCGCAGCAAAAAGTGGATAACGCGCTGGCTGCCGGCGCTGAATATATTATCAGTACCGATGCCTCCTGCCTGCTGCATTTGCAAGGTTATATCGATAAGAAC
>Ga0302307_10002323_pt1 | contig 11609 bp, 5 predicted proteins | sample III_Palsa_E3_2_FD_200530 | JGI IMG/M metagenome (GOLD analysis project Ga0302307, IMG submission 200530) | Peat permafrost microbial communities from Stordalen Mire near Abisko, Sweden - III_Palsa_E3_2 | ecosystem: Environmental > Terrestrial > Soil > Palsa > Peat permafrost | place: Sweden... | reverse complement strand
CTGGTTCCTGTGGAGTGCTCACGCCCGGCGAGAATACTCCGCTGCCTGGCCCGCCACGGCCCCTCCGGTCAGGCTGCCCGGCTGGGACATCCAGATAACGAAGTGAATCAGCCACGTTCTGCTCGGCGGCGAGGTCAGTTGGTGGGCGTCCTGGCTGGTCAGCAGGTTGAGCACCTCGTGCGCGCTGCCACCGTACGCCGCGAGCTGCGACTGCTGCCCGGCCAGCAGCACCGGCCGACGCCCGGCTCGCTCGATGCCGGCCACGTCTGCCGCCACCGACGCCGCGGTCGGGCTGTCCATGCTGGCCGTCGGGGTCGCGCAGTTGCTCCTGATCACCTCACTGAACCGGTCCGCCGTCAGCGGGTCAACGATGATGACCGAGGCGTTCGGGCCGATGTTGCCGCACAACTCGCGGACGGCCTTCTCCTCGCCCGCTCCGGTGCGCTTGAGCGCCAGGCCACGCGCGGTCAGCCGGGTCGACCCGGACTTCGTCTTTGTCGTCCCCACGCCGAACGTGGTCACGGCCCCGGGAATCAGCAGGGCGAGCACGCAGCACACTGCGACGACCGACGCGGCCAGGTGGCTGGCCCCCAGCAGGCGCCCGCGTTCCTTGATCCAGGCCGACGCCCAGACCGCGGCCAGAATCAGGCCCGGCAGCACCACCGGGACCAGGCGCCGGCTGGCCCACGGCTGGTCCGGGATAATGCCGGGACGCCAAAGGACCGTCACCGTCACCCAGCCGATGATCATCAGCGGCAGCGCCCAGATGCGCGCGGCGCCATTGTCCCGCCAGGTCAGCAGGGCCTGCAGGCACCGCCGGGAGAGCAGCGCGATCCCGATGGCGCCGAGGATCACCGCCGGGACGCCGACGTACCAGATCACCCAGTACAGGCTGTCCTCGGCGTACGTGCGGGTCGGGTCGATGGGCAGGTGCGCGAGCTTCTGCAGTTCCGCGATGTAGCTGATGGTCGCGGGGTCGGTCTCGCCGCGGACCGTCTGGAAGTAGGGGCGGGCGGCGAACCCGATGAGCGCGAGCACCGTCAGCGCCGCGACGGCCTCCGGGAGCCACCGAACCGGGCGCGAGCGGACGAGCGCCCGCAGCCACGAACGGGTCCGGGGAAGGCTCAGCAGTCCCATGGCGACGACGGTGACCGCAACCACGCCCAGGGCGATCATCGCCAGCGGCCGCAGCGACGGGCCGATCGAATCCAGGTAGGGCCGGGACAACAGGTAGCCGTCGGCGAAGCCGTACGCCGCGCCGATGAAAAGACCGATGCCGAACGGAACGCCTTGGGGGCGCTTCCGGACGAGGAGCACCCCGAGGAAGGGCAGGGCGGGCAGCAGGTCGCTGAGCCCGTCGATCCGGATCAGCAGGGTTAGGCCGATGCTGAGGCCACCGAAGAAGGCCAGCGTGACGTTTGGCGCGGGGCCATCCCGCCACGAGGACGGCCCCGGATAGGTAGCGACGTGCCGGCCGCCGGTCAGGATGAAGGAGTCGGTCAGCATGCACAGACCGCCGTAGAGCATGAGCTGGGCCAGCGTCTCGCTGAACGTGGCCCGGCTGGTGTACTGCTCCGGCAGGCAGACGGCCAGGACCAGCGCCGCCGCCGGAGCCCAGCGCGCGCCGACCAGCCGCCCGGCCAGCCCGGCGAAGGACAGGATCGCGAGCGCTCCGAGGATGGGGGCCATCGCGGCGGCGCCGAGCGGGCCGCCCGCCCACACGCCGATGGCCAGCACCATCGGTAGTCCCGCCATGAACTGCGGCACCACCGACGAACCGACCTGGAAGAAGCCGAGGCTGCTGAACGTGAGGCCCTGATGGGCGCCGCCGAAGGCCTGCAGCGATTCCGGGATGTGGGTCGAGCCGTGCCCAGCGATCCAGTAGGCGAACTGCAGGTAGGTCGCCGGGTCGCGGAGCACGATGATCTGCTGAGAGTTCTCGGTGAGCTGCCACACAGCGAACCCAGCCGCCACCACGAGCGTCCCGGCCAGAGCCCACCACGGCACATCCACCGGCGGGCGGTCGCGGCCGGGCCCGGGCTCGCCCGATCCCGGCTTGGACTGTGCGGCCGCCTGGCCAGGGCCGCGGGACACGGAGCGGCTCTGGTCCCAGGCGTCCCGGATACCGTGCGGCCAGGCCGAGGGCAGTTCCCGCAGCGTCATGACGATCAGCGCGACGGCCAGCGGCACGGAAATAACGATCATCGGGATGCCGGCGAACCGGCCGGCCAGCAGGAGCGGCAGGCCGGAGATGAGCCAGGCCATGACCAGCAGCGAGGGCAGGATCGTCACCGCGGCGAACAGCATCCCTGGTGCCCAACGCCAGTTGGCGCGGCGGCGGCTGGCCGGGCGGAGCGCGAGACGGGCGGCATTGCGCAGGGCGCCTGTGCCGGTCCGGGCCGCGCTGAGAGTGACCGCGCCCCCGCCCGCAAGCCCGGCCGGTCCCGGGCCAGCCCCGGCGGACGGGTCCTCGCCGGGGAAGCCATCACCTTCGGAGCCGGGAGCCGGGACCCCGTTGACGTCCCCCGGCCCGTCGTGCTCGGGGTCACCGGCCGGGTACGTGAGATACCCGGTATCGGCGTCGGCAGCCGTGTCCGGAAGGTCAGCGTCGCGGCCGACCGCATCCTGCTCGGCCGTGTCTCCGACGGCGGTGTCCTGAGCGGAAGCGTCTGTGGGAGCCGAGTCCTCCCGGTAGGCGTCTTCGCCGGCCGCGTGCGGGAGATGAACGTCCTGGGCGGGAGCGTCCTGGGCTGGAGCGTCCCGGGCGGGGTCCTGGGCGGGAGCGTCCCGGGCCGGAGCGTCCCGGGCGGGGTCGGCGCCCGCCGGGTCCGCCGCCTCGGAGACCTCAGCCGGATCCGCCGGACCGGCTGAATCAGCCTCCCCGGTCGTTTCGGCCGGATCGGCCGCGGCAGCGCGGTTGCCCGCGTCAACGCCGCTGCCCGACGGGCGGAGTCCTCGGCGCACGGACCCACTTTAGAGGGACGGCCAAGGGGCCGCCACGCACGGCCACGGCGCGTCCCCGGTCTCCCCGGACCGGGCGCCCGGCCACCGGGGGCCGCTGGAGCGGTGAACTACGGCCGTGGGCGGTTGGCCGGGGGTGGTTCGCACATACCACCGGCGAGGCCGCCGTTCCGCACCGTGCCGGGGCTGGGGTACGCCATGCACTGGAAAGCAGCAGATGTGCCGTGGCCGGCACCCGCCAAACCGAGCACGACATCGGTCCGTAAGTACCTTTGGGCGCATTTTGCGCGGATCCCGTTTCGGGACGCGATAAACATGAGGGCACAGCAGCGCAGCTGGCCGTAAGACATTTCTGGCGCGCAGCCGGCGGCGGGTCTCTTCCCGGACCACCGGCGCGGCGCCAGGCACAGACTGCTAAGGGGCATCCTGATCACGCCCTTCCCCTGCCAGTGAGAGATCCAGGAAGGCGATGAACCGCACCTACAGTCTCGCCGAGCCAGACCTGGGCGATCCGCGCCCGTATCGTGCGCCGCGGCCTGGCACCGCGCCGCGGCCTGGCGACGGACCCTGGCCTGGCGACGCACCCTGGCCCGGCGACGGGCACGATGCGCAGTTCGGCGATGGACACCCCTCAGACGGCCTGAGCCGCGTCAGCCTCCGTCCGGAAGGCGGGGACCTGTCCAGCGCCGCCGGAAGGTCGCGGAGGCGCGCGGCCGGGGAGAAGAGACGCCCCGGCCGCCGTCGGCCTGGCTCCTCAGGTCCCGGCGGACGGAGACCGGATGGCCCGGACGGCACCGGGGACGGCACGCCACCGGGCAGGTCGCGCCGCCGCAAGATCCTGCAGTGGACATCGCTGATCACCACGCTCGTCCTCGTGGCGGCCTCGCTGGCCGCCTACGCCGCGTACCGCAACGTGGTCGGCGGTATCCGCCAGGTCGACGTCACGCACCTGCTCGGCAAGCGGCCGCCCCAGTACAGCACTGCCGCGATGAACATCCTGGTCATTGGCTCCGACAGCCGGGCCGGGACCAACGGCCAGTTCGGGAGCGCTCAGGCCATCTCCGGCGCCCGGTCGGACACGATGATGCTGCTGCACATTCTGCCTGAGCGCCGCGGCGGCGTGGTGATCAGCTTTCCCCGTGACTCCCTGGTACCCATCATCGGCTGCCAGACGGACGGGCTCGGCGACCCGGGCCAGAAGGCCCAGCCGGGGCAGACCGAAATGCTCAACGCGACCTTCGCCAACGGCGGTGCGGCGTGCCTGTGGAAGACCCTGGAGACGTCCACCGGCATCTTCATCGACCACTTCGTCGAGATCAACTTCAACGGCTTCCAGTCGGTGGTGAACGACCTCGGCGGAGTCAACGTCTGCCTGCCCGAGGCGGTCAACGACCCGGCGTCCGGCCTGGACCTGAGCGCCGGTACACACCACGTGAACGGGGCCCAGGCGCTCGCCTTCGTGCGCGAGCGACACATCGGTGAGGGATCGGACCTGCAGCGCATCCAGCGCCAGCAGTTCTTCATGGCCGCCCTGCTGCAGCAGATCGGTGACCAGAAGACGCTGTCCGATGTGCCGCGGCTCTACACGATCGCGCGCGACGTGGCCAGGACCCTGACCACGGACAGCGGGCTGTCGGTCGGCACGATGCTCAGCGTCGCGGACGGCATGAAGGGCTCGACCAGCAAAGGCGTTCAGTTCACCCAGGTCCCGGTCATCGCCGATCCGAATGACGCCAACCGGGTCCGGTGGCAGCAGCCGCAGGCCGCCCAGCTGTTCAGCGCCGTGGCTCGCGACCAGTCGGTGGCGAAGCCCGCGAAGACGTCCGGTGCCACCCCAAAGGCGTCCGCGTCTCGGTCCGCGACGTCCGCGGACAGCCCGGCGCAGGTCGCGGTCAAGGTGCTGAACGCCACGGCCGCGGCAGGCCTGGCGGCGCAGGCGGCCGCCTCGCTCAGCCAGAGCCACTACGACGTCCTCGGCACGGGGAACGCCGTCGCACCGTCCGCGAGCACGATCATCCAGTACAGCTCGCCGGCGGGCGCCGCGGCGGCCAAGGCCCTCGCGCAGGTCATCCCGGACGCTCAAATCCAGCAGGTAGCCGGGGTCACTGGCGGGACGGTCGATCTGATCCTCGGTTCCAGCTTCACTGGGGTGAAAACCGCGTCGGCCAGCTCGTCATCAACCGCGATCAGCAACGTCACGGAGACCTACGGCGGCATCACCGGGAACACCAACATCTGCAGCGACTCCGGCGCATTCACCGGCCCGGACGTGCCCGCCGACTTCGCGCCCTGATGGCAGCGACACTGGCGTCAGCGACACTGGCGGTCGGGCGTTACCGGAGGCCAGGCGTTACCGGCATGGAACGGGGCGGGCTCAGCGTCGCGCTGTCGCCGCGCCCGCCTGTTCAGGAGGGGGCATGGCTTCGCCGCCAGGTGACGCTTGCTGCCCGGCCCAGCAAACGATGAGCCAGGCGAGGATGCCGCCCGGGTAGATGAAGTAGCCAAAGCGGGTCGCCGGAGCCAGCACGAACATCACCGTGAGGCCGATGATGAGACGCACCGCAGCGGCCGGCACGGTCCGGGGCGGCCGGATCACCAGCGACGCCAGCACGGCCAGGCCGGACAGCACGAGCAGGGCGATGACGAACAAGCGCCCGGCGTGGCCGGTCTGCGCGATCAGATGCCCGGGCAGCGGGCTGACCGCCTGCGATGTCACGCTGGCCAGCCCGAGCGGGAACAGGATCGTGTTCTTGACCAGCGATTCGGGCCGGAGAACGGCGAACGGGCCGACCAGTACCGCGACGACGCCGAGGCAGACGGCGGTCATGACGGCCGCCGCGCGTTTACTGTCCCGGGCCAGCACCAGGCTGACGGCCACGATGACCGCCGGCCATGCGGTCGCCTTCATCGAGGCGGCGCCGCCGAAGGCCAAGCCGGCCAGCACCGGTCGCGGGTGCTGCCACAGCAGCGCGAAGCCGAGGCACAGCAGCGCGATGATCGGCACGTCCGTCCCGCCGACCGCCAGCTCGAACGCGATGATTGGGGTCGCGGTGACAAAGACGGTCCAGCGGGCGACGTCCTTCGCTTTGGCCACCCGCAGCGCCAGCGCGAAGAACACCACGAACGCGACGCCGAACCACACCCGCGGGTCGGCCAGCGGATTAGCCCCCGCCATGGCCCACAGCAGGCCGAACGCCGTCATGGCGGGCAGGTAGGGATCGTAGGCGTTCGGATTGCGGGTATGGCTGAGCGCGGCGGACGCCACGTACGGCGTGCCGTGGTGGACCAGCAGCTGCGCGGACCCGATGATGACGCTGACTTCGGGCTGCCCTTGTCCTGTCCAGGCCATCCAGGCAAGCGGGGCGATCAGCGCCCCGGCCAGGCTCACGGCGAGCGCCAGGTCCGTCCCGCGCTCTCGCCAGGCCATCACGCAGAGCGCCGCGGCCGCGTAGCCGCAGGCCGCCATCAGGCCCCACATCCGGTGCAGGTAGTCACTGGAAACCAGCGACACGGTGCCGGCGAACAAAGCGCAGACGACGAACGCGGCCGCTACCCAGGACCGGCGGTCGGTGCCGAGTGACTGCCAGGACAGAGTGTCGCCTGGCGCCCACACGCCCGCGCGAGCTGAGCTACGCGTCAGCAAGGACATCCGCGATCCTCCCCGCGCGATCAGATCGATTGCCCCTGCCGACACTACCCCTCGGCGCGGCCGCTACGGCCCCGCTAATTAGCGCGGGCACCGTCGGCCGGGCCGACGCAGCCTGGTGGTGACTGTCCGCGGTGCACTGATCACGCGGTGTCCGGGCCATCGGTCCCCGCACTACTGGCGATGCCGCTGACGGCTCCCGGCCGCCGCGGCGGGCCGCCCCGCTGCGGTGGCAGCCGCGCCGAGTAGATGGAGTAACCGTCGATGTAGCGGGCGACGGCGGTAGCGATCACGGTGGCGGCCAGCATGGGAACCATGATCTGGAAGCCGCTGTGGGTGAGCTCGAGTACCAGGGCCAGGCTGGCCAGCGGGGCCTGCATCGCGGCGCCGAGCATCGCGGCCGCGCCGACCATCGCGTAGGCACCCGACGATGAGCCGGGCCAGAGCAGGTTCCACGCGACGCCGAAGGCGCCTCCCAACGCCGCTCCGGTGCTCAGGGTCGGCGTAAACAGGCCGCCGGAGGCCCCGCTCTCCAGGCACATCGCGGTCACGAGCGGCTTGAGGATGAACAGGGCGAGCAGGAGGCTGAAGCTGTCCGCGCCCACAAACGCATCGTGCGCCATGTCCTTGCCGTTGCCGAAAAGCTGGGGGTAGGCGAAGCCGATCAGCCCGAGGATGCCAAACGCCACAACCGGGGCGAACAGCACCCGGCGGCCGGTGATCCGGTAGTAGGCAACCCAGCCGATGAGCCGGATGTACCCGGCGGAGATCACCCCTATCGCCGGGCCCGCGAGCAGCGCCCCGACCAGCAACGGCGCGGAGAACCGGTAGGCCGGGATATCGAGGTAGGTGGCGTGGTCCGGCAGGTATATCCAGGCCACGAACGTGGCGATGCCCGAGCACGCCAGGGCCGGCAGGACCACCGGGAGCGCGAGGCTGCCGACCATCACCTCCGCGGTGAACAGGGCCCCGGCCAGCGGGACGTTGTACACGGCCGCAAGGCCGGCACCGCCCCCGCAGGCGACTAGGAGCCTCCGCTGCCCGACCGAGAGGTGGGCCCAGCTGGACAGGAAGCTCGCTGAGACCCCGCCCATCAGCTTCGGGCCCGCCTCCCGGCCGAGGGACGCGCCCATGCCGATGACGATCTCGGACAGCAGCGCGGTACCGGCGGACCGGCGGAACGACAGGCGTCCGTCGCCGTTCCAGATCGCGTCGTCGATCTCCGACTTCTGCCCGGCGGTGTACCGGCGCAGCAGGTACCAGCCCACGCCGGCCACTATTCCCCCGATGAGGAGCGACGCGAGCCGGCGCAGATCCGAGGCGTGCCGGGCGCCCGATTCAAGGTCGCCGGAGCTGTACCCGAACGCGAGATGCTCCACGCTGAACAGCAGGTACATCAGCCCAGCGCCGATCAGCCCCGCGGCCAGCCCGGTCGCGACCAGGACCACCCAGAAAGCGGGAGTCAGCGCGGTATCGCCGTCGCTGGTCACGTTCGGCTGCTCGGTCGCGCCCCGGCCCGACGGCAGCCGGCGCTTGATCAGCGGCTGCGGGATGCGGAGGCGCTCGCTGGGCCGCGGCCGGCCATCTGCTGGCTCACCGTCAACGCGCCGTCTGAGCGGGGACCACATCCTGCCGCCTTCCCGCGCGAGATCTGCCCATCGGGTATCTCACTCTAGCCAGCCGCCCTACCGGCTCAGCGGCCGAGCTTTCGCAGGTCAAAGCGGGTTTTTCCGATCTGGCCGACCGGATTTGCCGACTATCAGGCGGGCTGGGCGGGCCGGGCCGGAGCGGTGGCCCGGGCGGGTTCGTCGCGGACGCCCAGCCATCCGGTCAGGAAGTCCCGGCCGACCAGTACCCACAGGTATCCGGCCAGCGCGATGCAGGCGAACGGCATGATGCCCAGGGCAGCACCGACGCCGAGGGCCAGCATGCGCAGCTCCCAGCCGAGCCCGGTGACGTCCGCGGGGCGGCCGTCGGCGGCCCTCGGCGGCCAGCTCAGGCCATGGCTGGCGGCTACTCCCCGGTCCCCGGCTGACTGCTGGCTGGCCGGCTGGGCACCCGCCGGCTGGGCACTGGCCGGCTGGGCGCTGGCGGGCTGGCCGACAGCCTGCCGGCCAGCGAGTTGCTGACCAGGACGGCGGCCGCGGCGGGTCGGCTCTGCCGTGCGACGCGGCTTGCGGCGGCGAGACGCGGCCGAACCGGCCGCGGGCCAGAGGATCCGATGGCGGGCCCGGTAGGCGACGTCCAGGTGGCGCAGCACGACCGCCGCGATCAGCGCGTAAACCAGCGGCGGGGAGACCAGGCGGGTAAAGGCCAGCGCGGCCAGGAACAGGTACTCCCCCACCTGGAGCAGCGGTGGCACCAGCCAGTCCAATCGCCCGTCGTGCGGATGACACGAGCCGAGCCCGGCCAGCAGCATCGCCTCCACCGGGGTGAGCACGAGCACCCCCGACAGGTTGCGCAGGCCGAGCAGCGTCAAAGCTACGGTGACGAACACCCCGACCAGCGCCGGGGGCAACGGAGGAATGCGCCCCTCCACCAGCCGACCGAGCCACAGCGACAGCGGGCCGTCGTCGCGGTAGGCGGCGATCTGATAGCTCGGCGCACTCTCCGGGCTGGCTGCGGTACGGGACCGGGAGGATTGCCAGGGAGCGGGCGACGGGGCCGTCCCGGTCGCCCGCAGCCCGAGCGCAGACAGCGCATCCCCGCCCGCTCCGCTGCCCTCCTCACCGTGCGACCCGCCGCCGTTGCCGTCCGCGGCGCGTGAGCCGTCCGCGAACGCGCTCAGCGCCCCGAACGGGCCAGCCGCCGCCTCCAGGCTGATCGATCCCTCGTCGGCCGGGAGGACGCCGCCGGACGGTACCCGGCTGCCGTAGACCGCCGCGTCCCGGAGGCCGATGATCCGCGCGGTGAGGAGATACCCGGTGGCAAGGACGCCCCAGCCGATCAGCGCGAGGAAAGTCACCCGCGGGCCCCAGATCCCGCCGGTCACGATCAGCAGGACGACCCGTTCCCCTGCGGGCAGCAGCAGGGCCCGTTCGATCCGCCGCCGCCGGGCCGAGTGCGCGAGGCGGGTCCGGCCACCGAACTCTTCGGCCGCCCGCTCGTAGCAAAGCCCGGCCATCTGGCGGACGGCCAGTACAGCCAGGGCCGCCACGGCCAGGTGCCAGACGCCGCCGGAACCGCTGCCGATCCCCGATACGGTGAAGCCGACCCGCAGGCCGGGGCCGCCCAGGCCGACGCTGCCCAGGCCGGCGCTGCCCAGGCCGGCGCTGGCTGCCAGGCCCGCGTAGACGGCGCACTCGGTGATCGCCCACCCGGCGGCCGACAGCCAGTCCGCGGCGGGCTGGATGACGCTGGTCCGGGACGCGGGCCGACCGCCGAGGCCGCTGAGGGCGCCGATCGCCTCCAGCACGGGCCCCGGCGCCGCGGCCAGCGCCCGGCCGGCCCGGCTGGTGACGAAGGCCGCGAGCAGGGTCACCGCGCCGAACGCCTTCGCGGGGGCGGTGGGCTCGGTGAACCAGATGGCCGAGACGAGCCCGAGGCCGAGGCTGATCCCCATCAGCGCGGCCGGTGCAAGCGCCCGCTCCGACGCCCACCGGGCCACATCCCGCGCGATCGGATCCGCGAAGAGCTCCGCAACGAGGCCGTCTTCGTCCCGGTCGGCATCGCCGTCCGGCCTGGCCTCGACGAACCAAACGGTGACACCGCGCCGCACCAGTTCCCCCATCAAGGCGCTGACGTGATCCGGCGTTTGCGGCCCGTACGAGAGGTACTCCGCCGCTTCGGCCAGCGCCCGCAGGTCGGACGGGCCGACGAGGATGGCCCGGCAATCACCGCGAGCCTCGGCGTAGCCCGCCGTGCCCTCGGCATCCAGCAGCCGGGCCAGCGCCTGCCTGGGCACGGAGAGATCGCCGCCGCAGATCAGCATCGGCTCGCTGGTGGCCCGGGCCGCCGCCGCGATGCTCAGCAGGATGCTGTTGGAGCCGACGTTGTCGGTCGCGTCGACCCGCTGCACGCCGAGTGACGTCAGCTGGCCGCGTAGCCCAGCCGCCGGCTCGGCCGCCAGGACCAGCGCAACGGTCATCTGCCGTCCTTTCAACGGCCGCCGCCCCGAGCCTCCGACCGGCCGGCCGCCCACAGTGTGCTCCGGGCCCTGAACTGCAGAAGGTACTGCTCAGGCCAAAAGCCGGGGCAAGAACGAGGCAAGAACCGAGGCAAGTACGCAGGCTCACAACGTTCCCCGAAAGGGTACCGAGCTAACCCGGTCAAACTTGGGATGGACACACGTGGTGGCCGGGGTTTCACGCTACCGGTGCACCCGGCCGGACGGCCCGGTGCGCCCGGTCTGGCCCGCCGGGGGCATCCAGTAGAGTCCGGCTCATGCGGATGGTCGCGGTCGTGCTGGCGGGCGGGTCCGGCCAGCGGTTTGGCGCCGACGTGCCGAAACAGCTGCTGAGACTGGGCGGGAAGACGCTGATCGAGCACTGCGTGGCTGCCTTCGACGAGGCGCCCGGGGTCGACGAGGTGCTGGTGGTGATGCCACCCGGCCGCATAGACGAGGCGACCAAACTGCTGGACGGCGGGGGCTACGGCAAGCTGACCGCGATCGTCGAGGGGGGCACCACGCGCCCCGGCTCAACCCGCCGGGCCATCGGCGCCGTCCGGGCCCGTATCTCCGCGATGGGTATCAGCGACTGCGGCGTCCTGTTGCACGACGCGGCCCGGCCGCTGGTCGGCCAGCGGACCATCGCCGACTGCGTTGCGGCGCTGGGTGAAGCGGACGCGATCGGGGTGGCCGTGCCGACCTCGGACACGATTGTCGTGGTGAACGACGGCGTCATGACCCAGATACCGCGCCGGGACACACTGCTCCGGTGCCAGACCCCGCAGGCCTTCCGGCTCTCGCTGATCGCCCGGGCGCACGAGCGGGCCCTGGCCGACCCGGACTTCACCCCGACCGACGACTGCGGCGTCGTGCTGCGCTACCTGCCAGACGTGC
>Ga0302307_10002316_pt1 | contig 11618 bp, 12 predicted proteins | sample III_Palsa_E3_2_FD_200530 | JGI IMG/M metagenome (GOLD analysis project Ga0302307, IMG submission 200530) | Peat permafrost microbial communities from Stordalen Mire near Abisko, Sweden - III_Palsa_E3_2 | ecosystem: Environmental > Terrestrial > Soil > Palsa > Peat permafrost | place: Sweden... | reverse complement strand
AACGGTGATCTCGCGCTCGCCGAGTCGTACATGAAGATGGCCGGATACAAGACCGGCAAGTACACCGGTCCGCCGCTGCTGATGATCGGAGATAACAGCGTTCCGGCCGGCAACACCGCGCTGGCGATCGAGTCGGAGTTCGAGACCCTTGGCTTCAAGTTCACCTTCCGAGAGGTCCCGCACGCAACGATGTACTCGAAGTTCTGCGAGGTGCCGAAGGCGAAGGTCGCGATCTGTCCGAACCTGGGCTGGGGGAAGGACTTCTTCGACGCCCAGAGCATGATCGACCCCGTGTTCAACGGGGGGAACATCGTTCCCGTCGGGAACGTGAACATGGCACAGGCGAACAACCCCACGTTCAACGCCGAGATGAACAAGGCGGTGGAGCTGACCAATCCGACACAGCGCGCCGCGGTGTGGGGCAAGCTCGACGCCCAGATCGAAGGACAGGCCTACGTGATCCCCTGGCTGTGGGACAACGAGGTGGCGTTCAACTCCAAGGACGTCAACGGCGTCACCTGGAAGTTCAACGGCGGGGACTGGGACCTGACCAACAGCTCGCTCAAGTAAGGACGACAGCGACCCGATAACGACGACCTGCGACGGTCCCGCCGCCTCCAAGCGGCGGGACCGTCGTGACTCCTGACACGTGACCACCTACATCATCCGCCGCCTGCTCTGGGTAATCGTGCTGCTGTTCGCGGTCAGCTTGCTCACCTTCATCATCTTCTACCTGCTGCCGACGGCGAACCCGGCGCTGCTGCGTGCCGGCCACCAGCCGAGCCCGGCGCTCGTCGCCGAGATCAGCAAGACGCTCGGGCTCGACAAGCCATGGTACGTCCAGTACTTCGACTACATGAAGCAGCTGGTGCTGCACTTCGACTTCGGCTACAGCTACCAGAACAACATCTCGGTCAAGCAGCAGATCTTCTCGGATCTCCCGGCGACGGTGTCCCTCGCGCTCGGCGCCGCGGTCATCTGGCTCGTGATCGGCATCGCCGTCGGCACGATCTCGGCGATCAAGCCGCGCTCGAAGTTCGATCGCTTCGCGATGGGCGGCGCTCTGGTCGCGATCTCGGCGCCGGTGTACTGGCTCGGTCTGGTCGCGTTGTTCCTCTTCTCCTCCGACATCGGCAAGGTCCCGCTCTTCCCGGGAGCCGGTTCGTACGTGCCGCTGACGCAGAACCCGATCCACTGGTTCACCTCGCTGCTCATGCCCTGGTTCGTGCTGGCCGCGTCGTTCGCCGCCTTCTATGCACGGCTGCTGCGCGGCAACCTCATGGAGGTGATGTCGGAGGACTACATCCGCACCGCCCGAGCCAAGGGGCTGCCCGAGCGGCGCGTGATCCTGCGCCACGGGATCCGCAGCGCGATCACGCCGATCGTGACGGCGGCGGGCCTCGACATCGGAGTACTGCTCGGTGGGGTCATCCTCGTGGAGTCGGTGTTTAACATTCCCGGCATCGGACGCCTCGCCTACAACTCGATTCAGAACGACGATCTGCCGATGATTCAGGGCACGGTGCTCATGGGCGCGTTCTTCATCGTGACGCTGAACCTGCTCGTCGACATCGGCTACGCCTTCATCGATCCGCGGGTGCGTTACTCGTGAGCACGCGCGAGTTCCTGCTCGAAGTCGAGGAGCTCAAGGTCGAGTTCCACACCGACGACGGCATCGTGCACGCCGTCGACGGTGTCTCCTACACGGTCAAAGCCGGCACCACGCTCGGGATCGTGGGTGAGTCGGGGTCGGGCAAGAGCGTATCTGCGCTCACGACGCTGGGCCTGACGCGGAGCAGGCGGACGCGTGTCTCGGGGCGAATCCTGTTCGAGGGCCGCGACCTGCTGACCCTCCCGGATGACGAGCTCCGCGCGATCCGTGGCGACGACATCGCGATGATCTTCCAGGATCCCCTGTCGTCATTGCATCCGTTCTATAAGGTCGGCTACCAGCTGATGGAGGCGGTTCTCGCCCATCGCGACGTCTCCAAGGGGACGGCGCGCGACCGCGCGATCGACCTGCTCGAGCTCGTCGGCATCCCCGACCCGCACCGGCGCGTGGACGCCTATCCGCACGAGTTCTCCGGCGGCATGCGCCAACGCGCGATGATCGCGATGGCGCTCGCAAACGAGCCCAAGCTCCTGATCGCCGATGAGCCGACGACGGCGCTTGACGTGACGGTCCAGGCGCAGATTCTCGCGCTGCTCGACGATCTCCAGCAGCGGCTCGGGATGGCCGTCATCATCATCACCCACGATCTCGGGGTTGTCGCCGAGATTGCCGACGAGATCGCCGTCATGTACGCCGGGCGGATCGTCGAGCACGCGTCGACCGAGCGGATCTTCGCGACCCCGCAGCACCCCTACACGTGGGGCCTGTTGAAGTCGATACCGCGGCTCGACACGCCACGCAGCGAAGACCTGGTGCCGATCTCGGGACGACCGCCGAGCTTGATCAACCGCCCGTCGGGCTGCCACTTTCACCCCCGCTGTCCCTACGTGCGCGCCGAGCATCGGCGCGTCGACCCGAAGCTCCAGTCGGTTCCGGGAGAGCTCGGACACGAGGTCGCGTGCACCCTGACCGCGCCCGTGCGCACGCAGATCTGGCAGGGACTCCGGGCCGGACAGACGCCGGAGGAGCTCCATCGGCTGGTGGAAGACGAGGCCAAGCCCCCGGTGATCGCGGCGGCGCAACCGGCTACGGACGGCGGCCCATGACGTCTGCGGGGGAACCGCTGATCGAGGTTCGCAACCTCGTCAAGCACTTCCCGATCACCCGCGGCGTCATCCGCCAGAAGAAGGTCGGCGCGGTGAAGGCGGTGGACGACGTCAGCTTCGATGTGATCTCCGGCGAGACGCTCGGAATCGTCGGCGAGACGGGGTGCGGCAAGAGCACGACCGCGCGTCTGCTCGTGCGCCTGCTCGAGCCCACGAGCGGGGAGGTGCGCTTCGAGGGAGAGGACATCCTGAAGCGGAAGGGCTCGGCGCTGAAGAGCCTGCGCCGAGAGATGCAGATGATCTTCCAGGATCCGTACTCGTCGTTGAACCCGCGCAAGACGATCGGCTCGATCATCGCCGAGCCGTACGTGATCCACGGTCTCGAGAAGGGCGAAGGCGACCGCAAGAAGCGCGTGCAGGAGCTGATGGACATGGTCGGGCTGAACCCCGAGCACTACAACCGCTACCCCCACGAGTTCTCCGGCGGGCAACGCCAGCGGATCGGGGTCGCGCGAGCGCTGGCCCTAGGGCCGAAGCTGCTCGTCGCCGACGAGCCGGTGTCCGCGCTCGACGTCTCGATCCAGGCGCAGGTCCTCAACCTGCTGCGCCGACTGCAATCCGAGCTCGGCTTGACCGTGATCTTCATCGCCCACGATCTGTCGGTCGTTCGCCACATGTGCGACCGGGTCGCCGTGATGTACATCGGCAAGATCGTCGAGCTCGCGCCGGGCGAGGCGCTGTACGGCTTCCCGCGCCATCCCTACACCGGCGCGCTTCTCTCGGCGGTGCCGATGCCGGACCCGGTCGGGAGCCGTCGCAAGCGCGAGCTCCTCACCGGTGACGTCCCGAGCCCCGCGAACCCGCCCTCGGCGTGCCGCTTCCACACCCGCTGCCCGAAGGCGCAAGAGATCTGCTCGCAGGATGAGCCACCGCTCGAGGACAAGGGAGCCGGAACCGTGGCGGCCTGCCATTACCCGCTCACCCGCGAAGAGGCGGACAGCCGGCTGCCGGCGGCTCTGACGGCCGTCGAGGCCAACCGGTAAGCGCGGCGGGAGCCGCCTGAGCTGCCTGCGCTAGCGGCCATCCGCCCCGCCGCCGCGGCCGATGACGGGACATTGGTGGCGATCGACGACGCGACGTGGTCGGGCCTGAGCACCCCGGCGGCGAGGTGGACGCCGGGGCGCCGGTTCTTCAAGCCCGACGCAGATCCCGGCGACGTCCTGGTTGCGGAGGTGGCCGGCGTCGTGGCCGGGTACGTGAAGCTCGGAACCCCCTCCCCGCTGGCCTCGGGTAGCCACGTGCTCGAGATCCAAGCGCTCGCGGTGGCGCCCGCCCAGCAACGTCGGGGGGTCGGACGTGATCTGCTCGCCGCGGCAATCGAGGCTGCGACGGAGCGGGGTGCCCGGCGGCTGACGCTGCGGGTCCTGGCGACCAACGCCGCGGCGCGGCGGCTATACAGCTCGATGGGCTTCGAGGTCGAGGGGGTCCTGCGCGGGGAGTTCCTGATCGACGGGAGCTACGTTGACGACGTGCTCATGGCAGCTCGCGTCGGCGATCGACCCAACCGGGCTCTCTAGTCTAGTCCTCGTCTTCGTCGTCCTCGTCGTCTTCGACATACAGCGACTCCCGGGCGAGCTCGTCACCCCGCTTGGAGAACAGCTTGACCTCGAGGTAGTCGCCGCGAAAGTTATCCGGAGCGATCAGGGTGAAGCGCTCGTCGAGGACGTCACACTGGTCGACGGCGAGGTTGGCGAGCTCAGCGGTGACGCAGATCCCGCCGGGGATCAGCGGGACGCCCCAGACGAGCGTCATGTCCGCTGACTTCCCCGGCGCTCCGCGCCAGATGCCGATGACCTCGTCGTTGAGGTCGAGCTTCCAGTCGGGGTTCGCCTCGGCGAGCTCGGCGGTGAAGTCCGCGTGGGCTTCGAAGTCGCTCGGGCCACCGGCTCCCTCGGTAAAGGAGACGTAGCCGAACAGCTCGTAGTCCTCGTCCGTCCTCGCCACGGCGGGGACGTAGGTGCGCCCGGCGTAGGTGCGGTCAGGGAACCAGGCGATCTCGTCCGGTTCGCCGACCTCAACGCCCTCGGTGTCGATCGTCCTGCAGGCGGCGATGAAATGCTCGCGCAACGTGTCCGCCCAGCGGCCGTAGGGGAGCGTCTCCTGGGGAGGCTCGGCGGCGAAGCTTATGACAAAGCGATCGGTCGGGGGCATTTCGGTTTCTGAGCATAGGGCTCCGCCGCCTTCAACGCCGCTCGGGGCGATTAGTCTCCTCCGATGGCGCGGAACCGCATCTATGCTCGAGCCCGTGGCCCCCTGGGACGCGTCGCAGAGCCGTTCGCCGGTCGCGCCCGGGAGCGCCGCGTCGCGGTGTTCCTGCGCACACTGTCGGTCGATCGCGAAACCCGCATCCTCGACGTCGGATGCGGCGGTTTCGGGCTGCGCGCGCTACTCCCGGGGTTCGACATCACGGGCGTCGACATCGTCGAGCGTCCCGAGTATCCGGGACCGTTCGTGCGCGCCGACGCGACCCGGCCCCTGCCGTTCGCCGATCACGAGTTTGACATCGGCTACGCAAACAGCGTGATCGAGCACATCTCGCCCGCGCGTCGTCCGCCCTTCGCGAGTGAGCTTCGCCGCGTCGCGCGGGGGTGGTACGTCCAGACACCGGCGGTGGGATTCCCGATCGAGCCCCATGCGCTGCTGCCGGCCGCTCATTGGCTCCCCCCCGCGCTCCGCCGTCGCTACTGGCGGCTGGGCGCCGGCGGGGATCCGGACGAGGTCAAGCTCCTACGCCGTCGGGAGCTGGAGATCCTGTTCGGTCCGGCCGTCGCCGAGCGCTTCGGCCCGCTGACGAAGAGCTGGATCAGCATGCGGGCGCCGTGAAGGCCGCGCCGCGCGGCGCTTAGAACGCGCCGCGACGCGAGAGCACGGCGGGAATCGTCTTCAGCATGATCACCATGTCGAGCAACACAGACCAACGCTCGAGATAGAGGAAGTCGAGCCGGACGAGATCGTCGAAGTCGAGCTCCGAGCGGCCCGAAACCTGCCACAGTCCGGTGATGCCCGGCAGTACGAGGTAGCGCTTCTTGTGCCACTCCTCGAGACGCTCGAAGTCGCGCATCGGCAGCGGTCGAGGGCCGACCAGCGACATCTCCCCACGGATCACGTTGACGAGCTGGGGTAGCTCGTCGAGCGAGAAGCGGCGCAGAAACCGCCCGACCGGCGTGAGCCGCGGATCGTGGCGGATCTTGAACAGGGCCCCCGAGGCCTCGTTGAGGGACTCGACGTCCGCCTGGTCGGCGTGCTCGCGCATCGTCCGGAACTTGAAGCAGCGAAACGGCCTCCCCGCCATTCCCGGTCTGGCCGAGCGGTAGATGACGGGACCCCGTGAGCTCAACTTGACGGCGACGGCGATCGCCAGGAGAACCGGCGAGAGCACGACGAGCAGGACGATCGAGAGCACGAGGTCGAACGTGCGCTTGACCGCGTAGTCGATTCCCTCGAACACGGGCGGGCGCAGCGTGAACAGGGGCACCGACTCGCCCGGGACGAACTCCGCGCGCTTGAACAGGATCTCCATCGTCGATGGTGCGATGTGGACGCTCACGCCGCGCTGGTGACACTGGTCGACGAGCTCGACCGCCTGATCCTGGGGGAAGTCTGGGTCGGCGATGATCACCTCCTGAACGCGCTCGCGCGCGAGCACCTGCGGGAGCTCGGCGAGCTGGCCCAGCGAGCGAAGCCCGTTCTGAGGCCGGGGCGTGAGCGAGATGTAGCCGACGACGTCCACCGGCGTGTGCGAGCGCCCTGCGAGCGCGTGGGCGACCGCCTCGATGTGCTTGCCCGATCCCACGAGCACTGCGCGACGGCGGCAGCCCGCCTGCTCGAGCAGCCTGCCGGTCACCAGCGTGTGCAGGTAGCGCAGCGTGGCGATGTAGACGACGCCGAAGAACAACGAGCCGTAGAAGAGGAAATAGCTCGAGAAGTGCTCGCCGTTGGCCAGGGCGAACACGAGCGCGATTACCGCCGCCTGGAACAGCGCTGTCGCGATCGCCGCGAGGCCGGGGCGGCGCGGGCGGTCGGCGTAGAGGTCGGCACGCGCGAACATCAGCACGGTCACGAGGTAGGCGAAGGCGATCCATCGTCGCGTCTCGTCCCACCCGACGGTGAGGTTGAAGCTGTCGGCCAGAGCGAGCTTGACCATCAACGCCGTCAACAGCGCCCCCACGACCCCGACGTAGTCGATTGCGAGCAGCGAGACCACGCGGGCGACCCGGCGCAGCGTCTCGAGTCGCAACACGAACGACATGGCGGGCGGACGCTTGCGTCGGACGTCCCGGTCGGGCAGCATCGGCGGCGAGAAGCTATCGGCGGGACGGTTCGTCGTCTTTGGCATAACTTCTTGCTGCTCGATGATCAAGCCGCCTTCACGCGGTGTTCATATGTCGCTACGACTGAAACGGTATCGTGGCTCCGAAGTTACGCGGAACGTGGTGGTTCCCGTGCGGGCACTAACGGGTTGCTAACGGGTCGCGTCGACGAGCGCGTCAGGGCCGGACAGCTCGATCGTTCGCTCGAGTCCCTCGCGCAGGTCGATGGTCGGCTCCCAGCGGAGGATCTCGCGGGCGAGCGAGATGTCAGGCTGGCGAACCTGCGGATCGTCGGTCGGGAGGGCCTCGAAGATGATCTCGGAGCGAGAGCCGGTGACTTCGAGCACCGTCTGAGCGAGTTCGAGTAGCGTGAACTCGTTCGGGTTGCCGACGTTGACGGGATCGTGGTGGCCGGATTCCGCGAGCGCGATGATCCCGCGGATGAGGTCGTCGACGTAACAGAACGAACGGGTCTGCGAGCCGTCGCCGAAGACGGTGATCGGTCGGTCCTGGAGCGCCTGGCGCAGGAAGGTGGGAATTGCCCGGCCGTCGTGGGGGCGCATTCGAGGGCCGTACGTGTTGAAGATCCGCACGATCGCGGTGTCAACGCCCTGCTGTCGGTGATAGGCCATCGTCAGCGCCTCGGCGTACCGCTTGGCCTCGTCGTAGACGCCCCGCGGGCCGATCGGGTTGACGTGGCCCCAATAGCTCTCCGGCTGAGGATGGACCTGTGGGTCTCCGTAGACCTCGCTGGTCGACGCGGTGAGGAAGCGCGCACGGTGTTTCTTCGCCAGTCCGAGCGTGTGATGGGTGCCGTATGACCCGACCTTGAGCGTGTGCAGGGGCAGTCGCAGATAGTCGATCGGCGAGGCGGGCGAGGCGAGGTGGTAGACGTAGTCGATCGGCTCCTCGACGAAGTACGGCTCGATGATGTCGAGGGTGAGATTGATGAACGCGTCGCTGCGGATGTGCTCGATGTTCGCCAGCGAGCCCGTCTCGAAGTTATCGACGCAGATGACGCGATGGCCCCGGCTAAGCAACTCATCGCACAGATGCGAGCCAAGGAAGCCAGCACCACCGGTCACGAGGCAGGTGGACATTTCATGCAATCTAGCGGTCCCAGGTGGCGAGCGGCCGGATGGGTCGGTGCATCTCTAGCATCCGTTGCCCCGAGAGCAGAGGAGGAGCGATGGCCGCAGCACGGTTCGTGGAACGCCTGAACGAGCAGATCGCCCAAGAGCTGGCAGCGTCCCAGCAGTACATCGCCAACGCCGTCTACTTCGACTCCGAGACGCTCCCGCGCCTGGCCGCATTCTTCTACGCGCAGGCGGTCGAGGAGCGCAACCACGCGATGATGATGGTCCGCTACCTGCTCGACGCGGACGCATCGGTCACGATCCCCGGCGTGGTCGCGCCCGAGTCGCAGTTCGCCGACATCGTCGCCCCGGTCGCGCTGGCGCTCGAGCAGGAGAAGCGCGTGAGCGACCAGATCGCGGGTCTGATGGCGGTGGCCCGCGAGCAGGAGGACTACCTGAGTGAGCAGTTCGTCCAGTGGTTCCTGAAGGAGCAGGTCGAGGAAGTCTCGACGATGTCCGCGCTGCTCACGGTGATCGAGCGCTCGAGTGACACCCCGATGTCGGTGGAGGACTACCTCGTGCGCGAGCACGGCGGCGCCGAGTCCGCCGACCCGACCGCGCCGCCGGCCGCGGGCGGGGCGCTGTGAGCAGCGGGCCCGCGGCCGATCGCTACTCGGACGAGCTCCGTTTACTGGCAAGCGGGATCTGGGAGGCGCAGCACGCGCACCCGTTCGTGCGAGGGATCGGCGACGGCACGCTCGATGCTGAGCGCTTCCGTCACTACGTGCGCCAGGACTACCTGTACCTGACCGAGTATGCGCGGCTGCTCTCGCTCGCCTGTGCGCGGGCTCCGCAGCTCGCGTGGATGCGCCGATTCGCCGAGCTCGCCGGTTCGATCCTCGGCAGCGAGATGGACATGCACCGCGAGTTCGCCGCGACGTGGGGGATCGGCGCCGAGGCGCTCGAACACGAGCGCGCCACCGCGACCACGCGCGCGTACACCGACTTCCTGCTGCGAACCGCGGCGCTGGGTGATTTCTCCGAGCTCGTATCGGCCCTGCTCCCGTGCATGTGGGGATACGCGGAGGTCGGTCGGGCCCTCGCTCCCCGGGCCGGGGGCAACCCCTACGGCGCGTGGATCGAGATGTACGCAAGCCCGGAGTTCGCGGCCCAGTCCGGCTGGTGCCGTGCCCTCACCGACGAGCTGGCGAACCAGCTCGATGGCTCAGGTCGAGCTCGGATGCTCGAGGCGTTCCTCCAGTCGAGTAGGCACGAGCTGGCGTTCTGGGATATGGCCTGGCGCCTCGAGGGGCCCGCATGAGCTGAGGGCCGCGACGGCCCTCACGTCACGGCCCGGGTGAGGTACCGGGCAGAGGGTCGTGACAGGCCTCACGTCACGGTCGGGGTGAGGTACCGCGCACCCATTGACCGGACTCCTTCTTCCAGATCGGCGCATGCGCCTTCACCCGGTCGATGATCTCGCGGGCCCCGGCGAACGCCTCACCACGGTGTGGTGCCGACACCGCGACCGCGACCGACGGCTCGGAGAGCGGGACGATGCCGGTCCGGTGCTCCACCGCCGCCGCGCACAGGCCGTGGCGGGCGAGCGCCTCGACGACGATCTCGCTCATCTGACGCTCTGCCATCTCCGCGTACGCCTCGTACTCGAGGAGCTCGACCTCACGCGTCACGCCGAGAAAGGTGACGACGGCGCCGGCGCGGGGGTCGCGAACAAGGTCGAGCAGGGGATCAGCGCGAGCTCGTCCCCGGCGCCCAGGTACGCGTCCTCGTCCGCGTACTCTCGGTTGACTGCCATCACCACCGGCACGCCCGTGGTGATCGTTCCGAGCAGCTCGAGCGCGTCGCGGACGCGTGCCCGCTCGGGAAGGTCGAGCTCGAGCTCCCCGATACCGGCTCGCTCACGCAGGATGGCGAAAAGACGGACGCGCACATGCATTCTCAGAAGGCTACGCGAGCGGTGAGCGTGCGCCGTGATCCAGTGGACTCGGCCGGGATACCCGGCAGGCACGCGAGACGATGGTGGCCCGTCGGCAACGCTAACCTCTCTCCTCGCATGGCGACCACTCCCGAGCACCGGACCGTCGCTCCGATCACGGGACCCGACGACGAGCACCGGTTCACCGACTCGGGAATCGAGATCGCCCCGCTCTACACCGAGCGGGACCTGCCCGACCCGCTCCAGCTGGGCGAACCAGGCGAGTACCCGTACACCCGTGGTGTCCACAGCGAGATGTACCGCAAGCAGCTGTGGACGATGCGCCAGTACGCGGGGTATGCGAGCGCCAAGGAGTCCAACGAGCGTTACCGATACCTGCTCGCGAACGGCTCCACCGGGCTGTCGATGGCGTTCGACCTCCCGACGCAGCTCGGGCTCGACTCTGACCACCCGCGATGCCTCGGCGAGGTGGGGCGCACCGGCGTCGCGATCGACACGATCGACGACATGCGAACGGCATTCGACGGGATCCCGCTCGACAAGGTCTCGACCTCGATGACGATCAACGCCCCCGCCGCGGTGCTGCTGCTCCTCTACGAGCTCGTGGGCGAGGAGCAGGGCGTCCCGTCCCACGCGCTCCGGGGTACAACGCAGAACGACATCTTGAAGGAGTACATGGCGCGGGGGAACTTCATCTACCCGCCCGAGGGCGCGATCCGGCTCACCACTGACCTGTTCGCGTACTGCCGGGAGCACGTGCCGAGCTGGAACACGATCTCGATTTCTGGTTACCACTTCCGCGAGAAGGGGTGCTCTGCGGTGCAGGAGGTGGCGTTCACGCTCGCGAACGGCGTCGCCTACGTGCAGGCAGCGCTCGACGCCGGACTGGAGGTCGACGAGTTCGCTCCCCGCCTCGCCTTCTTCTTCAACGGACACAACAACGTCTTTCAGGAGATCGCGAAGTTCCGCGCGGCTCGCCGGATGTGGGCGAAGATCATGCGCGAGCGCTTCGGCGCCCGGGACGAGCGCTCGTGGCGGCTTCGCTTCCATACTCAGACCGGCGGCGTGACGCTCACCGCGCAGCAGCCGCAGAACAACATCGTCCGCGTCGCCTTACAGGGATTTGCCGCCGTCTGTGGCGGCACGCAGTCGCTGCACACGAACGGGTTCGACGAGGCGCTCGCGCTGCCCACCGAGCGCGCAGCCAAGATCGCGCTGCGCACGCAACAGATCATCGCCCACGAATCGGGTGCCGCGGACACCGTCGATCCGTTCGCCGGCTCGTACTTCATCGAGGCGCTGACCGACGAGCTCGAGACCCGTGCCCTCGAGCTGATCGCCAAGGTCGACGAGCTCGGAGGCTCGGTCCACGCGATCGATTTCATCAAGAACGAGATCGAGGAGTCGGCCTTCGGCTACCACGAGCGCTACCGGACGGGGCAGGACATCGTCGTCGGTGTCAACCGCTACGTCGAGGACACCCCCGAGGTCCAGGAC
>Ga0302307_10002314_pt1 | contig 11622 bp, 10 predicted proteins | sample III_Palsa_E3_2_FD_200530 | JGI IMG/M metagenome (GOLD analysis project Ga0302307, IMG submission 200530) | Peat permafrost microbial communities from Stordalen Mire near Abisko, Sweden - III_Palsa_E3_2 | ecosystem: Environmental > Terrestrial > Soil > Palsa > Peat permafrost | place: Sweden... | reverse complement strand
GGTCTTACTGGAGCGACAGGTGCCACCGGGTCTACCGGAGGGACGGGACTGACTGGAGCGACCGGAAATACTGGATCGACAGGGTCTACGGGTGCGACAGGTGCGACCGGGTCAACAGGAGGAACGGGTCTGACAGGAGCGACCGGAAGTACTGGAGCGACGGGAAGCACGGGAAGCACAGGGTCTACGGGGGTTACGGGTGCGACAGGAAGCACGGGATCCACGGGTTCGACTGGAGTGACGGGGGCTGGGAATACTGGTGCGACGGGATCGACTGGTTTGACCGGAGCGACCGGGCTGACAGGGGCTACAGGGCAGACTGGGGCCACCGGGGCCACGGGATCGACCGGGCAGACGGGCAGCACTGGGGCCACGGGCATGACGGGGTCGTCGATCATCGTGCTGAGCGCCTACATCAATTCCGAAACCCTCGGCGGAAATCCTGGCTTGGTCGCCATCGCCTATGCTGGAGTTCAGGTTTGTTTTTCTCTTCGAATTCTCTGCGTCCGTAAAGATCTCAACTCTATATCCATTTCAAAAGCAACCGACAGTGATTTCAGTTGGAACCACAACCAATGTGGCCGCACTTCCCGCGACTATCACGCCGACTGCATCAAATGACTTATTCAGTTCTGCGATGGTCTTTCCTGCCACTGGCCACGTGATCAGTTGCACGGCCACAATCTACACTTTTGCCGCCGACCTTGGGAGTGGCACCCTGACTCCGTTGATCTCCATTTACACTCAGGCAGCCGGCACCAACGGACAGAGCACGGGCGTGTTCACCGCTTCAGGGATTGGCAATCAAGTTGCGGCAGGTCTGACGGAGCCCTCCGTCCAAGCATCAACCACCACGACAGTGCCATCATCAGGATCAGTCGCGGTGAACCTCGGGGACCGTTACGTGTTCATATTTCAGAACAATGACTGGGGCTCCGTTCTCGCAGTGTCGATTACCGCGATCATGAGCGTACCCTAATAAATTAAGAGAAAACGATCCAACATTTCCGCCCTTCCCCTCCACTCCTCTTCCTGGCTACTCACTGAGTCCGAAGAAGATGATGCCACCTTAGGTAGGCAATTGGATAAAAAATGATCTTAGTCCGAAAAAGCTCCTGCTGCTCCGCAGGGGAGACACCTTATTTCCGCCAGACATTGCGCAGGTATGTCTCCGACTGGGAGCTCACGCAAACGGCAGTGGCAGGCACGGGATGCTTGAAAACGAATGAAAGAATTGTACTCGTTTCCTGATAAGAAGATTCATTTCATCCTGGGTGAGAATGGCCGCGATTTATCTCGCGAATTCAACGACCGGCGGGACCATCCCGGCCTTTGACTCGGCGCGCAATCAGGGGTTCCTCCTCCAAAACGGCGCAATCAGACCGTATACCGCTCCTTCCGCCCTCATTGCAGACACAACCACACCGCTCAACGGATTGCTGACCTGTCCCTCCACTGACACCTCGCTCACAAACTTCGAGATCTCGCTCTATGCGGTGCAGAATAACGCCGGGGTCACTGCTACCGTCTCCGTCGATCTTTGGGCCTTCCCACTTTCACTGGTGGGGAACGTTGGGTCCTATTCATTCCCTACACTCCCCTCCGGCACCATCTCCCTCACGGTCCCTGCTGGCTTCTCCCCTGTGATCTATGGCAACACGACATTATCATTGACAGTGGCCACCGGCACAGGTCTGGCAGTCTCCGTCCAGACCAACACCTCGTCAACCCTCGGCATCGTGACAATGGCACGATATATATCTCTTGTCTCAGGCTCGATTGCGGGAGCAACAGGGGTGACTGGGTTAACCGGACTCACAGGCCAGACGGGGACCACAGGAAACACTGGGAGCACTGGGGCGACCGGGCAGACCGGTGCCACGGGACAGACGGGAGCCACTGGCCAGACCGGGCAGACGGGGAACACTGGGTCGACGGGTGTGACCGGGGCTGGGGGTCTTAGCGCTATCGTTCCGTTCAATACGGTCGGAGTCTCCCTCAGTCTGCTTGGAGGCACCTATTTCACACTGGGATTTGGCCCTACATCGCAGCCATCTGCGGCGACGCCCCCTGCTTCTTCCATCTTCTGGAGGGCCCCTAGGGCAGGGAGTCTGACTAATCTGCGCATGCTAGCGCAGGTGCCGGCCATCACCGGCACTGGGTCGATCACCTTCACGGCCACCATTTGGGTCAGCCGATCCCCCACCGATGGGGTGGTAAATACCGGGAGTCCGACGTGGAGCAAGCCATCGGGGACCCTGACCTGCTCTGCCACCTCGACCATCGCACTCCTCTCAAATACCTACATCGGTTTCTCGGATTTGACGGACCTCGTCATCCTCTTCACCGGTGATCTTGTCCTGCTCAACTTCGAAGCGTCTTCCACGATCTCACTGTCACTGGCACTCACTGTCTCCGGGGGCGTGATGTTCAATTAAGCCTTGTCGAGAGTCCCCCAGCAATTCTCTCGCTGGGATGTAAAGGGGGGGATGGGGAAGATATGAGTCTCGTTTACCTAGCCAACAACGTGTCGCCGGGGATCATTGCGGCCTTTGACCAGCCCCTTCCGCTAAGTTTTGTCACGGAAAATGGTTCTTTCAAAGATTACGCAAGCACCACCGCGCTGGTTGCCGATTCCACCACGCCACAGAACACCATCCTCACCGTCGCCAAATCAGACCCAACACTTTCATCTTTTGAGGTCTCCCTTTACTCCGTGACCAACACCGCAGCCATATCAGCCACTGTCGTGGTCAGTTTGTGGGTGTGCGCGCTGTCATTGGTGGGTAATCAAGGGACGTATGCACCACCCGGAGCACCGCTAGCCACTATTACGCTTACGGTTCCTTCAGGTTTCAGCGCGGTGATTTATGGCAACGCCAGCGCGAGCGCCGTTTTGGGACCTGGTTCCGGGATGGCGATCTCCCTGGAGATCACGAACATTGCATCGACGGTCGGGACGGTGTCCTGCGCAAGATACCTGGCCCTGGGCAACGGATCCGTGCTTGGGGTTACAGGCATGACGGGTGTCACCGGAAACACCGGGCCGACTGGCACCACCGGCCTGAGCGGCGTCACCGGGAGCACGGGCGTCACCGGCCTGACAGGGTTTACTGGTGCCACAGGACAGACGGGAGAAGTGGGACTGACCGGGCAAACCGGGGCCACAGGAGTGACGGGACCCAATGCGCCGGGTCAGGCCATACCATTTAATGTTGTTCAGATTTCGCTGTCCCTGCTGGGCGGCGCCTATGAAACAGTAACCTCCTTCTCCCGCTTCTTCCCCCAGTAGACCTCGCTAATCTATTTTTACGCTGGATATTAGTTGGGCTTCGGGCCGACCTCACAGACCTCCGCCGCCGCGCCGCCGGGCGCCAGTGTCTATTTTCGCTGCCCTCGCGGAGGAACCCTGAGTAACCTCCGCATGATCATCCAGATCCCCACAGTCCTCACCGTCGGGGCGATAACCGTCCACGCGACCATTTTCACCTTCCCCAGCCCAGTCGACGGGACCCCGGTGGCAGGGAGCCCTGCCTTCGTGGCCTCGGCGCTTGTGGCGAGCACAACAGCGACCCCGACATTGCTGAACGCAGTGTACGTAAGTTTTTCGGATTTAACCCACCAAGTGGCGGTGAATAGCGGTGACCTGGTACTGCTCAACGTGGAGGTGAGCGCGCTGATTTCGCTCTCCCTCAGTGTCACAATCAGCGGCGCAGTTTTATTCGTATAACGAGACTACATGTGTGAGTTCATTTTTTGACGGGAAGCAAGTTGATGGAATGAAGTTGAAACCACACAAATCATGTGAGAAGAAGACCCGCTGAGATTGAGATGGGTGATGTACTGGGTGTGTCAGGGGCCGTGATAGACAACATGAGGCAGATCAGATCTCCGGCTAACACGCTCAGGGTATCGCTGAGGTCTGAAAAGCCGCTGTAGTGTGTGGTAGAAGTCTGGGGGCCAGCGAGCGTGATGCCACAGGCTATGCCGCTCGCGGCAAAAATCGGCGCAGTGGTGGTGTCGCCCTCGATGGGAGTCGCGGAGTACACCACGGCGTTGTAATCCACGTCCCCATCCGAGACAACGGTAGGGGTGGTGACGAACAGTCGCAGACTGCTCAGTGTTCCGGATCGCGAGGCCCTCCACACGCAGCACCCGCCTGCCCCTGGGATGGCCGTGGCGGAGATTAAGGCGGTGCCCCCAAATCCGAGGGATGCATACGCGGTCCCGCCTGGAATAAGATCCGCTGCCTGGAGCACACCCGAGTAAGTGACCGCAGTCCCCAGACTGGATCCTGTTGCCCCCGTTGCCCCATCTTGGCCATTTGAACCAGTTGGACCAGTTTGTCCAATTCCACCGATTTCCCCGGTGGGACCTCCGGCGCCGTCGGTTCCTGTAGCCCCAGTTGGTGCGGAAGGACCTGAAACCAGACCGAGGTAGCGCGCGCTGAACATTGTACCGGACGTGGAAGGCACATCTGTCACCTGCAGCGACACCGCCAGTCCGGAACCCTGCGAAATGGTCGCCTCCAATGCAGCCGAGCCATAGATCACCAGGCTGTGTCCTGGGGGAACGGTGAGAGAAATGGTGGCGAGGGGTGATGTGGGAGCCGTGTACATCCCAAGATTTCCATCGACGCCGAGCGTGAACTCCCACAGAGCAGCCTCGATCGTGGCGTCTGTGGCGGCGTTATTGTGGACTCCGTACAGGCTGACCTCAAGATTGCTGACGACCTGGCTGGTTTGCACGCAGGTGACGATGGTGTTTAGGGCTGTGCTGTCGTCTCCAATGAGCATGTTGGGATCTGTGGCGGGCTTGTAAATCCCTCCCTGCGTCAGGAAACTTAGGGGATTGGGGAGATCGTAATTGGCGACATGACCTGCTATTCCGGTATTGAAGAACACCACTTGGGCCATCCCCAGGCTCACTTTGAGATCAGTCGATAAGAACAAGACTTAAACGGGCGGACTCAAATTTGAAAAACAGCAGGGACGGCTCTATTTCTATGTGAGGCCGGTGGGCAAGGACAATGGTACTCAGTTAGAAATCTGACCAATCCGAGATATCATCCTTTTTGGTGTGCCTTCAAAGTATGCTTGCCTTGGGTATTACTCTTTCCACAGCGGCTGACTAGACGATCGCAGGCGGTTTTCCGTGCGACCAAAACAAAATTGAAAATTATGACATATATTTTCCAAAGCCTTCGATTCCTCCTCCTTATTCCACAAAGTCCAAGCCTTTGATGCCACCCTTAAAGCATAAAGTGGGGAAAGGCGAGAGTTATCCACTTGCGAACGTACCCGCCGAGCACACCGTTTACATATTGCAAGGCTGCAGCACCGCGGTTTTCCACAATTCGTTGAAGCCATGCCGCCCGAAAGGAGAGAGGGGCTTTAGGCTTCCATGCCGTAGAGAGCGGCTTGGTGCCGAGTGGCGGGCATGCCATTACTGCTTTCCCCTCGGCACACCCTTCGATGTCAGGCCTTTCGATGAAACAGGGCTTGATGTCAGGCCCGTCTTCCAGACGCTTCAGATGAACGCGAAGACGCATCACTACAAACCTGCCTGCACAGGAAGCGACAACATCCCCCGCTTACCCCGACACTGTGTCTCCACGCGACCATGCGACTCCTGCATGCCACTCCCAGAATTTACTTCTGAAAGCGTCGGCTACTTCTTCCCCTCGAATGTTCGCAGTGTTTTCCATCCCGCACCCGCTGGCGTCTGTGGCCGCTTCCAGGGGACACCATGTTACTACGGTGAGCTACCGGCAGGGACCATTGTCTGCCGCTCATGTTGTGGCAAAATTAACGAGCATCCCCCCAAAGTTGCCGATGACCGCGACTTAACGCTGGTCTTCCGTGCTCCGTCTACCACCGACACCTTCCACCGAAGCGTCACGTGCAAGACATTTCAGACGACTGTTCCGATCGCTGTCCATAAGTATCTCGTGGAAAAGGTTTTCAGCCCCTGCTGCGACTGCGGGCTCGACAGTGATGTCCGCCTTGAGAAGGTGATTGCCGCCCGAGCGAATACATACTCCAAGGCGAAGAGGGGGCTGGCTGAGGATCTCCACCGCCATGCGGTGCAAGCCTTGAAGAACATAGAGGAGAGAAATTTCCAATTGGCTAAGATTGTCCTCCGGGGCGGTATAAGCAGATACAAGTTCAAGGAGCTCGACATCACCTTACAAAAGGCTGAAGAAACATTGCGACTGCCATGCGTTTACTGTGGAGAAGATCGCTCCCAGACCGTCGTGAGCCTCGACCGCTTCGTCAACACCGATGGATACATTCCCGGCAACGTCGTTTGCGCCTGCCTGAAGCACAATACGATGAAGTGGGACCTTTCGGCTGCAAGCTTTATCAAGGGATGCAACAACGTCGCGAACTTTGCGAAAGACGCAAATATCGAGTCCTGTGACTACGACATCGCGTACAAACAGAAGAAAGGGCTCGACGTGAAAACCTGGCGCTTGTCTTTCCGGAGGACTGGATACGGCTGGAAAAAGGGAAATCTTACCGATGACGCATACGAGCGCCTCACCAAGGAGAGTTGCCATTATTGTGGAAAGCCTAGCGTCGGAAAGATGATAAATGGCGTTGACCGCAAGGACGCCAGTGGTCGCTATGACGTTGGAAACGTAGTTCCTTGCTGCCCGGTATGGAGATTCTCTCAATCTCAAATAATTCGCTCCGTTAATGATATTTACTGCCATAGATTTGCAACACAATGAAGAGAAAATTGGGCCCCGATGAGTTCATTCTTCTCTGCAAAAGGGTCGGCGCACACAATCCTAACGCACATACAATTTCGCAGAAATTGGCGAAGGAACCGAAATGAGATAAATTCGAGTGGCCTTATTTATTGTTATTTTGTTTCATCAAGAAAGACAAAACAAGAGACACCAACAATCATCACACAATCAAAGATGCCCTGGCAGCCTTCGCAGCGGCAGCGGCATAAGCACCGGTGCCAGGACGACGACGGTCTGCCTCAAGCTTGGCATTCCTGGCAGCAATCTGAGCAGGAGTCCTCACGCGGTCTCTGACGTCGAAAGTCACATCGGAAGTAGAACGCTTGGAAATAGTATCAGGAACAGAGGGGTATCTCTCCTCGTTGACAGCGCTGCAGGCTTCCTCACCACCGAGGTAACCGGTGTACCCAGCACGTGTGTTAAGATAAGGCAACCCCACAAGGACCGAATTATAGCTCTTGACATTATATTCCACACCTAGAGAGAGGAGAAGTCAGCCTCAATATGCGACAAAAAGTGAAAGTCTACAAACCTTTCAGAATCAGGAGTTCCTGGGTGCCGAAGGGAATGATATCATCACAGTCGGCGAAAGCGGAAGGTTCAGTGTAGCAACTAAGATACAATATTTAGCAGTAAGTCCAAGAGAAGTCAAAACGCACGATGCAAACCTGAGCAGAACGGCAAACAGAAGATTGTTTTGAACTGCAGCGTAGCCATCACATGATCCTGGCACAGTGCTGTAGCAAAAATAGTCGTAAAAGGCGGCCTCGTACTCGGCGAGAGTAATATTACGGGGGACGAGGGGGTAGGCAGCAGCGGAAGGGATGGCAACTGCAGGGCCGAGGGTTCCCTGAAGGAATGGATCCTGATAACGCGCAAAAATCTGAGTGTTAACCCAGTGGACCATCTGCTGACTGTTGGTAACAGCCTGAGCTATCGCAGCCGGGTTGTTGGTGTCGACAACGAAAGCCAGACCAGCGGATTCGGCAGCCAAAAAATCACCATGCCAAACAGCACAGTGAGAAACAGAACTCAACGCTCTGGTCGTGCAAACTAAGTAACGGTCACCGGAAGCAAAACGACAAATTTGTGACTCCGTCAGCCAGATTCCGGATTGCCCACGATCGGCGATGATGGATTGTACCGACAACACATAGAATGTGTTCTTGAAATCAATCCCATTCTATCACAATGATAACGTTAGAACCAATCGAAGGAAAGAGAGATAAAATATATTACGTAGAGCCATCCAGCCGCAGGGTAGTAGTCGCCGGGAGGGAACTGGGCGGCGGTGAGTCCTAGAAAGCAGAGGGCAAGGATCGACAACACAGAACGCATGCTTCAAGAGGTAATCCGTTGAAAATAAGAAACAAAGTGGCTGAAAGAGGAGTTGTTGCAATTGACCGAGATACCACAGCAAAACCACCCGCTGTTTATACTTTTGGCCGCAAAATGCCATCATCTACATCATCTCGAGTATCGTGATCCCATCTCATTTCCGCGTAATTAGATCATAAATATCGCAATTTCCGATCAACAGCATCAAGATACCGCGACGCAAACCTTCCAAATATGGGGAAAACAAAAATCATCCAATCGATCTCTTCGTCATCGAGATCATCAAATCGTAGCGGCGATCTTGGCAAAGGCTTTCTCCGAGTCAACAGACAGGACCCCATAATCGGCACTGCCGTAGACGCGATTGCAGATGACCATCTGGAGCTCCATCGGCAAACGTATCATCACCGCGAAGAAGCGACCTACTGGAAGACAGCATCCAGGGCCAAGTATCAGAAATCCATCGCAGAGGTAGATGATCAGGGCGAAGAGGCTGGCGACGTCCTCTGTCACGAAGCCGAGCTCTCGGCGGCAGCGGCGGATGCTTCTCACTTTATCGGCCTTGAAGTGCTGGAGGATAGTGAGAATTTCGTACTGGTCGCGCTGGATGCAGACATCAAACGCGTTGCAGGGCTCGCCAAAGGAGAAAATATCCACCTTCTTCAAGACGTCGAGATCATGCCCCCGCAGGGCGATCAGCGTCTTGACCCACTTGATCTTGCCCAGCCTGCAGGCCACGATGAGCGGGTTGAAGACATGGCTGCAGTCATTGACGTCGACCTCCGGTCTCCGCAGCAGCAACTCCAGGCACTCAAGGGAGTCTCCAGAGGCGGCCTGCATTAGCGGGGAGCCCCAACTGCGAGGGCCCCCGATATTGGCGTTCACGTCAGGGTAGCCGAGCATGAGCCGCAGGGCCTTGGGTTTCTGGTGCATGACGGCCCAGTACAGGCCACTCCTCTGGTCAGGGGAGTTGATGACCAGCAAGCCCCGCGCACCATATGTGTCCATGAACTGCCTCACATGTGCAAGATTGTCGCCGGCGATGGCATCTGCGAGCCCAGCCCAAGCGGCGGGGCCGTCAATAATCGTGCGCGTTGAAATGTTTCCCATCGATACGATATGGGAGGATGATCGCAGAAAATGTCTCATAGATCAACCACTCCCCATTAGAATCTCAGAATACATTCCCCTTCGACGATTCGCAATAAATATGATTAAATATTGTTGAATATGATCGATATCTGGTTCAGAAATTGGAAGGGGATAATTGGGCGCACATTTCACGGAACACCATAGCAATGTCATTTCCTGCACCTGCTGGTCCGAAGGCTGAAATTGAGGCTGAATTTGAGGCAAAAGTTGAGGCTGTGACTGGCGATCTGGGCGGAGCGATCTGGCGGGCTGCAAGCCGCGGTGAAGCTCCCCAACTTGAGGAGCTCCTCTCTCGCCGTGATGTAAGGGTCACGGACCTCAATTTCATGCCGCCGCTTGACCCGGAGCCACCGCTGATCCGCGCCATCAGGGGGCCCTCCTCTTCTTGTGTGGCGCTGCTGCTGAGCGACCCGTTAGTGGAGGTGAACTGCCGGAGCCAATACAGCACGACCTCCCTGCACCTCTGCGTGCGGTATTCACCAGTGGCGGAGGTCCAGCGGGTCCTAAGGTTGCTCGCCGAGCACCCGATGATCGACATAAATGCTCTCGACCAGGAGAACACGACGATTCTCTGGAACGCCTGCTACAATGATTACCACGGGCACGTCCGCATGCTCCTTGCATGTGCGCGGGCGGGGGCGGTGGACACCAGGCTACGCTCCGCTTACATAATTGGGATTCCGCCGTCTGCCAGCCGGTGGCGCAAGAAGTCTGCGATTGAGGTGACCTCGGACCCCGGCATCCGGGCGCTGATCGCGGCCTACGAAGCGTGTCCTGTGACGACGAGGGCGCGCCTTCGGCAGGAATTCGGGTTCACTTTTGAGGACATCGCCGCCGAATTCGCGTGCGCGGTTCTGCTCTGCGATGGCTACGTCACGCTGCGAAAGGTGGCCGCCACGAGCGAGACCAGGTTCCTGCTCATCGTCACGAAACTCCCCATGGAACTCCAGATGATCATCTGTCACAGAAGATACGGAGCCGCCGGTCACACCATTCTCGCCCGGCACACTGAATCGGGGGTGAAGGTCATCCTCCGCAACATGCTCTTGGATCACTGATGTCTGAAACGAGATTTTGTGATTTTGTGATTTGTTGCATTCTTTGGCTGCTAGGTTCTGAAAAACGTTTTTCCAAGATTCCTTTCGTCTCACACGCATCCCCCTTCCCACCGGGTGACAAACACTGGACTAGATGTCGCCCCCGACGTTTGTGCCGTATGCCCTGCACTATCACAAGTTTGAGAACTGGCCTGCGGATGAGTCCCCTGCGGTTCTGGAACTGCCGCCGATCTGTCGTGCCCATTACTTCTTCGGGGCAGCCCTCATCACGGACGACCCTGCCGTTGTTGACGCGCCCACGATGCGGGTCGACATCGAGTGCTGGAGTCCACTCCCGGAGTCTGGATTCCAGGTCCGCGAGGCCGTCTGCTCGTATCCGCTGATGTCCCGGCCCAATGCTCACCTCAGGAGGACCGCAACGTACTGGATCGATCGCATGGAGCACAATCGGGGGCTGGACCTCAGCCTTGTGTCAGGCAGTGTGAAACTGACGATTTCCAACCAGCACAAATTCGGGCCCGGAGACTCGGTCTACACCCTCCACGGTGTGAGAGAAGAGGAGATTGAGGCCCACGAGAACCTGAGGAAGAGGGTGGATCACGTCAACGGGTGCCTGCTGCTTGATGACAAGCCGCCCGCGGAGCACGTGGAGGCTGTGGGCGCCTTTCTGCGGAGGATGAAGAACGTGTGCCGCGACGAGGCCGACCACTTTGGCCCTGCCTTTGGCTTCGAGGTCTTCCCCCGCAATCCTTGGCAATAAATCCGAGGGTACAGTCTTTGTCTCCTTTTCTCAAGGACTTTTAAAAGTATGCACCCTGGGGTGCAAGTTCTGGGAAGCGGCGATATCGTTTTCGATCTTCGAGGGCCTGGAACTTGGCGTAGATCAGATACAGGGCGATGATATCGCTCACACAGCCCATGCTCGCCGGCAGGGTGGCGGGGCCGGGGTTGTCGAGGTTGTCGCCGATGAAGCGCACGTGCGGGAGACATCGGGCACCGTTGGTGAAGAAGACGTGGCGGAGGGCGCTCTCCTCCGATAATGCGTAGTTCAGGTTGATGACCTCCGGAATTTGCTTCACTTCGCTGGCACCTGGGAGTCCGTAGAGCCTGGCGAGGCGAGCCACGTAGTCCGGCACAAGAACCTGCAAAATCTTGACGAACTCCGCATACGAGGCCCCAGTGCGCACATAGTCCATGAAGATGACGCGCTGATTCTCGGGGAGGAAGTCAGCCGGGGAGAGGTACGACTGGAGATAAACTTTGGCCGTGCCTGTCGCGTAGGTGGCGCTCAGGGAGGATATGGGAATCTGGAGGAAC
>Ga0302307_10002312_pt1 | contig 11627 bp, 13 predicted proteins | sample III_Palsa_E3_2_FD_200530 | JGI IMG/M metagenome (GOLD analysis project Ga0302307, IMG submission 200530) | Peat permafrost microbial communities from Stordalen Mire near Abisko, Sweden - III_Palsa_E3_2 | ecosystem: Environmental > Terrestrial > Soil > Palsa > Peat permafrost | place: Sweden... | reverse complement strand
TGCCAATGCCATGCTCGAACCGGAGTGGAAAGGGGATGTCGGCTCCATCATCATCATAGTCGCCACCGATGCACCCCTTCTGCCCGATCAATTGAAGCGCCTGGCGCGGCGTGCAACCATGGGACTTGCCCGCACCGGCTCTAGCTCAGGAAACTCCTCCGGCGACATTTTCCTCGCCTTCTCCACCGCCAATCGTGGCGCCAACAAAGAACCCGGACCAAATTCTGTCCTGACTGTTTCCAACGAGCGCATCAGTCCCTTATTTCAAGCCACCGTGGAAGCGACAGAAGAAGCGATCGTCAACGCCATGGTAGCCGCCCAAACCATGACCGGCGTGGACGGCCACACCATCCAGGCGTTGCCCCACGAGAAGCTAACAGAATTCATGAAGCGCTCACCTCAGGCTTTGCCCAGGTAGCTGATGCAACCAGCAGCCTTCGGTGTCCAAATGCATTCCGGCTGGGGAGTGCTGGTCGCCGTTTCCCTGGACCCCTTGGAGCTCTTAGCCCGCAGACGAATTGTCACCGCGGACCCGAAAATCCCCGGAGCCATTCAGCCCTATCACTTCGCTGCGCAACTCGAACAAGCGCAGCAAGAGAACCACCTCTCCCACTGCGCAGCTTCCTCATGTAGTCTGGCCGCCTCTGCGATCGGGGAGGTCATGAGCGAACTAACCCAACGCCACTACCGAATCTTAGGCGCTGCGGTTTTGTTCGCCGCAGGCCGCCCTCTGCCGGCGCTCGAAAAAATTCTCTCCGCCCATCCCCTCATTCACACCGCGGAAGGCGAATTCTTCCGCCAAACGGCAGCCGAAGCTTTCCATAGTTTACAAATTCCGGTTACCTCGATTCGAGAGCGAGAACTTGATGAGCGAGCAATAGCAGCGTTTGGAAACAAGGCAAGCCGCGTGCAGGCCACCATCTCTAGCCTCGGAGCCTCGGTAGGCCCACCCTGGACCAGGGATCACAAGACGGCTGCGCTTGCCGCTGCATTGATACTGACAGCCAGCGAAGAGAAGGTTCGCCGATGACCATCCTGACAGCCAACGCAGAGAGATCGTGGCCGGGTCTCGAAGTCTTTCCGGCCCTCCCCGAGCAACAGCCGATCCTCGCTAACCTGCTTGAGTTGTACATACACGACTTCAGCGAGTTTCGAAAGATGCAGGTTGGCCCAGACGGAAAATTCGGCTATCCGAATCTTCCGCTCTACTGGCATGAGCCGGACCGTCACCCGCTGCTTGTCAGGATGGATGGAGGACTCATAGGGTTCGCCCTGGTAAAGAGAGGTTCGGAAATCTCCGGCAGTGGATCCGTGTGGGATATGGCGGAGTTCTTTGTCCTTCGTGGCTACCGGGGTCGTGGAATTGGAACCGAAATCGCGCATGAAATCTGGAGGCAGTTTCCGGGGCCCTGGGAGGTTCGCGTCATGCAACCGAATCGTTCCGCTCAGAGGTTTTGGCAACGCGCCATCACCAGATTTAAGGGTAAGGTCACACATTCCAGGCGTGTCGAAAAAGCTGGTGAATCCTGGCGTCTATTCTCATTTGCCGCATAGTGGGTGTAAGTCAAGCCAGCGGACCATATACGAGAGACGAGATACGAGTGGGTGGCCCAGGTCTCGCTTTTTAGACCTGGGTTTACCGGTAGATGCTTTGCCGGCAGGCTTCGACACAATGCCGCGGGACAAGGCAGGCTAATCAATGACTGGTTCGCATCGCACCGGAAAATTCACCGACCGGGCGATAAAGCACTTGGCATGGGCCTCATGATGCAGTGACTGTATCTTATCCCGATCGCTGCCCGGCGCCACCCTGACCCTGGGCCGCAGAACCACCTCAACAAACTGTCCACCACCGTCAGCAGCCTCTTCCATTACGCCGACTGCTTCATCCACATAAGCCTCCACCACGACTCCGGCCTCCGCGCAAAGATGGAGATACCAAAGCTCGTGGCAGGCGGAGAGTGAGGCGACCAGAAGATCCTCCGGATTCCAGCAGGCGCGGTCGCCCCGAAACGCTGGATCCGACGAGCCGGCGATCCTCGGTTTTCCAGCAGCAGAAATCTCATAGGAACGTTGGTAATCCCGATAGCCGCTGGTTCCAGTGCCCTGATTCCCCGTCCATGTCACGGTCACCGTATAGGAGTGTTGTCGATCCATACCGCATTCTAGCGGAGGCGCGGCCTCATGGAACCTGTCCATGCGAAGACTCGCGTTAACCAAAGTATTTCTTGAGTGGTTCCCAATAGTGCGCGTTCCACCCCCATTCCAGGTGATCGAATTCGCCTTCAGGAAATCCTTTGTGCTCTAAAACCACCAGCGTTCCGGACCCCCTTGGTCTAAGCTCAAACTCAACAATCGAGTAAACGCCCGGATCCCAATGGGTGGGCCGCCACGCCTGCACGATCCGCTGGTTTGGGACCAACTCGACGTTTCTACCAACGATCTGTCCTCCGAACATGGAAAAGGCTCCGCCCGGTTTCGGATCGATCTCTGCCGGCGCCCCCGTGAATGCTTTGAACTGTTTTGCATCCAGAAGAACATCATAGATGTGCTGGGGATCCGACTTCAGATCGATCTCGTCATGCAGAGAGGTGCGCATCCGATTGGCGGGATTTGCCGGTTTCTCTTCCATGGTTTGCTGCGCCGCCTGCGCAAATGCACTACCGTGCGAAGCCAGGCTGCAGCACACCATAGCAATACACGCACCTACCTGCCGCCGCGTCGGCGTGTGCGGCAACGCAGCAGGATTCGTTCTTCCATTCATCGCGTCCTCCTGATATTTGGGCGTCAATGCATAGGAGCACGCGGCTAGGTTATGTTCAAGATCATATTTTGCTGGACGAGAGAATACGCCCCGCGCCATACTTCGGCTCACGAAAACCTGGAGAACAAATGCCCTATCCCAGTGGTCATCGCGACGAGATTAAGGGAAAGATCATTCAGAGCGCACGCAAACTGTTCAACCGCCACGGCTTTGAAAGCGTCTCCCTGGACCAGATCATGTCCGGCGCCGGCCTCACGCGTGGTGGCTTCTACAACTACTTTGAGAGCAAGAGCGAACTATACGTCCAGGTCCTCGGCTGCTTCTTCACTGACCCTGAATGGGAGAGTTGTTGGGAAGGTGTGGAAGTAGATCTGTCCTCGAAGGACGTAGGTCCCCAGGTCGTGCGCGCCTATTTATCTCGCCAACACTTCGAAGACATAGATAATTCCTGTCCCATGATTGCATTACCCACCGATGTCACGCGCAGCGATGAATCCGCAAAGCAAGCGTTCGAGACGATATTCAGCGCGATGGTGAACGTTCTTGAGCGCAGCCTTAAGCAGAGTGACCACAGCCGCTGCACCAGGGCACAGGCTATCGCCGCGTTGTGCGTCGGCGGCATGGTGGTAGCTCGAGCCTTCGAGAATCGCGCTCACGCCGACGAATTGCGCGACGCATGCATGTCTGTGGCTTTAGAGCTTGGGGGCTGGGACGCATGAACAGCTTCAACGCAGCCAAACCCTAGCGTTCCCGATGCAGATGCATTTTCAGAAATTCGATATAGATGTCCCAATCCGACGCCACCATGCCGTGGCCGCCGTCATGCATGTAGTAGCCAAGGTCGTGCAGAATGGGCTGTTTTGCCGCCGGCCATACTTCCGTGTCCAGTCCATCCTTGCCCAGCAACGCGTACACCGGCCCTGCCGCTACGGCGGACAAAAACTCTCCCTTCGGATCAGACCAGTAGTCGGTGTTTCCTGTCTGTAGCAGTAAGGGCCGCGGAGCAATCAGGGCCACCAGCATGTGCGCGTCCATCGGCAACTGGTCCACATGCTGCGCATACTTCTGGTAGTTGACGGCGAATTGATACGGAAACCGGGTCGGAGCCACCAGGTGCGCGACGGTCTCTCCATAATCTCGACGGCTCAGCGCTGCTCCGCCCTCGCCCGAGCAGCTCGCAATCACCGCCGCGAAGCGTTGATCGTTTGCCCCCGCCCACAGCACCGTCTTGCCCAGCCGCGAAACACCGTGGATCGCGACCCGATGCGCATCCACCCTCTCGTCCGTCTCAAAATAATCCTGCACCCGGCTCATCCCCCATGCCCACGCCGCGATCGAGCCCCACTCATCCGCTGCGGGTTGTGTCTGTCCTGGCTTCAGATATCGGGCGCGAATCCCATTTGAAAATCCAGTTGGATAGTCCGGCTCGACATCACCGTAGTAGAACGTTGCCACCCCAAACCCTGCATCCAGCAGGGGCTCCACATCCAACCGCCCGAAGCCTCGCCCTTTCACTGCGGGAATCCTGGTGTTCGTTTTAGGGTCCCAGACCTCGCCCGGCTTGACCCCTGGGTCATCGACCGCGTTGGAGACCGCACCAAAGTTAATACTCAGCAGCATAGGCACAGGCTTCTTGGCCGTTGCCGGCAGGTACATAAGCAGGTCGATCTCCGGCCAGGTCTTGTCCTTCGACAGATAGATCGTTACCTGCTTGCGAATGGCCTTGCCGTTCAGGGCTGTCGTGGGCTGATCGACGACCTCAAAACTCTCATCTGCCGGCCGTCCGGGAGCGCGCCCAAACTGCTGCGTTTCGAACATCTGCACAATCTCCGGCCGGCGTTTCTGGTTCCAGGTCTTCGCATCGTGCACAGGCTTACCGTTGTTGAGCTTCAACGGATCGGGCAGTGTATAGCTCCCAACCTTCGACTCATCGTAGTTGACCGGAATTCCCGCCACCTCGGCGGGCAATGCTTTCGGTGTTGGCGGAGGCGCCTGGGCACTCAACACACCCAAGGCGGAGACAAAAAGACAAATCGACCATGCACGTTTCAGGAACATACCGGGGTTTCACCCTTAAAACACAGTTCGAATAGTAACCGCTACTTGCCGGCTGTAGCGAACCCAGAGAGGACGTGATCGATGATTTCGCCACGCAGAGCGATGCGGAGATCGGTGCCGGCCTCAGGCTCAGTGTTCGACTGGGGATGCAGCGCAGCGGCCGGCGCCGGGGCTCCGGTATCGGTCGTATTCACCACCAGAATGCTGCCTGCGTGCCGGGCAGGGTCGATGAGCATTTCCGAGGAAAAGCCACCCTGGTCGCCATCGTGATACACGTAGCCGTGGCCGCCAACATTCAACACAAAGAAGCCAAGGCCCATGAGCGGCGCTCCTTTTGTATAGGGTGTAGCAGGTCTACCCGGCTCCGCTACCGGCAGAACCCCTGTCCATGCTTCCTCAAGGGAACTGCGCCGGAGAACAAAGTCATAGACCGAATTTGCCGGATCGCCGATCAGAAAGCGGAGATATTTCACCATGTCGGTGACGGGAGCTTTGAGTCCGCTGTTGGACGTCGTGATTCCGGTATCGAAGTTAAAAGGCTGCTCGGTGAGCTTATCGCCGGCGCGCAGATAACTGGCTGAGACATGCGACTCGAGAAAGTACGGCGAGCGATCGAAGTAACTGTTGGTCATGCCGAGCGGCTTCAGAATGTTCTTGTCCACGTACACCTCGAAGTCATCGCCCGTGAGCCGCTGTATGATCTGGCCGAGAAAAACATAACCCAGATTGGAATAGCTCCACCGCGTGCCTGGACTGAAGGCAATATGCGTATAGGGCAGCATGGCTGAGACCTGCGCCCATTGCGTTGGTTCGAATGGTTGCCAGTCGCAGTTGGACACATCGTCGCAATCCCACGGCCAGGTAGGATTGCGAAATCCCGAACTATGCGTCAGCAGTTCGCGAATCGTAATCGCATCGATCGGGCCAAAATCGTCGTGCACTTGCCGAAGCTCAGGCACGTAGCGAACCGCAGGGTCACTGAGAGAGAGCCTACCGCGGTCGCGCAGTTGCAGAATGGCGATTGCGGTCATCGTCTTGGTGATCGAAGCCCAGTTGTAGGAGGTTTCGCTGTCGACGGGCTGGTGCGTGGCCTTGCGAGCCTCGCCAAAGAACAAACTTCGCGTCGGGTCCTGTAAGTGGACGATGGCAACGCCTCCGCCCACTACCCCATGTTGCGACAGAACCGCCTTGAATCGCTGGGAAAATGCGTCCCCCTGTGCGGAGCCAGAGGCTGACGCAAGCACCAGGCTGGCCAGCAGCGTTGCGCACACGATTGAGATGCGGTGGAACATGAGGCTGATCATAATACGTCGCGTCGTCGTATCCTGTCTCAGTATTCGAGACCTGCATGCGCACTGCACCGCTTCTCCTTCCACTTCTCCTGCTGCCGGCACAGGTTGGCCGGGCGCAATCCTCGGCTCCTCCACAGACCATCCGTGTGGACACCCAACTCGTCCTGCTGGATGCGCTGGTGCAGAACAAGAAGACAGGACTTACAGTGGACACCCTGTCGGCAAAGGATTTTCGACTTACCGAAGACGGCGTTTCGCAAACCATCACCTATTTCAGCCGCGATCAACTGCCTCTATCCGTGGTGCTGCTCTTCGACATGACCGAGACCGTGCATGCTGCGCTCGGGCCCCTGGCGAAAGCCGGGCTGGAAGTTCTCGGCCATCTGAAGCCCGAAGATGAAGTGGCAGTGATGATCTTCTCCTCCCGCACCGAGTTGCTGCAGGGGTTCACAACCAATCGCCCGCAGGCGGCGTACGCCATCAAAACTGCCTCGTGGATGGCCGATGTGGAAGGCACCTTCCTCGACGAGGATATGTTCGAGGGTGTGGAGCAAGTGCTGAAAGCAAAGCCAGGCAGTCGCCGCGTTCTGCTGTGGCTCACGGACGGCACTGCCAACCAGGAAAACGCCTTTACCAAGGCAACGATCGGCCAACATGCCGTCGCACATCTCCATTCGCAGCCGGAAGCGATGATGAGACTGCTGCAGTCAGGAGCAGCCGTCTCGGCGCTCATCGACAGAACTGCGGAGACTAACCGGGCTATCATGGACTCGGGGATCAACGGAACTCGACTCGGCGACATCGACCAATATTCCAGGGCCACCGGCGGCCCCGTCCTGAGCACCGGCTCGAAAGATGCCGCAGACCGTCTCTCCCTCTTAATCGATCAGCTCCGGTCTCGTTACACGCTCGGGTACAAACCAGGCGTCGCCGCACCCCAGGGTAAGTTTTGCAAGATAAGCCTGCAGCTCACTCCGGAGTGGATCCGAGATCATCCTGAGCTGCGCAAGCAGGGAGTCGCTGTTCTCGCCAGGTCCGGCTACTATCGCTAGAAATCTGATTAGCCATGCGATAACCAAAATCGCTATCTTTGAATGGTATGTCGCTGCGCGTACAGCTACTCATCGGCCTGACAGCGCCCTTGGGGCTGACGGTCCTTTGCTGGCTGTTGGGCCGGCGATTGGGGCGGCGCTCCGGCTTCAGGATGTGGAATGACCCGGGTTTTTGGGCCATGCTCCTCGCCGCCTATGTCATTTTCGCCCTTGCTCTGGCCGGCAGCCGCTTCTTCAACATTGACCGCGATGATCCGTCCCCGCAATTGGTCCAATAGGCCAAACCATCGCAAGGCCAGGGGTTCGTACTAAGAGTTTCCATCCTCGATTGCGGAACCGAGCCAACGTTGGCGAAGGGCATCGCCGTGTCTGGCAAACCAAAGCAGCGCCACTTGCGCCATGACGTTGACAACGGCGCCATGGTCCGCGGCTGCAAGAGCCTCCTCGACGGTGAAAACAATGGTGCGAATGTCTTCTCCCTCACTTACGAGCCCGTGAACGCCACCGGCCAGCACAGCATCCACCTCGCCCACGTAGATGGTGACCATTTCATCGCTAATGCCAGGGCTGCTGAGGTAAGCACCGGCGTACTCCATCCTTCCCACCTCGCAGTTGGTCTCCTCCTTCACCTCTCTGCGTGCAGCTGCTTCGCTTGTTTCCCCCTCATCCACCATTCCGGCCACACACTCCAGAATCCAGGCAGACGGAAGATGGTTTAGGTAGGCGGCGATCCGGAACTGCTCAATCATGACCAGCCGGTGCGCGGCAGGATCGTACAGCAGCACGGCGACAGCAGGGCCGGAGCGGAGCGCTTCCCGCTTGAAGGGCTCAGACAACTTGCCGGCAAAAGTTTCCGTGCGAAGCGTGAGCAATTCATAGCGAAAGCGACGCTCCGCCAGTACCTCGGTGTTCAGCAACTCAACTTCGCTTGGCTTTGATCCGTCCCCGGCCGAGTCCGCCTTTTTTTGCATTCGCGGATGATTATGATTCCCTGTCAACATTCCTCCAAAACGTCCTGATCGCCACCCTATGGTGACATATGACTTCTCCCGCCAAAGTGGAAATCAGCTAGGCCGGGATTATCTTGGATGCGTGAATCCGCATTCCTTCCATAGTCTTTCCCAACTCCACATCGCAGACGTGGCCTTGCTCGGCAGGGGAAATCCGAGCTGATGCGCCAGCATGCATACCTGGCCGCGATGATGCGCGTCATGCGAAATCATATAGGCCAGCATCGCTGCGCCTGCCGGCCACGGCTTGGCCCAACCGTCCCGGTGAAAAGTTTTCACCCGGCTCTGCGGCTCGCAGAAAGCGTCCGCAAGCATCTCCGAGCAGAGCGCGGCGCTTTCCACCAGGGCCGCCTTGGCCTGCTCCTGGGTGCACCGCGCGCGATCGAGCGGAGCAGGGAGCTTGAGATGAGGGGCCGATAGCCGTAGCCATTTGCGGCGGATGTTATGCACGTGCGCGACGATAGCGGCGATCGTCCGTCCCCTACTACCGGGCAGTTGGGCGCGCCATGCAGAGGGGTCAAGATGCTCCAGGATGATCTGATTCATCCGCTCGTTTACCGCGTAGCTCTCCACCATCACCTGGCAAAAATCGAACCGACCGTCAGCCTGTGACCGAGTCATGGCACCACCCACCTAGATAGTTTCAGCACCCTTTCATCCTCGCCCCGCATCCAAGGCCAGTTAGCATGATCAACGATCTATGGTACAAAAACGCCGTCGTTTACTGCTTGTCGGTCGGTACCTACCTGGACTCCGACGGCGACGGCATTGGCGACTTCCCCGGTCTCATGGGCCGGTTGGACTATCTGCAGGGTCTGGGGGTGACGGCTGTCTGGCTGATGCCTTTCCAGCCCTCTCCCGGCAGAGATGATGGCTACGATGTCGCAGATTACTACGGTGTAAATCCTCGCTACGGCACGCTGGGGGACTTCGTAGAATTTACCCAGGGCTGCCGGCAGCGTGGATTGCGGGTGCTGATCGACCTGGTTGTGAATCACACTTCCGATCAGCATCCCTGGTTCCAGGAGGCGCGCCGCGACCCTGATTCGAAATATCGTGACTGGTACGTGTGGTCAAAGAAGAAGCCAAAGAACGCTGCCGCTGGCGTGGTCTTTCCAGGAGTCCAGAAGTCTACCTGGACCCGGGACGATGTCGCTAAGGAATACTACTTCCATCGCTTTTACGACTTTCAGCCCGACCTGAACACCGCCAATCCTGAGGTACAGGCAGAGATCCTCAAGATCATGGGCTTCTGGCTCCAACTCGGAGTTTCGGGCTTTCGCATGGACGCAGTTCCTTTCGTGATCGCCGCCAAAGGAGCGACGGTTACGAAACCCAAAGAAGACTACGAGATGTTGCGAACCTTCAGCCAGTTTCTAGGTTGGCGGGAAGGAGACGCGATCATTTTGGGCGAAGCGAATGTACTGCCTTCTACGGATATGAATTACTTCGGAAGCGCGGGTGAGCGCATCCAGATGATGTTCAACTTTGAAGTGAATCAGCATCTCTTTCTGGCCCTGGCCACCTCAGACTGCCGCAAGCTGAAGAAGGCCATGTTGGCGACCAAGCGCCGTCCCGCTACAGCACAGTGGGGACAATTCCTCCGCAATCACGACGAGCTCGATTTGGGCCGCCTGGAAGAGAAGGAGCGTCAGGCAGTTTTCGCGGCCTTCGGACCAGAGAAGGAAATGCAGCTGTACGATCGCGGCATTCGACGCCGTCTTGCGCCCATGCTGGAGGGCGATCGCAGGCGATTGGAGCTTGCTTACAGTCTGATGATGACGTTGCCGGGCACGCCTGTGGTTCGCTACGGAGACGAGATCGCCATGGGCGACAATCTCAAGTTGCCGGAACGCAACTGCGCCCGCACACCCATGCAGTGGTCCACCGAGCCGAATGCAGGCTTCACCAAGAGCAATAAGCCCGTCATGCCCGTGATCAGTGCGGGGCCTTATGGCTTCGAGCATGTTAACGTGGCAGCGCAGCGCCGCGATCCGAATTCTTTAATGAACTGGATGGAGCGCATCATCCGCATGCGTAAGGAAACTCCGGAGATTGGTTGGGGCGATTTCTCCTTCATTTCCGCGCAAGCCACCGACATCCTGATCATGCGCTATAAGTGGCGCGACAACTCAGTTATTCTTGTTCACAACCTGAGCCCATTTCCGCGCGAGGTGAGCTTCTCGGTAGGGACCGGCCCGGAGCAGGCGTGTTCGCTCATTAATCTTCTTTCTGACGATCACAGTCAACCAATAGGCGGTAACAAGCATCAAATCTTGCTCGAGCCATACGGATATCGTTGGTACCGTGCATGCGGCCTCGATTACCTGCTAAGTCGAAGCCCGGCATAACTTTTTGCTCGAATTCGTCATCTTCATTCTCCCCAAAGTTGCATCCTATGTTGTCAGCAGAGGCCTTGATACGGTTAAGCCTCTTTCTACGAAAGTCGAGAATGAAACATATGAAGAAAATGATAGCTGCTTCACTGGTTGGCATCGGTCTTACCCTTGCTACTGCCGCTCACGCTGCTGATGTAGACAAACTGGGTGAGCGCATAGAGGCTGCACACGACGTCCTTCACGAACTGATGGCCACTCCCGATAAGGGCGTCCCTTTGGCTATCGCTGCCAAGGCTCACTGCGTAGCTGTGGTCCCAGGTTATAAAAAGGGAGCATTTCTGGTCGGTGCACAATACGGCCAAGGCGTCGCGACATGCCGTACCAGGACAGGTTGGAGCGCTCCCGTCTTCATCCAGCTAACCGGGGCCAGCTTTGGCTTGCAGGCCGGTGGACAGTCCACTGATCTTGTCCTCGTCGGTGTGAACACCAAGAGCCTGGATGATCTGCTTAAGGATAAAGTGAAGCTCGGCGGAGATATCGCTGCCTCGGCAGGGCCCGTTGGCCGTGATTCTCAAGCGTCCACCACGGAACTGGCGAATGCTGAGTTCCTTACTTATTCCCGCAGCAAAGGTTTGTTTGCTGGTGTCGACCTGACCGGAGACGAAGTGCACCAAAACACGGCAGACACGACCGCATTTTACGGCAAAGACATTCCGTACAAGGTAATTCTAAGCGGTGCGGTTCCGACTCCGGCCGCAGCTCGTCACTTCGTAGCAACGGTCAATGAGATGTTCCGTAGAGGAAGGGCCCGCAAATAGTAGGAGTTCCACTCGAGTACCCGATGTGTCTTCCTGATGCCCAAATCCAGCGCTAACTGCGCAGGATTTGGGCATTTTTATTTCGCCACAGAACTGTATCGCTCGCCGGTAAAACGAAAAGGGTAGAGTGGATAAGCTCTTAAGTTTTATCCCGCGATAAGTCGAACGTGGCGAATCTGGAAACTGAGGGCTATGGTTGGGCTTCGCCCATCATTTCCGGCCCACGTATCCCGGATTTCCTGTCGAGGTTGGTGGCGTTGAGCGACTTCGTGCGGCTTTCTTTGAGAGAAACCC
>Ga0302307_10002310_pt1 | contig 11631 bp, 9 predicted proteins | sample III_Palsa_E3_2_FD_200530 | JGI IMG/M metagenome (GOLD analysis project Ga0302307, IMG submission 200530) | Peat permafrost microbial communities from Stordalen Mire near Abisko, Sweden - III_Palsa_E3_2 | ecosystem: Environmental > Terrestrial > Soil > Palsa > Peat permafrost | place: Sweden... | reverse complement strand
ATCTGGTTCGATCGGACACGCAATCTTCGATAGCGCAGCGCAGGGTAAGTCTTACCATTTCATTCTTGTTCAATTGCCGGAGTTGGTTGCAGCAAAAGATGATGAAGACGAAGATGACGATACAGCTTCACAAGGCGAAGTGCTCGAAAGAATCACCGAACTGACTAAGGATAGACTCCGCCGGGCCGGTAATAAAATCAAGTCTGAAACTCCCATGTTCCATGGTGACCTAGGTTTCCGCGTTTTCAAGCTTAATACCACCAGCGTTCACCCGTGGGATCCCACCCTGCCGGTCGATGCCCAACGTCTCATAGGGGAAGTGGACAATATCCTCCCGGAGCGAACCGAACAGGATCTCCTCTACGAGTTGCTGCTAAAGCGTGGACTTGAGCTGACGACATCCATCATCGAGCGCAACTTAGCCGGGAAGCAGGTTTTTGCTGTCTCTACCGGCGACCTCATCACCTGCCTGGATTCGCACATCACCGAGGCTAACGTAGAAGAGCTGGCAAACGGCATCATCGAGTTCCACAAGGAACTAGCGCCGCCGCCGACTGTGAATCTTGAGACGCCCAAGGCGAAGCCAGCGAAGTTCGAGCCTCCGCTGGTCGTCTTCCGCGATACCGCCTTTGTCGACGACGTGACGAAGAGCAACCTGACTGAGATTTTGAAGCAGCATGGTCTGACTGACGTACGGAGCCTCTAGCGCAATGATCTACGAAGACCTGCCACACCAGCGCACTGCCATCGATGCGATCTGCGACCTGTTTCGCGGGCAGGAGATCTCGCGCGCGGAGTTCACGGTAACGCTGCCCACCGACCAGATGGAGCTGACAGGCGTGCAACAGTCGGACCTCGGCATCGGCAACAAGGTGAGCCATACAGCCAATGACTACCTGCTGGAGAACTTGCGCGATATACAACTGCGCAACAGCATCCCCCAGGACAATGAGCTGCGCTCTCGCGATTTCGACGTGGAGATGGAAACAGGCACAGGCAAGACCTACGTCTACTTGAGTACGATTTTCGAGTTGAACCAGCGTTACGGTTTCACGAAGTTCATCATCGTCGTGCCTTCGGTTGCCATTAAAGAGGGCGTTCACGCTACGATGCGCGATACGGAAGAGCACTTTTTCCGCAAATACAACGCTCGTGCTGAATACTTTGTCTACGACTCCGCCGTGAACAAGGTGATTGACTTTGCGCGCGATGCGACGATCAAGGTGATGATCGTGACCGTCGGCTCCATCAACAAGGCTGACATCAATACTCTCTATAAAACGAACGAAAAAGCCGAACAGGCCGGCGGCAACAGCCCCATCGATTTCATTCGGCAGACCAGCCCCATCCTGATTGTGGACGAACCGCAGTCGGTAGATGGCGGTGTGAATGGGCGTGGAAGGGAGGCGCTACAGCGGATGAATCCTCTATGCACACTGCGCTACTCTGCAACACACGACCCCGAAGCGCGCAAGATGCGTCATTCTGTGTATGCATTGGATGCCGTAGACGCCTACGAACAGAAGCTAGTGAAGCAAATCGAAGTCGCCTCGCTGACCAGCGAAAATGACCACAATCGGCCCTACGTAAAACTATTGCGCGTCGAAGCAAAGAAAAATAAACCGATTCGCGCCGAACTGGAGCTGCATGGTGAAACTCTCAATGGTGTGGCACCAGACACCTTTTGGGTTTATTACGACGAAAAGTTGGAGCAAACAACGAGCCGTTCTGTCTACGCGGAGCACGTCATTGACGGCATCCGTAAAAAGAGCCGTGACGTTCCTGGAAGCGTCGATGCAATTGAGTTGCGAACTCCGGGCGGGACAAGGATTCTTACCCTTGATGAGCCCACCTTTGGAGACGTTGACGACATTTCGCTATCGCGCGCGATGATTCGCCGCACTATCAAGGAGCATCTCGACAAAGAGAAACGGCTCCGTCCGCACGGCATCAAGGTGCTGAGTCTGTTCTTTATCCGCAAGGTAGAAGACTACCGCCGTTATGACGGTGATCGGCTCATGCCCGGACCTCTCGCTTCGATCTTTGAGGAAGAGTATGCTCGATTCGCAAAACATCCGGATTACAACACACTCTTCAAGGAAGTAGACATCACGACGGCTGCGGCTGAGGTCCACAACGGTTATTTTTCCATCGACCGGAAATTTCACACTCCTTTTGAAGAGATGGAGTTCAAGAAGAGCGCCTCTCAGGAGAGCCGCGACAACGACACCTACAACCTCATCATGAAAGAGAAGGCGCGGCTGCTGGAGCTAAAGACGCCACTTAAGTTCATCTTCAGCCACTCTGCTTTGCGGGAGGGCTGGGACAACCCGAATGTCTTTCAGATCTGCGCTTTCCGTGAGATGAATCAGGAGCGCGAACGTCGCCAGACGATCGGTCGCGGCCTGAGGCTCTGTGTTAACCAGGGCGGGGAAAGGGTGCGCGGCTTTGATGTGAACACGCTCACGGTAGTAGCGAATGAGGATTATCAGAGCTTCGCGGAGAAGCTGCAGAAGGACATCCAGGACGAGACGGGGATCCGTTTCGGAGTTGTCGAGCAACTCCAATTTGCCGTCATCCGGGTCGGCAAGGAGGGTGACAAGCTCGCCGCACTAGGAGAAGAGAAGTCGCGAACCCTTTGGGCTGCGCTTCATGAAACTGGTTATCTCGATGCCAAAGGTAAGGTCACCGAAGCGCTGAAAAAAGCATTGGATGGTCGTGCGCTGAAGATCCCAGTGGAGTTCGAACAGGTGCGGGGCGCGGTCGAAGAACTGCTGACGAAGCTCACTACCGGTTTGGTGATTCGAAATGCCGATAAGAAGCGCGAAACGGTTGGCCTGCGTGAGGCTGTTTTAAATAGCGAAGAATTTCGCCAACTCTGGGAGCGGATCCAGTCGAAATCGACGTATCGCGTCCACTTTGATCCTGAGATTCTCATCGGAAATTGCACCCGGTCTATCCGGGACTTGCCTATCGCCCCGCCGACGTTCAAGACAACCGTGGGCACGCTCGATCTCACGCGTGGAGGCGTTGTGGGAACGGCAACGAAAACCTCGGCACCCGAGGTGATTGTTCACGAGCAAACTCTGTTGCCGGATCTGATTTCCGAACTTCAAGATAAGACGCAGCTACTGCGGCGCACCATTGTCCGTATCGTTACTGAATCAGGGCGGCTGCACGATTTCAGGAGAAATCCTAACGAATATATCCGTCAGGTCGCCGGGGCAATCAAGCAGGCAAAGCGGCAAACACTCGTGGATGGAGTGCAATACCTGCGGCTATCGGATTCCGTATACGCACAAGAGCTATTCCTGCACGAAGAGTTAACCGGGTATCTGTCAAACCTGGTTCCCTCAGCGCGGTCTCTCTATGAACAGACGGTCTGTGATTCTGACATTGAGAGAAGGTTCGTAGAGGAACTGGAAAACAACGAGGCAGTGAAACTTTATGTGAAGCTTCCTGGTTGGTTCATCGTGCCAACGCCGTTAGGTAATTACAATCCGGATTGGGCAGTTTTGCTTTCTCGCAACGGAGAGGAGAGACTGTACTTTGTGCTCGAAACGAAGGCGGCATTCGGCAATCTCCGCCCCTCGGAACAGGGCAAAATTGATTGCGGTAAGGTGCATTTTCAGGCGATCGCCGATGCTGACAACCCGGCTCGCTTCACCTCGATACGAAACATCGCGGATGTCTATAGCCGAGTCGAGCCCACTTATTCAAAGCTATGAAGGTTTCCCGAGCGCCTCGGCTACTCGCGTACGGGCATATTGGGATCTAAAACCTTCAACTGCGCTTCTACTGTTTAGGAGGCAGAAGTTTCATCACGGTCTCACCAAGTTCGACAAACACCGTATAGGCAGCACTCCGACTCTTGTCTCCGAACCGGAAGTCAACTGCGACGTTGCCATCGAGATCATGCAAACCGACGCGAATCTCCTCTGCGGGTCGCCCATAGCGCTCTGCAATCGCAAGCTGTATCAGGGGCATCCTTAACTGCAGTTTCCAATCAGGAACAATTGGCTCGAATAGTACCGCCTTATATCCAGTCGGGATCATGTCGACGCGGGAGACGAGTCCTCCGAGCCGCCATTCTCCAACGGACGGAAGACTTATAGTGACATTTGAATCGATTGGGATCACATCGCTCTTCGCGAGCCAGTAGCTATATTCTTTGAGCCGCTCACGCATTAATTCCTTTTTCTTCTCGTTGACAAACTTTTCTAGGTACCCTTCGAGCTCGTTCAGAGCACCTTCAATGTCGCCGGTTTTGTGCAGGTTGCAGATCGCGTAGGAGAGAGCTTGGTTAAAGCCGAATCGTGGCCCGCTGCCGTCAACGCTCTGCCGTATAAAACTCGAAACCCAGTTTCTTGGGCTTTTCTGGCAATCCGCTAGTTGCTTGTGGCTGATTTTCACGCAAGCACCTCCGCACCAATCGGATACTTTGACAATAGTAAGCGGACCTCCTTGGCGGCACGTCTGTACATCGAAATTACCTCTGGCGCGTCGATGTTGACCGAGTACAATTCAGGCCACTCTTCATAGAGAGCGACGTCGTCGAGCATTTCGAAATTCAACGTGAACTCTCCCAGATCAACAATGTTTCTTCGGCCCTCGTCATCGGCAGGCATCGTTCCTAGCGTTTCCGCGAACAAATCACGACCGTACGAGGTGTCATCGGACTGGTAGCTTTCGATTGCGATTCTCCTGATGAAGCAAGGAAGACATTCTCCGCAGTGAGAGGCGTTGCTAGGGAGCCGAGCGCTCTTCCAGCAACTGTTAGAGGTAGGGATCAATTCGGGGGCAAATTCTACGATCGGCTTGATCACTTCCTTCTTTGTCCTGTGCACATAAGGGTTTTCTATGGAAAGCTCAAAGTCCAAAGCGCCGCGAAAATAAGATTGCATCTCGGCCAACACATCGGGATGAGCAGTATGCGTTGAAAACGCGGCCATTCGGGCTGAAGTCAACGGCAAATGAATTGCCATTTGGCCGTTCTCTGCAATCATGATCACTTTGCGCCGACCGAGTCGATGCGCCGTCAGAGCCGCAAGAGTGAGAAACAAGAAGGACCGCGTCCTTTGACTACTCTCGATATCGTGCTGAAAGGTTCCAACGTTTTTCGAGGAGACGAAATAGCTATAGTGGCTGAGTTTCCGGCCCTTACTCGAGAGCGAATCGAACAGGCTCCGTTGAGCAGTGATGGTCTGGCGATTCTTTGTCACATGGCTAACGAGCGCAAGATCATGAACGCCGTCTGAAAACTCAATTGCAGCGGCCAAAGAATCTAAACCGCCCGAAAACAAAAGGACGCTTCCATCTGCGCTCGCTTTCTTCTCAGGCTTCGTTACTGTTCCGTTGGCTTGATAGAGCTTGATTGTCCAAAGATCGTTGGAGAGATTTCTCAACGCACTTTCAATGATAGGTATCAGTGGCTGTAGCGTGCCGATGTTCACCACGGGAACTGATAGTGTGAGGAACCTCGCATACTCTTCCCGTTCACCCCGAGCTGCACCTCGATCAACGGCGAAAATTGAAGAGGCTATGACAAGCATGTCGTTTTCTAGTGAGGTGAGTTCTTCGAAATATTTCACCGCTGCTTTCAATCCCGTCGTTACATCTGATCCGAGCTGAAGAAGCGTTCCGTTGACTTGCGATGGAGTATTGCCGTAGTAGAAGTGATAGCTGCTCATCAAGCTAAACCCCTGAGTGCACGGATTACGGTAGCTGCATAGTTGGCCCAACCATCAGGGTCCGGGCTGGGCTGACCAGTGGTTGCAACCGTTGTTCGAACGATGGCTTTAATCTGAGTCTTGAACTCCATGCCTCGGGAAACTGATTCGACTCGTCCGCGTGCCCCAACGAAACTTGGGAGATCTCGCGAAACGTAATATGAGGTTGCTTCGGCAAAGAGTTCACGAGCAAATCCCGCCACGCCTTGGTTGGTTGATACGGCGCGGAGAAGTGCCCTCCTAGCAATCTCATTGGCAAAACCCGCTCGTCCTGCGGTAGCTAGATGGCCGCTAAACGCGGCAGAAGCGGCAAGAACGTCATTTGACGTGGATACCAGTCCGCAGGCTGCTGCGACGGCGGGAGACGCGAATTCGTCTACGAGGCTTGCTCCCCGTTCTGCATATGCCGACCTCCAAATTTCTTGGGCTTGCCTTTCAGGAGGCACGTCGGTTCTTCCTAGAATCGCGAGTAAGGGTTTCCAAGGTGGTGTGTCGGGTGAGGGGACGTTCTTTGAGGTGCCCACTAGAGTCGTTCTCCTTGCGCTGCGGATACTTCCATGGCAAATGCACTGCGCTTTACTAGACCACCCGAGAGGATTCTCTTCCATCGCAAACTGGAACGAATACCTGGCTGAGTTCTTAGACTGTTAACGAAATACAAGAGATCATCACTCTGTAAGAATGCTGCGGGAACTCCGGTTTCGGCAATGAATTCGCCAGAGATGGATGCAAGGCCTGGCGCAGACTGGCTGAAGGCCTTAGTTACGATCAAAGCGCCAAAGACGGCAAATGATCCTCTTTGACGGATTCGCTGATTCTTGACGTATTCCGCGAGAGGTCGAAGCTCATGCATAGCCGCGTTGAACACGGTACCAGTTGCTTTGGCGTCTACGACCACAAGGTCATCATCTGGCAATTGTGTAATCATGTCGCTCACTCGCTGGCCGCGCTTCGACGCACCTAGTCTGCGGACCTTGCGTCCGAAAGAAAACTCAAGTCCATCTGCTACAAGCATCTCGAACAGCCGCCACGCTTCACCTTCATATCCAGCAGGCACTTGGTTAGAACTAGCGGCTTCCAGTTGGATAGAATAGTCATCTGTGAGCGCTCGCCATGTAGGAACTTCGCCGCCGAAGATGCCCATGAAATCATCCCAGCTATAGTGATCTTCGCCGCCGCTTGTGGCGACAACCACCAGTGTGCGGCCTGCACGCCTAGCCACTTCTTCGACTTGGTCACGCACCTGCGGAGCTAGTTCATCATCCTCCGTTAAAACGATCAGTACGGGAATCTGATTCCCCAACAGTGGCGCCGTGCATTCAAGCTCGCTATGGGTTGCCCTTCGACGATTATTGGTGATTGTGAATCCAGATAACAGTAGAGTGCGTACCGCAACACTTATTCTCGGGTCAGAAAATGTCAGCAGTTGAGTCATGAAGGTGGGCCAATTGTAGGCCATGCCAGGCGGCGACCGCTAGTCGACATCGGCGAGGTCATATCCGCCAACTAAGAATGGGTGCGGGTGCCATCCTGCACCTTTTTCCAGCCGACCGGCCTCCGCTCGCCGGCTGCGCGTTGGTGCAGAGCTATCTTCGGCACGCATGATCGCTGCCTGATTAAGAGAGTGGTAGGGTCTCGATCGATGAACGGCAATTCACTGAAGAGGACGGATGAACAAGTCCCAAAAGAACTCGGCAGCGCCTTGGGGAGTCAGTTTCTGCTTATCCCGGTTTCCGTAGGACTGCATGCCGAGGGGTTCGAAATAAAGAGTTTGGTCGTCGTTCTTCACGTAAACGGCTTCGTTCATTCCCCCATCCCGTGGTGTATCGGTCATCGAATATTGAATGCTGTCAGAGCCCATGTGTCCCCCGCCAACGGAGGCCGACCCCCTACAAACCTTCTCTCCATTTTGATAAAGAGATGCCGTGAAATGGTTTGCGTCCACCCGTTGAAAGCGTTGCGCTAAGCCTGGATTGCGATTGGCGATCTCAAGGAGTGACGCTTCGAAGAACTTGGCGATAAAGTCGAATCCTTCGTGTCGGAAGGTGTCTCGGTCAAGATCGGAAAACTGCTTACGAATCCGGAGGTTGCTGGAACGGATTGGTGCCGTAAAGCTTGCGGGAGTTGCTGACGATTCGGTCCGGCGGGAGCTAAAGGCTGGACTGGCCTTTCCGAGTCCCTTGAGCGCATCTTTGATAGCCGTCACGATGTCCAGAAAGGCGTCGTCTTGATCCGCCCATTTGGTGACAGGTTTACCGTCCTTCGGCGCGGCCAATAGCTTGCCGAACGGAAGGCTGTGCCAGTCGCATGGGCGCAAGATGATGGGAATGACCCTTGCCTCAAGTCGGTCGTGACGCTCCATCGCTCGCAACATCTCGCGCTCGTAGCAGTAATCCGAGTTGATGAAGTCCGGGCTGATCAGCAGAAGAATTACATCAGCTTCGTTCAGATTCTGATCGATGGCATTGCCTAGCTCCGTTCCAGCCGAGATGCGCCGGTCGTGCCATGTCGAAATGACACCCTGGCGCTTCAGGGCTGCCAAGTGGACTTCAAGCTGATCGCGTAGCTTTTCGTCCAGATGGGAATATGAGAAAAACAGAGTCGGCATCCTACCATCACCTTCTTTCATCGCCACTGTGCAGCGCCTACAAAAGCTTACGCTGCTACGCAGCGGGTTGCAGGGCGACACGTCACCCCCAAATGGGAACTGTGGAAGAGCCGCCCTGCGATTCTTCGGTTTACGTGGGTGAACGCCTTTAGAATCTTTTGCATTGCTGCTGGCACAAATCGCCCCGCTGATCCTGTGGTTGCTCCAGAGCGCTCTATGTAAACGCAGAGCGCACGTCGGCGTAAACAGATTGATTTTTCAGGGCTTAAGCACTTTAGCCAAAATCAGCCGATTGACGCAGGAAGCTGACTGGGAGCAAGCTATTTGTAAGGCGAGGTTTCCCATGAGCCCTCTCGTCAATGGTTCTCCGACGGCTTCCAGCGCTCCGGAAAGCGCCCAGGAAAAGCCTGGCTTTCGCACCAAAACCATCGCCACTAGGATCACGCCGGAGGAACTGCGTGAGGTAGAAGCCTCTGCCGAAAAGAGCGGAAAGACGCTCGCGGTATGGCTGCGCGAGCTTGCCCTGAACGCTGCGAGAGAGCGACCTGCCGACCCCACGGAACTACTGCTCGCGGAGCTTTCTGCGCTTCGTTACATGCTCCTAAATCTGTTCCATGCTTCGGCCTCCGCGCAGACCGAAGGCAAGTATCTGCTCCCGGAATCGGTCGTCAAAATCCGCGACAAGGCAGAGGCTCGGAAGCTGGCCGATGCACGCAAACTGCTCACCGATTTCCTTGCTGGAGGGGATGGAACAGGAGGGCAGAAATGAGCGCTGGGCCGATGCGTTTTCCCAGTCGGGGGCGGTGGCTTCTGAGGCTGGTTTTGCTCTTCGTGATGGGGCCGTTTCTGGTAATTCTTCCGGTCTCGCTGTGGCTCGGCCTGACGATGAATCCCGTTCAGACTTTCTATCTTGGAACATATGCGGCTTGCTCCGCTTCGAATAACTATCCGGGAGCCGTGACCACCGTTCGCTACGTCGAGAAGACGGCTCCGGATCAGAAGCCGGAGACGCTGCTACCGGAAGATGCGGTCAAGGGACCAGACCCGAAACAGCCTCTCGCGCTGAGCCCGAAGGCTCTCGCCGAGGGCTGGCGCGGTGTTGCTATCGCGCCGCCCCAGAAGGTTCGGGCGAACGAATTGCGGGAGTATCTGGCGGCCACCATTTACGACGGCGATAGCGTATGGTTGATCTTCCTGCGTCCAGTGCTCTACCTGACTGCGCTGGTGCTTTTCCTGTACCTGTTGTGGCTCCTCTTCAGCCATAAACTTCGCGTCGGCCAGAAGCAGGAGCAGCGTCATGGACGCCGCACCAAAGGCCCTGAACTGATCGCCGCATTGCGCGGCTCGGGCGACGGCGGCATACGTTTCCAGATGGAGCGCGAAGGTACGCTGGGCAGATTCCTTCCCGCCCGTAGCTTCCGCATCCCGCGCCGACTGGAGGCCAGCCATGTCCTGCTCATGGGCGACACCGGCTCTGGTAAAAGTTCGGCCATTCGGCAGTTGCTCAGGCAGGTCAAAGAACGGGACGAGAGTGCCATCGTGTATGACCCTGCGATGGACTTTCTGGGCGAGTTTTACGACCCAAAGCGAGGGGATCTGATTCTGAACCCGCTTGACCAGCGGTGCCCTTACTGGGGGTTGGGTGACGAGATCGACCGGCCGGAGACAGCCACTACGATTGCTGCCGCCATGTTGCCGGACAAGGATTACGAGAAGGCGTTCTTCACCGATGCGCCGCGCCGGGTGTTGGCGCATTTGTTGAGGCGGAAGCCCCAGCCCAGGGACATCCTGCGGATGATGGCCGATCCCGAATGTATCGAAGCAGCGGTGAAAGGAACGCCGCTCGCCGCATTGCTCGATCCTGGCGCTCCGGCGCAGCGGGCAGGTGTGCTCTCAAGTCTGAACATGGTGGCCGACAGCCTGGAGTTGTTGCCGGAGTGGGAACATACACGGAAACCTTTTGCGACCGCAGAGTGGTACACCGAACGTAAGCGCTGGGTATTCTTGACCTCCTCTGCTGCCTACCGGCAGAAGGTCCTACCGCTGCATTCAGCATGGCTCGATCTCTTCATCCTGCGCATGATGGGGCATTGCGAAGACCAAGCGGCGAAGCCAGTCTGGTTCGTGCTTGATGAGTTGGCGAGTCTGAATAAACTCCCTCAGCTTCATACCGCCGTGACTGAAAATCGGAAGTACGGCAATCCCGTCGTTATGGGCTTGCAGGGGCGCAGCCAGATGGAGAAGCGCTACGGCCAGGATGCCGAGGCTATGCTCTCCCAGCCTGCCACGAAGGTTTTCCTGAAAATCTCCGAACCCCGAGCTGCGAAGTGGATCTCCGAGGCCATCGGTGAGATCGAAGTCGAACGTCTTAAGGAATCTCGAAGCATGGGCCTGCTTCGCTCGAAAAAGTCGTTCAGTATGGAGATCGCAACCAAGCCGCTCGTCATGGCTTCCGAGATCACGGGCCTGCCACCGCTCACAGGCTTTATCAAGCTGGAGAATCATGTCCTCCCGGCAAGGTTCCGGCTGGCAAAGAAACAGAACAAGCAGCCGGAGTTCCTGGAAAGAGTGAGAGAACAGCCGGTGCCACACAAGGTCGATGCGGCGAAGATTTCGACGCCCGTCAAACCTCCCGAAACGAAGAAGCCGGGGCAAGCGTTTTTGCCACTGGAGGAAACCTCCGTCGTGCAGAAGGAGGGGTTCAATTGGGATGAGAGTAAAGGGATTGAGTGAAGAGAAGTACGTATCGATACCTATCACTAAACCTCAACTCTGCCGTCTTGTTCTCAGATGAGAATGCCTACGCCAATCCAACATCTGCCTTTGCTCTGCGTTTTTTCGGCACGCCGTCCCTCTTTTCCGAGCGGTCATTAATGAAACCGAACATGCATTGAGTATCCATGAGGCGTAGCGAGCGGGCGATTCGCATAAGGCTTACGCGCGAGAACAGCGGTAGATTCTCAGATTTCTTGGTGCTGTCCTTATGGGTGACGATTCCGAAGACTACTCTGTATCGTTTTCCTGCGAGCGGTCCCAGAAACGCGTCTGAGGTGACGGCTGTCGTTCTCTCCGTAATGAGTCCTCGTAGAGAGTTGAGACAAGTCTCTTCCAGCTTAATAAGCTCGATGGAATTGTTTCCCTGATTGAAGAGATGGCTGAGCTGCGCGGAAACTGTAGACCTCTTGATGTGATGGAACACCGCAAACTCTCCATCGACAGAATAGAGATCACAGGGCTCTATTCGCGTTTGTCCCGGCGGTCCGATGTTTTGCATGTCGAGGCAAATGAAAGCTT
>Ga0302307_10002302_pt1 | contig 11647 bp, 10 predicted proteins | sample III_Palsa_E3_2_FD_200530 | JGI IMG/M metagenome (GOLD analysis project Ga0302307, IMG submission 200530) | Peat permafrost microbial communities from Stordalen Mire near Abisko, Sweden - III_Palsa_E3_2 | ecosystem: Environmental > Terrestrial > Soil > Palsa > Peat permafrost | place: Sweden... | reverse complement strand
GCTCACCGTTTGCAGGTCGGCCTGTTCGGTGTGTCCTGCCAGTTCGATCCCGCCACTCACGCTCTCCACCTTCAGTGAGGGCGTGCGGGCATTGATTCGGGACTTGCCGCTGACCGTACTGACCACGATGTTGCCGCCATCGATCCCGTCGATGACCAGTGGCGCGCTGATCACGTTGATGTCCAGCGAGGCACCCTTGGGGACATGCAATTCCAGCGTGCTCGAGGACATCGCATTATCGCCGTGCCAGTTGAACATGCTGGAGCCGCCTTGCGGTTCGACCTTGACCACCAGCGCATCGTTGCTGCCGGTGATCGCCATCGGTTTGGCGCCGTCGCCGAGCTGGCCGCTGACCTGTACCTGGTTGCGATCCCAGGCGGTTACGGTCACCGTGCCTTTGACGTTGCTGACGGTGACATGGACGTTGGCGGTAGCGTCGTGGCTCAAGTTGATCGGCGTGTCGGCCAGCGCCTGGCCGACGCACAGACTTAGCAGCAAGGGCGCGTAGCGGGCTACCCTCATCGACATTTTCATGAACGTTTTCATCGGCATTCTCATGATCATTGCTGTGGGCTCAACCGGCCTCGTTGGCCAGTTGGCGAAGTTGCGTTTGTTGATGTTCGGTGCGGATCAGCAGGCGCTGCAATGCGGGCGAGTCGGGCGCCTGCTGGATGGCCTGTTGCAGTTCCATGCGGGCGGCGTCCAGCTCAATGGCAGCGCCGGCATACCGTGGATCGGCAGGCTTCCAGCTGGTCGGGGCTGGCGACGTGCTGGCGGGTTGTGTGCTGGCGACCGCTGGCGCCGCCGGCGTGTTGCGCAGTTGCCAGCCGATAGCGCCGGCCAGCAATGCCGATGCGGCGATGCTGGCGGCGATCAGCCAGCGTTGCCGGGGTAGCCGTTGGCGCTCAGGCAGCGACTGCTGCTGGGCGGGCTCAGCGGCGTCCAGGGCAGCATTGATCGAATCCCACAGGTCGCGCTGCGGCGTAAGCGGCTGGCGCAGGCCGTGCATTTGTTGGCGCCATTCGAATTCGTTCATGCCTGTTCTCCTAAAACTTTGCGCAGCAAGCCACGGGCGCGGTGTAGCTGGGCCTTCGAAGTGCCTACCGCCATGCCTAGTTCGCTACCAATCTCATCGTGCCGCCAGCCTTCGATGTCGTGCAGCACCAGCACCGCACGGGCGCGTGGTGGAAGCAGGGCGATCGCATGCTCCAGTTCTCTGCGTTCGGCGGCACAGAACGGCGTTTCGCCGGTGTCCGGCAGATGATCGTCGTCCAGCATGCTGACCGGATCGGCACCGCGGGCGCGGATGTCCATCAGCGCCACGTTCACGGCGAGCCGGTACAGCCAGGTGCCGAACGCGCTCTCGTGACGAAAACTTGGCAGTTTCTGCCAGGCGCGGATGAACGCCTCCTGGGTCAGATCCTCGGCGCGAGCGTGGTCGTAACCGGCGAGCCGGTAGAGCGCGCCATGGATACGGCCTACGTGCAGTCGGTACAGCCGCTGGAACGCATGGCGATCGCCAGCGGCAGCCGCGCGCACGTCGTCAGTGTTATTGGCTCCTGCGGTCGCAGCGGGCGACATGGGGCTTCCGGAATCGGGACAGGCGGCGATCATCTTGCCAGCTTGGATGCAGCAACGTGCGGAAGGGTTTGGATCGCCTGCGCAGCGGCAGTGCCAGTGAGCGGCCCGATCAGTTCGGGCTGCTCAGGTCGGGTAGTCGTCAGGACGCGTTTGCCTCGCGGCGCGGCTGGTCGTTGGCTCCGGCGAGCGCGTTGGCCACGCGTTGCTGTTCCTTGTGCAGGCGTTCGGGCAGGCGCGGGGTGAAGGTCTGCAGATACTCGCCGATGGCGGCGAGTTCGCCCTGCCAGGCCAGGTTGTCCACGTCGAGCAGTTCGTCGAGCTGTGCGTGGTCGAGCTTGAGTCCGTGCAGCTTGAGCTCACCCTTCGCCGGCAGAATGCCGATCGCCGTTTCGACGCCGTCAACGCGGCCATCGACGCGGTTGATCATCCACTCCAGCACGCGCAGGTTGTCGCCAAAGCCCGGCCACAGGAACTTGCCGTCGTTGCCCTTGCGGAACCAGTTCACGTGGAAGATCTTCGGCAGCTTCGCGCCGGGCTGGTCGAAGGAGAGCCAGTGCGCGAAGTAGTCGCCGTAGTGATAGCCGCAGAACGGCTTCATCGCCATCGAGTCGCGGCGCAGCACGCCGACGGCGCCGGTCGCGGCGGCGGTGGTTTCCGAGCCCATCGCCGCGCCCATCAGCACGCCGTGGGTCCAGTCGCGTGCTTCCATCACCAGCGGAATCAGCGACGGCCGGCGTCCGCCGAATACGATGGCGCTGATTGGCACGCCCTGCGCATCCTCGGCCTTCTCAGACCATGTCGGGCACTGCTTCGCGCTCACCGTGAAGCGCGAGTTCGGATGCGCGGCCGGGCCGTTCGCGGGATCGTACGGGCGACCTTGCCAGTCGGTCACCGGGGTGCCCGGCAGGCCTTCCCACCACGGCTGGTTGTCAGCGGTAACCGCGACATTGGTGAAGATGGTGTCGTGCGAGATGCTTTCGAGCGCATTGGCGTTCGTCGCGTTGCTGGTACCCGGCGCCACGCCGAAGAAGCCGGCCTCCGGGTTGATCGCATACAGCCGTCCATCCGCGCCTGGGCGCATCCAGCAGATGTCGTCGCCGACCGTCCACACCTTCCAGCCGTCCTCGCGATAGCCTTCCGGCGGAATCAGCATGGCGAGGTTGGTCTTGCCGCAGGCGGACGGGAACGCGGCGGCGATGTAGTGCGTCTCGCCCTGCGGATTCTCGATGCCGACGATCAACATGTGCTCGGCGAGCCAGCCCTCGCTGCGCGCCTGATGGCTGGCAATGCGCAGTGCGTGGCACTTCTTGCCCAGCAACGCGTTGCCGCCGTAGCCGGAGCCGTACGACTTGATCGTGAGCTCCTCGGGGAAATGCATGATGAAACGGCGCTCAGGATCGAGCTCGCCGGTGGAATGCAGGCCCTTGATGAACGCTCCGCCTGACTGCAGGCCCTCGAGCTCGATGCGTTCCAGAGCGGGCTTGCCCATGCGGGTCATGATGCGCATGTTCGCGACCACGTACGGGCTGTCGGTGATTTCCACGCCGCAGCGCGACAGCGGCGAATCGATCGGGCCCATGCAGTACGGAATCACGTACATGGTGCGGCCTTGCATGCAGCCGTCGAACAGCGCATCCATTTTCGCGTGCGCCTCGACCGGGTCCATCCAGTGGTTGTTCGGCCCGGTGTCTTCGCGCTGCGGATGGCAGACCAGGGTGAGGTGTTCCACGCGCGCCACATCGGACGGGTTCGAGCGGTGCAGATAGCAACCCGGATGGGTCTGCTGGTTGAGCTTAATCAGGTCGCCGGTCTGCAGCATCTGCTGCACCAGCGCTTGGTATTCGGCGTCCGATCCGTCACACCAGTGAATCTGCGCGGGACGGGTCAGGGCCGCCACGTCGTTCACCCAACGATCGAGTGCATCCAGCTTGCTTACCATCGTTTTCTCTCTGGTCTTGCCGTAAAAAAGAGCTGAAACGGTAGTTTGCGGACACTGGCATTGCAAGGTTGCGCGCAGCAAAAGCAGCATTTCGTAGCCATTTTCAGGGCTGCTGGGGGCGGCTCAGCTGGGGATCAGTGTCGCGATCATGTGTTCCACGTAGGCTTCGAATTCTTCGTGATTGATCCGCGGCAGACCCAGCGTGAAGTTCAGCTGCAGGAAGCCGACGTAGGCGGCATAAGTGAGTCGCGCGCGGTTGAGCGCCTGTGGTGGTGGCAGGCCGGCCTCGCGAAACGCGGTGGTCAGAAACTCCATCCGCCGTTGTGACACGCGGGCCATCACCGGCACCACCTGTGGGTGATCCAGCGCCTTCAACAGTGCGGCGTAGACACGGTGCGGCTGCAACTCGTGAGCGACCCGGCGGAACAACTCCGGCAGGCGCTTGCGCGGATCGCTGATCTCTTCGATCTGGCTGATGATTTCGCGCTCGCCGTATTGTTCCCAGCGCTCCAGCGCGGCGTTCAGCAGCGCTTCGCGGGTACGAAAATGCCAGTAGAAGCTGCCCTTGGTCACGCCCAGCTGGCGCGCCAGTGCTTCCACGGCCAGTGCGCCGACGCCTTGTTCAGCAATCAGGTGCAGGGCGGCTAGTTCCCAATCCTCGGCAGACAGGCGGGTGCGTTCAGGCTTGCTACTGACATTCATGTGCGTATGGTAGCCATACCCTGCGACTTTGTAATCTGAGCTCCCCAGTTGGTTGAAAAAGCTGGATATTTGTCGTCGCTGGGGAAAGCAGCGGTGGTATGTATTGACGGGGCTTGTCGTGGCCGTCCATACTCATCCGTATGGTTTCCGAGTCTCACACCTACGCTGCGCTCAGCCGTTTCCCCGTGGCCGATCAGGATCAGGCCTACCTGGAGCTGGCCGTGGAAACACGCCATCCGACGGGTAGTCCGACGCTGTTGTTCGCCCACGGTTTCGGTCAGACACGCGGTGCCTGGAACGGTGCCGCGGTGGCGCTAGCCGAGCAGGGTTGTCGCTGCGTGACCTTCGACTTTCGCGGCCATGGCGAAAGCGATCGCGGTAGTGACTACCACATGGATCAATTTGCCGATGACCTGCAGCGATTGGCTGCCGCACAGCCGCAACCGCCGATTCTGGTGGGCGCCTCGATGGGCGGCCTGCTCGGTATCGTGATTGCCGGCGAGGTGCGCCCGAAACCGTTCCGCGCGTTGGTGCTGGTCGATATCACGCCGCGCTGGGAAACTGCCGGGGTGCAGCGCATCCTCGCTTTCATGCAGGCGCATCCTGACGGTTTTGCCGACTACGCCGAGGCCGCCGAGCAGATCGCCACCTATCTGCCGCAGCGACGCGAGCGCAAAAGCGAGGAACAGCTGCGCCCGTTGTTGCGTGAAGGCGCCGACGGCCGGCTGCGCTGGCACTGGGACCCGGCTTTGCTGGCCGGTGACCTGGTGCAGGAGAGCGAGCGCTATCAGCCGCTGCTGCAAGCGGCCGCTGAGAAGATCGATGTACCCGTGCTGCTGCTGTCCGGGGCGCGCAGCGACGTGGTGTCGCGCGCTACGGTCGATGAATTCCTGCAACTGGTGCCACATGCGCAACATGTGGAGTTGCCGCACGCCACGCATATGGTGGCGGGCGATGCGAATGATGCGTTCACGCGCGAAGTCATCCGTTTCGTGCAAAGTCTGGACCCAACAACTGACCGGCTGCATGCCGGTGCTGCTCAACCGTGATGAGGTGCTGAGATGTCCGTGATACTGACCCTGCTGGCCGCGCTGATTGCCACTGGCGCCTGTGCCTACCACCGCAGCAGTCTGCGCACCTGGGCGATTGTCACGGTGGTGACCACGTTGGTGGTTGGCTTGCTGGTGCATGCGCCATGGACGACGGTGATCCTGTTGATCATCGAGCTGGCGATCGCGGTGCCGCTGCTGCTGGTGGAATTCCGCCGGCGACAGATCAGTGCGCCGCTGCTGAAGCTGTTCGCCAAGGTCACGCCGAAACTTTCCGAGACCGAGCAGACCGCACTGGAGGCGGGCACGGTCGGTTTCGAGGGCGAGCTGTTTTCCGGCAAGCCCAACTGGCACGAACTGCTGAAGCAGCCCAAGCCCGAGCTGAGCGTGGAAGAGCTGGCGTTTCTCAACGGCCCGGTGGAAGAACTGTGCTCGATGATCGACGACTGGCAGATCACCCACGAACTGGCCGACCTGCCGCCGAACGTGTGGGAGTTCATCAAGAAGAACAAATTCTTCGGCATGATCATCCCCAAGCGCTACAACGGTCTGGAATTCTCCGCGCTCGCGCATTCGGCAGTACTGCAGAAGCTGGCGTCGATGTCGGCGACGGTGTCATCGACGGTCGCCGTGCCCAACTCGCTCGGGCCGGCGGAACTGTTGTTGCACTACGGCAGCGAAGAGCAGAAGAATCACTACCTGCCGCGTCTGGCCGTGGGCGAGGAAATCCCCTGTTTCGCGCTGACCGGCCCCTATGCCGGCTCCGACGCCACCTCGATTCCCGACTTCGGCATCGTCTGCAAGCAGACCGTCGATGGCGTGGAAACGCTGGGCATCAAACTCACGTTCGACAAGCGCTACATCACGCTGGCGCCGATCGCCACGGTGATCGGTCTGGCGTTCCGCATGTACGACCCCGACAAATTACTGGGCGACAAGGAAGACCTCGGCATCACGCTGGCCCTGTTGCCGCGCTCGACCCCGGGCCTGCAGATCGGTCGCCGGCACTTCCCGCTGAACGTGCCGTTCCAGAACGGTCCAGTTCACGGCAAGGACATGTTTGTGCCGTTGTCGACCTTGATCGGCGGCCCGCACATGGCCGGTCACGGCTGGCGCATGCTGGTCGAATGCCTGTCGGTGGGCCGCGCGATTTCGCTGCCGTCGAGCGCCACCGGCGGCGTGCGTGCGGCCGTTGCGTCAGTTGGATCGTATGCGCGCATGCGCAAGCAGTTCGGCCTGGCGATCGCGCGCTTCGAAGGCGTGGAAGAAGCGCTGGCGCGTATCGGTGGGCTGACTTACGCCACGGCCGCGCTGTCGCGCGCCACCGCCGCTGCGGTTGACCGCGGCGAGAAGCCGTCGGTGCCGTCGGCGATCGCGAAATACCACGCCACCGAGTGGGGTCGGCAGATTGCCGGTGACGCGATGGACGTCTTGGGCGGCAAGGCCGTACAGCTCGGCCCGAAAAACTATGCGGGACGTGCGTGGCAGGGCGTGCCGATCGCGATCACCGTGGAGGGCGCGAACATCATGACGCGCAGCCTGATGATCTTTGGGCAGGGGGCGATCCGTTGCCATCCGTACGTACTGAAGGAAATGCAGACGCTGGCGATCACCGATCGCAGCGAGCAGTTGCGGACATTCGATCGTCTGCTGTTCGCCCATCTGGGTTTCGGCGTGTCCAATGCAGTGCGCAGCTTTGTGCTGGGCCTCACCGGTTCGATGCTCGGCGAGAGCGCGGGTGACGCTTACACGCGCCGCTATTACCGCAAGCTCGATCGCTACTCCGCCGCGCTGGCGTTGTGCGCCGATGTGTTCATGGGCGTGCTCGGCGGCAAACTGAAGTTCAAGGAGAAGCTGTCCGCGCGCCTCGGCGACGTGCTCAGCTATCTGTACATTGCCAGTGCGATGCTCAAGCGCTACGAAGACACCGGCCGGCCGGAAGCGGACCGTCCGCTGCTGGCATGGGCGTTCCATCAATGCGTGTGGAACATGCAGATGGCGCTGGATGGCGCGATCCGCAATTTTCCGGTGCGTCCAGTGTCGTGGCTGCTGCGCGTGCTGGTGTTTCCGTTCGGCCGCCGCGAAGTACCGCCGTCCGATCGTCTGGGCCGCAGGGTTGCCGCGTTGATCACTGCGCCCAGCGAAGCGCGCGATCGTCTGTTGGAATGGGTGTACCTGACCCCGACGCCGAACAACACTGTCGGACGCATGCACGCGCTGCTGCCGGATGTGATCCTCGCTGAGCCGGTCGATCGCAAGTTCGCCAAGGCGCAGAAGAGCGGCCAGTTCAAGACGCACGACTACATGGATCAGCTGGCCGAAGCCGAGCAGGCTGGTGTGATCAACGCCAGCGAGGCGGCGCTGCTCAAGCGTGTACGCGAGGGTGTGTTCGAGTTCATCTCGGTGGACGACTTCGATCCGGAAGAACTTCGCTCGGCGCTGAGCCGTGCTGATCTGAAAAAGCTCGCCGACGCGGCGTAATGCGTTTCGTCGAATGTCATCAGGTGCTTGAGGAGAGTCGATGAGCGCGCCCTTGCTGTCCCTGTATCGACGGATCACGCGTTGGCCCGGCGGTCACTGGCTGTTCGGGCGCGCGGTGTGCTTTAGGGCGCCGTATTTTGCCACCATCGCGCCGCGATTCGTGGCGCTGGAACCAGGGCGCTGCGAGGTTCGCATGCGCGATCGCCGACGCGTGCATAACCATATCGGCACCGTGCACGCCATTGCGCTGTGCAACCTTGCCGAGCTCAGTGCGGGCGTGATGGCCGAGGCGACCATGCCGCCCGGCATGCGCTGGATTCCCAAAGGCATGACCGTCGAATACCTGAGCAAAGCGACCGGCAGCATGCATGCGGTCGCCACGCCGGAGATCCCCGTGGTCGCGTCGGACAGTGGGCACGAATGGCCGGTCGTGGTGCAGGTCGCCGATCAGGCAGGCAAGGCGGTATTCCGTGCACGCATCATGATGTGGGTTTCACCGCGCCAGCACGCTTGAGCATCTTGCTCGCGCCTCGGTGCGGGTGCTCAGCTCGCCAGCACGCAACGATTCTTGCCGTTGCGCTTGGCTTCGTACATGGCGCGGTCAGCAGCCTGGATCAACAGTTCTTCGGCGTCAGGGCGATCGCTGGGCAGGTACGGCGCAATGCCGATACTGGCGCCAATACCAACATCGATCGAGCGCCCGTTGACGACCAGCGAGTAGGGCTCGCCCAAGGCCGTGCACAATTTCTCGCACAGCTGCAGCGCCGACGGCTGATCATTGATTTCCTCCAGAATCAGCGCGAACTCGTCGCCGCCCAGACGCGCTACGGTATCGTTGCTGCGTAGCTGCGCCGTCAAGCGTGTGGCGATCTCCTGCAGCAAGGTATCGCCGACGGAATGACCATGGGTGTCGTTGACGTTCTTGAAGCCATCGATGTCGATGCAGGCGAGCGCGAACAGGCCGTGATGGCGGTGCGTGCGCTGGATCGCGCCATGCAGGCGATCATGAAACAGCATGCGGTTGGGCAGGCCGGTCAACGTGTCGTGGCTGGCCTGATAGCGGACCAAGGCTTCGATACGCTCGCGCTCGGCGATTTCAACAATAAGCTGGCGATTGCGCTCCGACAGCGCAACCATCGCCTGCTGCAGCTCGGCACGGGCCGCATGCAATTCAAGAAACACGCGTACTTTCGACTGCAGGATCACATCGTTGATCGGCTTGGCGACGTAATCCACCGCGCCCGAGCGATAGCCCTTGAGCTTGTTCAGGTCATCGGCGTAAGCAGCGGTGACAAAGATGATCGGCGTCTCGCGCAGCTGCTCTGTTTCACCGAGCAGGGCTGCTACTTCGAAGCCATCCATGTCGGGCATGTTGACGTCGAGCAGGATCAGCGCGAACTGATGATCCAGGCATAGCGCCAACGCCTCGTTGCCGCTGCTTGCCTCGAACAGCTGCGCACCGCAGTGCGCGAGCACCCGGCGCATGGCGACCAGGTTGGCGGCGGTGTCGTCAACGACCAGAATTTTCGGCAGGATGGCATTCATGTCAGGCAAAGGTGATTGAGCAACGGAGCGATCTGCTCCAGCGGTAGACAGTAGTCGGCGCCGGAGGTATCCAGCGCTGCCTGCGGCATCGTCGCCGCTTCAGCGCTGGTGGGTGTCTGTACTACGGCGATACCGCCGCGGAAGCGGATTTGCGCCAGACCATTGGCGCCATCGTGATTTGCACCAGTTAACACCACACCGATCAATGCAGCGTGATAGGCGTCTGCAGCGGACCCGAACAGCACGTCGATGGATGGCCGTGAAAAGCACACCCGCTCGTCAACCGACAGAGCAAAGTGCCGATCATGCTCCAGCAGTAGATGATACCCGCCGGGAGCTACGTGCACAGTGTTGCCGCTGGCTAACCCACGCTCCTGCGCTTCGATCACCGGTAGTGCCGAATGGCGGGCAAGCGACTCGCACACGGCATCGACCTTGCCAGCGGTGTGGCAGCACACGAGCAACGCCTGCGGCAAGCGCGGATCGAGCGCGCCAAGCACGAGCTTGAGCGCATTGAAGCCACCCAGCGAACAGCCGATCGCAATCGCTTCAGGACGCTTCATCGTGGCACTCCGACGCTGGCTGGGAGGACCGCCGGTACAGACGCAGGCTCGCATCGACAGCACTGAAATCCACTGCGACCGGAGCGAAATCCAGCGTTTCGCGCAACCCCAGGCAGAGATGGCCACCACGCACCAGACTGTCGCGGAACATCTTCAGCGTGCGGTTCTGCAAGGGATTGGAAAAATAGATCAGCACGTTGCGGCACAGCACCAGATGCGCCTCGCAGAACACCTTGTCGGCAACAAGATTGTGATGGGCGAACGTGATGTTGCGACGAAGGCGGTCGTGCAGCCTGATGAAGTCGTAGCGGGCTACGTAGTGGCTGGCCAGCGACTGGCTGCCACCGGCTTCCAGATAATTGCGCGACCACAGCTGCGCGTCCTTTGCCGGATAGATGCCTTCGCGCGGTGGCGAAGATATGGCTGCGTTCGTACAGCCCTTCCTCTTCCAGCAGGATCGCCAGTGAATAAGCCTCCTGTCCGTGCGCGCAGCCCGCCTGCCAGATGTTGATCTGTGGATAGGAGGCGAGCACCGGCAGCACCTGCTCGCGCAGTGCACGGAACACCGCCGGATCGCGGAACATTTCCGAGACCGGCACCGACAGTCCCTGCACCACCTGTGTCACGAAATCCGGCTCGTGCAGCAGTTGCGCGGTGAGTGCGCTGATGCTGTTGCAACGATGGTCACGCACCAGCTGGCGCACGCGTCGCGTCAGCGAAGCCGGGGCGTACTCGCTGAAGTCATGGCCATGCCGGCGCTTGAGTGCCTGCACGAATAGATCCAGCTCAAGCTGTTCCAGTTCGGTGTCGGGTAGGGGGGCAGACATCGCTATCAGCGGTGCAGCCAGACGCAGATCATCGACGACAGCTTGTCGATATCGATCGGTTTGGACAGGTAATCGCTGGCGCCTAATTCCAGACATTTCTCGCGATCGCCACGCATCGCCTTGGCGGTCAGCGCGATGATCGGTAGCTCGGCGAACTGCGGCTGTGCGCGAATCGCACGGATGGTCTCGTAACCGTCCATCACCGGCATCATGATGTCCATCAACACCAGTTCCGCGCTGCCGTCATCGGCCAACGCCTTCAGCGCCTTCTGGCCGTCCTGTGCCATGGTCACTACCAGCCCCCAATCGCGCAGCACCTTGGACAGTGCGAAGAGATTGCGCATGTCGTCATCGACCAGCAATACCTTGCGGCCGGTCAGCTCGGCCGCGAGTGTCGAGGCACCACCGCACGCGGCACGTCGCCGCGCGTGCTGAACGCTGTGCAGGAACAGGCTGACCTCGTCGAGCAGGCGCTCCGGCGAACGCGCGCCCTTGACCACGATGGAATCGGTGTATTGGCGCAGCAGCAGGTTTTCCTCGCGGCTCAGATCGCGGCCGGAATACACCACCACCGGCGGCACGCCGCCCGGTGCTTTGGACAAGTGCTCAAGCAACTCCAGACCGGACATGCCGGGCAGGCCTAGATCGAGCACGATGCAGTCGTAGTGGGTGTGCGCTGTTTTCTCCAGCGCCTCCTCGGCCGAGTTGGCTTCGTCGATCAATACGTTGTCCGCGCGCAGCATGGTGCGCACGGCAGTACGTGAATCGGCCTCATCGTCGACGATCAGCAGGTGCCGCTCATGCCCTTCGGCGAAATGCAGCAGGCGCTCGAACGCCACACCGATCGACTCGCGGCTGACCGGCTTGGTGAGGAAGCCGACGGCCCCCTGTTCAAGCCCGCGCGTGGCATCGTCGGTGGCGGAAATGAAATGCACCGGAATCGCCCGCGTGGCGGCGTCG
>Ga0302307_10002301_pt1 | contig 11650 bp, 8 predicted proteins | sample III_Palsa_E3_2_FD_200530 | JGI IMG/M metagenome (GOLD analysis project Ga0302307, IMG submission 200530) | Peat permafrost microbial communities from Stordalen Mire near Abisko, Sweden - III_Palsa_E3_2 | ecosystem: Environmental > Terrestrial > Soil > Palsa > Peat permafrost | place: Sweden... | reverse complement strand
TGTCTGCGATTGGCTAGACTTCCACTGCTTCACCCGCCGTCACCACGGTTTAGTTTATTCTGTCTAGTTTGCAGTTCAGAGTCAGGGGGCCCAGTGACCAGATCCAACCTCGTCGTTCGTCTGTTCTTCTGCGTTTCGGTTTTGCTGCCCATCGCATCAAGTGCTCAGCAAGTTCCCGAGAATACATATCAGGAATTGCATTGGCGGATGATTGGTCCGTTTCGCGGCGGCCGCACCCGTGCTGCGACTGGCGTTCCAAGCCAGCCGAACGTTTTCTACATGGGCCAGGTCAACGGCGGAGTATGGAAATCGGACGACTACGGTCGCACCTGGAACCCGATCTTCGACGACCAGCCTACGCAGTCGATTGGTGCCATTGCCGTCGCTCCTTCGAATCCCAACATCATTTATGTCGCGAGTGGGGAAGGTTTGCACCGTCCCGATCTCTCGGTCGGAAACGGAATTTACAAATCTACTGACGCAGGAAAGACCTGGACTCATCTCGGACTGCGCGATGGTTTTCAAATTCCTGCACTGGCGATTGATCCTCGCGATCCCAATCGAATCTTCGCAGCCGTGCTTGGCCATCCCTACGGGCCGAACGATGAGCGCGGCCTGTTCCTTTCTACCGATGGTGGCCAAACATGGCAAAAGGCAATTTACAAAGACGAGAACACCGGAGCTTCCGACGTAGAGATTGATCCCTCCAATCCCGACGTGATTTACGCTTCGATGTGGGAAGCTCGCGAAGGCCCGTGGGAAGATGGCAATGAAGTTAACGGGACTGGGGGCGGCTTGTTCAAATCCACCGACGGTGGAAAAACCTGGCATCCTCTTACCAACGGCCTTCCGAAAGATCTCTCACAGATCTATGTCGCAATCGCTCCCAGCGATTCCCGGCGTGTTTATGCCACGCTCTCTGCTGCTTCTGGCGGCCTATCCGTGTATCGTTCCGACGACGCCGGTGAGAACTGGTCGAAGGCAACCGACGATCCGCGTCCGTCCGGACGAATCGGCGGCGGAGACCTTTCCATTCCACGAGTCGATTCGAAGAATGAGGATGTCCTTTACACTGCCAGCACTGTAACGATGAAGTCTATTGACGGCGGAAAGACATGGTCCGGATTTCGCGGCGCTCCGGGCGGCGACGACTATCAGAATCTCTGGATCAATCCCAACGACCCGAGCATTATTCTTCTAGTCAGCGATCAGGGAGCGCTGGTAACTGTCAACGGTGGGACAACTTGGAGTTCCTGGTACAACCAGCCCACCGCGCAGATTTATCACGTCGCGGTCACGCCCACTTTTCCGTATCGCGTTTGCGGAGGCCAGCAGGAAAGTGGTTCTGTCTGCATCTCCAGCCGCGGCAACGACGGCGCCATCACTTATCGCGAGTGGCATGCCGTAGGCGTGATCGAATACGGTTACGTCGCGCCCGACCCTCTCGACCCCGATGTGATCTACGGCGGCGGTCGAAGCGAGGTCTCGAAGTTTCACTGGTCCACCGGCCAGGTGCAGAACGTCACGCCGATCCCGCTCCGCAACTCCAAGTACCGCACCAACCGCAGTGAACCCACAATGTTCTCGCCCCTTGACCCGCACACGCTCTACTTCGCCAGCAATGTGCTCTTCAAAACAACCGACGGCGGAAATTCCTGGCAGGCCATCAGCGATGATCTCACGCGCCAGAATCCCGGAGTTCCAGCCAGCGTAGGCAATCTCATTCCGAAAGATGCGGAAAAGAAGCGTGGTGTAATTTACGCGCTCGCGCCTTCGTTCAAAAACATCAACACACTCTGGGCCGGCACAGACGATGGCCTCATCTGGCGGACGGGCGACGGCGGCAACAAGTGGAACGACATCACTCCAAAGGAACTCACGCCGTGGAGCAAGGTCACGCAGATCGATGCCTCGCATTTCGATAACGATTCCGCTTACGCGTCCGTGAGCCGCTTCCGCATCAACGACGAGCATCCTTACATTTACCGTACTCATGATGGCGGCAAGAACTGGAAGTTGATCACCACGGGCCTGCCTGACATCGGCCCGGTAGACACGGTCCGCGAAGATCCATTGCGCAAAGGCTTGCTGTTTGCCGGAACCGAAAATTCAGTCTGGGTCTCGTTCGATGACGGGGATCACTGGCAATCTCTGCAACTGAATCTGCCGCACACTTCCATGCGCGATCTTTGGATTCACGACAACGACCTGATCGTAGCCACGCACGGCCGCTCGTTCTGGATTCTGGACGACATCACTCCGCTGCGCGAAGTCGCCGGGTTATCGGGCGCAGACGCTCATCTTTTCACTCCAGGACTTGCCTACCGAATCCAGCGCGACACCTACACCGACACGCCGCTTCCCCCCGACGAGCCTGCCGCCGCAAACCCGCCGGATGGCGCAATCATCGACTACTTCCTGTCGCGCGCCGCGTCTACGACTGTCACCCTCGAAATCCTCGACGCGCGCGGCCAACTCGTTCGAAAGTTTTCCAGCGACGACAAGCCCGATGTCTCGGAAGCAGATCTCAAGAAGCAACTCATCCCACTTTATTGGCTGCGTCCTTTCCGCGCACTGTCGGCCAATGAGGGCATGCACCGCTGGGTTTGGGATCTCCATTACCCCGCGCCTGTTTCCCCTCGCCACGAGTATCCGATCGCCGCGGTTCCCGGAGACACGCCTCGTTACCCGCTCGGCCCCACCGCTCTACCCGGCTCTTATACCGCGCGCCTCACCGCGAACGGAAAGAGTTACACCGCGGCTTTCACGGTCAAGATAGACCCGCGCGTTCACGTCTCCGCGCCGGGTCTTGAAAAGAAATTTCAACTCGAAGTGCGCCTGGCATCGCTTTTAAGCCAGACCTCGGAGGCCGCAACGCAAGCTGGATCGATTCGCGAGCCGCTGCAAAAACTGAGCCAGCAAGCCACCGGCACGGCACGCGATTCCATTGAGGCATTCCAGACCAAACTCGCAGCAGTTCTTGGGGCGCCATCCGGGGGCCCAGCCGCAAGCGCCGCCGAAAACACTCTCCCGCAGGTTAACGGGCAAGTCGGGGTCTTGTATGGCCAGGTCTGGCAGGCCGACGCCGAGCCAACGACGACTCAGTCTGAAGCCGTCGCAGCTACAGAACATAATGCTCTGGATGTAATGAAGCGTTGGGATGCGCTCAAGAACGCCGACCTTCCAGCGCTCAATAGCCAACTTCGCGCCGCGAATTTGCCCGAAGTGCAGATCGAGTCGGGCCCGCACAAGGAAGATTCTGGGGATGAAGAATAGATCGCGGCATTCCCGTGTCATGAGCTCACGTTTCGAGACAAAATCCAGCGTTTGATCGCTCGGCTCGCGGACGAGTATGCAATATCTTGCACCCTCGCATCTCGAACAAGATTAATTGTCAAATCTTAGTCACAAGTCGATCTGAATCGCCTGATACGCGATATAATCCTGCGGTTTCGACTTTTCAGGCAGAGATTCAACCCAGGCAACCTCTCTGCTCTGTGCACTTTGCAACAACGCATTAGGCAAAGTTCGACAGATACAAATAAGGTTCGATAAATCAAGTGACCCCCGAGAGGAAACAAATGAAGGCTTTTCGCACACTCGCAATTGCAACGCTGACCCTGATGGTTTGTTTGGGTATCGCCAGTTCCCAGGAATCAAACCTTACAGGGAAGTGGCAGACACTCACAAATTCCCCAAGCTTCGACGCTGACACTGCACTCCTGCTCACCAACGGAACTGTTATGGTGCATCAGTATCAAAGCGTAAAATGGTGGCAGCTCGTTCCCAGCGCCACGGGGAGCTATCTCGCCGGCACATGGACCGAGTTGGCTTCAGCTCCAGCCGGATACGAGCCCTTATACTTCGGCTCTGCTGTATTGGCCGACGGAAACGTTGTGGTCGAGGGCGGAGAGTACGACGGAAGTCAGTCGGAAACCAACAGCGGCGCAATTTACTATCCCGCCACCAACACCTGGACCTCGATTGCTCCTCCATCAGGTTGGACCCACATTGGCGATGCATCAAGCGTCGTCCTGCCCAACGGCACCTTCATGCTGGGAAACTGCGGTTATGCCGGTTCTGAATGCAGCCCGTTTCAGTTGCAGCAAGCTCTGCTCGACGAAACCACACTGACCTGGACCATTACCGGCACAGGCAAAGCGGACCAGAACTCCGAAGAGGGCTGGACCCTGTTGCCGTCAGGTAACGTACTCACCGTCGACATGAACAACGGCACCGAGTCTGAGCTTTACAATCCAAGCACGGGCGATTGGTCGCTCGCCGGAGACACTTTTTCCAAACTGCCGAATGCTTCTTGCTATGAGATCGGTCCTGCGGTATTACGCCCCGACGGCACCGTTTTCGCCATCGGTGGAACCAGCAACACGAACATCTACAATTCGATCACAGGAGTCTGGTCGGCAGGTCCGACCTTCACCGGTGGGCTGGGTGTGGATGACGGACCGGCGGCGATCCTGCCGGACGGCAATGTGCTCGTTGACGCCGCTCCGATCTCTCCTTGCTACGCATCTGGCAGCAAGTTTTATGAGTTCAACGGCACCACGATGACTCCGGTCTCTTCGCCGAGCGGCGCTTCCAGCAATCCATCCTATACGGGACGAATGTTGGTTCTGCCCACGGGACAGATTCTGTTCACCGACGGGACCAAGACCGTACAACTCTACACCGCCGCTGGAACCTACCAGGCTGCGTGGCAGCCGACCATCACTTCGGTCGCCAGCACGCTGACTGCGGGCAGCACCAACAATACTATCTCGGGCACGCAGTTCAACGGCTTGTCGCAAGGCGCAATGTATGGCGACGACGCGCAGATGGCGACCAACTATCCCATCATCCGCATCGAAAACCCAACCACCAAGGACATTTATTATTGCACCACGCATAACCACAGCACCATGGGTGTCGCGACGGGATCCACGATCGTTTCCACGGAATTCGACATTCCCTCTACCGTTCCAGCGGGCACGAGTGAACTGTTTGTTGTGGCGAACGGAATTCCCTCAAAGCCGGTGAAGGTTACCATCAAAGCCGCTGCCAAGTAGCTGGTAGCGTTTGATCGAACCTTGTAATCGAACATTGAGGCGCCTTGACTCGCAACCGCGAGTCAAGGCGCCTTTTTCTTGCGCCCAGTAGCGATTGCTGGGGACAATCCGCCTCACACTACAACGCTTCTACCGCGTTCTTTAGTTCCTGCGCAATTTGAACAGGATCGCAGCCGGCCGCAAAGTTCATGGGTCGGCCGATGCCCACTTGAATCTCTCCCGGTCGGGCTATCTTTCTGCCTTCTTTCTTCACTTCAAACAAACCCACAATTCGCATCGGTAATACCGGAATGCCGAGATTGTTTGCCAGGAGCCCGATTCCAGCGCGGAACATGCTGATCTTGCCATCCACCGTATACCGGCCTTCTGGAAACACCAGCACGCTGTATCCCTGATCCACGGCCCGGCCGGCGTAAGCGAAACTCTGCCGAAAGCCAGCCTCGCGCGGCAGCGGAAACAAATTTAGAAGCGAAACTCCCAGCACCCATCCTGTTCGATCGTAAATACCTCGGAAAAAGCCTCTGGTCGACTGCGGAGTGTGTAAGGCCTCTAACGCTTCGCCGCGCGTCGCTATCGCAATTCGATTTCTTAGCTGCGCCGGCAAAGCTGCCTGCACAAATGCAAAATCCACATCGGAAATGTGATTGCAAACTACCAGCAGCGGTCCATTCCATCCTCGCAAATGTTCTCGACCTTCGATCCGCGGCCAGCCCAACAAAATCATGGCCGGCCTCATCAACAAATACTGCGCCAGCCATCGCAGCCAAGTTATCGGCCATCGCAATACCCATGCCGGATAGTGGTATTCCGCACGAGGGCGCGTTTCGCCGCTCAACATTCGTTCCACATCGCCCACGGTGCGCACCGCGCTGAAACGAGTTTCGCTCAGATCGACCTGATATCGATCTTCCAGAGCGCTGATCAGTTCGACTCGATCCAGAGAACTGAGACCCAACCCGGAGGAAAGATCAGCATCGAGTACCGCTTCATGATCTAACTCCGTCATATTGCGGCCTGTGATGCGGCCGATCAACTCTATTACGGGGCTGTCGCTCGCAGCGGGCTTCCCTCCGGGGTGCAAAATTTCTCGTGCGGCGAATTCGGCAATCAGCTTCCGCCGCGGCTTTTGCGTGCTCGTGCGCGGAAAGTCTTGCTCAGGCCAAACTACGTGCATACGCATGCGCTGAAATTCCGCCAGAGTCTGGTTCGCTCGCTCCACCACTCCCGCCGCCCTGGCATCGTCGCGAAGAATTAATACAGCGCAGGGTTCTGCATTTCCTCCGCGCTCAATCCCCACCACAACACAATCTTTTACTTCCGGTTGCTGACGCAACGCAGCTTCGAGATCCTCCGGGTAAATATTCAATCCGCCCGGCGTCACGATCACATCTTTCTTACGACCTTTAAAATAAAGATTACCGGCTTCATCCAGCGCGCCGACGTCTCCGGTGCGGTACCAGCCGTCTTTATCTGTAACCTCGCCTGGCGCCTCCTTCTGCCCGCCTTGATCCCAGTAACCCGCGGCGACTCCGCCTCCGCGGATCATAATCTCGCCATCTTCCGCCAGCTTTACTTCGCGTCCGGGCAGCACCTTCCCTATCGATCCCTTTCCCAACTTGAACGGATGATTCACGCTGATCAGCGAAGTTGTCTCCGTCAACCCGTATCCCTGGATCGCAGCGTAGCCTAGCCTTCCCCAGAATTCTTCGGTCTCCGCGTCCAGCGCCGCGCCTCCGCAGATGAATGCCCAGAACTTCCACCCGAACTGCCGGCGAATCGCGCGGAACATCCACCAGCGGTGCAGGAAATGTTTTCCTTCCGCAGTGCGGAACCGCCGCCGAAAATCCTCGATTTTCCCACTGTCCTCAAGGTCACGTTCGATCTTTTGTTTCAGCGACTGCAAGACTCGCGGCACGCTCACTAACACAGAGACGCGCTCTCGCCGGATGGTGCTGATGATCTCCGAGGGCTTCAACTCTTCTTGAAAAATCACAGTTCCGCCCAGCAGCGGCGGCAGAAACATTCCCAGGAATTGCCCGAACACATGGCTAAGCGGCAGTAAATTCAAGAATCGCACCGGATGCACGAAGCGCTCATACTTCAAGTACTGCCGCATCTCCCGCTCCAAGGGAGCAATGTTGGCCAACACGTTCCCGTGCGTGATGACGACTCCTTTGGGTTCAGCTGTAGTCCCCGAAGTAAAGACAATCTGCAAAGTGTCGTCGCGCCCGACTACCACATCTGAGAGTAGCGCCGGCGTCCCCGCGGCTATCCGCGATAGGTCTTCCAGAACGGTGATGGGTATTGCACTCGCTGCTTCCAAGTGCTGAGCGTGCCGCCGCGAACAAACCCAAAGCCTAGCCTCAACCTGCCGTGCAACCCGCGCTGCAAAGTCCGCCGACGCCACATGATCCATCGGGACAACAATCGCACCGCGCAAAGCGCATCCAAAGAAAACCGCAATCCACTCGGCGCAGTTCTCGCCCCACAGCATCACGCGGTCACCCTTCCCGATTTTCCGCGAATCCAGTTCCCGGCAAAACCGCAACGCCATCTCCATGACCTGACCATAGGTGAACCACTCCATGCGATAGCCGCGGCGCTGCCCGTAGGCCCGCTGGTCGCGGTGCGCCTGAAAGTTCGTCAGGAAAAACTCTGCTAACGATTCGGCCATGGAGCGAAAGAACGGAGTCGGAGGCGATTCAAACCTAAGCCTTGACCCTAGGCAAGTTTAGTAGCAGAAGGGAACAACCGTACATCCCGCGCGGCAAATGCGCCGCCCGATCACGCCGGCTTGTAGCATAATATTTCTATGGCATTTCCCATCCGAATATGCGCCGTTTGCTCAGAAGAGTTCGAACTGAAGCCGGATAAGCCCGGCTTTGCCAATCGCTGCCCAGAGTGCAGCGAGCCCGAACAAGCCGGTACCAAATCAAAGCAAGCCGCGGACGCCGACGAACGCAAGACTCAAAAAGAGGCCAACGAGGCTCGGAGAGAAGCCATGCGAAACCTTCTCTATCGCAAGGATAGCTAACCGCCGGCCTGCCGAACGTTCACTCCCGTCCCACTCCCAGCGCATCCGCCACCCGATTGATGTAATTAAACCACGATGCAATCAGCGTGATCTGCAAGATTCCGCGATCATCAAATCCCACCGCCCGCAGTCCCTCGATATCGTCCTTCCAACATTTCGTTGCATCCTTGGTTAGTTTGACCACGTAGTCCAGCATCACGCGCTCCTGCTGCGTGATGGGTGCAGTCGTGTAATCCTTCTCCAGCGCCTCCACCAGCTCTTTATCCAGCGTCACCCTACGCAGAAACTCTGCGTGCGACTCAATTCAATACTTGCAGCGATTAGTCACCGAGACCATGGTCGTAATCATTTCGTGTTGCCGGCGGTTCAGCGGCAAGTCCGGTGACATCAGCGCACCAAACGTGGCGAACGAGTGATGAAGCGCGTCTGGAATCAGCGTGTGCGACCCCACAATCGTCGACCCTCCCGATTCATCGGGGTGGACCGGCGTCGCATACTCCTTGGGATACAGCTCGCGCTGCGCCTCAACCGCCTTGCGCAACTTCTCGTCGGCCTCCGACATCGGTATGGTTCGAATCCATGTCATAACGCAATTTTCCCTCGTGCAGGTTTCTTTCAATTTCGCAGGGGAAGGTTACACCGTCGCGCACCTCCGCCCCATACCACATTTGTACTAGAGCCCAGCGCCCGCCGCTGATTCGCGGTACGGATCAATGCGGAGAGGCGACGAGCCTGCATGCACCATCCAGAATTGCCGGCCATGATAGTACGCCAACAATTCCCGATTCTTCTCCGGCCCCATGTCGCGTGCCCACACGATTTTCGAGCCGTCGATGTCGGCAAGGTTGTAGACCCACTCGCGGTCGAGATCAAAATCAGGAGAATAACTGACCATGACCACGTGTTGGCCGGGCAGCGCTTTCAGTTGCTGCACGATCGACTCCCGCTCGATGTCTCCGTGTTGCCACTCCGGTTCGGGATGAATGTGCGTTACTGCCAACGCCACGCGCAGCACGACCGCGCCGATATAAATCACCGTGACGGCTCGTACAAAGGCCAGACCCACTGGTCGTGCGCGCCAGCGGAATAAGCGCAAATGCCGTATGCACTGCATCAGAATCAAGAACACCAACGCCGTGGCTGGAGCGAAATAATGAGGTAAGCCCCAGGTCTCAATCACGAGGCCGGCGGCAAAGATGCCGCCGATGATCCAAGGCACGCGCAGTTTGCGATCGCGCGCCGCGCATGGAAGCGCGATGAGCACGAACGGCAGTGGCGGAACGAGATAGACCTGCCAGAAATAATAAAGTTTGATGCGCCATCGCCAAATGAATCCGCTTAGACTCTGATTCTCTTCTGTCTCTCTAACTTCCCGCTGGTATAGAGCCTCCATCCTTGGGTGGTTGTATGTCTTCTGCGGCCACGGTTTCTGCCAAATGAAATACCGTCCCATGGCGTAGGTCTGGCGGTTGATGTCATAGGTCATGCGAAAAGGATTTCCGGTGACGCGGTAATAGTAATAACCGGTCCAAACCGCGAGGGGAGTGAGGGCGAAAACGAGAGGCAACACGATCCGCGCAAATGAAATGCGCAACGGAGGTCCGTCTTTCCCAAACATCCACGCCAATAAAGCAATCGCAACCCCAACGCTCAATAGAAGTCCTTCATACGGACGGCTGTTTGCGAGAATGAACAAGCCGATCGCCATGATCACGGAATCGCGCCAACGCAAGTGTTGCTTGACTCTGGGCAAGGCACCGAGCACGAGCGCTCCTCCGAGTGCTGGAAGACACGCGCTCCAGAATCCGTTGGTCCAGTAACTCAGAAAGCCGAGGCGAGGAATGGCAAGAACTCCGCCCAGCAGCGCCCAGCGCGGCGGAATCCAACCTTGCAGCATCCAGCAGATGGCCGCGCACATCAGCGCCGCGCACATCAACTGTCCGATCCACGCGTTGCCCAAGATCTCGCCGGCAGCCAGCACCAGCCCTTGTCCCGGCGGATACATCGACATATACGTCGGGTGCCAGATCACATGGAAAGTTTCGAAATGCATCCACATCGGGTGCGGTGGATTCGTCAGCCGGCCGTGCGCAAACGTGTCTCCCGCAAGCAGGTAGCTGTACTCGTCATGATAGCGAGGCAGCGGAATGCCGGATACGGGAATCAGCGCTGATCGAATCACGAGTAGGGAAAAGCCCACTAACAAAACGCAAAGTCGCTTTCTCGATGCGATCCTTTTGCTGAATTCTTCCAGCCTCTCCAGGCCCAGCGTTCCGAGCCATGTGTGCGAAAACTTGATTTGCAAAAATATGAGGATCACTACCGCCGCAGCGGGCTTGAGAAATTTCAACTCCAAAGAAAAAGCGCACGGGGCAATCAGTCCGGCGCACAAAGTAGGATTCAACATTTGCAGAAGATCCATGCTCGCGTCACACAGCCCATAAGCATACCTTGTTCGTCCGCTCCTCACGAGTGCAGTAAAATCCACTCAACGACTTTTTTCAATGGGGATGCGCGTGGACCTTCTGAGTGATGTTGAAGTGCGAGTGCTGGGTGCGTTGATCGAAAAGGACATCACCACTCCTGACTACTATCCTTTATCGCTGAATGCTTTGGTGAACGCGTGTAGTCAGAAAAATAACCGCGACCCCGTGATGACGCTGGACGAGGATGCGGTGCGCGCCTCGCTGGAATCGCTGCAGAGGCAGCGCTTGGCGGGCCCGGCCAGCGGCGCTGACGGCCGAGTTACGAAATATGAGCACCGCCTGCAGGAAGTATTCAACTTCGACCGCCGTGAGATCGCGATCCTATGCGTGCTGCTCTTACGCGGCGCGCAAACTCCCGGGGAATTGCGAGGCCGCGCCGAACGCATGTATCGATTCGAAGAACTGGAAGACGTGCATGCGACGATCGACCGGCTCAGCCAGCGCGAGCCCCCGCTGGTCGCTGTGTTGCCGCGACAGCCGGGCACGAAAGAGTCGCGCTACATGCATCTGCTCTCCGGCAGCGCGCCTGCCGTAGAGGCTGCGCCCGCTCGAACTGTAGCCCGACCTGCGGCGGACGACGACCGCATTGCCGTCCTCGAAAGCGAAGTGGCGGAACTGAAAAGTGAAGTCGCGGACATCCGGCAACAGCTCGCCACATTTCGCAAACAGTTTGAATGATTGCGAAATGTGACTCTTGCCGTGTCCTCTGTACCACATCGTGTCCGGCGCGCCACGATGTCGTGCCACTTGCCGTGTTCTAACCCCCGTAAAATCAACGCCCAACTCATTGGCCCCCGCTGTGCATTATCACTTGCGCTGCTTCAGCAGCAGGAGGTGACCAACCATGACCCGTATCAATCTGTTCAGCGCCACAGCAGTTCGCACCATCCCGGCAACGCATGATTCCGTTGCGTGGGGTAAGAGCAACACTAACTTTGATAACAACACCAGCACCCTGGTATTCGCCGCGCTCTTGATCGCTTGTTCATTAGCAGTCGGATGTTCCAGCGAGAAACCCAAAACCGAAAGCTCGACCAATCAGACCGCGATGAGTCAGCCGATACCGC
>Ga0302307_10002298_pt1 | contig 11655 bp, 10 predicted proteins | sample III_Palsa_E3_2_FD_200530 | JGI IMG/M metagenome (GOLD analysis project Ga0302307, IMG submission 200530) | Peat permafrost microbial communities from Stordalen Mire near Abisko, Sweden - III_Palsa_E3_2 | ecosystem: Environmental > Terrestrial > Soil > Palsa > Peat permafrost | place: Sweden... | reverse complement strand
CAAGTTTCTTTCCAGCGATCATCGTTTGTGTTTCGAATACGCGGCAGATCCCTCCACCCCATCACCTGAAGGCATAGCTGTGTTCACGTTCGTTGCTAAACCCGCTACCGCCGGTGATCCCGATTGTGCTTCCGTTCAACCGGGCACCACAGGCAGGTTTCACGGTAGATACCTCCTCAATGCAAGTGACCCATATCGAGCGCACAGTACAAAATCCTGTGGGCAAGGATCGGACCGTACTCGGTACCGCAGCGGTCGACTACGCCCCCGTTATCCTCGACGGCAAGTCTTTCTGGCTCCCCACCACGATCACTGCATTCACCACAGAGACTTTGAAAACGAATGGCGTCCGCTTTACTGCTCACTACAGCAAATATCATAGATTCGCGGCTACCGTCACCATCGTCCCAGCAGATAAATAGTGGTGCATCGGGCCTTATCTTGAAATTTCGCTCCGGTGTGGTTTCGCGCACGTTACATGGTTGTGGCGTGTTACGCAAAACCGGACAAACAACGAGATTCGAGGAACCCTTACCCGGCGTGCTGCGTACACCTACCTTATGAATTCAAGCGCTGTCACCTCCGGCAAGGATCATCCGGTCCAAACGAATGGGTGGACATGGCTGGGCCTCGTTATCTCGCTGTTCTCCTTGCTGGTGTTGCGGTGGGTGTTTCATCCCGGAGCCGCGACGCCGGGGACAGCGATAGTGGTGGTCCGCGAGGCCTGCATGTTTGGCTGCGCGGGCGCGTTGGTTTTGACTGTGCGGCGAGGGGAGCGGCGGTCACTGGCGTCGGTGGGTTTCGGGACGGCGCCGGTTTGGAGGTCAGTTGTATGGGGATTGGTAATGACGGCGGCGTCGGTGTTGCCGGCCGTGCTGATTGCGAAGTCTTCAGGGTATGGGCATGGGGCCGGGTCGCAGACGTTTGCCAAGCTGCCGCTGTGGGTCGTGTTGTTGGTGGTGGTGCGTGCGGGAGTTGTGGAGGAACTGTTTTATCGCGGGTATGCGATGACGCGCTTGCGGGAGATGGGGCTGGGGCGAGTGATTTCGTTTGCGGTGCCGCTGGTTATGTTTGCGGCCGCCCACTGGTCGGGCGGATGGGTGAATGTCGCGATGGCGATGGCCGTTGGCGCGGTATTTGCAGGGTTTTTTGCATGGCGTAGGGACGTGGTGGCGAATATGTTCGGGCACTTTGCGATTGATTTCGTGGCCAACGTGTTGCCGCGGATGATGGGTTGATTTTCTTGAGAGACGCGTGCTGGCGGGAGCGTTTCCTTCCAACCAGGTCGGATGTGCGAGGTCCGTGAAATCAGCACTCGGCACGCCAGATCGGTATGCGAGGCTGAGGCGGCCGTAATCAAACCTATTGTATTGCTCTCTCAGGAAGGAGCCGCCGTTCCACTTTGACGGCAATACGGCGACGGCATACTTATTCACTGTCACAACTGTTCATGCGCTGCAATATATGCTGTCACCGGTTTAGCCGGAAGCGCCGCCCTTCCCTTTGTCATCTCGACCGAAGCGAAGCGAAGTGGAGAGATCTCTGTGTGGATGCTCTCTCTTGGAAGTTTCAAACAGACGGAATCTGGCACTTTAATCGTTTGATATTGAGGACAATGCAAACACTCGTTCGAACCTCAGCGCTCTTCCGTTTTTCCCAAAGTGTCAGTTCCGGTCTGTCCACGAAACTGCACAGAAAACCGCTCTGACCACGAATCTCCGAGAACTTGGGGACGGAGAACTTGGGGACGGACAGGAAGTTTACTGAACCGCGCCGACCCGACGTCGTTCTCCGGGGTGAACTTGGTCCCCTAGTTTCCCGTCCCCCGGTTTCCCCACGCTCGCGGCAGATAGCCGAAGCACTAGACGTCGAGGGTTGAGATGCCGGCGAGCACGACGGGATCGCGATCAGGAAACTCTGCTACGAGGGACAGTTTCCCGCCCATGGCTTCAATCGAACGCCGGAGTGTCGAGATGTGCATGTCAGTGCGTTTTTCGATTTCGGAAATCTGCTTTTGCGCGACGCCGAGCCGTTTCGCCATACGAACCTGTGTCAGCTCACGGGCGCGTCGCAATTCCTGCAAGGTCATCTCTTCGGCGATCAGCTGGTTAGCCCGCTTTTTAATCTTGCGGCGGCGGCTGGCCGGGAGGGCCTGAATGATGTGGTTGACGTTCCGTGCCATTTGAGCTTATCGACACGCGCTCGCCCCAATTGGGGACCGGAATGCTGAAGCAATCGGGCCATCGCCAGCATCTCGTTCCGCGCATCTCTCGGCAACGCGAGGAACTCCGGCTCGAATTCGTCGCCAATCGGTACGGTCCATGCTATTTTCTATATACCTTGTACAGTATATCCTGTCAAGGGTATATCGCCCACTCAGCAGCTTCGATCTTGCGGCTGATCGTCGCGCGTGGCTCCCGGCAGAGATCAAGCAGGGCGGTGTTGACGGCTTGGACTCCCCGGAGTCGAGCGAAGAGCGCCGCCCTATCTGATTAGTTCGGATCGCCTTCCAGGGAAGCAGAATCCCGCAAAAACTCTAAAAGTGTCTGCGCGCGCAGTACGAGTTCCTGGGTCGGAGTGATACTCAGGGTCACTTCCGGCCACAGATCGAGAGGTCGATCCCGAAGGTAGGGGGATACCTCGACAACCATTTGTCCAGGGTATGCCAACTGCATCGGACATCCTTCACCTTCCAGATAGGAGACGGACTCAGCTTTAAGGCCCTTGGCTCGCAGGATTTCGGGAAACGAGTTGAGCAACTCCAGCATTGCCGTTCCTGGCCTGATATTTCCCCGCTCCGGCACTGTTACGAACTCCAACCGCAACCGGGAATCGAGTTTGTCTTGTTTGAGCCTGCAAGTGAAGGCGAGAGTGCCGAGAGGAATAGGCGGGAAGTGAGCTGCCAGCATAGCTGTGGCATAGGCATCGAGAGTCGAAAATGCAAATGAAATGAACTCCGGGGGGTTCCTGAAGCTGGTATCTTCGGCGTGTTTAGGGAAAGCCCGCCATACAAACAAAGACCAGTCCAGGCCGATCATAGAATCCTCAATCTTCGGCGAGCTGAAACCTCCGTCCAGCCATTGTTTGACGGCCCCTAGTACCCGATCCTTCGCCTCGGGAGTCAGCTTTTTGTATGGTTCTCTCTTATACTCCACTGGCGTTGGTCCTTTGCTGCCGCAATCGGTTGAATCTCTCTCCGTTGGAGAAGCCTGCTGCTCGTCCCCGGGACTCTGCACGATGCATTCCCTCTGCGCCGGCTGAGGCTCATTCGTACCAACCTGGTTTTGCCGATCAGAGGCTTTGGGATCAAGTCGTTCCCCTGGGTTAGTTGACTCTTTACCCGATCGCATTGTTCCCCTTCTTTCAATCTGCCCGCATTGGAGGAGACACAACCATCCCCACCCTGCAAGGGTAAACCCCATCACTAACTCCCGGCCCCACCCAAAATTAAGTTGAGTTAATCCATGCTCAACACGCCCATCGAAAGTCTATTTCGGGAATAATGAATCGGCACCTTTTATTCTCTGGGAGTCATCAACCCCGATGCTCCCTCCCAGACCTTCGCCATCGCTATTCCCGCCGGCGTACCAACCGGCCCCGGTTGCGGAACTGGACCGTTTGCGGTCGCAGCCCTCGCCCCCTGCCATTGGAGGCTGCCCTTACAACGAGACGCTTTATATCGTCAATCTTGCGTAGCGCTCTGCGGCCACTGTCACATCCTCCCAGTTCCCGAACGTCTACCAATGCGGAAACATGGGAAGCGCCAACGAGGCAACAGCGGATGGAACCCTGGCGATTGTCGGCGCCGAGGAGGGCGGCAGTTGCCTCTATTCCAGCACCAGCAACGCGTTCGCACTGGTGAACAACAACACAATCGATTACTACGGGGTCGCCCTGTCTGGAGACGGCAATATCGCTGCTGTCAGCAATGGATTCAGCGATCCCTCCGGAAATGCTCTAGGGAGCCTGGCTCGGCCGGCGGTGCAGTATCCGGGGACGACCGTCACACCGTATCCTTTGAACAACTACCCGATGAACACGCTGAAGCGTCCACGGTTGAATACGTCCGGGAGCCTCTATTACTGGGCGTACCCCAACTGGTTTGAGATCTTCGACGTGCAGAAGGGCACGCTCCGGCTTCGCTTCTCTCTCAGCGAGACGATTGAGGACGTGGAAACTCCGTTAGCCGTCGATCCTTCCGGCAGCCTGGTGTTTCTGATTACCGGGGCAGGTCTCACGGTGGTCGACCTGGGGACGGCTCCGCTTTCCATTGGCTATCTCAGCTCCACCACGGCAACCGCCGGTACAACAGTTCAGCTGCGAGGGAGCGGATTCACGGCAGGCATCACGGCGGCCTTAGGGGGTCAGTCCGCTTCTGTCACCTTCACCGATGCAAACACGCTTACGCTCACAGTGCCTACACTCTCGAGCGGGCCTCACGATTTGACCCTCATACGGCCGGATGGTGCTTCGTACACTTTCGCGAGTGCGATCGTCACTCAGTGACCCAGAAAAGGATGTTGAGAGTGGAATCAATTGCTCGATCAGGCGATGCTAATCACCTGGGCGCCGCCTGCGGCGAGAAACGCAGCGTGGGTTTGCATGCGGCGTCGTTCGGCTTCCTGCACCAGTGCCGCGTAACGTGGATCGGATCGCATCGACGCAAACCAGGGATCTTTCGTAATCGCAGAGGCGCAGACAAACCCGCGGTCCATTGCCGCAGAGAGAGCGGCGATCGCGCGCTCCGTCTGGTTGATCTGAGCTAGCTGACGCGCGGAGTAGAACAGTATCTCGGGATCAGCGAGCAGGGCAGTCTCGGCATTCACGATCGCATCCAGACATTCTTTCGTATTGCCTTCAAGGTAGGCGCGCAGCGAACGCATCACGCCTTGGACCGCGCCAGTGGCGCCCCCGGATTGCTCGCGCTCCCTTAGCCTCAAGAGCGCGGTCTGGTTTTCTCCCATGGCGGCGAGCGCGGCACAATCGAGGTAATAGCCGAACCTCCTCCCATAGAGTTCAAGCGTGTTGGTGTAATCGCCCATCAGGAAGTAGGTGTGCGCCGCGCTCGTGATCAGATGGGGATCGAGATGACGTCCACGGAAGTGTGCAGCAACGGAAGCATCCAGTTCATCGCAATAGCGGCACGCCTGAACCAGGCCGGCAAACAGCTCGGCGTCGTTTCGTCGGAACTGGGCTCGCTCCAGCAACCGGACCATAGCTTTTCCAGTGCGGCCCTGGTCGCATTCCATGGACGTGTAGAAATTGTGGGCAATGGCGAGGTCGGGGTTCAGGGCAAATGCACGTTGGAAAGCCTGTTCCGACAGCACTCTGTTGTTGTGAGCATCGTCACTGAATTTTCCCAGGACGTGGTAGGCACGACCGAGGCGGACCCACGCTGGCGCATAATCTGAACTCTCTTCCAGGCACTGCAGATAGAGGTCGCGTGCGATGCTCACATTATCCAGCGTCCGAACAGTCATGATCTGGTTGGCACGAAGGTAGCACTCATAGGCGCGTGCTGTCGCTGGGACGTCGCGATGAGAAATGAGCCGTTCGCGCTCATCGAGCGGCACCTGAAGGGACCGAAGGATGCGTTCGCACAACTCGTCCTGCACAGTAAAGAGTTCCTGCATCGAGGAATTGGCCGTCTCGGACCAGAGCACCGTTCCGCCGGGGGCTTCAATCAGCTGACAGATAAGGCGAAAGCGCTCACCGGCGCGCAACAGTGAACCTGTGAGGAATGCGTCCACGTCAGCCTCGACGGCGACCCGCCTGGGATCCGGCTGACCCTCGAAACGCACCGCCAGTAAACTCGAGCGAACGATAAGGTTGTTCATCGCCGATAACGAGTTGCCGATGGCCTCGGGCAAAGCGAAGGTAAGGAAATCGGTTTCTTCATCGTTCTTCGGCGCGCGAAAGGGCAGTACGATGATGCGGAAGACGGTGCGCGTTCGCCTCCCGACGGAACTGCTTTCTGAGAGAGTGATGGAATTCAGTGCTTCGAGCATTTCGCGCGCCGAGGCATAGCGGTCCTCGACACGCTTGGCCATGGCCCTGCGAAGGATTCGATCAAGGGCCTCCACTTCGCGCGACCCACTGAGAGGCGGCGGGTTGTGATGCAGGACGGCGTACAGGATATCGACCAGCGAATTGCCCTCAAACGGCCGTTTACCAGTGAGCAATTCGTAGAAGACCGAACCGGCCGAGAAAATGTCCGAGGCTGGTCCAACAGGCAGACCGCTTGCCTGTTCCGGCGACATGTATAAAGGTGTGCCAACAATGCCTCCAGCGACGGATTCGCCGGTCGCGGTTTGATTCGGGTCCGCGCCGAAGGCGGCATCGATAGTATGGGCCAGGCCGAAATCCAGCAACTTGACGCCGTGGCGCGTCAGAAATACGTTGGAGGGCTTCAGGTCGCGGTGAACAATGCCGAGATCATGCAGCGCCTGAAGTGCCTGCAACATCTGCCGAATAGTTTTCAATGTCTCGGAAGCATCCAACAACCCGGCCAACAGGCGGTCGGCGAGCGAAAGGCCGTCGAGCAGTTCCATTACCAGAACGAGAACTTCGCCCTCTTCAAGGACATCGTAGACCTGGCAAATGTTGGGATGGTTCACGCGCGCCAGCGACCGCGCTTCGCGCCAAAGCCGGCTGCGGGCCGCGCTGCCTTGCTTGGTCTCGTCGATGGTCTTGACGGCGACAGGCCGCTGTAGCCGGTCATCCCACCCCGCGTACACCACGCCCATCGCGCCTTGGCCGATTTTCTGCCTGATCCGGTAGTGGCCGACGGCTTCCAGCATGGAGAGATGATAGCCCTGGGCGGGGTGCTCTTACGCGCCGGGGTTGTCGCCGGAGGGTCCGTAAATGGAAGGCACCTTGCCGCCCATGGGCCGAATATAAGTACTCAACTGGCCGCGGTGGTGGATGGAATCGAAAAACATGAACCACAACAGGTCGCCAAGCGGAGCCTCCCAGGCGAGTTTGCCTTGGACCAAAAACCTGGCTTTGTTTTCCCAAGCTGACTCATCCAGCCGTCCAATGCGCTCCCCTAAATGAGCGGTGTGCCTCTCGAACGTCGCTACGATCTTTTCCGGCTCGGCGGGCGGCGGATCGGGTAACCAGTTGCTCTCCCGTGCATCGATGAGCTCGCTGCAGGCCCTGGCTTCCAACGCCAGTGTCCAGAGAATTTGCGCCGCGGATGGCGAACGCTCATGCGGGCTATAGGCGAATTCCGCCAGAGGCAAGGCGTGCAGGACCCGTTGAAATGCCGGGCGCTCTGCCGTCCAACGATGCTGCAAAAATTCTCGTGAGTTCACGACGCACTCTGCCGGTAAAAGGGATGGATCAGACTCCAGTGGCATTAAACACTACGGCCAAGGATCTTAATACTCAAATCTTCAGGGATCATCGAGGATAGGCCGAAGCCTGCGATGATAGTTGGCTCAAAAATTCGCATGGACATTGAAGGGACAGATTGACGGAGAAGTGGCACTTTGCCATGTCCTATCTTCGTATTTGGCGCGTTCATGAACAAACAGGCTTTTCTTTACATAGAAGTCCGAGTGGTGTAGGCTCATCTCCCATAGAACTTCTATTGGAGAGGTGAGCGCGTTTTGGGAAAGAAGAACGAGCCGAACGCAGAAATGGTGAAGGGCACTCTCGACATGATGGTGTTGCGAACGCTGGTCACGGGAGATGCACACGGCCATACCATCGCCAAGGTGATCGAGCGAACCTCAGAGGACGTGCTGGAGGTGGAACAGGGCTCGCTCTATCCAGCGCTTCACAGGCTCGAGGACCGTGGCTGGGTCTCTTCGTACTGGGGTGCGAGCGAAAACAATCGCAAAGCGAAGTTCTATCGGCTGACGGCCGCGGGCAAAAAGCAGCTCGTTCGCGAGACAAACCGGTGGCGGCAGATGGCTCGGGCAATCGCATTGGTGATGGGCGAGAAGACGACCGCAGAAGGCGAGCAATGAGCTGGCGCAGATTTTTTCGCCGCAAACGAGCCGACACCGAGCTCGCGCATGAGATCGATCATTACCTGACCGAGGAGATGAACGAAAACCTTGCGCAAGGCATGTCTGCCGGTGAAGCGAGGCGGAGGGCCTACGTGAAATTTGGGAATCCTCAGCAAGTGCGCGAAGGCGTGTGGCAGAAAAACACCTTCAGCCTGATCGACAATCTCTTGCGCGACCTGAAGTACTCTGCGAGAACGCTCACCAAATCGCCGGGATTCGCGGTGGTTGCGATCCTGGTGATGGCGCTCGGGATCGGCGCGAACATTGCGCTGTTCACTGTAGTACGCAGCGTGCTGCTGAATCCACTGCCGTATCACGACCCAGGGCGGCTCTTCACTATCTTTCAGCGACCGGGAAAGGGCAAGGACGTTAATCCTTATGCGCCGGTCGATGCGGGGAGTTTTGCCGAGTGGAAAAGGTCGGCGGCCGCCGTGGCTCAATTGGCGATGGTCTCACCATGGCAGGGGTACAACGTTTCGTCCGAGGCAGGAAAGCTTCCCGAACAGATAGACGCCGCGTGGTGCTCGTGGGATTTTTTTCCTACGCTGGGAGTAACGCCGGCCATCGGGCGAGGCTTTACGGCGGAGGACGACCGGCCCGGCGCCGAGGCCGCCGTCATCCTTTCCTCGGCTTTCTGGAAACGCCGGTACAGCAGCGATCCGGCAATCGTGGGCAAGAAAATCTGGCTCGATGCCAGCCCCTATACGGTGATCGGTGTCATGCCGTCTTCGTTTGTGTACTCAGGCTCGTTTGGCGGCGGAAATGCGCAGGTGTGGACGCCCGTGGCCCACGAGGCGCCGTCGTGGCTGATGAGCACTCATGAGGACCATGAATTCCTGGTCATCGCGCGCCTGCTGCCGGGCAAGACACTAGCCGGCCTGCTCAGCCATTTGAATGCGGTGCAAGCACAGATCAGCAAAGACCATCCCGAGCCGGGAGTTCGCGACACGGTCAGCGGCCGCTCGATGCTCGATGACGCGGTCGAGGGCTATAAGACTTCACTCTACGCACTGTTGTCCGCTACTGGTTGCGTGCTGCTGATCGCCTGTCTCAACGTGGCCAGCCTGCTGGTGGTACGCGCCGCTGCGCGCAGCAGAGAGCTGGCGATTCGCACCGCACTGGGCGGTGGGCGGCTGCGCCTGCTGAGTGAGCGATTGATGGAGAGCTTCCTGTTGTCTTCTGGCGGTGGCGCGCTCGGATTGCTGCTGGCGTGGGGCGCCCTGGCATGGCTGGTGCGTACCCGGCACGATATGAACCGGGTCGAAGCCATCCACATCGATGCAGTCGTGGTCGGGGCGACGCTAGGCATCATTTTGTTGTGCGCGCTTTTCTCCGCAATGATCTCGGCGGCAAGCGAGAACGGGAAAGAGATACTCGCCTCGCTGCAGGAGTCGTCGCGGGCGCACAGCGCCGGGCGGGCTCGCGCCGGCTTGCGCAAAGTCCTGCTGGTCCTGGAAGTGGCTCTCACTGTGGTTTTGCTGGTCGGGGCCGGCCTGCTGCTGAAGAGCTATCAGCGGCTGCGTCACACCGATCTCGGTGTGCCGGTCGACAACGTGTTGACCATGCATTTCGGCCTGCCGGATGCGCGCTACAAAGATCCTGCGCAGGTCGCAGCTTTCTTCGAACGGCTGATCGAGCGTGTCCGCGCCCTTCCCGGGGTACAGGGGGCCGGATACGTGAGCGGGGCGCCGGGGCAAGGCTGGAATGGCGACAATCTCGTGAGCGTGGTCGAGCACCCTCCGCTGCCGAAGGGCGAGGGGTTAGACCTGATGACGCGCCGCGCCGATCCGGGATATTTTTCTGCCATTCAAATTCCGCTGGTGCGCGGCCGTATCTTCACCCTGGACGAGCGCCTCGAGCGCGGCCATGTCACGGTAATCAGCCAGTCCGCCGCACAGCTCTGCTTTCCAGGCGAAGATCCAATCGGCAAACATTTGAAAGTTAGCTCTGAGGACCAGGTCTATGAGGTGGTTGGCGTAGTCGGCGATACGCGATGGAGCATCTCGCAGCCGATGCACCCCACGTTTTATGTGCCCCTCTATGGCACCGGCCAGCGCGGGGCAACGATTGTCATCCGTTCCGCGCAAAATGTCGAGACGCTCGCGGTGCCGGTTCAAAAGATCATCGGCCAGATGGATCCGGATTTGCCGGTCGGGAACGTGATGACGTTGCGGGAGACGATCGGCAAGTCGACGATCGATTCGCAATTCGATTCCATTCTGGTGCTGGCCTTCGCGGTGATCGCGCTGCTGCTTGCTGCCGCCGGGCTTTACGGAGTGCTGGCCTATCTCGTGACCCAGCGCACGAGCGAGATTGGCATTCGGATCGCGCTGGGCGCGCAGCAGGGCCTGGTGCTGCGAGGGATGCTGCTCGACGGACTGCGCCCCGCGCTGCTGGGGCTCGTCCTCGGGCTTGGTGCAAGCGCCGCGTCGGTGCGCCTCATTCGCTCGATGCTCTATGAGACGCAGCCGCTCGATCCGTCCGTCTTTGTCGCGGTGAGCGGAATGCTGCTCGTTGTGGCGGGGTTGGCATGCCTGCTGCCGGCATGGCGGGCGTCGCGGCTTGATCCGATGCAAGCCTTGAGAACCGAATAGCGGGGCTAAGAAGCTTTTGACGGTAATGCGGTGACAGCATCACTAGTGTCCGGTTAGACGTCGAACAAAATCAGCTGGTTAGCGTGGCAGTGGCGGTGAGGTTTGAGATAATTTTGTGCAGGGCGCATGAAATCTGTTTTTTTCAAAGATGAAGACGGAGAGAATCTGTAGACAAGTGTAGAGAGAGGCGTCGCGTTGGAGTTCTTTCTTGATGATGGCGATCAGGACATAGGCGATGGCGCACCAAATCTGCGTCTTGACCGCCTTCTCGGAGGATAGGCTCAGACAAAGCTCGAATGTGGTTGCATCCGTGAACTGCTTAGAATTGCCTGCGGACGGACATTTCGCGTGGGATGTGCGATGGCAGGGGACTAAAGAGAACTTTGTTTTGTACAGGCACGACTTTAGTCGGGCCCTGATACAAAACCAAAACTCAGCGTCGCAAAACCGTATCAGTCGTTTCAAATCGTGGACACCCCAGTATGTTCAAAAACCAGGCTCAATGCTGCACTTACAGCCATCCCCAAACAAACGAACCGGACACTCGTGTGACAGCATACCTTTTGCAGCAATGAACGGGCGTGAATAGGTTTCATGTCGCCGTATTTCCACCCACGAATTTTTTGACCACGAAACCCTCGGTACGAAAAGGGCCCCTAAACTTCAAGATTGGCGTTTCGGGGAAAGTAGCTCGATAGATTCTTTGACATAGGCGATTTCGCCACCTGGCAGCTTCACTTCGTCCTCGTGAGCAGCGATGCTCGCCTTCTTCAGATCGATGAGTGTGGCTGCAATCTTCCCAAACCTCAGTTTGATAAGGTTTTCCAATGTTTCGGCCGGAACCGTCACCCAAACTTTGAGTCGGTCATAGCGTGCCTTTTTGGAGGCTCGCTCGACTTGCCTTGTGTAGTCGGTCGGCAGCCAATCCAGTTCCTCTTCGAGCTCTTGAATCTCCTCGCCGCCTTTCGCCAGTTTCCGTGTCCAGCGCCAGAACCTTTCGAACTTTTCTATCGTCTCGGGATCCCTCTTGAACGCAACGATAT
>Ga0302307_10002276_pt1 | contig 11732 bp, 13 predicted proteins | sample III_Palsa_E3_2_FD_200530 | JGI IMG/M metagenome (GOLD analysis project Ga0302307, IMG submission 200530) | Peat permafrost microbial communities from Stordalen Mire near Abisko, Sweden - III_Palsa_E3_2 | ecosystem: Environmental > Terrestrial > Soil > Palsa > Peat permafrost | place: Sweden... | reverse complement strand
AGCCGGTACCCGATTCCCGCCGTGCTCTCATCACCATGAGCATAGTGAGGGCTGTACCTGGCAATACGTCTAGGGCGTGACAGGGCGGGCCGGGCGGACCAGGGTCAGGCCGAGGTCCGGGCTGGCGAAGAAGGCCTCGGTTCATCGGCCGGCGTGCCGTGCCGCAGCTGTATCCGGCGGACCTGCCGCTGCCCCGCCGCGCTGGACGGCGGCACCGGCCTGCCGCGGCTTGACACGTCCCGGCTGCGGGCGACCTGGCTGGCCGACTGCGCGGAACTGCTCGGCCTGGCCACGTTCATGCACGCCGCCGGGATCAGCTGTTCCCAGCGGCTCGGCGACCTGGTCGCCGGGCTCGAGCCGGCCGGCGAGGCCGGGGCGGTGCGCCTGCTCGGGCGGCGCGCCGGCCATGATCACGCTGGCGGCCCTGGAAGGCGTCATCGACGCCTCAGGCGCCGCGGCGCGGATCGAGGCCATGCTGCCCATCGGCGTGCGCTGCAGGCAACTGAGCGTCCGCACGCTGCTGGCCGGCATGTGCCTGACCCAGGCTGACGGGCGGCCAGCCCACCTGACCCGTGTCCGCCAGGCGCTGACCAGCCTGCCCGAGGATGACCAGCGCCGGCTCGGCGTCATCACGGACTGGAAGAACGGCCCGCACCGGCTGACCTACCGGCAGGCCGAGTACACCTTCGGCCTGGTCGCGGACGCGCTCGCCGGGGACGAGCCCGGCGGGCAGCCATCGCCGGCGCTGCAGACGGTCTGCGGCAGCCTGCTGGAAGCCAGCATCCCGGCGGAGCTCAAGGACGCCAGCAGGTCGCTGGCCCGTGGACTGGACGGACATGGAGTCCTTCTCCCGCCTCCCGCCCGCCAAAGGCGGCCTCTGCGCAGACCCCGAAGCCTCCTGGGGACATCGCAAGAACAACCTGCTGCGCAGCGAAGACGAACTGTTTTTCGGCTACTACCTGTCGGCATGTGTCATGATGCGCGACGAGAACGGCCCGGCCATCCCCGAACTCGCCCGCCGCATGACCCTGTCCTCCTGCCGCCACGACCCCGTCCGAGCCCTGGTCCCGGTCCTGACCGCGATGCCCGAAGACGGCATCCCGCTCGGCGGCATCCTCGCCGGCTCCGGCTACGCCCACCGCGACGCCGGAGCCTGGGCCATCGCGCTGCGCGCCGCCGGCGCGCAGCCCATCCAGGACCTCCACCCGCACGACCGCGGCCCCAAAGGTACCCACGACGGCGCCATCATCAGCAACGGAAACCTGCACTGCCCGAAGACGCCGCGCGCGCTGCTGGAACTGGGGCCACTGCCCCGCAGCGCCACCCCCGAAGACGCCGCCGCGCACGACACCCGCACCGCTGAGCTCGCGCCCTAGCGGACTGCAAGCTCGGCCGCCTCACCCTGTGCACGGTCGCTCAAGATGAGGATCACGGCGTCGTTGACGGTGAGGATGTGCGGGAGTGAAGAAGGCCCCGCCGGCGTCAGCCGGCGGGACCCTGGTGTGCGTGGTGGCGTGGTGGTGGTCAGTCTGCCGTGATCTCGTTGACGGCGGTGCGGGCGGACTGCTCGTCGACGATGTTCTTGCGTGCGGCCATGGCGGCGACGAGGGCCTGGGTGGCGATGTTGTTGACGGCCCTGGGCAGGCCCCTGGCCGCGTCGTGGACGAGGGTCATCGCGTCGTCGCTGAACAGGGTGTCGGCGCGGCCGGCGAGCTGCAGGTGGTGGGTGATGTAGGCGGCGGTCTGCCCGGCGGTCATGGCGGGCATGGCGTATCTCAGCCCGATCCGCTGGTCCCTGGTTATCTTGAGCTGTCGCGTCATCCGGGGCTGTGACCTGCGGTGTCCCGTTGTGGACAGTGTCGCCGACGGGACACTCGCGGCCTGATGGCGGGTGTTTCAGCCCTCTGGATCGTTACCTGATCGGGTCCGCGCCGACCGCTGGTCGCCGAGTGCGCGGGCGAGCTGGCGGCGGATCCGGGCGTTCTCGTCCATGAGCTGCCTGTTGCGGTCGAGGGCCGCGGCGAGCCTGGCGCGCAGTGACGCATCGGTGGGCCGCTGGGCGGCCGGGATGGCGCCGGCGGAGCCGGCGGCATTTGTCTCTTGCCGCAGCCGGCGGATCTGGCTGCTGATGTCGGGCTGGGTATAGAGCCACGAGCGCGAGATCCCTGCCGCCTGCGCGACGCCGGCGAACGTCACGGGAGTGCCGGACCGGTCGAGCTCGCGCAGCGCCTGGACGGCCTTCGCCCGGGTCAGCTCGTGCCGCCTGGCCGCGGCTTCGGAAAGCGGGTCAGGATGCACCGGCTGCTGCCTCCTTCCCTTCGCCGCCGCCGGCGTCGAGGGCGGCGATGATGCTGTCCAGGTTGCCGGCGACCTGCCGGTTCATCTCGGCGAGGCGGGCGTGGCCGTTCGCCTCGGCGGCGGTGATGATCTGCAGGGTCTGCTGTCGCTGGGCATGATGCTGCGGGAGGAACTCGGCGGTCGTCAGGAACATCGGGCAAGTCAGGCAACTGTTCGCATGCGGGCAGGTTTTGACTACCGGGAGCTGGCAGTACCCGTTCGGGAGCGCCTGGGTGGCCCGGGAGAGCTGCTGTTTGGCCCAGGCGGCCTCGGCGAGGGGCCCGGCGGGGTCGAGGGTGACGGTCTCGCCGCGGGCGTTGACCTTGCGTGCGGCTTCCCAGTGCCGGCGGACGGTGGTGTCGGTCAGCCGGGCGTAATGCGCCGTCATTTCGGGAGTCTCGTGATCGAGGATCTTCTGGACGACGTGCTGGGGGACGTCACGGTTGATGAGGGTCGTTCCCAGCGAGTGGCGGAACTGGTGCGGGGTGAGCCTGATCGGGGAGCCGTTCTGGCTGCGGATGTCGCAGGACGCCAGCCAGCGGCGGAGCCCGCCGCGGTAGGCGTCGCCGTTCGCTGGGATCGTGCCGGCGATGTTCTTCGTGGGGCGGGGGAACAGGACAGGGGTCCCGGAGGGCCAGCGGGCGGCGTTCCGCTGCCGCTGGCGCCCGATCCCGGCGACGAGCTCGTTGTCGACGGGGACGAGTGCCTCGCGTTTCATCTTGTGGTTGTAGTAGCGCAGGTAGGGCTGCCCGTCGCCGTCGCAGACGATGCAGTCGGCGGGGAGCTTGCAGGCGTCGCCGATGCGCAGCCCGCACCGGATCAGGATGAGCGTGATCAGGCGGCGGCCGGGATCCTCCCACCGGTCGAGGCTGGCGGGGTCCTCGATCTGGGCCATAACGTGCCCGGCGAGCGCACGGGGCAGTCTTTCCCCGCGCTTGGGGTAGTCCTCGGGGAAGATCATCGCGCCGGCGGGCAGGGCGGGGTCCCATTCGTGCTGGCGGATCGCGGTGAGGAAGCCGTTGAGGTTCTCGATGTGCTCTCTTTGCAGCTTCCTGCCGCCGAAGTCGGTATGCAGGGCGGCGAGGTAGCGTTCGAGCAGCGGCCGGGTGACCGCCTCGATGCCGGCGTTCTCGTCCTGGCCGGCCAGCCAGGTTCCGAAGTGGGCCAGGACGCGGGCGCCGCGGGCGGGTGAGCCGGGGCTCAGCCCGGTGGCCAGCCGGTGCCGGCACCAGCGCTTGGCCAGGTCCTTCAGCCACGGCTGCGGGATGCCGCCGAAGCGGACGTTCGCGATCGGGTCACTGATGCCGAGGTTGCGCAGCCGCCAGGTGTCGCGGGGGTATTCCACCTCCCAGCCGCGGCCGAGGGCCAGTTCCTCGGCCTGCCGGCGGGCATAGATGATCAGCGACCGGGGCGTGGTCGCTGTGACGCCCGGCTGGCCGGGCGGCGGCTTGTGCTGCCGCCACCGGTCCTCGTCCCAGTCCAGCAGGGACGTGACGCCGGCTCCGGCGGTGAAGCTGACGGCCCGCTGGGCCTCGACCGGGTTCACCTTCTGCCGTCCGGCGTCGCTGCGGGCCTGGAACGCGTACTGCCATTCCAGCCGCAGCTGCGCCGGCAGCGCCCGTAGGCTGATGCGGTCGCGGCCGAGTCTCGCCTCGTCGCCGTAGCCGGCGGCGAACCCGGCGGGGTCCGGGCGGCCGTGCAGCTTCCAGGCGGACGCGTGGGCGTGGCAGAACACGGTCCGGGGACAGCCCCACAGCCTGCAGGCGGGAACCAGGCAGGCGGCCAGGGGATCCGGCGGGGTCACGGGCGGCCCGGCCGCGGTCCAGCCGCTGATATCCGGCCGGCCTGCGCGCAGGTAGCGTTTGTAGTGCCCCTCGCAGAGGCCCAGCGCCTGGCTTGCGTACTCGCATCCGGGAACCTGACAGGCCGCCGGCGTTGACCGCGGCCGCCATTTGGGATCGGCCGTGGCGACGAACTCCGCGAAGTCCGGTTTCCGTGCGCACCACTGGCCGTAATGCCAGACGCACAGCCCCCTGTTCCTTCCCGGCCGCTCGCAGCCGTCCACCAGGCACGGCGGCCCGCCGAAGACCGGGTCCCTCGGGTCGAACCCGAGGATCTCGCCGCGGAACCCGGGCCGGACCGCGGCCATCAGCGCGGTGAGCAGCCCAGGGGCCGCGGCCGGCCTGCGGGCCTTCTGGCCGTCAGGGCCGCTCACTGGCTGTCCTCCTCGCCGTCGAAGACGGTCGCGCTGACACTGACCGCGACGCCGCTGCGGACGCCGCGGGCGTGCAGGTAAACGGGCGTCCCGGTTCTGGACGGGGTCTCGGTGGCCTCGTCCAGCCCCAGTGCCCGCTGCCATTGCCCGAACAGGCCACGCCGGCTCGCGGCCGGGGCGAGGACCCGCCCGGACAGGGACCCGCCGGACGCGGTGACGGTCCAGGCGAGCAGCGGGATGCCGGGGTGCGCGGCCAGGATGGCCGCCAGCTCGGCGGCGGCCCGCTGCTGCCAGCGGGAACGGTCGGCCTGCGTGATCCAGCCGCCGGTCACCAGGTCACCTCCCGCCCGGTGAGCCAGCCGGCTTTCTCCAGCGCCGCCCGTGCGTCCTCGGCCGTGAGGTGACCGTATATCGCGGATGTCGTGGTCACTGATGAGTGGCCAAGGAGCTTGGAGACGACCTCGATGGACACGCCGCCGCGCAGCCACCTGGTCGCCGCCGAGTGCCTGAACCAGTGCGGGTCGAACGCGATCCCGGTCCTGGCCCGGATCCGCAGCACCAGGTCATAGGCCGCCTGATACGACCATGCCTGCCCTTTCGGCTGCGCCCAGATGTTCACGAATACGTAGTCACTGTCGATGCCGCCGTACTCTTCGTGCAGGTAATCGGCATATAGCCGGATCAGCTCCGGGCCGACGGGGACCGTCCGGCCGCCGGACTTGGCCCGTGCGCCGTTCGCGTTCTCCCGCGGCATGATGCTGATTTCCTGCTCCGCGGCGGCGATGTCCTCATGACGGAGCCCGAGTACTTCGCCAGCCCGGCAGCCTGTCTCGTGCATCAGGGCGAAGAAGAAGCGGTCCCGCTGCCTGGTGCACGCATCCAGGATCGCCTGTGTCTCGGCAACGGTGAGGATCCGCGGCAGCTTCTTCGGCACCTTCAGCGAGATGGCCCGGCCGCGATGCGGCTTTCCCTTACTGATGTGGTGCAGGAACGGTTTCCAGCCGCCCCGCCCGCCGGTCCGCCACGCGGCCAGCAGGTCGCCGACCCCGGCTCCGTTGCGGGCCTGGTGGGCATAGAACGCGCTGACGGCCGCGAGCTTGCGGTTCACCGTCGCGGCACTGACCTCGGCCGTCACGGACGGCAGCACCGCGACCTCGCCCGACCGGCCCGCCGGGGGAAGCTGCAGCCAGGCGACGAACTCGCCGATGTCCTCCAGCCGGGCCTCACGCCAATCCAGGGAACGGAAGCTGAGGAACTCCCAGTAATCCTTGAGATCGTGCGAGTACGCCTTCACCGTGTTCGGCGACCGGCCGATGTCGGTGAGATAGGCCAGGAACCGGTCGACCGGGACGACCGGCACGTCGTCGTCCCCCAGCACGGTCCACGATCGCGTCCCCGAACCGGGGACCGCCACGGGATGCACGAGCATCGTCTCCTCCTTGAACAACGTCATGGACAAGGCAGGAGATAACCACGGATCAACCGCTATCCGGGCCCGTGAGATCGCCCGTGATGGACGTTAAAGACACTTCGGTTGAGGCTGGAGATAACCAGGGCTGCGAGCACGCCCAGCCGCAGCATCCGTCTCAGGGTGGGCTGGCCGATGAGCAGGCAGGCGAGCGGGCTGGCCGCGTCCATTTCCGAGTTCGTGAGGATTCTGATGGCCTCCAGCTGGGTGTGGGTGAGCAGGTGCGCCTCGTCGATGACCAGCAGGGGGAGCCGGCCGCGCTCGCCGTGCTCGGCGGCGATCAGCGATGCGGCCTGGGCGGCGAGCTCGGCGGAGCCGTGGGCGGGGCGTCCGCCGAGCGCGGTGACCATGTGGTGGTGGATCCCTCTCGTGCCGGTGGTCGGGTCCGGGAGGTAGAGCAGGGTGTGCCTGGTCTGGTCGAGCGCGGCGATCGCGGCGCGCGCTGCCACCGTCTTTCCCGCGCCGACCTCGCCCGTTATCACGGCGAGGGCGCGCTCGCGGGCGCACCAGGTGATGCGGGCGACGGCCTCGGCGTGGGCGGGGTAGCGGCAGAGCATGGACGGGGCGAGGTCCTTGCCGAACGGGGTGCGGGTGAATCCGTAGTGGCTGCGCAGGTCGATCATGATCTCAGTCCTCTTTCAGGGCGGTGATGCCGGCGGCGGCCAGCAGCGCGGCGGTGTCCGCGCTCTCGCGGGCGCGGGCGGCGGCCTGCCGGGCGGCGGCGATGTCTGCGGGTGCCCAGCCGCCTGCGGCGCGCTCGGCGGCGATGCGTTCCAGGACGCTGGCCTTGGCGGTGAGGTAGGCGGCGGTCTCGATGGTGCCGGCCGGGGCGGCGGCTAGCCGGGCGGCCCAGGCGAGCACGGCGCTGACCTGCGCGGCCGGCACGGCGGGCTGCCCGGTCACTGCCCGGCCTCCTGCGCGCCGTCGCCGTCGCCGTCGCCGGCGAGGGCGTCGTAGCGGATGCGGTGGCGGCGGGCGGCTTCGGCGTGCTCGGCTGCGATGATGGCGAGGTAGTCGATGCCGGTCGCCGGCGGCGGGGCGCCCGGCACCTCGGGCTTGGCCTTGGGGTGGGAGTGCCGGCCGATCTTCCGCGGGACCGCCAGCCCGTAAGGCGACCCGTTCCAGAAGATCTCCAGGACGGTGAGGTCGAATGGGCCGGAGACGCACTCGACCTTCCGCCCGGCCAGCGCCGGGCTGGTCTCGTAGGCGCCGCCGAACAGGCGGACCGTGGCGTCCTTGCGGACCAGCCGGGCCTCGGACCACAAGAACGCCTCCCGCAGCCGGGCCGGCTCCGGGACGGGGAACGGGCCGCCGGCCAGCCACCGGTCCATGGGCGGCTGCCCGGTCTCGCCGTGCGGCCGGGCATGGTAGACGGTCTCGCACCAGGCGGTGAACAGCCGGTTCAGCCCCGCCAGGTCCTTCACGCCGGCCCCGTCGCCGACCCCGGCCAGGAACTCCTCCCGGACAATCCTGAAAAAACGTTCTATTTTGCCCCGGCCCTGGGGGCGGCCCGGGGCGCTGTGGGTGATCTTGATCCCGAGCCGCGCGGCGGCCCGCTTCAGCGCCGCGTCGGTAAAGGCAGATCCGTTATCGACGTAGACCCGGGACGGGACGCCGCGGGCGGCCAGCGCCGGGCGCAGCGCGGCGGCCAGCCGCACGCTGTCCTCGAAGTAGCCCCAGCGGGCGGCCATCACCGCCCGGGAATGATCGTCCAGGAACGCGAACAAGTAGGCCTTGCGGCCCGCGACCTGCGGGCCGTGCAGCGCGTCCCCGGTCCAGATCTCGTTCGGCGCCGGCGCCTCGAACCGGCCGAATGCCGCCGGGGCCCGCCCGCCCGGGCGGGTGCTCAGCTCCAGCCGGCCGAAGTGCCGCAGCAGCGTCCGCACCGACGGCGACCAGCCGCACGATTTCCGCAGGATCCGCTCCACCTGCGCCGCGGTCCGCTCCGGGTTCTCCCGCTTCAGCCCGGCGGCCAGCTCCAGCACCTCCGGATCGGTCCGCAGCGTGACCTGCCGGGCCGGCGGCGCCAGCGCCTCGAACCCCCCGGACCGCCAGGCCCGGATCCACCGGTCGGCCGTCGCCCGCGACACCGTGACCGGCTCGCCGAACGGCCCCGCATGCTCTCTTCCCGCGATCTCGCGGACCATCCGGCCGCGCTGCCGCACGGTCAGCCCCGGATCGGCGGCCTCCCGGATCAGCTGATACCGGAACAGCGCCACCTGCTCGGCCCGCTGCGCCCTCTTGCGGTCCTCCTCAGCCCCTGACACGGGCATCCCTCCTCAGTGGAAACGGCGGGAATCCGCCAGTCACCGAGGATTGCGGCCTAGCCGGCCGCTGCCCAGGGCCAGCTCGCGTTGGCAGCCCGGGCCGGCCATGACGGGGCCAGCAGCAGCCCGCACGTCACCGCCGCCGCCAGCTCCCACCGCGCCACCCTGCCCACCCCCGGCACCATCGCCGCCGCCGCGGCGGACGCCGCGACCGCCGCGACCGCGTCCGCCAGCGGCGACCCGGCCGGCCCCGGCAGCGGCGGATCGGTCACCAGCCCGGCCGCCAGCGCCGTGAACCGCTCCCGCACCCGCCCGGCATTCCGGGCCAGCGCCCGGAGCCAGCCCCGCACCGTCGACGCCGGCCGCCCCAGCGCCAGCGCGATCACCCGGTGACCGCTGCCCGCCGCCTTCTCCTCCAGCGCCCGCCCGATCACCGCCCCCGCATCCGCCCGCCGCGACAGGAACCTCGCAGGCAGCAGAACATGCGTTCCCCCGCAGGCCCGGCACCGCGACCTGCGCGGGACAAGCACCACGTCAGGACCGTCGAGGACCCGGATCCAGCGCTCCGCCGCGTTCCCCCACCCGCCCAGCACCCCACCACACGACGGGCAGCACAGCCCGCCTGACAGCAGCTGCCGTTCGACTACATCCCGGTCACCGTTTACCGTGAGCACGACGCCTCCGCGCGTCACCCGCGGCCCTCCCGTCTCCGGTCTCAAACGAAGAAACGGGAGGGCCGCACCCATGCCGACGTGATCACCGTGCCGTCGCACACGAAAAAGGACAACCCCGCAAGGCTGCCCTCAGCACATCCGCAACGTCAGTGACGCAAACCAGCGCCTACATCGTCATCTTGAGTGACCGTGCACACACCCGAGACGACGCCGACGGCTACCACCGCGTCGCCTGCCCCGCCGCCGCGGGCAAGATCCGCTGCCCTCTCCGCCCCACGTCGATGACCCTGGACCGGGACCGCCCGGAGATCCTGCAGCCCCCGCAGCACCCCCAGGCCTGCTGCCCCCAGCAGACGATCACCGTTTCCCCGGACGTGCTGGCCAAGACCGCGCAGAAACACGACTACCCATCCGCCGCGCACCGCCGCTCCTACGCCCGCCGCACCGGAGCCGAACGCGGCTTCGCCACCGCCAAGGACCCCGCCACCAACGACATCAGCCGCGGCTGGTGCCGCCTGATGGGCCTGACCCCGCTGATGCTGCTCACCACGACACTGCTAGCCGTCCGCAACCAGCGCGTCCTTGCCGCCTGGAACACTCGGCAGGAAGAAAACCAGCGCCGCACCGCCAACGGCCTGCCCCCGAAAACCCGGCGCCGGCGCCGCAGGACCCTCGCCAGCCTCGCCACCGGACCGCCCTGACCACCGAGCCAGACGACACCAGGCCACGGCACCCATCGCCAGCACCGTGGGATCACCGCCACCGTGTCCGGAACCCGGCCACGTAGCACCGAAAGCCGCCAGGCAGGCACGAACCGCACACGAATAGGACAGCAGCCACGGCCCCGCCAGAGTGCGTACCGGAATGTCACACCGAAACGTGAAACTAGGCCTCACCGAAACGTGAAGACCTCCAGGTGGGCGCAACTGGGTTCGAAGAACCAGTGCCCCCTCGCCTGTAAGGCACGTCCAACTTGTCGCTAGGTGTCGGCTGGGGACTTGGCCTCTTGACCCCTCGCTCGGCGTCGGCCTGAATCCGATGCTGTGGTGGTCATCAATGGTGGTCAGGTTCGGCGGTGATCGGCTGCTTAGAAGGTCGTTTCAGACAGGGGGTCAACCTGCGCGTGCCCAGGTCGGAGATCGTTTTGGGTTGCCCCTGAGTGACCGCTGGCAGCCGCAGTTTTCCGCCCGTTCTGGCACGGATGTGGGCGCCCGAGATGAATGCCAGCCCGGCGCGGTCGGCGGACCGCTTCCAGCTCAAGCTACTGCTGCACCGGTACGGCGGCCGGTTCCTGACGCTGGCTGGGGGCCTGAGCGGCGCCTTTCCAGATGTGGACCGCCAGCAGGACCATCACGACCACAAACGGCAGCGTGTACAGCAGGACAATTGGCCCGATCGAGGGCAGCACCTCGGCGACTATTATCGCGGCGAAGAACAGGACCGCCAGCCAGCGTGGAACGCTCCGGCTCCGCCAGAGGGCGAACGCCATGATCGGCGGAGCGGCGTACTCACTGATGAAGTACACGTCCGTGAATACCCTGTTGGACGTGGAGTTGAAGGCCGTCACGAGGAAGCGTGCCGCCGTGTCGTCGGTGAGATGTGCCGCCGCCGCGGCGGCGAGGTCGACACCGACATGCACGTTAACAACGATTCCGCAGAAGGCACCCACAGCGCCGAGGAGCGCCGCGACCGTAGCGACCACCCAGCCGCGGCCCCTGACCAGAGTGGCGATGGCCGGATAAGAGACGGCCAGACCCCCGAGCGCGAGCAGCGTAAGGCTGCCCGAAAGGTACAGCTGAGCTGAGTGCGCAGCCGCAATGGGCAGCACCTTGACCGCGGTGGCCGTGTCACTGACCAGCACATCGGCGCCTTTGGGGTTCAGCGCCTCCGCACTCACGTAGAGCAGGGCAGTGATGGGCAAGAAGATGGCCAGTATTCGCTGCCGGGCCCTGGCAGCCTTATCCATTGACTTCTCCTGTCAGGCTAGCGGCCGATCGTACGGGCGGCTTGAAGGCTCAGGCATGTGACGGACCATCCTCTTTTGGGAAGTACTACCTATGGCGTCGCCGCAGCTACCCGCTCAGATGATGCCAAACACAAGCCCGCGATGGGGCACAGGTCAAACCACTGAGGTTCGCCTTCGGCAGATCCTCAGCGCTGCCCTGTCGCGTGCCATGCGTGAGGAACTAGTTGCACGCAACATCGCCCGCCTAGCCGAGCTGCCCGCATGGGAAACCGCTGAGGTCGTCCCGTGGTCGGGCGCTGAGGCTCTGTCGTTCCTTGCCGCGTCGGCCGATGATCCGCTTCATCCCGCGCTGGTGCTGCTGCTGCTCTACCGGCTTCGGCGTGGTGAAGTCCTGGGGCTGCGTTGGTCGGACATCGACGGCGATACGATCCACGTCCGTCAGCAGGTGCAGCGCATCCAGGGACAGCTTCATGTCGGCCCAGTCAAGACCCGGGCGGGCAACCGGGATCTCCCGCTTCTCGGGCTGGCTGCTCACGCTCTAGCCGACCGCCGCGAAGCTCAGCAACAGGACCGCGAACGTCTCGGCTCGGCGTGGACCGATACGGGCCTGATCTTCACCACCAGGACGGGGCGGCCAGTCGAGCCGCGCAACCTCGTTCGCTCCTTCGCGCGCATCTGCCAGCTCACACTCGCAGCATGATCAATTCAGGCTAAGGGCTCGTCGATAAATAACCCGTAGGTTCCCTGGTTTCCGCCCGGGGTTGTGGTATGCGGTAGGGCATGGCTGAGGTGACCGCGGAGGTGC
>Ga0302307_10002273_pt1 | contig 11742 bp, 26 predicted proteins | sample III_Palsa_E3_2_FD_200530 | JGI IMG/M metagenome (GOLD analysis project Ga0302307, IMG submission 200530) | Peat permafrost microbial communities from Stordalen Mire near Abisko, Sweden - III_Palsa_E3_2 | ecosystem: Environmental > Terrestrial > Soil > Palsa > Peat permafrost | place: Sweden... | reverse complement strand
GACCGGTCCAGATGCTATGTTCGACATCAGCATCAACGGTGCCTGGGCGCGTCATGGCATTGCGCAAGGTGGCGCTGCTTGCGCGGCATATCTCTAAGAAGGAAAAGAACATGTTCAGCGCACAGGAAATATTACTGTCCTTGGAGGATCTGCCTCTGGAGAGCCAAATTGCGGTACTCGAGGGGCTCTCAGCGGATTTCGCAATCGCCGAGATAGTAGACGTGCTCGCTTTATGCCTGATGACAGTAGGCTTAGGCGTGGATTCATCTTGTCCTGATCAACTGAGGAAGCGGTACGAAGCGCTGGCGTCGATTGTAACGCAATTCAACGAAAGTCGATTTGGCCCTGGGCACAAGGACTAAAGGAAACCACAGGCGCGATCGGCGCCCCGTAATCGGCCGGCAGCCGCTAGAAGGTCCGAAATGGAAAAGCAAATGGTACAGGACAAGCTGCATCCCCTAATGCTGCCGGCAAGTGTTTTTGGCCAGGGGCTCTCGTGGGGCTTCTCGGACACCGAGGTTCGGGGCCAGATTTACGAGTTCGTGGCCGAGAATCGGGACGCGGTCGCTAAAGCAGTCGGCGGCTGACAGGCTGCGGTCGAGGAAAATAACCGGTCCGCCGGCACAAGGAAAAAACGATACGGCTACTAATCGAAATAGCCCCGATGAACTTAAACGTGACCTCGCCTTTTTGCGGGAATTACTGGCAGACCTCGACGCTGGGCGTAATGGGGATTCGACACGGTTCGATTCACTTAATGTAAAGCTGAATGATTGGGCCCAAGAGTTAGAACAACTCAATCCTCGATAAAACGGAATAAGCAGATGAGCAAATTCATACAAGAAGATTTGACCCGTGCCTTGGAAGCTTTCCAAGCCGCAAAGGCCGAGGTGATGAGCTTCGCGATTGCGTGGCACGGCCAGCTCGAAGAGGGCAGTTTGCCAACGTCCGAACAGGTCGCGGACTTCCAAGCACAGAGTGCTCAACTCAACAATATATTCAAGCAGGCGTGCGACCATTACTACGAGGTCAGGGCGTCGGTCCAGTTGCCCTGATCGCAAACTGAAAAACGGAAAAACAGTCTAACGGAAAATTAAATGAACAACTACTGGGTCGTTGGGGCGATGTGGGGTGGACAGGAGGATCAGTCCGAGGCGTTTATTCGGCGGGGCTATTGGTTTCTTGGGTGGAAGGATATCGAGCAGCCGGCGCAAGCTGCACGTCGAGATCAAATCAAACCCGGCGATCGAATCGCGATCAAACGAATGTTGGGCCCAGGTGCGACCGAGATTGAAATTCGCGCAATCGGCGTTGTCAAAGAAATTGACGAGGACGATAAGCGGGTCTACGTGCACTGGGCGGCGAAAGACATCGATCGTCGCGTGGCATCTCGAGGGTGTTTTCAATCTATCCATGGGCCCTTCGACGCCGACGACGAATGGGCGAGACATGTGTTTCAACTTTGACACGGAAAATATGAATAGCCGGTCCGCCGGCACAAGGAAAAACATGAGTGACGGACAAGTGCTGATTATTGCGGCGGCCGTGTTTTTCGGCCTTCTCTCTGTCTCCGGAGCGATTAAGCGTCTCGCGCGCGCAGCAGAGGATATTGCAGCGACCGCGAAAGCGACCAATGAACGCGAAGTGAAGCGCGAGTCCGCCGCTGACAAGGCAAGATGGGATGCCCAAGTTCAGTCAAACACTGAGGCTGCGGCTGCGCGCCGACAGGCGGAGCGCGATAGCGCAGTTCTAGTCAGCCGCAGCTAGGGAAAAGATGGCGAGCTCGATACGCCACCGCTGCGGCCGGTAGCCGAGATGGAGTTGGGCATGGTGACCTCTGACGAAGCGATGTGTATCGGTTGCGGATGTACGGACAATCACGCGTGTTGGGATGACGACGTAGGTCAGCCGTGCCACTGGACCCGTGTCGATCGTCAAGCGCGGCTGGGTGTATGCAGCGTCTGCAAAGAAATTGCCGCCGCGTGGGATGCCGGTGATCGCGAAATGCGTGTCCCTGTTGAACCAGAAGATATCCGTATAAGCATTGAGGCGCCCGACGTAGTGCGTGTGGCAGCTCACCGGCTGAAGGTAGGCCATGTTCACGTATTCCGAAACCCAAACGGCACGTGGTCGTTGGAGCGGGTGCGCGAAATCTACAAAATGACGCAGGGTGTTGATGCAACGGTGACCGTTGGGGTTGGTCCTGTCGGGCATGCTTCTCGGACATTTTCCAAAAACCAGATGGTTGACATCACGCGAGAATCAACCGATCTGTGAATCGAGGAAAAAACAGACATGTTCGAACACAATAAGCCCTATGCACAGGATCTTGTCCTGCTGCGGAGTCTTGGCTTGCCGGCATGGAACGCTGAGTTGCACAGTCTCACGTTCATCGGTGAGGTACATCCCTTCGGAGACGAAGATCCTGAGGGACAAAAAACTGTGATCCGGTGTTTCGTGAATTGCCATCCAGCACAATTCTGGAAATTTGAAGTGATCCGCCGGTCAGAAGAAGACGGCTACGACGGTATGGAGCAGATTGAGATAACGACCGGGAGTGGCCTGTTGTCCAATTACTATCCAATGGCACTCGCCGTGGCCAACAACGTGCTGAACGTCGGCGTAGCTCGCAAGCTAGACGTTCACTAACCACCGAAAAAGCCGGCCGCCGCCGACATACAGAAAATAGGAGAAGGTGATGGCAGTTCACTTTTACGACACGCCTGGCGTCTATACGCAGAACACGACTGTAGCGTTTCGGGTGCAGTTCAACGGGGTCGATGTGACGTGCGAGATTTCTACGGAGGCTCTACAGGATCATTTCGGTACGCGCTCCGCGGCCGGTGCAGATCTCGTGTCCGCGTTTGAGGCTAACCGACCTTCGATCGAAGCCGTAGCTCGTGAAAAGATTCCGCAACGCGTCCCAGCTGGTCGATGCCTACTGGTATCGGACGACTTCTGATTGAGGAAAAGCCGGCCAAGCCGGCAAGAGGAAAATTGGAGATAACTATGCAAGTAGCAAATGTGAGGGTGAATGACGAAATGCTGGTAGTGCGGGTTGGCGAAGAGGATAAAGCAATTTACATGCTTTCCGGCGACGATGTGACGAGCGCAGAGATTCGTATCGAGCACGCCGAAATGACAGAAGCCGAATTCGTCCGCATCCCCGAATATCAGTAAAGGAATAGCGCGCGGCGATTTTCGCGTACGCGAAACAAAAAATGAACGGAAGACAGCAAGGACAGGAGAAGAACTGATGGCATCAAACATCATTGATCTACGCGGGTTGACGGGCGCAAGGGTGAAGGCGAAGCGCTCTCCGCTGAAAGAGAACGCAGTCATGGGCGCGGTCATGATCGGGTTGGTTGCGGCGTTGGTCGCCTGGGAGTTGCGCTCGGGGCCGGAATATCCGGCGATGAGTAACCGGCTTGAGCAAACCATTGGTGCTGACCTTCGGAAAGCGGGAATCTCCAAGTGGAAATTTTCGTACTGCCGCCCCACACGCGTCGATGGCACACGTGGCAGCTACAGCCTGAACTGGACCGAAGGAGACGAAGACTGCGGGGCTTTCTCGGACGCGTCGTGGCGCTTCACAGTCGCGCTTGGCAAGGACGGCAAGTATCATTTCTTTTCGCCGGATGTTGGAGCGAAGCAGGACGACTTCGACGGAACCGCCAAGGGCACCATTGAACGCGCGCGCGACATGCTGGCCGCGTACCAGCAGGCGCGTACTAAGCAAGCGACGGATGAAGCGAGTCGGGAGCATTCAACGGCCCAATGGAACGCGAAGGGGTGATGCATGATCAGGTTCATTATTCGCTGCGCGATCGCCGTCGCTGCACTGACGGAAGATTTCAAGCATGTTGACGTCTCGGTGCCGGCCGCATGCGTAGCGGGTGTTGCAAAGGAAACTGTGTCGGGCGAAAACAGTTGCGTCTATCGCAACGTGAGCGTGCGCGGGCACGTAATGCAGCACACCTTCGAGGTGTATGGACCAACCGGTGTCGGCTTTTTCGCGAAGGACGCGATGGTAGTGTCTCCTGGTGACGTTGCAGGATTCACGTGGCGCTCGCTCGTGTTGCTGCTGATCGCGGTGGCAATATGGATTCCGTCGTTGCTTTCGCTTTTCACCAAGCGTGCGATGCCTGCGGCGGCACGCTGATAGACCAAGGGAAAGCCGGCCGTCGGCAAACAGGAAATCACATGAGAACATTTACAGAATCAGTAGCGATCGAGGCAATGGCCGAAAAGATTGCCAGGCTGGAGGCCGAACTCGCGCGAGTGAAACCCCTTGTTATCGAAGCCGAAGGGTCGTCACTTCCAAACCAAATTCGAGCGCTGCGGGCCCGGGGAATCATCGTGCTTAATCTTCGAGATGAAAGCGAAGATATTCTCGCCAAAGAGATTGCGGGCGTGGTTGGTGAGCGCTTGGCCGATGCCGTAATCCGAGACATGTTTACGATGAACAATGCTCCATGCTCGGCAGGGCTTCGGGAGGAAATCAAAGGTGTCTTTAATCTCGGCATGAGCCGATTCTAGAACCCAGGGAAAGACCGCGTGAAACTATACCCAGCACTAAAAGACCCAACGATGCGCTTTCCGTGGACTCGATCCTGATACGCCGTTATTTCGCCGTGGCGACGGCGACCCGATCAAGCTCGGAACGCTGGTTGCCGGTGTCATCTGAATACTGCCGCGTGCGGCCAGTGGTTTATGCACGCACGATCGGGATTTGGCCCCATTGCGTTGTGTACGCCGGGGTCAACCGCTCCTGCCTGTTGGCCCAGCCTTGCTCGATGCCGGCGCTGGCCAAGCGGACGGCGCCGCGCCCAAACCGGGTGTTGAGATGGTCGACCGTCTGCATCAGCGCAGTACCGCCTGGGTCTCGTGCCGCGCCGGGGCCCGCCGGCGCCGGGCTGAATAGGTCCAACTGCTCGATGTGCTCCTCCTGAAAATCCATCAGCATCACCCCTGCTTTAGCGTATAGCACGCCAGGTCGATAAATCGCGCGCAAACCCGCCAGGACGGCATTGACCAGCGCAGTGCTGTCTTGGGTAGCGGATGTCAGTCGGATCGTGGTGGCGGCCGAATACGGCCGATCCTTGGGCCGGAACGGGCTGCTGCGGATAAAAACCTGGATGGCGCTGGCCTTGGACCCTTGACCACGCAGTTTCTGTGCGGCGCGCGAGGTAAATTCGGTGATCGCCTCGGCCAGCTCCGCCTGGTCGACCACCGGCCGGCCGAACGAGCGTGAGGTGACGATTTGCTGTTTAGCGGTACCGTCGTCCCCCAGGTCGATGCACGGCGTGCCGCGCAGCTCGCGCACCGTCCTGGCCAGCACCACTGAGAATTCCTTGGCGATCGCGGCCGGATCGGCGCGCGCCAGGTCTAGCGCTGAGTGAATTCCTAGCGCCTGCAGGCGCGGCGCCAGGCGTCGGCCGACACCCCACACATCACCCACCCCGATCTCCCGCATCAGCGTTGCCATCGCGCCGCGCGGCATGCTGGCCAGATCACACACACTGCGCCAATGCGGTCGCTTTTTCGCAATATGGTTTGCCAGCTTGGCTTGCGTGTAAGTCGCGCCGATGCCGACACACGTGGGAATGCCGACCCATTGCAACACGCGGGCCCGGATCTGCTGGACGTAGTCGGTCAGGTTGCCGCGCACGCCGTCCAGGTACAAAAAACATTCGTCAATGCTGTAGATGTGCTGGTCTGGCCCGTATTGGCCGATGACGGTCATCATGCGATCGGAGAGGTCTGCGTATAGCTCGAAATTTGCGCTCATGGCGACCAGCCCCGCGTCCTGTTCCAGATGTTTGATTTGAAACCAGGGCTGGCCCATTTTGATGCCCAAGGCTTTGGCCTCGGCGGTGCGCGCGATCGCACAGCCATCATTGTTGGACAACGTAATCACGGGCCGGCCGTCAAGTGACGGTCGGAATACGCGCTCGCAGGAACAATAAAAACTGTTGCCATCGATCAAGGCAACCGGGCGCGGCGCGCTCATTGCAACTTTTTGATGCAAAAGGTTGCGACCCCCCAAATTTGCAGATCCGAATCCTCGCGCATGCGGATCTCAGGGAACGTCGGATTGGCGGCCACCAACTTCACTACCCCGTTTTTGCGATACAGTCGTTTGACGGTCAGTTCGCCGTCGACCACTGCGACCACAATGTGGCCGTGTTCAGGTGTTACCGCGCGGTCGACCACCAGGCGATTACCATCCTCAATGCCAGCGTCTCGCATGGAGTCGCCCTTGACCGTGACAAAATAGGTGGCCACCGGATGCCGGATGAGCGCCGCATTTAAATCGATGCGCTGCACAGCATGGTCCTGGGCGGGCGACGGGAAGCCAGCGGGCGGCCGGAATTCGAATTCCTGGGCCCACGCGGGCGCGGTGCAATCGATCTGGGTGGCGCCGGCAGCGCCAGGCAGCAAGGTTGAAGCGGACATCGTAAAATACCTGTAATTTTATACAGTATATCGCTTGATAGGGAGAATACCAGCATGTGTACCAATTACGTTCCGCCGAGCCGGGCCGCACTGGCCCAGCATTTCGGCGTCGACCTGGTGGGCGACTACCCCGAAGAGACGTACCCGGACTACCTGGCGCCGCTGATTCGCTGCGGCGCCGAGGGCGAGCGCGAAGCCCTGCTGGGCACTTTCGGGCTGATCCCCAAAGCGCACATGCCGGCCTGCAAGCACTACGCGACGATGAATGCGCGGGCTGAGACGGTCGGTGAAAAGACCACTTATCGCGGTGCTTGGGCCAAGCAGCATCTAGCGTTGATACCCTGCGAGGCGGTTTTCGAGCCGAATTACGAAAGCGGCAAACACGTCCGGTACCGGATTGGCCTGGCCAGCGGTGAGCCGTTTGCGGTGGCGGGAATTTGGCGGACCTGGCCGTGGACGGACGGACCGACCTGGGCGTTTTCGATGCTGACCATTAATGCCGATGCGAATCAATTTTGGTCCCGATTTCACAAGCCGACCGACGAGAAGCGCAGTGTCGTGATCATTCCGCCGGCAGAGTACGACGATTGGCTCAATTGTCGCTCGACCGACGAGGGGCGCTTGATGCTGCGGGGTTTCCCGACCGAGCTGCTGGCCACCGAACCCGCGCCCAAGCCTTCCGCTAAAAGTGCCATGGATAGTGCTTGACTCACCCCGCCAAGCGCTTAAAATGTACATACCATACCAATGTACATAGGGGCATCTCAATGGCTGCAGTCACAGAGCGAATCGTCGTGCAAGTCACGCCGGGTCAAAAACGCACGATCGCGGGCGTCGCGAAGCGCAACGGCATGAATGTCAGTGAGTTGATGCGCACGGCGGCGGAAACCTATACGCCGAGCGGCGACGAACACGAAATGACGCAACTGATCGCCCGCGTCAATGCGTCGACCGAAGAAGCTAATGCTGCGCTGGATGAGGCCCTGGCCTACTGCGCCACGTCCAATCAGCGGATTGCCGCAATGACGACAGAAGGCAAACACTGATGGGCGTGACCGATAAAGTGTGGGATGCGCTCACCACCGTCATCAAGATGAACGATAAGGTTGTTTCGCTGGCTGGCACGGTGAAAGAACAGCAGGCCAAAATTGAGGGGCTTACGGAACGCGTGATTCGGTTGGAGGCCACGCTCGAAATGTTGATGCGCGTCGCCCCGGCCGCGAATGCACCCAAGAAGCTGAAAGGTTAAGTCGATGGCTATGCCCTTCACGCAGCGCAAACACTGTCCGGAGGTCGCGCACCACGTCAGCTTGACGGGCCTCCGGGAGACGTTACCTTCGGGTCTATTGGCGGTGTCACAAAAGAGCTGCGATCACATAGTCGGCTGCGTGGCGGCGCATGGGCCAATTGAGCGCAATGGTAACTGTTTGCTGCATTTTCTTAAGTAGTTGGCCTGTGGCCTTAATCTCAGGGAGGGGCGGCTATATATGACTGTAATCGACATTGAAAACGGTGCGACCGTTCGTGTAAAAGGTAAGCGTCAGATCATGACGGTCAAGGGAGAGGTTGGACTGAGTTCGTATGCGCATCGGTTCGGGTCCGGTCAAGAATTGATAGGGCACAAGGTTGTTTGTGAGTGGCGCACTCAGCGCGGAGGGATGAAAAGTGCCGCTTTTCTCGTTTCAGCGCTTGAGGTTGTGCCAGCTCAAATCTTGGTGAAACAATCGTGATTGAATTGACGTCTGCCGACGCCCTTCGCCTTGCTATCAACGTGCTTCGGGACTCAGCTGAATCGCGCCGGATGCCGTCTGGCGCTGAAATAGATGCCGATGGGGTTACGTTGCACTTCAGCGCAGCCGATACGCTGGAAATTTCGCTGTCCGACCTAATTAATCACGAATAGGCAGTGAGTTGTTTCAGGGGCGCACAAATGTCGACTGAGGAATTCGTGAGTATCGGCCCAGGCGCCATCGTAGCGCGCACTGTATCCAGATCGACCTGATGGAATCGGGCCGGTCGAACCGGAGCTGGCGCAACTCGATTGGACGGTGGCATTTAACACATTCGCACAGCAATCGGGTGCTATCAACCGTACGGCAGCAATTTTGACCGCGATTGCGGTAGTGCTAACAAGCGCGTCTAGCGTCGTTAACTTGCTGTCGTAAAACAGAAACTTAACCTGGCGCGCAAGCACCCCGAAGTCGGCCGGAAGCTGATAAAAGAATGGACTGCCTACCACTTGACCAAGAATGGCTGGGTGAAAGGTGACAAGCAACGGGACTTTGCGCCGCTCATGCGCCACCCGGCTCCACCTGACCGTGTCGTGAGCGTTGTTTATAAAGAGACGGGCAACGGGTATGGCCCGATACAGACATCGAGCCAGGAGCAATGGCGTAGTGACGACGAAGTTCTGATCGCCGAATTACTTGAAAAATTTGGTCAGGCACCCCAAGAACTTTAACAAAATGCACGTTGGTTAGGCCGACGCAAGGATAGTAATGAAACGGCAAAATGCGCCCACCTATTGGAATGATATTTCGGTCAACATCGATGGGGCTGAAATCAAGGGGTCATATAGCGTCAATAAGAAAGACGACTGGATGACAGTCCGAATGAATGGCGGACTGTCAAAGGGGGCGCGGGCCGGCCTTGCTGCCGAATCCACCGCCTGCATCGTGTTGCGCGAGCTGTATCAAGAAGCCAAGCGAACACCGGATTGATTTGGCGCGCTAGTAGTGTGCCGGCGAAGTGCCGGCCGCCATCAGGCTCCGAACATTGTCGACAACGCGTTATGCAACAACCCGGCAAGTTGGCTGGCGACGAATTGAAGCACCATGAACCCCGCGAAAATGGCTGCTACCCAAAGGGATACATTATTACGTGTGAGGTAGGCCAGGGCCGCCAAGGCGGCGACTACGAGGATGAGCGCAAGGGTGAAGCCGAACATGAGTTGATACGCCGGTAATTGTCTCGGTAAATTCCGAGGACGTTTAGGTATAGTTCGAGCGCTTATTGCTGCCAGGGTCAACGACCAAGAAATCGCCTGAATGCTCGCTATGCCGCGGTCAACACTCCGAGAAGCGTTAAGTCGGCGTGCTATAGTTTGCACTGTCGTTCAAACTCATGGTGCTCTCAGCAAGATGGATAAACTCAATCGGCGTCTGACGCCGGACGAATTCAGGGCGGAATTTAAGCAGCGCGGCTGGACCGGTCGCGCCCTTGCTTTTCGATGGAATATTTCCGAAGCGTGGATCAGCAAACTGGCAAGCAATTGTGAGCGTGAGCCGCACTGGGATGACGCGGTGCGCGGGCTACCGAACATTAAAAGTTTGAAGTGAAGTTCAATTTATTGGTTGACTTGGTTTGTTCTGCAGTTCAAACTAAGCCATCTAATAACGACTCACTGCGGCCCGCAAAATGACACGATCCATGTTTTCGGAAGGCGAGCTTGCTTTGATGACGCGGCGCCAAGATGCACTTCTTTTGAACCGAACGGAGTTCTTGGCCGAATTGGCCGTGAAGGGTTTGACCGAAAGCGGCCCGGATTACGCGGCGTTCGCGAATGCCTTTGCCGACCGGAAGCTTGCGGCAGCAGCGTTGCTCACGTCGGCGCCAACGGTGCCGGCAGCGAAGCCACATAAGTTGACCGAGGCCCAGCGGCGTGTCTTGACGAATTTGGTCAATGGCCGTCGTTGGGATGAACATCTGTCGGGTCGTAGTGCTTATGGCGGAGCAATTTCAACGATGCGCTCACTCCAAAAGCACGGCTATATCAAGCACGGGGCAATTACCGAAGAAGGTCGACAAGCCCTCGGGCCGGTTCTACCATCTAGTCTTAAGCCGGTGGTCGGAGCATGACGCACACTTGATTTGTCTTTGGTGACGCCGCCGATGCGGCTGAATATTGGCGTCTCCGCGAATGGAAGAAATGGGCGGTGGATGTCGCGGCGGGTCCGGCGAAGCGACCGACGTATGAAACGCGCCGGCCCGGGCCGGTAAAAAAGGTAGAAATACGATGGGTTCGAATAACACCGGATTTGCGAGTTGCAAGCACTGCGGCGCAGAGTTCCGCTTGTTCACCATCTTCAATCGCGACATGCAGGCGCTATGCAAGATATGGAAGCGGCGTCACGAGCACGCGTGCTACGCAAAGACGCCGGCTCAACGCCGAACATGGGCGAAAAAGTTCGTCGGTAAAGACGCGATGGCCAGCAGCTTGACCGTTGATATTAATCACGCTGGATTCATCGAGTCGATCTTGGAAAAGCAGGACGATCACAAGTTAAAGGATTAGGCAAAGTGGTTTTGCGAAAAAAGGTTCAACCGAACTATGACTACACCGGCAAGGATCGTGTGGTGCGGCAACGCAGGGCACTCGCCGATGCCGGCGGTGCCCGTGTCGAGACACACCTTGACGCCGCCGAAGTTGCAAAGCTCGATGCGCTGGTTAAATCGGGCGTTGCCGGCGCGTCGCGGTCGATAAGGAAGTCACTCGCATGAAGGAGCAGGGGGAGCGGATTCTAATCGATATGCATGCGTTGTATCCGGGCGATACTCGCTAGTGGCGAAAAATTAGATGACTGCTTAAACGCGAAATCGTCGGCACGCTCGCGCCGAGGAAAACAGCAAATGAAAAATGCATATGCCAAAAGCACACGAGCAATGCCCTCGCTGCGGAGAGCAACCTGTGGTTGCAAAAGGCAACACTTATTGGACGGCGCGTTGCCCGAAGCAACACCTTCCAGGCAGTGTTAGCGCGGCGCCTATGCGAACGAAGTCTGCGGCACTCGATGCCTGGGATCACGGTGTGCAAACAAAAGCGATTTCGTAGAGGAATGAGCAGATGAACGAGATTTTCTCCGAAGCTGAAAAAGCGAGCATGGATAATGTGATCAAGTTCCCTGGTGAGATGAAGCCGGCACCTGCAGAGCCATCCGATGTCGACTGCCGGTCCTGCTGTTCGGCGCGGGTGTCGTGCTGCTGGTAGCCGGGGCGAGTCTCCGACGTTCACGGCGAAGTTGGAAGCGGGCAGAATATTGATATCGGTGAAAAGTACGCGTGAACAGGTAAACGTTTCAGGAGACTGCCATGCTTGATTCGGACGGGTGGAAAGTCGTTGTAGTAGGCGGAAAGGTGACGATATGCCCAGCTTGCCTATCGAGCAATGTTACGATGGGCGCGTGTGCGGTTGGTGCGATGACAGTTCACCAGGAATATCTTTGTGAAGATTGCCAACACGAATTCACTACCCTGTTCGTCCTGGCCGGTTGCTATGCCGGTCAA
>Ga0302307_10002247_pt1 | contig 11820 bp, 8 predicted proteins | sample III_Palsa_E3_2_FD_200530 | JGI IMG/M metagenome (GOLD analysis project Ga0302307, IMG submission 200530) | Peat permafrost microbial communities from Stordalen Mire near Abisko, Sweden - III_Palsa_E3_2 | ecosystem: Environmental > Terrestrial > Soil > Palsa > Peat permafrost | place: Sweden... | reverse complement strand
CTGGATTTTCCCGTTTTTGTCCACCACGATGGTGGTGCGCTGGGCCCACTGATATTTTCCGCCTTTGACGTCGTAGGGCTTCAATATCTGGTAGGCCGTGAGGACTTCTTTGTTCATGTCGCTCAGAAGAGGAAACGTAACACCGATTTGCTTCGCGAACGCGGCGTTGGCGGCGGGACTGTCTATGCTGATTCCGAGGACGACTGTGTCGCTGGCTTCGAGTTTGGCCATATCAGCCTGATAGGCTTGTAGTTCTTTGGTTCAACCACCGGTGAAGGCCAGCACGTAGAAAGCGAGAATGACATTTTTCTTGCCGCGGAAATCGCTGAGCTTCACCTGTTCCCATTTGTCGCTGAGTAGCGTGAAATCCGGCGCGACATCACCGACTTTCAGGTTGGTCTTGGCGATGGCATCTTCCTGCGCGGCGGCGGGGAAGTGCCCGGCCAGAAGCAACAACAGACAGATCATGATTCGCTTCATGGAGTCCTCGATTTCCGAAAAGTTTGGCAGAGCGCGCTAGCCATACGGAGGCTCGGCATCCCTCGATGTTATACTCGTGCGCCATGTATGCAAGGAAACTAGCGGCGGAGATTGTGATTGGGGGCGAACGCCGGGCCGCGCCGCTCGAATGGCTCGATAGCTTCTGCATGCGGAATTTCACGGGATCGGCTGAATTCGACGACACGCTGCCGACCGGCGAGGGGAAGTTGGAGGCCGGGCTCAGCGTCGAACCTGCGCGGCTGGCCGCGGCCATGAGCGAATGGTTTTCCAAGCGCGGCAAGGGAAACGGGCAGAGCGTGATCGTGGAAATCCGCGAGCAGAGGTAAATCCCACCTGGAAAAGGGAGAAGATTCCTGCTTCTTCCAAAATTCGGATGTGAGAGATACGAGAAATTGCTAGGAAGAGAAGAGCCGAACCCTTCCTGCGTATGACTGGGGCGTTGCAGCGGTCATCGCTGGAGAAGTTCGGCTCCTCACAATTCATTCGACGCGAGAGCTCAACGATGGTTAGCAACCTCTGCGAGCCACGGGTGGAGGAAATCTTAGCGGCGGAAAACTCTGGTTTCCGTGAGAGCTAGATGTCTTCGGAGGTGCCGGATATTGCGGTGTCTCCGACGAGTTGCCGCGGCCCGCGGTCGAGCGCGGCCTTGATGAGCGGCATGGCGGCATGCGTGGCGTCTTCGCCGGCGGCGATCAACTGGGGAGTCTTCACAAATTCATCCCACAGGACGTGGTGCACCGCGGGCTCGATGAGCACGTCGGTCTGGCTGCGCCAGGGTTGGTTGGCCACCGTCTGAATAATCGAGAAGGAACGGCTAATCACTTCAATGGTGTTGCGCGGCTTCGAATCCAGCAGGCCTGGCTCTAGGTGCACGGAAATGACCATCTCGGCGCCCATCTCGCGGAGGGCGGGGGCCGGCACCTGCTCGGTGAGAAAACCATCCACCAGGAAATGTCCGGCATATTCGACGGGCAGGAACAGGCCGGGATAGGCGCAGGAAGCGCGCAGCGCGGGGCCTATTTCGCCCTCGGTAAAGTGAACGGACTCGCCTTTGAGCAGATCGGTGGCCACGATAGCGAGCGGAATTTTCATCTGCTTGAAAGTCTTGGCGGTGGTAAAGCGGTGGAGAAAATCTTCCAGGCGCTCGTTCGAGGCCATGCCCATGCGTGAAAGCGTCCAGCGGCCAAAATCGCGGAAGCGGGTGGAATTTCCCTGGCGGGCCATTTCGTCGAGGGAGGTCCCGCTGGCGTAGGCCGCCGCAATCAGGGCGCCCACACTGGTGCCGGCGATGAAATCGATGGGAATTTCGTTATCTTCGAGAATCCGCAACACGCCAATGTGCGCGATGCCGCGAGCAAATCCTCCGCCGAGCGCGACACCCACGCGAGGACGCTGCTCCTCCGAGCCATAAGCGAACGAGCGCAGTCCGCGGATAGCTTTCCCCAACCAATTGGTGGTAGCCGGCATTTTTTGGGTCTTCGCCTAGTCGATATCTATAAGATACTTTACCGCAGTTCGGAGATGCAGGGGTTTCCGGTTGACCCCGCGGTAGCGCTTTTGTAACCTGAGCGGTTGACCTGGGAGCAAATATCCAGTCATATGACCAAGCATCGAATTGAAAAGGTGGCCGTGCTGGGCGCGGGAACCATGGGAGCGCGGATCGCCGCGCATCTGGCGAACGCCGGCATTCCCTGCTATTTGCTGGACATCGTTCCATCCGAGCTCACCGCCGAAGAGAAGCGCAAAGGCCTGACGCTCGGAAGTCCGGCGGTGAGGAACCGCATCGTTCTGGCCGGGCTCGAAGGCGCGAAGAAATCGCGGCCAGCGGCGTTCTTTACGCCGGAAACGGCGCGTCTGGTGACGCCGGGAAATCTGGAAGATAACCTCGCATGGTGCGGCGAAGTGGATTGGATCATTGAAGCGGTGGCGGAGAACCTGGACATCAAGCGCAAACTTTTCGCGCGCGTGGAAACGGTGCGCAAGCCGGGAACCATCGTCACCTCGAACACTTCCGGGCTGCCGATTCGTCTGATCGCCGAAGGACGCTCGGAGGATTTTCAGCAGCACTGGGCCGGAACGCATTTCTTCAATCCGCCGCGCTACATGAAATTGGTCGAGCTGATTCCCGGGCCGAAGACGCGGCCGGAAGTGCTGGCATCGCTTGACGAAATTTGCGATTTGCGGCTGGGCAAGGGCGTGGTGGTGGCCAAGGACACGCCCAACTTCATCGCCAATCGCATCGGGACGTTTTCGATGTTAAACGCGCTGCGGCAGATGCAGGCGCTGGAAATGACGGTCGAAGAAGTGGACGCGTGCACTGGTCCGGCGGTGGGCTGGCCGAAATCGGCGACATTCCGCACCGCCGATATCGTGGGGCTGGACGTGCTGGCGCACGTGGTGCGCAATATTTACGAGAATGTGCCGGACGATGCGTCGCGCGAAATGTACCGTTTGCCGGAGTTCGTCGAAGAGATGCTGAAGCGCGGCTGGCTGGGAGAAAAAACGGGCGGCGGCTTTTACAAGCGCGTGAAGAAAGGCGGCGAGGCGGAAATCCTGACGCTCGATTGGCAGAAGATGGAATACCGCGCGCGCCAGAAGGCGAAGTTTGGATCTATTGAAGCGGGCAAGGGGATTGAGGGTACCCCGGAACGATTGCGCGCGCTGGTGGCTCCCGCGCTGGAAGGAAAGGCCGGCGACAAAGCCAACCGCTTCCTGTGGGCTGGGCTGAGCGAGATGTGCCTTTACGCCGCGCGGTTAGCCCCAGAAATCGCGCACAGCATTGTGGATGTGGATCGCGCCATGCGGTGGGGATTCGCCTGGGAGCTCGGGCCGTTCGAGGTGTGGGATGCCATCGGCGTGGAACGCATGGCCCAGGCGCTCGAGCGCGATGGCAAGCAAATTCCCCCGCTGGTCGCCCAGGTGCTGGCTTCGCCGAAGAAAGTTTTCTACCAGAGCGAAAAAGGCAGTACGCGATATTTCGATATGGCCAGCGGGGCGCTGCAGCCGATGGAAGAGCCCGCGGGCGTAATCATCTTGAAATCGCTGAAGGACCGCGGCCGCACGATTCAGCAGAATCCGGGAGCGAGCCTGATCGATTTGGGCGACGGCGTGGTGTGCTGCGAGTTCCATTCGAAGATGAATTCAATCGGCGGCGATATCGGCGCGATGATTCACGCCGGGATTGCGCGTCTCGATTCCGAATTCGAGGCCATGGTCATCGCCAATCAGGCGGTGAACTTTTCCGTGGGCGCGAATTTGATGCTGCTTCTGATCAGCGCGCAGGAAGGCGAGTGGGACGATATTCACATGGCCGTGCGGCAATTTCAGCGCGTGAACATGGCCATCAAGTACGCGCCGCGGCCGGTCGTCGCCGCGCCGCAGGGAATGGCGCTGGGCGGCGGATGCGAAATCAGTTTGCACGCCGCGCGGATTCAAGCCGCAGCAGAGGCTTACATCGGACTCGTGGAGACGGGCGTGGGCTTGATTCCCGGCGGCGGCGGAATGAAGGAGATGCTGATCCGCGCGAACGAGCACTCCTCCGGCGGGGAGAACCTGGATTTATTTCACGCGCTGAAGCCCATATTTGAAAATGCAGCGATGGCGAAAGTCTCCTCGAGTGCGGAAGAGGCGCGCTCGCTCGGCTATCTGCGCCCCTCGGATTTGATCTCGATGAACCGCGACCGCCAGGTGGCCGACGCCAAGCAGACGGCGCTGGCCATGGTGCGCGCGGGCTACCATCCACCCGCGCCCGCCGAAATTCGCGTGCTGGGCGAAGAATTTCTCGCTGCCGCAAAGCTCGCCATTCACATGCTGGTACGCGGCGAGTACGCCACGGAATATGACGGCGTGGTGGCCCGCAAGCTCGCCTACATTCTGGCGGGGGGCGGGATTACCTCGCCGCAAACCGTCTCCGAACAATATATTCTCGATCTCGAGCGTGAAGCTTTCGTCAGCCTGTGCGGCGAGCGCAAGACCCAGGAGCGCGTGGCCTTCACCCTGAAAACCGGCAAACCCTTGCGGAATTAGCGCCTGCGCGGCCACGATTTCAAGCTGAATAATGGACAACAACTTTTCGCCGGCGCGGGTGTTTGTATCAACGGGGAAACCTGTTCGTGCAAATAGGAATCTAAGGACCTGGGGATCGAAATCGTGTCCGGAATCTTGGCATATACGCACAATTTCCGGGAACTTTCCATAGGCACTTCAGCAATGAAACTAAGATAGGGATCAAGGAGAAGCGAATGAAACGCTACAAATTTGGGAATTTGATGTTCGCGGCGGCGATGGCGGTGGTACTTTTCTCCACGCCGGGCGCCAAAGCGCAGTCAGCGGCATCATCCGCGGCAACGGTATCTGCCACTAATCAAGTCTTCCCCGCGCGGATTTACAACGTCTCCAAGGAAATCAAGGTTCAGGGAACGATCCAAAACATTCAAGCGAGCACCTCCGGAGTATTGAGCGGCACGCACGTCCAGATTGAAACAACGAATGGTGTCGTGGACGCGCACCTGAGCGTGACCCCGAACGTCAACGCCAAGACGCTCGACCTCTCCACCGGCGAGACCATTGAAGTGACCGGAATGATGGCGACAGAAGGCGGAAGCAACGTTTTGCTGGCGCGCATTCTTACTACCCCGAGCCGCATTTTCATTCTCAGGAATGAGCGCGGCGTCCCCATCCGCGCGGTTCCATCACGCGCGACTTCCGCAGCCGCGAAGACGGCGAAAGGGGGCCTCTGATGCTAAAGAGACTCGCGCACCTTTCCGTTCAGGCCCTGGCCATTGCGGGACTTTTGTTCGCGGCCGGATGCGGCGGGGGAAGCAGCAGCCACACCACGCCGACTTTGACCGGCCTTTCGATCTATCCCGGCACCATAACGGTAGCGCAGACCCAGACGGTCCAATTGACGGCGTACCTGGGAGCGGCCACCACCGTGGCGACGTGGACCGTCACGAGCGGCACCGGAACGATCACGAGCACCGGACTTTTCAGCGCGCCCTCCACGTCTGAAACCGACACGATTCAAGCTACCGCGGGCGCGAATGGAGGCACCGCGACGATTACTGTGAGTGGCGGCGCGCCTTCCGTCCTTATAGCTCCCTCTGCAGTGGCCGTCCCAGCGGGCGCGCAACTGCAATTTTCGACCACCACGGCCGGCGTGTCCTGGACGGTGAACGGAAACGGGGGCGATGCGGTCCATGGGTTTATAAATACAGCGACGGGATTGTACACAGCACCTCTGACGCCGCCACCGACGGGTTCGGTGACGATTAGCGCGGTATCCGGGGCGAACGCGGGCACCGCAACTGCGACAATTGTTTTCTCCAATGCGTCTTTGAATTCGTACGTGAGTCCTTATTCGGCAGGGAATCCGCAACCCTACGCCTTTGCGTACACAGGTGACGACGGGTCGGGCTTCCTGGCCGTGGACGGAAGCTTTGTAGCCGACGGTAACGGAAACATCGTAAGCGGCATCGAGGACGTCAACAGCGGCTTCAGCGTTCCCACCACAACCCCGATCGAAGCAAGCACCTACACGGTGGGGCCGGACGGCCGCACCACGGCGAACATCACCACCGGATTGGGCGCAGGTATCGTTTGGCAATTCACACTGATTTCGAACGCCCACGCGCTGCTGGTTCGCTTCGATGAAAACGCTACAGGCAGCGGGACCATTGATATTCAGGATCCCACGCAGTTCACCAACCCGCTGGCGCTGAATACCTATGCTTTCAGCGTTTCCGGATTGGACTCCAACACGTTTCCGCTCGGAGTTGTCGGCAGATTCTTCGGCACCGGCGGCAGCATCTCCCTGAATAACGCGATTCTGGACGTGAACGACGGCGGGACCTCGGGCACGGATTCTTCGGTCACGGGCGGCTACGCCATGGACATCGCCAATCCGGGAACCGGGCGCGGGACTCTCTCGATCGATTGCCCGACTTTCGACACCGATTTCGGCGACGGAGCGGCCGGAACGGGAACCGTTGTTTTTGTCTTTTACGTCGTGGATGCCACGCATTTGAAAATCGTAGAAGGCGACGCGACCGTGTATCTGACAGGAGATGTTTACAGCGCCCCGGCCACGCCGGTAAATCTGAATACCAGCGCGTTCGTGGTCGGCGGCTCCGATAATAATGGCGGCGCGGTGGGCATTGGCGGAGTTTTCGTGACCAGCGGAGGAGCGGGATCCGGCGGTTTGCTGGACGTGAACGATAACGGCGGGCATTCTCCGAGTGGCGAAAACATCACTTCCACTTCGGCCGGGCTCGATACCACCACCGGGCGCGTCAACCTCACCATTACGGATATGAACAGCTCGGAATTCACCTTTGCCGCGTATTCGTTCAACTATATCGCTCTCGATGGATCACCGGCGACGGGCGCGGTGCTGCTCGAGAATGACTCCAACGTAACGGTGACGAGCGGCGTGGCCTACTCGCAGACCAGCACGGCCACTCCGCAAGGCAGTTTTGCGGTGAACCTGACCGGCGTAGCGGTGAGCTTGCAAGGTGAACAGGATGTTGCCGGGCAATTCACCACCGGAACGGGCGGAGCGTTGACCGGCACTCTGGACGTCAACAATGCCGCCAACACGGGAAGGGTGGCTTCGTCCGTGCCGCTCAATACCGGAAGCGTCATCACCACGGTCGGCGCGAACGGGCGGGGAAATCCACTGAGCCTGCTCACTAAGTTCCCCACGTTCACGCTTTCCTACTACGTGATTGACCAGAACACGGCGCTGTTGCTCGAAATGGACGGCTCTCGCGTGGCGGTCGGCTCCATCGGCCAGCAGTACTAGCTTTCGGCCGGCGCAGATAAACCATACATCCGGGGCTCGCGAACGCGGGCCCCGTTTTTTTTCGCGCTCATCGCACCGAAGGGCGCGTTCCCGCTCTTGCTTCTGGTCCTTCGGCACTCCTGCCTTTACGCCGCTGCGGGAATTCTCTCGTCCGCGTTGGGCTGGCCCGCTTGTTGCGTTATAATTCCCGGCGCCCTTTCTCAAATTTGATTCCGGCTGAATCGTTTCCGGGGGAACCGAATCTGATTCGGAAAACGTGGGAAATCAAAAGGGAGAGGTACATTTCACCGGAGGCTGCATGCGATTTTCCTGGAATCGTGCCGGGGTGGTCTTACTCTTACTCTCATTTTTCGTTGTCGCGTCGCTCGGGGGCTGCACGAGCCGCGCCAATCATGACGAGGCGAACGCAAGAAAGCCGCATCCAACCATCGTCTTTATGACCGATTTTGGCACGGCCAACGATGCCGTGGCCATTTGCAAGGCGGTGATAATTGGGATTGTTCCGGATGTTCGGATAATGGATATCTCGCACCAGGTGACGCCCTTTTCTATCGAGGAAGGCGCGCGATTCCTGGCGGGTGTGACGCCCTACTATCCGGGCGGCACAGTATTTCTCGGAGTTGTGGATCCCGGCGTGGGAACTTCGCGCAAAGCCGTAATCGTGAAATCGAAGAAGGGCCAGTTTTTTGTGGTGCCGGACAACGGATTGATGACGCCGGTTGCAGATCGCGACGGCGTGGAAGGCGTGCGTGAAATCACGAATCCGGCCTGGATGATTGGCGACAAAGTGTCCTCCACCTTTCATGGACGCGACATTTTTTCGCCGGCTGCCGCGCATCTGGCCGCGGGGGAAGATTGGACCATGGCCGGGCCGGAAGTGACCGGACTCGTGCGCCTGAACCCAGTGCTTGCCACCGTGGACAAGAAAGGCATCACCGGCCAAGTGATCGCGCTCGACGATCCCTTTGGAAGTTTGATCACCAACATTCCGGGCGACGAGTTCAAAAAGCTGGGCTACGCCATGGGACAGAAGGTTAGCGTAACCATCGACAAGAAGCCTTACTCGTTTCCCTACGCGAAGACGTTCATGGATGTGCCCATCGGCGAGCCGCTTCTTTACGTCGATTCGCGGGGCCGCGTGGGCTTCGCGCTCAACCAGCGCGATTTTTCAAAAGCGTACAAAATCTCGCCGCCGGTTTCCGTGTTCATTCCCGGGAAAGCGCAATAATTCAAGGAGGCTGTATGCGCGCGCTGACATTGTGGTCGGAAAGAAAATCGGGGCGGAGCGCCGCCTTCGCCATGGTTCTTCTGGCCTTGTTGCTGTGCGTGGTCTCACCGGTGCGCGCGCAAAGTTTTCGCGGCTCGATTGGCGGCACGATCACGGATCAGTCCGGCGCGGTTATTCCCAGCGCGAAAATCAGTGTGAAGAGTGCGGCGACCGGGCTAGCGCGGGAAGGAGTTGCTTCTGCGGACGGCAGCTTCGTGGTTTCGGAGCTTCCCGCCGGGGACTATCAGGTCACCATCACGGCCGCGGGCTTCCAGGCGCTTACCAAAGGAGCCATCGTCGAAGTTGGTCTGCAGACGGGACTCGATACGACGCTGTATCCGGCCGGTTCGCATGTGGATGTGGTGGTCACGGACGCGACGCCCATCGTCGAAACTACGCAGGACGTGCTGGGCGGAACGGTCGAACAGCAACTGGTGATCGAGCTTCCTCTCAATGGACGCGATTTCGGCAAGCTGGTGGCGCTCGTTCCCGGTGTGATTGTGGAGGGCTCGGGCGTGGCCGGAACGGAAAAGGGATTCGGCCAATTCAACATCAATGGCAATCGCGACCGCTCGAATAATTACACGCTCGATGGCACGGACAATAACGATCCGTGGTTCAACAATTCCGCGCTGAATCAGGTGGGCATTACCGGGGCCCCGGCATCGCTACTACCGATTGATGCGATTCAGGAGTTCAATCTGCAATCGCAGTTTCCGGCGGAGTACGGGCGCAACAGCGGCGGAGTGGTCAACGTCATCACCAAGTCGGGCACCAACCAGTTCCACGGTTCGGCCTTCGAATACATGCGCAATTCATTTTTCGACTCGCGCAATTACTTCGACACGGACGGCACCCCCAAAACGGAGTTTATCAATAACCAGTTTGGAGGTTCCTTCGGCGGGCCCATCGTGCATGACAAGACGTTTTTCTTCGGAGCTTACGAAGGACAGCGCGAACGCGTCGGCTCAGATTTTGATTTCACTTTGCCCACCACCGCCGAAATTAATACCGCGCGGAATTACGCCATAAGCCAGGGTGTGGTCACCGCTCCGCTCGATGCTATTCTGAGCTATTTTCCCGTGAACAACACGGGTTCCAATACCGTTCCGGGCTCGGTGAAGGATTTCAACGATCTCGACAATTTTATTTTGAGGCTCGATCATCGCTTCAACAGCGTCCATTCCTTGGCCGTGCGTTACGCCTTCGGGCAGAGCAACCAGGAATTTCCGCTGGGCTCGCTGGGCGGATTCGGCAGCGGCTCGCGGCTGCCCGGCTTCCAGCAGATTTCGCCCACGCGCGTGCAGGTGGTTTCGGCCAGCCTGCTTTCAGCTTTGAGCCCCACGCACATCAACGAGCTGCGTTTTGGTTACACGCGATTCCGCAATTCCTTCACGTCGCAGGACGCCGTCACTCCCATTTCCGGCCTACCCGATTTCGGCACGGGCCTGGCGGGCCTGCCGGAAATCGATTTCGATGGAGCCATCGAAAATCTGGGCGCCACGGCTTACAGCGTTCCGCGCGCGCGCATCAGCCAGAATTACCAGATACTGGACAATTTCTCCTGGATCAAGGGTGCGCATACGCTCAAGTTTGGCGGGGAATTCCGCCGCGCGTGGGTCAGCGCATTTAACGACAATCTGGGGCGCGGCCTGCTCGAGTTCGGTTCCGAGGGCACCGATCCTGACCCCGTCGTCGACACTCTGGAGAATTTTTATCTGGGGAATGACGAAACGGGGGAAGGCAACATCGGAAACACGCAGCGCACCACTTACAACAACGGCCTGGCATTTTTCGCGCAGGACGAATTCCGCGTGCGTCACAATCTCACGGTCACCTACGGCGTTCGCTGGGAATATTTCGGGCCCATCAGTGAGAAGAATAATCTTTTATTCAATTTTCCCGGGCCGTTTTCGTCCTCCTCGCAGCTCACGCAAGTCGGCACGGGCGGCCTGAGCGGCGCCTACAAGCGCGATCTGAATAACTTCAGCCCGCGCGTGGCTGTGGCCTGGAGCCCTTTCCAAAACACCGTGGTGCGCGCCGGTTACGGCATCTATTACGATTACATTCCGCAGGATTTGATGATCGCGAACTTTACCACCGTGGCCGGCATCGCCACCAATCCCGTCGGGCCGCAAGCCGTGTTGCCCTTCGGATTCAACCAGGCTGCCTGGACGGGCGCGGCCCCCGGTCCGGTTTTCAGCACCGTCGGAGGCCCCTATCCAATTTTCGTCACCACGCACAACCTGGCCACGCCCTACGTCGGAGAATGGAACCTCAACATCCAGCAGCAGATTTCGCGCGGCGCCGCGATTGAAATCGGATACGTAGGGAGCAAGGGCACGCGCCTCACGCGCCTCTACGACGCGAACCAGGACGACATCAATACGAATTACGGCGAGATCGATACCTTCGCCACCAACTCCGCGTCCACTTACAACGCGCTGCAGGTGCAGGCGCGCTTTGCCAACTGGCACCGCTTCTCCGGTTTCTCCGCCTACGTTTTTTCAAAATCGCTCGACGGCGCGTCCGACGGCATCGATTTCAATTTCAGCACCGCCGCGTTTCCGCAAAATTCGGACGACCTGCAGGCGGAAAAAGGTCCTTCGACGTTTGACGCGCGCCATCGCTGGACCAGCGCGCTGAGCTACGACGTGCCCGTGTGGGGCGCGTTGCCCGAACGGCTAGCGCGCGGCTGGCGCTGGAACACCATCGTCACGGTCATGTCCGGCCAGCCCATCGGCATCCTCACCGAAAACCCCATCGTCAACGACGACGGCTCCTACAATTATCATCAGCGGCCTGACATCGTTCCCGGCGTGAATCCGATTCTCGGCGGCAATCCAGCGAACGGCTACATCAACCCGCTCGCCTTCGCCAACCCGGCCGGAAATTTCGGCGACCTGGGTCGCGATGCCATCTACGGCCCCGGCTTCTGGAATATCGATTTTTCCGTGACGAAAGACACCAAGCTGACCGAGCGGTTGACTCTCCAGCTGCGCGCCGAGTTCTTCAACATTTTCAATCATCCGCAGTTCGCCTTACCCGGCGGCGTGATCTCGCCCGCGGCAGGTTCGGGCATGACTCTGCAAGAAGCGCTGGCGCAATGCTCCGGGTGTTTCTCGACGCAAACGCCGGACGTGGCGCAGGGAAATCCGGGGCTCGGAGGCGGCGGCCCGCGCGTCCTGCAATTCGCCGCGCGTTTTCAGTTCTAGGCTCCGAACCCAGCGTCTCTTCGTGCGCAAAAAGT
>Ga0302307_10002241_pt1 | contig 11833 bp, 14 predicted proteins | sample III_Palsa_E3_2_FD_200530 | JGI IMG/M metagenome (GOLD analysis project Ga0302307, IMG submission 200530) | Peat permafrost microbial communities from Stordalen Mire near Abisko, Sweden - III_Palsa_E3_2 | ecosystem: Environmental > Terrestrial > Soil > Palsa > Peat permafrost | place: Sweden... | reverse complement strand
CCCACCGGTAGCCGCTTCGGCAAAGAGTACTCAGCAGGCTCCGCTACAAATGTCTCGAAAACGCCCCCATCCTTTACCAAAACGTAGGTACTGGAGCACCGAGCTTGGTGCCCGTTTAGGCAAATCGTGCGGATTCCGGCCAAGCTGAACATCGATTCCGGTAAGCGCTGAACACTCTGCTGGTTCTGACCAAGGGCTGGTGGCCTGCTTTTGTTAGACGATATCGGCTAGAGGCTAAAAGCATCCGCTTCTCGCGTCGTCGGACAGCAGCTTCATGACCGCCAGCGAGGTCGCCGTCGACGGCGGCCTGGCGCAACTCTGACGTGTTAAGCCCAGGCGCTCCATGCGATTCGGAGCGTCGTAGGGCTCAGTAAAATAAGCGGAAAGACTTTCACTCCGTTCACGCCGTACGTCATACGGTACGTGAGCCCGGCAGACTTCTATCCAAGATTAATCTGCCGGCCCTCCAGTCCCAACCTTTCAGCGAATCTCGATGCCGGTAGGGCTCCGAAAGGGGGCTTTGCGACTCTCTACTCAAAGCGGACCAAGGAAACACGATGGCGAAGAAAACCTTCCACGGCTCGTGTCACTGCGGTGCGGTCGCCTTTGAGGCCAAGATTGACTTCGATGAAGGAACGACGCGCTGCAATTGCTCGATTTGCACCAAGTCGCGTTTTTGGTTCGCGATCGTGGGGCCTGAAGATTTTAAAGTCGAAAAGGGCGAAGACCAGCTGTCCGATTACACGTGGATTCCGCCCGGCAAATCCGAGGCCCACCTTCACTATCGCTTCTGCAAGACCTGCGGTGTCCGCACCTTCGCAGAAGGAAACGGAGGTACGTTCTACGCCGTGGCTATCGCCACGCTGGACGGTATCGAGCAAGACGCCGACCAACTCGTCAAATCGTTGAAATATAACGACGGCCGTCACGACGACCTTAAGCATGCGCCGGCCGACACGCGCCTCCTTTGAACTGGGTTGAACGCGTACGTGCGATGCGCGGAACCAACAGTGAAAGCAATGAAGTCGATCGGACACGATCCGATCCGAGGAATGGAGAAGTTTATGAGCTACGCAATTATCGGCTTCGGCAAGATCGGCCGGGCCCTGGCCAAGGCGTTTGCCCGCAATGGCATCGACGTATTCGTTGCAACCACGCGCGACCCGGATAGCTTTGCATCCGCTGCGGCCGCGATCGGACCCACGATCATTCCCAAAAAGCTGGCGGAAGCGGCCAAGGCGGACATCCTCTTTTTAGCCGTCCGTTTCGAGTCGCACCAGGATGTCGCGAAGGCGCTGCCGACCTGGAAGGGAAAACTGGAAGTACTGCATGGAACTGACCACGGCGCTGGAAATTACTGACCGCCGCGCTGGCAAATTCTGCCTACGCCGCTGGTTCTGACCACTCTGCTGCCACTAATCGCTCCGCTCTTCTCTTGCCGACTGCTCAACTGCTTCTGACCAATCTGACGGAGCTTTAACCAGATGCAGCTCTGCCAACTTTCGATGCATCTTGAGGAGGTTGTGCTCGGTCAATCGGCACGTCCGCTTTTCTCCTGTTGCTCGGAAAGGTTTAACCGGTGATCCGTTCCGTCGCCTTCATCGATCAGTACTCCAAATGAACACGCAATCCCACAACCCGGGCTGGTCCGCGGTCCCGGTTGTATCCGGGGCTGTGAACAAGCTGGATATCTGCCGTCACGAATGCAAACGACGTGACGGCAAGATCGTAGTACGCCTCCCCGATCTGCTCCGTGGCGTAGTTCAACCGCCCATCCCCCAACGTGAAGCCTGATCCGCCTGCTGCCAGGTAGTTTCGGTGTTCCGGCGAAAGCCCGTTCACTGCAAACGCAATGGCGATTCGATCCTTTGGACGCTCCCACTTTGCTCCGGCGAGCTGTGCGCCAATGCTGGCGCTACGATCCGCTTCGGTGAACGCGAATGACTCTGTCTTCCCGTCGTTCCACGCGACACGTCCGAACAAACCAGTGTCTCCATCGTCAGCGAGTGGAACATCAACGCCCGCTGCCGCTCCATATTTATATCGACCGTTTTGATCATCTGCGCGAATGTCGGGAACACTGCCCGTTTCTTTAGCTTCAAGCAAAGCATCTTCATAAATGCCCATCCGTGCCTTGTTTTGAAATACGAGCAGCCACACGCTGCTGCTTTCGGGATCGTGCTGCCAAGTCACTTGAGCGTTCTGGCCATTTGCCCGGCCGATGGGGCCTTCCAGGTTTGGCCCGTTGGCCTGCGTAGGCATCTGATACACGCCGTAACGCCAAGTCCACGGGCCGACAACGTAAGTCACGAGCCCGCCGACGGTGTAACCACGCGTGTCAGCGGCAAAATCCCAAGCTGGACTGTTAAACAAGCTCCAGTTCATGAACTGGGTTCGCGTCGAATTGCCATAGCGGCTTTGATCGAAGTCGTCGTTTACAGCCATGAGCCCGAACTTGAAGCTCAGGCGATCGTCAACCTGATCGCCCGGCAATTGATCCATCTTTCGTTTGACCTTCGTCGTTTTGTCGCCCAATGGGATGTCGTACGTAAGGAAGGCACGCGCGACGTAAGCATCACGCCCGAGCGTGCCGCCACCACCGCGGATCACATCGCCGTTGGTCAAACCGGCCAGCCCAGTGCTGTGGCTGACAGCTTCGCCCCGGAACATTTCTATATCCAAATAAGCAGAAAGGCGCGACGTCATGGGTAGCCCGAAATAGGTTCCGAATGTGTGGGAACGTGCATGGTCTCCTCGCGGATTTAGGCTGAGAGGGCCCTCGTAGGGAGAGTGCAAGCTGTTTTGGATCTGCGTGATGAACGTGTACTGCGCGCCGAGCAATTGCGGCACAAAGTACTGGACGTCGTCGGCGATGGCGTCACTCATGCTCACAGACACAACAATTGTCGCAACAATAATTGTTGCGCATCGATTCACTCATTGACCCCAGGTGGCGAACATCACGACAGCGGCGGCTGTCATCACTCCCGTAGCGATCCACCCCCATACTTTGAGCGATGTGTTGAGGGTGAATTTTCCCATCACTTTTTTATTCATGGCCAACAGCATGATCATGATCATCATGGGTACCGCGGCGACACCATTGATTACCGCACACCAATAGAGCGCCTTGATGGGATCGACGGGAGTGAAATTGAGCACGATCCCCACAAGGCTGGCGAAGACGAGTACGCCATAGAAGAATTTGGCTTCATGCGGTTTGTACTCAAGTCCGCTGCGGTATCCCAGCGCACCTGCTGCCGCGAAGGCGGTCGATCCAGCAAGTACGGGCACGGCAAGTAGACCTGTGCCAATAATGCCTGCGGCAAACAGCCCAAAGGCAAATCGTCCAGCGAGGGGGCGCAGTGCTTCGGCGGCGTCCGACGCTGACTGAATATTTGTCTTTCCGTGCGCATGCAGAACGACGGCCGCCGTCAAGATGATGAAAATGGCTACGATGTTCGAGAACACCATCCCGATCGTCGTGTCGACGGTAATCCGTTCGATCTGTTCAGGTCCCTGCGATGGATCCGCTTTCAATGGCCGGCGATCGCCATCATCGCGGATTTCCTCGGCCTCCTGAGCCGCTTGCCAGAAGAAAAGGTAGGGGCTGATGGTCGTACCGAGCACGGCAACGATAGCGACGGCGTACTTGGCATTGAGCCGCGCCTTGGGCACGACAATGCCTTTCACCACTTCACCCCAAGGAACGTGGATGACGAATACCGTCGCCACGTAGGCGAAAAGACTGAGTGTCAGAACTTTGAGGATGGGCGAATACCGGGAAAACGGGACATACATCTGCAGCAGCAGAGACACGATTGCGAAACCTGCCGCATACAACACCGCGGGGCCTCCGATCAGCAGTTTCAGCGCGGCTCCCATGGCACCGATGTCGGCAGCCAGGTTGATCACGTTGGCTACCAGCACAGAGAACACCAGTCCATAAACCCATGGACGTGGATAGTACTTACGCATGCTGCTGGACAGCCCCTTGCCCGTGGCGCAACCAATTCGCGCGCTGATCGTCTGGATCGCGATCATCAGCGGCATCGCAAGAAAGAGGCTCCAGATCGTGGCATAGCCATAGGCCGCACCTACTTGCGAGTAAGTGGCAATCCCGCTCGGATCATCGTCCGCTGCTCCCGTGATCAGACCCGCACTCAATTTTCGCAGCAGGGAGGGCTTGGATTTCGCGGACGATAAGTCGTTCAAGCAGGCGCCCTCTATCAATGTGTTTACGCATCAAGCGCAGGCGTGGCGTAAATGTCTCCCGTTAAGAAGGTGACGCTCTCGGCTACGAGTAAGCTCCAACTCCAATCTCATGGTCAATTCGCATTCCTATAAAACAAAATTCATCAACGCTAAGTGATTCCACCTGGTAAGAGCAGGCGATCGTATTCCTTCTTGACGACGGCATAGCATTCACAAGAACGTTCTTCTAAACCGCCACGATCCAGAACCACGATATGGCCTCGCCGATATTGGATAAGTCCTGCTTTCTGTAAACGGCCTGCGGCTTCTGTCACCCCTTCGCGTCGTACGCCCAACATGTTGGCAATCAGCTCCTGGGTCATGACCAACTCTTTCGAGTGAAGCCTGTCCAGGCTCAAAAGCAGCCACCGGCAAAGTTGCTGATCCAACGAATGGTGACGGTTGCAAACCGCCGTTTGGGACATTTGTGTAATCAAGGCTTGGGTATAGCGAAGCAACAAGTGCATGACTGGGCCGGACCGATTAAATTCCTCCATCAACATAGCAGCAGCCAGCCGGTATCCCCGTCCTGCGCTTTGCACAACGGCCCGGCTTGGTGTGGACCTGCCTCCCATAAACAAAGAAATGCCCACGATGCCTTCATTGCCGACCACGGCAATCTCAGCCGACGCACCGTCCTCCATCACGTACAACAAAGAGATGATGGATGAGGTCGGAAAGTAGACATGGGACAAGTTGCTTCCGGACTCGTAGAGCACTTTACCCAGCGGCAAATCCAAGGGCTCTAAGTGTGGCAACCAACGGGCATATTCGTCCTTGGGAAGGCTGCTGAGTAGTTGGTTATGCTTCGGATCATCACTCTGAGCCATGCGCCACCTCTAGTATCTGCTGGAAGCCTGCCTGCTGATAACAGCACCCTAGCGGGACCAGCCAACTTGAGTATAGGCACTTCAAGGTTTGGGGATACTCTGGACTCCTCGAAGTACCAAGAAATCTGTCGCTTCGTACGGCAGCGCACAGACCCATCCAAAACGGAAGGACACCATATCGTCACAGTCTGCTGAACCCTTCAGCGCTGAGCCTGGGCTTTCCGTCATGACAACTGAAGAACGAACGAGTGCGGAATATTACGATGCCGACACTGGCTTCCTGCTTGGCCAAAACAGACAGTGCGAAGGGGAAAACGGACTTCCAGCCTTCGAGTTGCTTCGCCGGAAAGTGAGTGTTCTACGATTCGTTTCCGCTAAGACCATGAAGTACGAAACATCTGACGTTTCCACACAATTTTAAAACGTTAGGTGCTACGTTTGTGATGGTTGTTTCTCAATCATCGACGCCACTTCCGGTCTTTGGTCTGTTTAACAGACTGGTAAATCCCTGGAGGTGCTGGTCTTTAAAGTCGGCTCCGATGATGGTCCGCAGCATCGCTTCAAACGAGCGCAAAAAAGCTGCGTTGATGTTTGCCTTGTGATGACACGGGACTGCGAAGATATCCTCATCGCCAAGTACTCAAGAATGCTGATGTCAGTCAGTCCGCCTCCTTCTTCGCATGGCGCAAAGGGTGATGTTTGGTAGATGAGCTATCAACCAAAGGAATATTTTTGGTGCCATCGGAACGGGGATTTGAAGGAACCGCCACAGGCTTATCAACAAGAACCTCGGCGTCATGTTTACGAGATATATCCGGCGTAACTTCGAATTGAGAAGGCTTCTTCCCTTTGTCATCCAGAGCCCTATCCACGTTGTTTCCCATGCTTTGTATCGGCCGGGAATAAGTTTCTAGCTCGTTCATTTTTGTAATCCTCAATCACGCCAAAGTCACTTGTTTTCACTATGAGCTGACACAAGGGAATATCGCGTGACGAGTCGTCTAAAGAGGAGAAAACTGACCATCATTAATTTTCAGTTGGACAAGGATCGAGCTTACACACCCGTAGATGACCATGGCTTTTTAAATAACTTCGGTAGTTCTCACTTATTTCAGATGCGCTGATGGACGGTGTTCAATGGGCAAACCTACCCAGGAAGGTTTTCGACGCTATCCAAAAACGGAGGGATGGTTTACGCCTAATCTGTTAGCCCGACTTTGGTTTGAACCGCTGCGGGCTCCCTGCATCTGTATAGAGTCTTGCTTACGCCCGTCTTGTAAAGGACGATGTGGTTGCGACGCTTGTCTCGGCTACTGGACGCAGCGCTATTTTGAAATGAGTGATTTCGACTTAAAGGATTGCTTCGCCAGAAACAATCACATTTTGTCCATGGCATAACTCGGCATAGACTCGTTAAAGTCCCAATATCAGGCACGTCCATGGCAGTCAATTTAAAAAATCTCTCGCCGAAAGAACTGCAGGCTGTCATCGCCGAAGCGCAATCAAGGATGAAAGAGGCGCGCGTGAATCTGATCCAGGATGTTCGGAAAAAGGTTGATGCATTGCTGACTATCAGTGGCCTGACATTAATTTAGGTCTACCCAACGCGTGGCAGAAAAAAAACGGCCGGCATGAAAGGAACCGTTGCAGCCAAATACCGGAACCCATCAGATCCCTCTCGGACCTGGTCCGGCCGTGGCCGTCAGCCACTCTGGTTTGTGGCGGCATTGAAACGCCGTGGTGTCACTACTGAAAGTCTTTTGATTACCCGCGCACCAAGAGCCGCAAAGGTAGCCAAAACTTCAGTGAAGAAAGCCAAGATATCAAAGAGCTAACGAGGTAAAAAATTGCCGTTGAGTTTCATCCAAAATTGAGCCAGTTCGCACGGCGATTTTTGTCGAATTTTGATCCACCTCCCATCAAACACTGCTCGTATCCTGACGTGCCCCAGAATTTCGTACTGGGTCTCAAACCATCGAAAGGACAGGAGATGATGAACAGGCAAGAAGAAATCGCGAGAATCGTTCGCTCTTACTTCAAGAGCTATCCCGACAAGGACAGACCGACGATTGAGTCGCTCATCAGTGAGGACTTTTACTTCACCAGTCCGCTAGACAACAGAATCGACAGGCAGACCTATTTCAATCGGTGTTGGCCAAACAGCAACAATACCGCTGCGATTGATCTACAGCACCTCGTGGTGAATGGAGAGCAGGCTTTCGTGATCTACGAGAGTCGCATGACGGATGGAAAGCGCTTCAGGAACACCGAATTGTTGACCGTGAAACACGGCAAAATTACGGGCGTGGAGGTGTATTTCGGGTGGTCAATTCCGCATGACGCTGCTGCCGGCAAATTCGTCTGACCAAAGTGATGGTGAAGGCAGAAGATGACGCCTTAGTTGGTCAAACCAACTTTCGAAATTCCAGGAGCCAACGAGTTTGTCGAGAAGGCGAAGCCGACTATCGGGCGCATCCACGTGGAACATACTTCGTTACCACCATGCCGCAGGCGTATGGGTTGCTGCCGATCAGTTCAAAATCCTGATCGACACTCTTCTTCGCGAAGATCGAGATGCCCTCATGCAGTGCGATCGGATTGGTATAAAACTGAAATTCATCGATCAGATCCGCGGTGATCAGTGAAGAGGCAAAACCCGCTCCCCCAAAGGCGACGATATTCTTGCCCGGCTGGGCCTTGAGGTAGTCGACTTCCTCGACGAGGGGTTTGTAAGCAAGTTCTGCCTCCGGCCAAGGCGAGGCTTTCAGGATATTTGAGAAGATTATTTTCCGCGCATCCATGATGCGCTGTGCGAACGCGAACGTCGCAGCTCTCGGATGCTTGCGGGCTGTTTCGGACCAATGATCGATGTAGCCACCTTCCACAATCTTGCGGCTGAGAAGGATGGTGTCGGCCTCCTCGAAAAATCGATTGAATTCCGCCCGAAGCTTCTCGTCCCAAGGGCATTTGTCACCCCAGTCCCAGAGCTGCCAGCCGGGCTCACGACCGGCCTGTCCGACATAGCCGTCGACGGACACCTGCATTTGCAAGATCAGTTTGCGCATCTCGGAGGATCCTCTCGATACTTAGCATGGCTGGGAGGCTGTCAGTAATGTATTTTTGAGAGGGCGGCGTACTGCGATCAACCAGGCGCTGGGTAGGGACTATTTTTCAATAGTGCCGCGAGGTGCGCCGCATTACATGCCAATGTCTTGATCGTACTGGCGAGTTTGGGTGGCGTGCGAGCCAGATCTTTGTAATTGACACTGCCCATGGCTTCACCGACCCAGTATGCAGAGCTGCCACCCGGAATGGTAAAGCCGACATCGGCGAGTGCCTGGTAGAGTTCGGCTGTGACATGGTGTGCGCCGTCTTCATTGCCAACGACGGCGACGATGGCGACACGGCCGAACGTGGGGTAGCGACCTTGCTTGTCGATCTCATCGAGAAAGGCGTCCATCCGCTCCAACACGCGCTTGGCCACGCTGGAAGGTTGACCCATCCAGATCGGTGAGGCGAGGACAAGAATGTTCGCATCGAGCACCTTGCTGCGCAGAGCGGGCCACTCATCGCCACTACCCTCGTCAGCCTTGACGCCAGGTTTGACGACGTAATCCGCAACGCGGGCATGGGATACCCCTATACCGTACGGAGTCAGTGCGTGCAGAATCTGGTCCAACAGTTTCTGGGTGGAAGACTCCTCCGGCCCTTGCTTGAGCGTGCAGTTCATTCCGAATGCGGTGAGTGACTTGGATTCTTTCCAGCCCTTCTTGTCCATGATCCATTTGCCCTTGCAGCTGACTAAGGGAAATCGAGATTAGGGAGGGAGGCGTCGTGGGATGATGAAACGTAGACGCAGACTACTGTCAGCAAATCTAGGATTCCGCGTTATCTGAATTGTGTTCGATCGCGTCGCGCCGCTCACGCCAGGTTTGTGCAGTCTGGGGCTTGACGAAAAGAGAGGTGATTTCCGGATGTGCGATCTTGGCCTGCCTCTCGATACGGTTGATGCAGTCCTCGATCTGCGGCGTGGTCAACGCGTCCTCGAACTCGGCACTGAGTGCAGCTACCACTTGGTTTGGCCCCATCTGCACGGTCATTACGCCGTTGGCACAGCGCACATCGGCATCGCCCGCGGCAATCGCAAGAATGGAATCGGCTACCACCGGATGCGCGGCTTCACCGATCAACAGCCCCTTGGTCTCACGCGCCAGCAGCGAAGCTGAAACAGCGAGCACGCATGCAATGCCGATCGATGCCACACCGTCGAGCACGGGCAGGTTGAGCAGTTGCGCGCCGGCAAGACCTGCCAAGGCTACGATCAGGCCGAGCAATGCCGCGCTATCTTCCAGCAGCACGGTGAACGTGCTGGGGTCTTTGCTCCGACGAAAGGCTTCGAAGTAACCCATTCGACCCTTGTGCAAACGAAACTCGCGGAGTGCCACATACCAGGAACTTCCTTCAAAAAGCAGCGACACGGCAATTACGCCGTAATTCAATGACGGGTGAGTAATGGGCTCAGGCTGGCGTATGTGCATCACTCCCTCGTAGAGCGATGCACCTGCACCCAGTGCAAGTACCAGCAACGCGACGATGAAACTCCAGAAATACAGCTCACGACCGTGACCGAATGGATGCGTGCGATCCGGCGGCATCTGCGCGCGGTGCAAGCCGTACAGAAGCAACAGTTCGTTGACGGTATCGACCAGGGAATGCACCCCTTCGCTAAGCATTGCCGAGCTGCCGGATATCCCTGCCGCCACAAACTTGGCGATGGCGATCATCAGATTGCCGGCGAGGGCAACGTAGACCACTTTGCGCGAACCGGTGGTAGGCAAGCGTCAGGCCTGTAGTTGGTGCTTCAATCTCGTCATGTCAGATGCATGATGAAAGGCATCACCGCCTGAAGGCTCATGATCGTTCCTGGTTCTCTACGCCACGGGGACGCATCGGAACGGGGTCGGAGCCATACGCCTGAGGCATGGCAGGATCTGTTCGCCCCAGTGTGATGTTCTTTGACGCGCGCACATGACGATTGGCAAACGTCCATATCTCACCTGTCGCCGTGATCAAAACAGTCCAATAGAGATCAGATTCCGGGCCATAGTCGATAAGGATGTGGGCAAATCCTTCGCCTTTGGGTGTGTTCATCGGTAGGGGCGGATTGAGTTGCAGCATGCAAGGCCTCCTTATGTTCTCTCGCACGATGCTTTCATCGACGTGAACAGCCTGAGAATTTTCAGCTTCAGACCGCGTTTGCATCAAGCCTCGCTGGAAGTCCCTCACACAACGTAGCAACCACTTCACGCAAGAAATGCATGCGTGAGGGCCACAGTAGTTTCTCGGTCAAAGTCGCTCTTGAGTAGGCTTTGATGGTGAAAACTCCATCTCCACTGCGAAATTCCAATAATCAGCATGAAAAGAGAAACGACATGGCAAAAATCGACACGGAAAAACGCGACGACCTAACAGAGAGTCACTTCGCGTTTCCCAGACAGCGCAAGGAACATCTTGAAGACGCCGCGCATGTGCGCAATGCCGTCGCGCGTTTTAACCAAGTCGAAGGCGCAAGCGCTGAAGAAAAAGATGAGGCATGGAAACGCATCCAGGCAGCTGCGAAGAAGTACGGCGTCGAACTCAGCGAAAAGAGTCGTCACGAGATGAGCAAAGGCTGACACAAAAGTTGGCTACGAGCCGTCGTCGACTTTTACAGTGTAGTCACGGCAATAAGGCCACGCTTCAGATGATCCAACCGCCTATGGGTATTTATGATCATCTTCGATATTCCGTATGCGCCGTTGCATAGCGGCGAATGGTCTGTGGAGGTGAGCAATGATGGTAATCCAGAATTCAAAAGCCGCCATGACGCACTTCGGTTTGCAGTCAGCTCTGCTCTGAAGGCGCATCAACAGGGCAATGACTCTCTGATCACCGTCGAGGGCGTTGACGGTCAATGGCGCATGTTCGACCACCGGGCAAAAGGCGTCGCTTAGACATGCGTCGACTCGAGCAGCTGAGAAGATATCAAACGATCCATCTCAGTAACACGCCTGGCTCGTCGTTTGCCGCCAGAAGCCGGTCGGCGCTGAAAGGTTTTTGAAGGCATGCCGTACTCGTTGTATAGCTTTCGGCGTAATGAGAGTCCGGACGTGTCTTTCTGGAAGTCGCACCACGCGGGCTCGAGCCGAAGAAGATCGCCGGACCAATCCGATTCGCACCTACAGTGATTCGCCTGAACGACTTGCACGTGTGGGAGGTCACTTCGCGGCTATGCCCGAGGTGTTGGGATCTTTATGTCAGTCGTGACGTCGACTGAAGTTCACAAAGCACACCAGGCCTCCTAACTCTGCAAGGTCTCGAATCTGGACGGGCGTATGATGGGGCCAATAGGTTGCTGGGGAATACACTATGGAACTTATACGCCTTGTCATTGTGGAAGACGATGTCGCGATCCGAAACCTTCTGGCGGATGTCTTGAAGCAAAAGGGCGGTACGATCGTCGGCACCGCCAACAATTTGCTTGACGGGATGGCTCTGGTCAAAGAAACACCCTGCGATTGCGCGGTCGTGGATATTGATCTCGCTGGCGATCAAGCATTGCCATTGATCGAATTATTGGAAGAACTAAGTATCCCCTTCGTTCCGATCACAGGACTGACGCTGGCGAATATTGATTCGCCTCGAATACGAGCGATGCCATTGCTCATAAAACCGTTCGATAGCCATGATCTGCTAGATGCCATCGCTCA
>Ga0302307_10002237_pt1 | contig 11836 bp, 3 predicted proteins | sample III_Palsa_E3_2_FD_200530 | JGI IMG/M metagenome (GOLD analysis project Ga0302307, IMG submission 200530) | Peat permafrost microbial communities from Stordalen Mire near Abisko, Sweden - III_Palsa_E3_2 | ecosystem: Environmental > Terrestrial > Soil > Palsa > Peat permafrost | place: Sweden... | reverse complement strand
CTTGTTGGTGATAAGGGCGTTACGGCCGCCCCTTTAGCGAACGTTTGCGGACTTGCGTAACCGAAGGCCGACGTGCCCTCGATCGTTATATTTACTGTTGCCGTACTGCTGCCGCTGCTGTTGTATGCGGTAACTGTGTAATTGGTTGCAGGGACTGGCAACGTTGGCTTACCGCTGATAACCCCGGTGTTGCTGTTAATAATTAAACCGGCCGGCAAAAATGGACCTGTGTAGTACCCGCCGGTCGGAATAATCTTTTGTAGGCCGCTGCTGCTACCATCAAGTACATATAGATTGCCGGCTGCATCCACTGCTATACCGACCGCGGCACTAATACCCTGGGCGATGATAACCGGCGTACCACCGCTCGCTGGTAACTCTTTTATGCCGTTGTTGCCATTATAAGCTACATATACGTTGCCGGCTGCATCCACTGCTACACCATACGGGAAAGCGAACCCCGAGCCGATGACAACCGGCGTACCGCCGCCCGCCGGAATTTTATTAACGGTGGCAAGGCCGCGATCAGCTACATATACGTTGCCGGCTGCATCCACTGCTACACCATATGGGCTACTGAAGCCCGAACCGATGGTAACGGGCGTATCGCTGCCCGCCGGTATTTCTTTTACGACGGCGTGGTTGTTATCAGCTACATAAACATTGCCGGTTGCATCTACGGCTACACCTGTCGGGTTACTAAAACCCGATCCGATGGTAACCGGTGTACCGCCGCCCGCCGGTATTTTTTTCACGGCGTTGTTGTTTGCATCAGCTACATATACGTTGCCGGCTGCATCCACTGCTACACCGGTCGGGTCACTAAAACCCGAGCCGATGGTAACCGGTGTACCGCCGCCCGCCGGTATTTTTTCCACGGCGTTGTTGGTCGAGTCAACTACATACACGTTGTCGGTAGCATCCACTGCTACACAGAGCACGGCACTGAAACCGGAAACAATGTTAACAGGCGTATTGTTATAAGCCTGCGCTGCTACGCCGCTGCTTGTGGGCGATAAAGGAGTAATAGCCGTCCCCTGGGTATAGGTTTGCGGGCTGTGGTAACTGATGGTTGGCGCCTGGGCATTAGCGCAAATCGCCCCGAGGAACAACAACCCAAATAAAATGTATGTTAACCTCAAATTCATATCGCGATGACGTTAGTTAACCACAATCATTAAAAAACGTTTTTATTGAGTAAAGCTATGGAATTTATATTTTCAAATCCGTAAAAAAATCTCATTTACAGCTATTTAGTTATCTAATTAAAATATGCCACCTATTGGTAACTTTTCGTCAGGTAAATAACGATTTTCCCATTTTAAAATAATAAAACGGGTAGCCCGGGCAAATACCCGGTCTACCCGCTTTTTAAACGTAGTTTGTTCTATTTAATACCTCAACACAATATATCCTGTTCGATGCCTTGCTACCCCATTGACGCTATAATCCAGCGTGTAAAAATAAGTTCCGGGCGTCTGCATCTTTCCATTGACATTGGAATGCCCATCAAATACTTTGGTGCTGTTGTCGTAACCCTTTGCCTGGTAAATCAGCGCGCCATTGCGGTTGATGATGATTAAATGGCTATCGGGATAATTGGTTATTCCGTCGATCACCAGAAAATCGTTGATGCCATCGCCGTTCGGCGATACACCCTGGTGAACCAATATGCCATCATCTTGTGTAGACAGGCTGTCAGCCAGGCTTACATAATTCACCGGTCTGAAAGCAGCCCCCGGTGCTGTTTGGGTTACCGTTAACGTATATGTTTCAGTAGCCCCACTCTGGGCCTTTACCACTGTAGTGATGGTATTAGCCCCTTGAACCAAGGGCAGTCCCTGCGATGCTGCGCCTGATGTTACCGCTGTTCCGTTCACAGTGACGGTTGCGGTGGAAGCACTGGTGGTTGGGGTTATGGTAACACTGCTGACGGTGCTGGCTACAGTTGCGGTATAGCTGGTTGTGCCTGTTGCAAACACCGGTGTCAGTGGGCCGCTGCTTAATATTAGGTTGGAAAGGCTTGCATTGGTGGACAGTACCGCTATGTTGACCAATGCCGTACTATTTCCGAGATTGTTATATACCGTTACGGTATAATTTGTGGCAGGGCTGCTTGCCGTTGGCGTTCCGCTGATGATGCCTGTGGTATTGTTGAAGCTTAAGCCGGCAGGTAAGAACGGCTGTATGAAAAAACCGCCGCCTGGCCGGATCAGCTTTACGGCGTTATTGCCATAATCGGCCACGTATACATTGCCTGCGCCATCCACTGCTACGCCATCAGGGTTACTGAAGCCTGAGCCTATGGTGGTTGGCGTATTGCTCCCTTCCGGGATCTCTTTTACCGCGTTATTGCTGTAATCGCCGACATATACATCGCCTGACGCGTCGACGGCTACGCCAAACGGGCTGTTGAATCCTGCTCCGATGGTGGTTGGCGTATTGCTGCCTGCCGGAATCTTTTTTACTGTGTTGTTGCCCCTGTCGCCCACATATACATTACCTTGTGCATCTACCGCTATACCGGCCGGCTCGCTGAAGCCTGATCCTATCGTGGCCGGCGTATTGCTGCCTGCTGCTATCTCCTTTACCGCATTGTTGCCGTAATCGGCCACGTATACGTCCCCCATTGCATCTACCGCTACCCCTGTTGGTGTTTTGAAGCCCGAACCTATTGTTGTCCGGGTACTGCTGCCTGCCAGTACTTTATACACTGCGCTGGCGCCATAATCAGCTACAAATACATCGCCTGCCGCATCTACTGCCACGCCGTAGGGCTGTGTAAAGCCGGAGCTTATTACTACCGGTGTGCCGTTGCCTGTAGGGATCTTTTTTAACAGTTTATTGCCCCGGTCGGCCACATATACGTTTCCATGTGTATCAACAGCTGTTCCGGTCGGTCCGCTGAAGCCCGTCCCAAGGGTGTATGTTGTGCTATTGTAGACTGGCGCTGCCACGGCGTTGCTTGTCGGGGTAAGTGGTGTTATGGCTGTATTCTGCGTATAAGTGTGCGGGCTGGTGTAACTTACGGTAGGTGTTGTATTTGCAACCGTTATGCTCAATGTCGCCGTGGCAGTGCCCGCCGTGTTGTATACCGATACCGTATAATTGGTTGCCGGACTTGCCGCCGTTGGCGTGCCGCTGATAGTCCCTGTGGTGCTGCTAAAGCTTATTCCTGCCGGCAGGGATGGGCCGATGTGGAAGCCGCCGGTCGGCTTGATCTGTTTGATGGCGTTATTGCCATAATCTGCTGCATATACATTTCCTGCTCCATCAACCGCTACGCCATCGGGGCTGCTGAACCCCGATCCTATCATCCCCGGCGTGTTGCTGCCGGCCGGAATTTCTTTTACAGCTTTATTCCCGTAGTCGCCGACATATACGTTACCTGCTGCATCGACAGCCACGCCAAACGGACTATTGAAACCTGAACCTATTATGGTTGGCGTATTGCTGCCTGCTGCTATCTCTTTTACGGCATTATTTCCCCTGTCGCCCACATATACATTGCCCTGGGCGTCTACCGCGATTCCGGCCGGCTCACTAAAGCCCGATCCTATGGCGGCTGGCGTATTACTGCCTGCGGGAACCTTTTTTACGGCATTGTTGCCGTAATCAGCTACGTAAACATTGCCTTGTACATCTACGGCTACGCCTGTCGGTGTCTTAAAACCACTACCTATTGCTGTCGGGGTATTGCTGCCTGCCGGGATTTTATATATTGCGCTATTGCCGTAATCGGCTATATATATATCTCCCATAGCATCAACCGCTATTCCGTATGGCTGGTTAAAACCCGAGCCTATCACCGTTGGCGTATTGCTCCCTGCGGGGATCTTTTTTACCTCTTTATTGCCCCTGTCGGCTACGTAAATGTTGCCCTGCGCATCTATCGCTACACCCGTCGGCCCGCTGAAGCCTGTACCGAGGGCAGCTGCCGTACTACTGTAAGCGGGCGCTGCTACGCCGCTGCTGGTCGGTGTAAGCGCCGTGATAGCGGTGCCCACCGTGTAGCTTTGCGGGCTGGCATAACTTACAGCAGGTACGGTATTGGCCACCGTTATGTCCAGTGGTGCCGTGGTGCCACCGGCTACGTTATAGGCTGTTACGGTATATGTTGTTGCCGGGCTGCTTGCAGTTGGCGTTCCGCTGAGAATACCGGTAGCATTTGCAAAGCTTAATCCGGCAGGCAAGAAAGGACCGATATAATAACCCCCAACGGGTTTAATCTGTTTGACGGCATTATTGGCATTATCGGCCACATATACATTACCGGCGCCGTCCACGGCTACGCCGTCGGGGTTACTGAAGCCTGAGCCTATTACCTGCGGGGTATTACTACCCGACGGGACCTCCTTTACCTCGTTATTATCAAAATCGCCGACAAATACATTGCCCGAAGCGTCAACGGCTACGCCAAACGGATTATTGAAACCGGAGCCAATAATGACCGGGGTATTACTGCCCGCGGGGATCTTCTTTACCGCATTGTTGCCCCTGTCGCCCACGTACACATTCCCCTGGGCATCCACCGCTATACCAGCCGGCTCACTAAAGCCCGATCCTATCACAGCCGGGGTATTGCTGCCTGCCGGGATCTTCTTTACGGCGTTGTTGCCGTAATCAGCTACATACACATCACCGACTGCATTTATGGCAACCCCTGTCGGATGGCTGAAGCCGGAGCCTATGGTTTGCGGGATATTACTGCCTGCCGGGATTTTGTATACCGCACTGGCGCCATAATCGGCCACATATACATCACCTGCCGCGTCAACTGCTATCCCATAAGGGGCGTTAAACCCCGAACCTATGACCTGTGGCGTATTACTGCCCGCCGGAATCTTTTTTACCTCTTTGTTGCCCCTGTCGGCCACGTACACATTTCCCGAAGCATCGACAGCTGTACCTGTCGGGCCGCTGAAACCAGTTCCCAGGGTAAAAGGCGTGCCACTGTATCCGGGCGCTCCTACACCGCTGCTCGTCGGCGAAAGCGGCGTTATGGCTGTACCATTGGTATAGGTTTGAGGGCTGACGTAACTAATTGATAGTGCGTTAACTGCCACACTCAATGTTGCCGAATTACTTCCAAAGCTGCTATATGCCGTCACTGTATAATTTGTTGCAGGGCTGACTACAGTCGGTGTACCGCTGATAACACCGGTAGTATTACTAAAACTCAGACCTACCGGCAAGGCATTTATATAATAGCCGCCAGACGGCGTAATTACGCTAATTTGATTGTTATCTAAATCGGCCACATATACATTGCCTTTGCCGTCGGCCGCCACACCCGTCGGGGCTTCGAAATTGGACCCTCCGATAGCGATCGGGGCTCCCCCGCCAACGGGAATTTTCATGACCTTTTTGTTGCCCTGGTCGCCCACATAAACATTGCCCGCAGCATCCACCGCGACCCCGTAAGGGCTAAGAAAGCCGGAGCCTAAAGTTGTGATGGTCCCACCACCGGCAGGGATTTCCTTCACCGAATTATTGCCGTTATCGGCCACATATACATTGCCCGCAGCATCGACCGCTACGCCAGTGGGACTACCAAACCCCGAGCCTAAGGTGACGTCGGTGCTCTCACCTACGGGTATCTCATATATTACGCTGCCGTTCCGGCAGCCCACATACACGTTGCCGGCAGCATCTACAGCTACGCCATTCGGACTGCTAAACCCTGGGCCTATGACAACCGTGGCGCCACCGCTAATTTGTATCTCTTTTACCTGGTTGTTACCGAAATCGGCTACATATACGTTGCCCGCGACATCTACGGCTACACCTTCCGGCGTATTGAAGCCCGACCCTAAGATAACCGGGGCGCCCCCACCCGCAGGAATCTTTTTTACCTGGTTATTACCTGCATCAGCTACGTATACATTGCCTGAAGCATCCACGGCTACACCGCTTGGGCCGCTGAACCCGGAGCCTAAAACAACCGGGCTGCTGCTATAGCCCGCAGCGGCCACACCGCTGCTAACAGGCGCTAACGCGGTAATAGCTATACCTGTAAGATAGGTTTGCGGGCTGCTGTAGCTAAGGGTGAGTGCATCAATGGCAATAGTCACAGTGGCGGAACTGCTGCCGCTGCTGTTGTAGGCAGTAATCGTATAATTTACTGAAGGGCTTTGTGCCACAGGTGTCCCGCTGATAACTCCTGTGCTGTTATTAAAACTTAATCCTGCAGGCAGCACTCCATTTATATAGTAGCCACCAACCGGTTTAATTTCATTAACCTCATTATTGCTGTTGTTAACTATATATACATCATCATTCGCGTCCACAGCTACACCCGTCGGTGTATCGAATCCCGAGCCTAAGGTAACCGGGGCGCCTCCCCCCACAGGGAGTTCTGTTATTGTAGTTTGATTTGGAATGGCCACATAAACGTTACCGGCAGCGTCTACCGCTACGCCATAGGGCACTATGCCTGTTTCTATACTTACTATAGCGCCGCCGCCGGCAGGTATCTTCTTTACCGCATGGTTGTTTACATCGGCTACATATACGTTGCTTCCTGCGTCTACTGCTACGCTAAACGGGCCGTTGAACCCGGAGCCTATACTTTCCGTGGAGCCGCCGCCGGCAAGGATGACTTTTACCTCGTTGTTGTTCTGATCGGCAACGTATACGTTGCCTGTGGGACCCACTGCGACACCGGATGGGCTATTGAAGCCGGAGCCTATAGCCACCGGGGTGCCATAGGTACTACCGGTCAACGGTATTTTCTTCACTGCATTATTTCCGGCATCGGCTACATACACATTTCCCGAAGCATCTACAGCAACGCCTGATGGGCCGTTAAACCCCGACCCAATGCTGACAGGCATACCGCCGCCGGCCGGAATCTTTTTCACTGCATTATTTCCCGCATCGGCCACATACACATTTCCCGCAGCATCCGCAGCTACCGCGTACGGGGTATTGAACCCGGAGCCTAAGGTAGCCGGGCTGCTATAACCGGCAGGTGCAACACCGCTGCTGGTTGGCGTGAGCGGGGAAATGGCGATACCTTCGGCATAGGTTTGCGGGCTGGCGTAACTAATGACCGGTGAACCAATAGCCCCATGTCCCTTTATTCCGGGGGCAACGGAGTTTTGAACGGCCTTTATTATATGGCTATAAACTCTATTGCAATGGTCTTTTTGATTGACTTTATATTTAGATACCGGCTTAATGCCGGCTGACAAGTGATTGCTAAAAAAAAATAAAATTGCAAATACCTGCAAATGAACTTTTCCGGCAAGTTTTATTGCCGGAAAAAATTTTCTTAATGGTGGAAGGCTCTTTTTCATAAGGTAATGCCAGTATTTTTTGGCACTACCAAAGTCAGGAATAAAGGCTTACTGGTCAATGATATAAACATACCATGCCCAACTGAGAATAGGGGATTTACCGGCGGTCATTCACCAAATGCTCAAAAATTGCTTTGGCCACTGCTTCCGACTTGGAGTTGACGTGCAGTTTTTTATAGATGCTGATAATGTGGTGTTGAACGGTGCCCATTTTTATAGAACAATTGTCGGCAATCATCTTGTAGCTGTCGCCTTTTACCAGGCAGCCCAGCACATCTTTTTCGCGCGGCGAAAGATCGTAGTCATTTTTAACTACATTTTTCTTTTCGCTGAAAAATGTCAATACCTTGCGGGCAATACCCGCGTTCATAGGGGCGCCGCCCTCGTTTATTTCTTTTATTGCTTCCAATATGTTAGCGGAAGTCGTTTTTTTAAGCAGGTAGCCTGTAGCGCCCGATTGCAGTGCGGCAAAAACTTTGTCATCATCGTCAAATGCGGTTAATATCAGTACGTTTACAGCGGGGAACCTGCTTTTTATTAATGCCGTGGCTTCAATCCCGTTAATGCCTGGCATATCGATGTCCATTAATACCACATCGGGAGTGTTTAGTGACAGATCTGCGACAACATTATTGCAGTCGGCGTATATGCCGGCGATGGCAAATCCCTTTCTTGCCGAAATAAGGTATTGCAAACCATCGCGCAAAGCCTTATTATCCTCGAATACTGATACCCTGATGTCCAATTTAAATTTATATTTAAAAGGGTAAAGATAGCGGAGCCAGGCGGCTCATCAATAGTATAATCATATCATATCAATCACCAGCCTGGTGGTGACCCCCGCTCCGGGTTTTGTTGTTAACTGCAGGACGCCATTTATTTCAGCGGCGCGCTTTTGCATATTTTTTAGCCCGTTTCGGTTGGTCGGCGCCGAAATATCAAACCCCCGGCCATTGTCGCTGATAATGACCTCGAGATAGTTGTCCGATTTTTTTACTACTACCTGCATTTCGGTACATCCGGAGTGTTTAAGCAGGTTGTTCACACATTCCTTAAAAACCAGGAATATGTTTTTCCTGGTTTCCATTCTTAAGCGGGTGGTCAAAATATTCTCGTTTATATCGATATCAAAACGGATATTCTTCGCTTCGAGCAGCGGGATACAGAATTCGCGCATGCGCACTGCCAGGTCGTTAAAATGATCATTGCGCGGGTTTACCGCCCATACAATGTCGTCCATCGCTTCCAGCATGGCGCGCGCATGTGTGGTAATATGACCCACTACTTCTCTTGTCTCCTCATGCGGCAGTTTTTCTTCCAGCTGGGTATCCGCAATATCGCCAAAAATAGAAATGCTGCTTAACGCCGAGCCGATATCGTCATGAAAATCCGAAGCAATGCGCTCCCTTATTTTTTGAATCGCCAGGATGTTATTGATCCTGTACCTGTACAAACTATATAAAGCTAAACCGGTCAAAATTATTACAAGTCCCCTGAACCACCATGTTTCCCAATAGGGTGGCTTTATCACAAAACCGAACGCGGCGGAATGACCGCTCCACACACCGTTTTTATTGCCGCTTTGCACATAGAACGTATAGTCGCCAGGTTCAAGCTGCGCATAGTTGGCACTACGCTGATCATCGGTATATTGCCATTTTGAATCGGCGCCTTTCAGCCGGTATCTGAATTTAATGTTTAAAGGGTCCGAAAATAAAAAAGCTGTAAACGCGATCCTGACGGAATTTTCGCTGTGACCAAAGGTAAACTGCTCCTGGTTGTTTTGCGATGGATAATACGGTAGTACCGGCTGGTTATTGATGTAAATGGCCTCAATTACGGGATCAGATGGAACAGGTTTGTTAACTAGGCGGGACGTAAAATAAGCATAACCATTCCTGATGCCAAAAACGATATTATTGCTCACCGCGGCGAAGGGAGACGCGGGGAAACCCTGATCCTGGTAAGTTTCTTCCCCGATGTTTGAGCTTAAATGTGTACGCGGGTCGTAATTTAATATTCCGGCCTCTGTGCCAACCCAAAGCAAATTATTTTTATAGATAATACTTACGCATGCCGGTTTATGTAAGCGACCCAGTGAATTAATTGCTGAAAAAGCTTTAGTCCGTTTATTGAACGTCATCAGGCCGCTTTCGCCGGCACAAACCAGCGTATTGTCGGCGGCGGCTGTTATATCAAAAAAATAGTAGTCGCCTTCTGTCCCCAACCCGCTGTACATAGAAACCGCTCCTGTTAAAAGATCATAGCAAAACACGCCGTCCCTTGAGGCCGCCCAAACAGCGCCGTTTTCAAAAAACCCGTTTACAAGATCGTATTTTAACCGGTCTTTTGCCCCATTTGGCATCACAGCCCCCGGAACAGGCAATAGCTGATGTGAAATGAGGTCGTAATTGAACAAACCCCTGTCGCTGGTTATAAAAGATGTTTTTCCTTTGGATGGAATAATACCACGGATATTATAGGAGAGGTTGAGAGAATCTGCAACGGGCAATCGCTTACTAAGGACAATCCCGGTATTGATGTCCCATTCTATTATTTTTTTTTGTGTAGCTAAAAGCCACCGCGTTTTTGACAACTGCTCAAAATTGTATATTCTTTTAATCTCTGGCCCGATGTTATATGACTTTTCGATTTGCTTTGTTTTCCAATCAACGCGCAGCATACCCTGGTTAAGGCACGACATCCAAACTTTGGTAGTATCGTATTTGTCCCGTTCAATTTTATTGATGGATAGTTCGTCAGCGTTATTGTAATCGAGGAAGCGCATTTTCCACTGCTGGTTTGTCAGATCGAGTAAACTAATGCCGGCGGCAGAGGCCAGCCAAAGTGCGCCTTTTTTGTCGGTATAAAGCCTGGAAATAACATTGCTCGGCAGGCTGTAAGGATTATTGTTATCATGCGAAAATGTTAATTCTATTTTTTTTGAGATCGTATTATAAACCAACAGGCCCTTGCCATCGGTTGCCAAAAAGAGATGTTCTTCGTTCTTATCCTGGGCCATAAATGAAAGGTCGTTAATTGAAATACCCCTGGCAGCCTGGCAGACCGAAATATCATCCAGGTTTTTAAAGTTGAAAAGGCCAAGGGTTGTTGCCATAAAAATGGAACGGCTGCATTTTTGTATGGCAAATATCTTAACCACGGAGTGATTGAAGACCGGCGTTTTCTTAATAAAAGTATTTCGTTTTATATTGTAGCTATATAATTGTTCTCTTGACGATATCAATATCGTACTGTCATTCAGCGGATAAGTACAAAGCGGGTTGGCAATGCCCGTAAGCGAGGTGTACGAAATCGTCAATGAATTAAGATCCAGTTTTGCCAGGCCATAATCGCAAACAAACCAAAGCGCTTCTTTTTGAATGGAGAGGGCGTATGCATAGGTAATAACTCTTCCGGAACCGGGGTCGGGGTAGATAAATTTGCCCAGGGTTTCGTTATAATAGCACAAGCCCCCCGAACTCACCCATATCCGCCCATCGCCATCGCTTATCAAATCGGTGTAGTTATTCTTCAGTCCGCCGGTTGAGGGGTCAAGGCTATTGTAATCAATTGTCCTGAAGCCGTCAAACCGTTGTATACCCCGGCTGCACACCCATAAATAACCATGTTTATCGATTGTAAGGTTGTTGATGTTGCGGCTGACAAAATGGTTTTGGCGATTGAAATTATCAAACCGCCAGTCAGGGTCGGGCGTAAAAGCCTGGGCAAATACCACAATGGGTACAAATAATATCAGTAATAAGCTAAATCTAAATTTGACCATAAAATTAATAAGCTAATACCGCGCGACTCGCAAGGGCTTACCTGGGTTATTTTAACTTATTTAAATTTAGAACTAATTATAAATGATTGATTATAAATACCAAAGTTTTTTTGGAATTACACCGGAAAGTACACAATCAGAGAAAAAGTCAATGAATTCAATATATTTCTGTACCCAATCAAAAACTTTTAAGGAATTTACTAAAAATTTGAGGAAGTAGCTGCTTTAATATCCCCGATAGGGGCAAACTGAGCGACAAACAGATGGATAAAGTAGGGGCCATACTTAAAAAAGGAGCAATAAAATATATTGGCAATTAAATATATTATTTCCAAAACCCGGATACATAACCAACAATTTATTTGATATTGTATCAACCTATTTGATCGTTCGTCCGTATCGTTAAATAATAAGATGTACATCCAGACCATTGAAAAATAAAGAAATGTACCCTGAGCGTAAAACAACGGCCGGTTTACCAGGTATAGCTATAGATACGGTTAAATTGCTGAGAATCCCGTTTTCGTATTTCCTGATGCCTGTGTTTTTTTTTGCATTGAGCCAGGTGCAGGAAATAGATTGGAGAAAAGCCGCTATTTGCTTTTTTGTTTTACATCTTTTTATTTACCCGGCAAGTAATGGCTATAACAGTTATATGGACCAGGATGAATCCAGCATAGGGGGATTAGAACACCCCCCAAAACCAACAAAGCAACTTTTTTATGCATCCATATTGTTTGATATAATC
>Ga0302307_10002210_pt1 | contig 11906 bp, 11 predicted proteins | sample III_Palsa_E3_2_FD_200530 | JGI IMG/M metagenome (GOLD analysis project Ga0302307, IMG submission 200530) | Peat permafrost microbial communities from Stordalen Mire near Abisko, Sweden - III_Palsa_E3_2 | ecosystem: Environmental > Terrestrial > Soil > Palsa > Peat permafrost | place: Sweden... | reverse complement strand
CAGAATCAGGGCAAAGCCGAACACGGCGGCCAGGCTGCGGATATTGTTGAACACCATCCAGCGATGCAACGGCACCAGGTAGTCGGCGGGCGGCGGTTCTGTGAGCCATTTCCTTACCAGCTGATTAATGGGCACATTTCCGAAGCGGGTTACGACCACGGCGGTCAAATTCATGATGCTGGCCGCCACGGCGCAGGTGCCCGCAGCGGGCAAGGTACGGATGGTCCAGGCCCAACACAGCGGAGCCACGATGCCAAGCGCCATGATGCTTTGCATCACGATGGCATTATGCCGCATCAGGGCCACGCGGTAAGTAAAGTGGACCTGGCGCGGTACTTCGTCCCATGCCGGAATGATCGCGAAGAACGCGTAGGTGAACACGCCGGCCAGGAAACCGGTAGAGATGAGGGATAACAGTTTTGCGACTCTATACATAGATACACCTCCATTGCCTTGTTTCGATTCAATTCATATTATGAACGATTCATATTATGAAGTACATCGCAGGCAGATTATAGTGAAGACCAGAGAGCTATGGCTGCGGAGAAGCGAGAGGAATTGAAGTCGTCCGGGCAGGGTCTAAGGCCGCTGGGGTTGTTGCTGTCGCAACTGGGGACGCACGCGGCCCTGACCTTTGGCCGCAAGATCAAAGGATTCGGCATATCCCCGCCCCACGTCGGTATCTTGCGCTGGATCCGCGACAACGCAGGGGAAAACCAGCGTCAGCTTGCCTCGCACCTCGGCGTTCTTCCCAGCCGCCTGGTGTTGTTGCTTGACGAGCTTGAAGCGAAGGGTTTGCTCACGCGGCAACGCAGCCTGCAGGATCGCCGGAACCAGCAGTTGCAATTAAGCAAGAAAGGGACTCGCCTTCTCGACAAGGTTGAGCTGATCGCCGCGGCGCACGAAGCCGACCTGAGCTCCGCCTTGACGGAATCGGAGAGGGAGACCCTGATCGACCTGTGCGCGAAACTTGCCGCCCATCGCGGTGTGACCCCGCATGGACACCCGGGCTACATGAAGCGAGCGAGCAGGACCTCCCGGCAAGCAAAGCCCTGAAATATACTGCGGCTATGTCCGTCCTGCGCGACATCAAACTCGCTTTTCGTCTTTTCTTGCGTGCTCCTGCCCTGACCGGTATCGCCCTGGTTTCGATCGCGTTGAGTGTGGGCGCTACGGCAGTCGTCTTCGCCGCGGTTCAATCGGTCTTGATCAACCCACTCCCTTATGCGCGTCCCGGAGAACTGGTTCAAATCAGGACCGAGTTTGCGAAGTTTGGGGCAGCGCATACGGATTGGGCCCTCTGGCACGATGCCCAGGAGATCATGCGACGAACGCGAACACTCGTGTCCGCCGGAGTCTACCGTAACGAGATTCTCAACCTTTCCGCCGGCGCCTCCGCCCCGCCGGAAGCGCTCTACGGTTTGCGAGCGTCTGCAAACCTGTTCCCGACTCTGGGTGTTACGCCTATGTTAGGACGCAACATTCTTCCTGATGAGGATCAGCCCGGACACGCGAACGAAATGATCCTGAGCTACGGACTGTGGGCGCGCCGATTCCATTCGGACCGGACGATCATAGGCCGAACCATCACCATCGACGGCCACGACTGCCTCGTCATCGGGGTCATGCCGCAGGGGTTCAACTTCCCCCTTCGCCGGGGAGCCGTCCATACTCCTTCGCCCTATGTGGAGTTTTGGGCTCCGCTGCGGAGCGGCAGACCTCTCAACCCGACCGAGGCAGTGGGCGTGGTAGCGAGGCTGCGCCCCGGGGTCTCCCTCTCCGATGCCGAGCAGGATCTCGCTTCCATCAGCACAGACCTTAACCGCGAATTTCCCGCAACCAACCGCGACCACAGCGTGCGCATGGGTCTTTTGCGCGACCGAACCGTAGGCAGTGCGCAGAAGGCTCTGCTTTTTCTGATGGCAGCAGCCGTGATGTTTCTGCTGATTGGGTGCGCCAACGTAGCAAATCTGCTGTTGGCTCGCGGGCTTAGCCGGCAGCGCGAGATCGCCATTCGGATCGCGATCGGCGCAGGCCAGGGACGCATTGTTCGCCAATTGCTCACGGAAAGCTGCGTACTGGCGGGTATGGGGGGCATCGGCGGGTACATTCTGACGCTCATTGCCTGGAAGCTCTTGCCGGCAGTCGCGCCGGTCAGCATTCCCCGGCTGGCGGCCGCCCGCGCGGATTGGCAGGTTTTTGCGTTTGCTCTTACCATCGCATTACTCAATGGCGTTTTATTTGGAATGATGCCCGCGCTCCGATCGGGCAGAACGAGCGCCACCTCAGCACAGGACTTGCGCGCCCACGCCGGCATTGCCGGCGGCCAGGATCGAATTCGCGGTGCACTCGTAACCGTGGAAGTGGCCTTAGCTGTATCCCTGGTAGTAATTGGGGGGCAACTGCTGGCAAGCTTTGTCGGACTACTACGAACCGATCCCGGCTTCGACGCAAAGCACGTGCTCGCGTCGGTGATCATTCCGGCCGGCGACCGATATCACACTCCTGAACAACACGGATTGCTATTCCGGCGAATTCTGGACGCAGTACGTGTGCTTCCCGGAGTGCAGAGCGCGGGAACCATCGACGCGCTCCCTTTCAGCGGCGAGAATCATGGCGGCCTGATCGGCGGTGGAACACAGCAAGCAGCAGCAGAAGTTGACGTGGTCAGCGCCGGGTATTTGCAAACCATGGGAGTTCGCCTGACCGAAGGCCGCTGGTTCGGCGATGACGATATGAAGGAATCCGGCGACGGCGTCATTGTGAACAATATCGCCGCCAACCATTTGTGGCCGGAGGCCAGCGCCGTTGGCAAACGGATCTGCGTAGATTGTTCTCCGGAAAATCCAAACAACTGGAAGCGAGTCGTAGGAGTAGTTACCAGCATCCGGCACGCGGCCATGGACGAACCTCAAGGAGCGAGCGTGTATCTAGCCGCGAGCGCGCTGGAAAACGCAGCCTTCCTTGTGGTAAAGAGCGACCGGCCCACAGCAGAGATGGAGAGAGCCATTCGCGAGTCGATAGCGCAGGTCGACCCGAATCAACCGGTTTTTCTTAGCGTCGGCATGCAGACACTTATAGGCGACTCACTTGCCGATCGCCGTTTCATCATGGGCTTGCTTGCGGTCACGGGTTGCCTTGCCCTGGCGATGGCCGCGGCCGGCGTCTATGGCGTCGCGACGTATGTGACATCGCGCAGGACGCAGGAGATTGGGGTCCGTATGGCGCTCGGGGCGACTCGCAGCGAGGTGGAAGCCTTGATATTTCGCCAGGGCTTTCTCTCCGCCGCGATGGGGTTAGGAATTGGACTAGGCTCGACGCTGGTTCTTATGAGACTGGCTGGCGGAGTTTTGCCAGGTCTCAACTATGGGAACTTCGGGCACATAGGGATCGAGGTCGGATTTGTCTCCTTGACCGCTGCGATTGCTTGTTGGCTCCCAGCGAGGCGGGCAGCGAAGATTGATCCGATGTCCGCCCTTCGCCAGGAGTAGCCGAGGTGCTGAGATGTTAGCCATGGAACATCCAGCGAACAGAGAACTTGTCATTGAGCGCTCCATAGTATCCAAAAAACTGCTCTTGCAGGGGATCGGTTACCTGCGCGCCTTCTGAGAGTTTTTGAAAAAGCGCGCTGAGCTCTTGAAACGTTCCGCCGCTCAGGTAAAGACAAACCATGTTCCCGCGAATAGGCGTCCTGTCAGGGCGTAACCAATCCGACGCCGAGATTTCCAGATTGCCCTTCCAAAGCCGTGCGTTCAGAACTTTGTTCTGTTGAATTTCTGGCATGTGATCTTTGGCCGGAGAGTCTTTCACTTTCAGTACCGTCAATTCTCCGTCAAAGCATGTTTTATAAAATTCCATTGCCTCATAGCATTTGCCTTCAAACAAAAGATACGGTGTCAATGTTGTCATTTGATCTCCTTTCATTTTCTGCGTCTGAGCGTTTGCTATGGAACGAATGGGCGAAGCCGTCAGGGCCGCACTCGACAATGCGCGTGCGACAAAGCGGCGGCGAGAGACTATGTTGGTCGTGAACAAGGTCGTCCTCCGTGGCTGGCAGTACCTGGCAGCGAAACATCTGCGCTGTCATGGAGTAGTCGGAGGCGACGAGCGATTCTCTACATCTCACGCAATTTTTATTGCGACGGAGCAGATCTTCGTGGGTTGGGGCTAAAGAGGGTGGTATCCGGAAGAGAAACCGCAGGTCCCTCCACTGCGCTCCTTCGGAGCTCCGGTCGGGATGACAAGGGTAGAGGGGTGACCCAGGTTGGAGTTGTTAGTGGATGGGAGAAACAGCAGGCCCCATTGCGCCGGGAGAGTTTCGGGGTGAGAGCGTTGGAATCCCACATCTCAAAAGCGAGATGCCCCGAATTTCCTGTACGCAGCTCTGGACAGGACCGCGTGTGCGCCTTTCATTAAGGAAAGGCGCATGAAGTTCAGGGAACCCACGAGACTTCACAGGAAATCGGGGATGTAGGGCACCCCCTGTTCTTGGTGGGGTGAGAGGTTCGAGGTGAGAGCGGTGCTTGATGCGTTTGGAGTTGAGAACGCCGCAGGGCGCACCGCAGGTTTACCGTGGCGGATCATGTGCTCCTGCGGCCCACTCTGGCGCGCCGCCGCAGCCGATCCCATGGAAGCGCTGCGCGCGGAATAACAACCAAGCATGCATTCTAAGGTAAAGCGAAGGCAACGAGCGCATCGCCGAGAGGCTCCTCGGGGATTCTCTGATGTCCGCCGGCAGCGATCACCAGGTATTGTTTGCCGTTGCTTTCGTAGGTCATTGGAGTCGCGTGGCCGCTCGCCGGCAATTCTGCCTTCCAGAGTTCTTCCCCGTTTTCAATGTTGAACGCCCGCACATGCGGATCGGTGGTGCCTGCGATGAAAACCAGACCACCCGCGGTGGTGATCGGGCCGCCAACGTTGATCGCTCCCGAAGCAACAGGATCATGCGGACCTCCGAAATTCTGCATGGAGCCGAGCGGAATCTGCCAGCGTATTGTGCCGTTGGTCATATCGACCGCAGTCAAGTTGCCCCACGGCGGCGCACCGCACGGGAGGTCCGAGGGTGACTGCAGGAAGCGGCGACGCATGGCGTAAGGTGTACCCCGCTGCGCTCCATACTCTCCCTCTTCGTTGTCCGCAGCCACCTTGTCGCGCGGAATCAATCGCACCCGCGCCATCAGGTTATTCGTATTCACAATCAGGAGGTTGCTTTGTGGGTCAAAGGCATAGCCACTCCAGTTCATGCCGCCCAATTGGCCCGGCGAGACGAGTGTGCCCTGCAAGCTTGGGGGTGTAAAGATGCCTTCGTTGCGAAGCTTCTGCATTGCCTCCCGGCAGAATTCGCGATCGGCCGGCGTTGGTCCCCAGGCGTCTTCGAGCGAGACCTGTTGACGTGCGAGTGGAGGCGGCGCAACAGGAAACGGCTGAGTAGGGGAAGCAGCTTCGCCCGGTACATCGCTATGCGGGACTGGCCGCTCCTCAACCGGAAAGACCGGTATCCCGGTGTCGCGATTGAGAACATACAGAAAGCCGGTCTTGTTACCCTGAATGACCACTGGAACCAGCTTGCCGTCGTGAGACAGGGTAGCTAACAACGGCGGCGCGGCCGTGTCGTAGTCCCAGAGATCGTGATGAACAAGTTGAAAGCCCCATGCGATCTCCCCTGACTTGGCGTGCAAAGCCACGACGGAGTTCGCCCACTTGTCATCTCCAGGACGCAGGCCTCCGAAATAGTCAGGACTTGCGGCCCCTGTAGGCACGAAGACCAGGCCGCGCTCCGCATCCACAGCCATGATTGACCAGGCGTTGGCAGCGCCGGTCAGCCACGTCGACGTACTCTCCGGCCGATTTTGCGGAATGGGATCCCAACTCCACCGCAACGCTCCCGTACGCGCATCAAAAGCGCGGACCACACCGGAAGGCATGTCCGCTCGATTGTTGTCATCGATTGCCGATCCCACAATCACCATGTTGTCGATGACTGCCGGGGGCGACGTCATGTGATACCAACCTTGTGCGTGCTCGCCAAGATTTGCGTGTCCATAACCGGGAACATCGCGCAAATTAACCTGCCCCGAGGAACCGAAGTCTATGCAGGGTTGTCCGGTCGCAGCATCAAGCGAAATCAACCGGGCATCGAGTGTGGCTTCAAAGATGCGACGCCTGCATATACGTCCTGCTCCCGATGACGGGTCGAGCCAGGTTGCCACGCCCCGATTGATCAGACCATCTCCATAATCAAGGCTCTGGTCGATTTTGGGATCAAACGCCCAACGCTCTTTCCCTGTTACAGGATCGAGTGCGATCACACGATTAAAGGGCGTGGTGAGGTAGAGCATTCCGTCGACAAGAATCGGAGTGGTCTCAAACCCACTTCGTTTTCTGCCGTCATGCCCGTCGGAGATGTCGCCGGTATGGAAAACCCACGCTACTCTGAGCTTTGAGACATTGGCGCGATTGATCTGAGCCAGCGTCGAATGGCGCATCCCCCCGGGGTCGCCGCCATAGTTCGGCCAATCTGACCCCGTTTGCCCATGCAGATGGACTAGCAGGGGAGAGAACGCCAGCATCAGTGTGAGGGAGCACAGCAGCCGTAGCCTTTGCTGAAATGTCATGGGCTTAGTACTAACGCGAAGAAGCGTGTCAAGCAACGAAACCGGGACGAACGGGTCGTACCCAGGGACAAGCCGGTAACCTGGCAGGTCAACCCTCAAGAGGGTGTGTTGAGTACCGGGGGAAAGCACCGCAGGTCCCCATTCGATTCCTGAAGCCCGCACGATTGCTGTAATGTGTATTTATTCGTGCCGTCCACACGCCAACCCGTCGTCCCAGGAAACCGCTGGCAACGGCCCAAAGCCACATGGCTGCTTATGTTCCTTGGATTCACCGCATTCGGCCTGCTGAACTTTGGCTACCGCTACCTCGATAATCTGGCTCGAGGCATACAACATACATTTGCCACCCGGCTCTTCGAGGAAATGACCGGGGCGTATGTCGGTCTTCTGCTGTTCCCATTGGTGTTGCGTTTGATAAGAAGCACTCGTATCAGGCGAAGCAACTGGTGGTCTGCCGTTCCACTCACCCTGCTGGTGATGATCGGGTTCTCAGTGGCAGACACAACCGGAATGAGCATCGCGCGCCGATTGCTGTCGCCGATATTCGGCCTGGGGCAATACGACTACGGAATTATGCTCTACCGCTATCCAATGGAGTTCGCGCAGCATGTCCTTCTCTTCTGGTTTGCTGTGGGCGCGATCTATGTTTTCGATTCTTACCGTGAAGCTCAAAATCGACAGCTGGCGTCTGCGGATCTCGAGGCCAGATTGGCCGAAGCACAGTTCGAAAACCTGCGTCTTCAGCTGCAGCCGCATTTCCTGTTCAATGCTTTGAATACCATTTCTTCCGTCATGTATGAAGACGTCCGCCGTGCTGACAGTATGATGGCGCAGCTCTGTGACCTGCTGCGGCGCACCTTGCACACCGGCCCGTTGCAGGAAGTGTCTCTGGAAGAAGAGCTCGCATTGGTAAAGAGCTATGTCGCGGTCATGGAAGAGCGATTTGGTGACGACTTTAAGGTTGAATTCAAAGTGGATCCCGATCTTATCCACGCTCTCGTCCCCCAACTCATCCTGCAGCCGCTGGTGGAAAACGCAATTCGCCATGCGCGCCATCCGCAGTCGCCCGCACTTCGGTTGCGAATATCCGCAACTCAGGACAAAAGCGACCTTCTGCTCCAGGTGCACGACGACGGACCGGGACTTCCTTTCCCGGGATCCTTCCTCAAAGGAATTGGGCTTTCGAATACTGAACAGCGTTTGCGCCGTCTCTATGGAACACGTCAACAGATGCTGTTTGAAAATGCGGATGGCCTTCGGGTAACCATTCGTCTGCCCTTGCACCTTGAAGCGGTGCCCGCATGAGTTCTGACTTCAGGTTGCGAGTAGTTGTCACCGACGACGAGGCCCCTGCTCGAAGAAAGCTCTTGCGCTTCCTCAGTCAGGAGCCCGATGTTACCGTCGTCGGAGAAGCAGGCAGTGGCCCGGAATCGATTGCAGCGGTCGGCGAAACCAAACCCGATCTGTTGTTCCTGGATATTCAGATGCCGGGGATGGACGGCTTCGCCGTGGTTGAGGCGCTGGAGCCAATCTTCCTCCCCAGAATCATATTTGTGACAGCGTATGACGAGTTTGCCATCCGGGCGATCGAGATTCATGCCTTTGGCTATCTTCTGAAACCTTTCGATCAGCCGCGCTTTAAGAAAGTTTTGGCCGATGCCAGGAGCCAGATTCAGAAGGATCGAGCCGGTGAGCTGCAATTCAGCTTGCGTCGTTTGCTGGAGGAGGTTCGCACCCCGCGGCAGCCTCGCATACTGGTGGAAGAAAACGGCCGGGGCACGCTGCTCGCTCTCAATCAAATCGACTGGGCCGAAGCGGACCGTAACTACGTCAAACTGCATGTGGGAAGCCATACCTACACGGTGCGCGGAACAATTGAAAATATCGAACGGAAATTGGATCGGGAACAGTTCCTAAGGATCAATCGCTCCTCGTTGCTGCGCATCGACTTCGTCCGCGAGTTGCGGAAATGGTCTCATGGCGAATACCAGGTCCTCCTACAATCCGGCCAAACGCTGATGTGGACCCGTCGCTATGTGGACAAACAATCAAAGTTCTTGTGCGGACTGTAACCTCCCCGGAAACCAGCAAAGAGACTTCGGCTCATGAGCGTGCAGAACGTGAGAGATGACAGTGGAGACGCCTCGAAGCCTGCCCCATCCAGTCTGTGGCGCTCGTTGCAGATACCAGTCTTTCGCAATCTTCTGCTGGCAAATGTGGTTTCAGACGTCGGTACGTTCATGCAGAGTGTCGGTGCTGCGTGGCTGATGGTTTCACTGCATGCCGGCCCAAGTTACGTCGCTCTCATCCAAACCGCTTCTTCCCTGCCATTCTTTTTGCTGGCCCTTCCCGCCGGCTCAGCCGGAGATATTGTCGACCGTCGTAAGTTGATTCTGGCCACCGAGTCGTGGATGGCAGCCGTAGCGTTGCTCATTGTGATCCTGACCCTGGCCGGCTTGATGACGCCGTGGTTGCTGCTGCTGTTAACCTTTGCGCTCTCCGCGGGAGATGCGTTCGAAACGCCATCCTGGCGAGCTCTTTTGCCTGAATTGGTGCCCAAAGTCGAGCTTGCGAACGCGTCAGCACTGAACGGAATCGAGTTCAATCTGGCCCGGGCAGTGGGTCCCGCGTTGGCCGGCCTGATCATTGCTGTTACCGGAGTGGCTACGGCGTTCCTGGTGAATTTTGTCTCTTTTTTCGGAGTCATCCTGGTCGTCGCGCGGTGGAAGAGACCAGTCCGCAAGCGCACAACGCCGCCAGAGTCGTTGCCCGGAGCCACTGTCGCAGCGATTCGCTACGTCCGCTACTCACCCGAAATTCTAACCGTGGTGGTTCGAACAGGCGTAGTGATGTTTTTCTCGAGTTCACTGTTTGCCTTATTGCCGACCATTGCCCACAACGTGAATAAAAGCGCCATCGGCTATGGGCTCTTGCTCGGCTGCTTTGGAGCCGGCGCAATCGCCGGTGCTCTGATCATGCAACCGGCTCGCGCCAGGTGGTCCACCGAAACGGTCGTCTCGACCGGTGTGTTGATTCTGGGGCTGGTCATTCTAACCATCAGTGCTTTACACCGCCTGAGTACGCTCGCTCCCATTCTGTTGATCGGCGGGGCGGCGTGGGTACTTTTCATTTCATTGATCAACGCCCTGGTCCAGGGCCTGGCCCCCGATTGGGTACGGGCGCGCGTTCTTGCCATTTTCATCCTGGTTTATCAGGGGGGCTTCGCTCTTGGGAGCGCCGCCTGGGGGGCTCTTGCCCAGCGAGCCGGGGTCGGAACCGCTCTCATCTGTGCCGGCGTGGGAACCATCGCGAGTACAGTGATGGTCCTTTTCGCCAAACTTCCCGATTCCACTCTCGACCTCACTCCATGGAACCACTGGCGTATGCCCGTCTTGGTCAAAGCGGATAAACCGGATCTTCGCCAGGGGCCGGTGCTGGTGACCGTCGAGTACCATGTCATTCCAGAACGCAAAGCCGACTTTGTCGAAGCGGTCCATAAGTATGAACGTGTACGGCGCCGCGATGGAGCTTCCGAATGGGGAATCTTCTATGACGCGGAAGCCGGGGATCGCTACCTGGAGGTATTTCAGGTGAGTTCATGGGCGGAGCACCAGCGTCAACACGAGCGGCAGACGCAAGCCGATCACGAACTGGAGCAGCGTTTGGGCAGCTACGTCGTCAGCCCTCCGCAGATCCGGCATCTGATCTTCGCGCAGGCAAACGAATAGCGTTCAGGCTACGATGACGTACACAGAGGCAAAGTGTGGCCCGTCTGACCTGGTCCTGATCGCCACGCCATCGCAACCAGGCACCAGGCGAGCGAAATCAAGATCCAGTTAGGATCCCACAAAGCATGGTTGCTCCACGCAGAGATCATCGCCACGGTAGTCGTAAGCGCCAGGAGGAGCGACGAGCGGAGTGCGATACGAATGTTTAGCAAACCTCGCCGGGCTCCGAGGATTGCGGGCAACAGAAACAGAAACAGGCACACTCTTGAAACGAACCCGAACGGATGCATGCACAGAAAAAAGGCTGCGGGTAACACCGACAATGCGCTACTCACCCACAGGGTCCGCCGCGAAACCCTGCTAACGATATAGCCGGCCGACCACGACCAGGCGATGAGCAGAAAGATATGGCAGAGCAGCAGCGGAAAACCCTCATGCCCGGTTGGCCAGTGCCAGCCGTAATTTTTGTGATTCACCAGCCGCTGATAGGTGCAGCTCACAGAGAGCGACACATAAGTCAGTAGATAGCTGCTCGGGAGAGTAACGGCAATCCCCGCAAGCCATGGCCGGGGATTCTTCCACAGACCAACCTGGCGGCGGAAAACCAAGCCGAATACATCGAGGAATCCTCGCAGGCTGCTTTCGTTGGTCTCAAGCAAATCGCCTAAGACTGCCTCGCGTTCATCCCCATCGAGCAGCTTTGAAACCCAGCCCGTCAGCGGCCACGCGATCCCGCCCATGAGTATCCTCCCCATTAGAACCACATGGTAGGACTAATATCGCGCCGCGTCAAGAGGGGCATAAGGGCTCAGCGGTTACGTGCTGATCATTTTGGTTCCTTCTCCCGGAATTACGTCCACCAGGCTTATGAAATCCAGAGCGTGTTTCCAATGAACGATGAGAAAGGCATTCGATTGGTCGTTCAGGTACAAGTCCTGGCGCAGCAGGCACCAGACCGCGGTGGGTTCCTCAGCAGATGCGCCTTGCTGAGGGTCGTCGAGGCTATAGCCGAATGCCTGGATGTCGCTGGCCACTTCTCTTTCCACGGTCAGCGCCTTTTCGAAGGGAGGGCGGGGGCTCATGCGGCTGTCATGATCAATCGTCAACACGCGTTCACGCAGATTGAAGGGCAGTTGAGGGTGAAGCCGCGAGCGAAACTCGTAGCGCGCGATGGCTATGGAACCCACGAATCGCTCCCGGCAGGATTGATCTCGATCTCCATCGGCAGAGAGGCAAAACGCGCGGTTCGTCAGATGGTCGCGGAAACGGAACCCGTCGGTGGAGGATTTGCCGAAATATTGGACACTCATCCTCACTTCGCATTCCGGCGTCAGAAACCGGTGAACCCGCTCGGACTGTTTTTCTGCGTTCGAAAATTGTGTGGTCAGCCCAAGGCCCGCTAAAGACCAGAGGAAAACCCGCCTGTCTGGATTGGGCGAAAATGATCTCGACTTTGGAAGCCCCGCCATCCTGTCTCCGAGGCGTCAAATGCTGCCAAGCGCAGTTCCCGCCAACATTCAACGCATTACAACTACAATGTAGTTGTAATAGAGGAGGACGTCAA